>JAABUI010001044.1_pt1 | contig 16984 bp, 15 predicted proteins | sample 5559111 | NCBI WGS metagenome assembly JAABUI01 (sample SAMN10711870, study PRJNA513365) | rock metagenome | isolation source: Antarctica rocks | place: Antarctica: Victoria Land, Buttleship Promontory
TCCTTAATTAACGTTTAAAACGAAGATTTTACGAAGTACTTAGTATTTAGTATAGAAGAGATTAGATTCTATAGTTCTAACTCGAAAATTTCGTTTACTCGCTCGGTTCTCGCTCGCCCTTCTTAATCTTCTCCCTTTAGATAAAGAGTTACGATTATACTACGTAGCCTACGTCTTTACTCGACTACGACGAGCGAGGGTGTCGAGGGTATACGGAGGTTCGGCATTTACGCGGGGCGCGTTGCCTATCGGGGGTAAGGCTAAACTAGGGCTAGACTAGCGAAGCGAGGACCGTCGGTCTGGGGGGGAGATAGTTTAATTCTTATGTATATACCTTATCATTGTCCGCGCTAAGGCCCCGCTTCACCAGAAGATTTCGGAACTCGTCAATTGTGCCCGCAGCCACAGGAACAACTCTAAACATGGCGCCCACCGCCGTATCACCTCCAAGCTCGCCGAACTGTCATAAGCTGACAAGATCGGAGCACTTCAGTCCAGACACAAAACATGAAGTCCTGCCAGAACACGCAGAAGCAAATCCCATCACCCCACTTCGCAACGCTCTCATCTCCGAAAAAACCCCTCTCGCCACTCGCTTTCGAGCTCTTTTCTCTCTGAAACATCATGCCTCCGAAAAGCCTCCCACCATCTATACCGATACCGCTATCGAAGCTATAGCAGCTGCTTTCTCCTCGTCTTCTGCCCTTCTAAAACACGAACTCGCCTATTGCTTAGGCCAGACGCGGAACTCCGCTGCAGTGCCTTTCTTAAGAGGCGTGTTGAACAATCGAGGGGAAGATGCTATGTGTAGGCACGAGGCAGCGGAGGCATTAGGCGCCTTAGGGGATTGGGAATCGCTTGGGCTGCTGAAGGAGTTTCGGGATGACACACAGGAGGTAGAAGTTGTGAGAGAGACATGTGATATTGCGGTGGAGAGAATTGAATGGGAGTACAGCTGTCAGAGTAAAGCTGAACATATACTAAACAGGTTTTTCTTCCTTAAATCGATACCTTCGTTGGCAATTGGCAGCTCATCATTCTGGAATAGTGATTTCACATCCATTGATCCAGCTCCACCGCTCGCACAGACCGCTCAGCCGCCTTCGATACCAGACCTCCAGGGCAAACTGCTAGATACACGACTGCCCCTTTTCGACCGTTACAGAGCAATGTTTGCCCTCCGAGACCTTTCTTCACCGCCCAACCTCCCAAGGGCAGTCCCAGCTGTCGAGGCGTTGGCATCGGGATTCTCTGATCGTTCTGCGCTTTTCCGACATGAGATCGCGTTCGTGTTCGGCCAGCTTTCGCATCCTGCGTCAATACCGAGTCTCATCGGTATTCTGAGCAAGAAAACAGAGGAGAGTATGGTGCGGCATGAGGCCGCTGAGGCATTGGGTAGTCTTGGTGACGAGGAGGGCGTTGAGGATGTCTTGAAAAGTTTCTTAGATGATCCGGAACAAGTAGTTCGGGAAAGTGTAATCGTTGCCTTGGATATGGCCGAATTCGAGAAGAACGGAGAGATGGAATATGCGGTTCTGCCTGGGGGGCAAGGATTTTCGCCCTTGACTAAGATCAAGTGATAGATAATTCTTCGGCAGATTGTGTTTCAATTGTTGGTGCTAAATCTGTGAAAGCGGGGCCTATCAGTGACACCCTTCAAAATCTGGCGAGCATTTGCGCTCACTTGTGGCCACACTCAGTGCAGCTGTAGAACACTGTCGATCCTTCATCTGCTCCTCTTAATTGCTGAGTATAATATCGCATTTCTTTTGCGCCACATTCCGAGCATGTCTGCTGGATCGCGGCATCGCCTTGGACATCATCTTCCGTCAAGGTCTGCACCGCCGAGCGCTTAGAACGAAGTGCGGAGGGGAAAGCAGTAGGCTTCGATCTGGTGGTAATCGTCTTCGAAGATGAATCTACAAAATCAAAATTAGACCCTATATCGTCGGGAATGTTGAACCCCCAAGGACAATCTTACCTCTGTTCTCGGTGCCGCACACTTCACACTTGAGAATGGTTTTTTCATCCCCAGAAGAACTTTCCAAAAGATTTCCACAATCGGTGCAGAATACTAGGGATCCAACAGCTGCCATAGCTAAGACGTCCAGCAATCGAATTGTTTCTTTGCTTCCTGAGTCTGCAATCAGCTCCCCCCGTTGACCTTGATCAGAAACGACCTTCAAGATGAAACGAATCGCAAAATGCTCAGATTCAACGGCAAGAACGGCTTCATCCCGCTTCCCGCAAATCCCGACGGCTCAAGTAGGGCTAGGGTTACCTAGTCATGGTTGATCAGAACCTCACTTAACTAAGCTACACTCACCCACCTCCTGTGAGCTTGCCGTCTTCGCAGCTCACCATGGGCAGAGCAGTATCCCTTAGCTGATGCAACTTATATGGGGAGCACCTTCAGCTTCCATCCCCCTCGACAATGTCATCCCCAAACCATAAAGCTGGTCTGGCAGTAGTCGTCGGCAGCGACAATCGAAGCCAGCCACGAGGGAAAGTCAAGCAGAACGCGTTCAGCTCAACCCGCAAGTCGGCCTCTCAGCCAATGAATACGAGCTTGGGCCGCCAGTCACAGGGCACGCCTACTACCCCTCAATTTTCGAACGGGCACTCGTCTCCTCAGCAGCCAAATGGGATCCCTCCACTCAATCCAACCAATGGGTTCGTATCCAGACGACCATCGAATGGAGTGGAGCTCCAGCAGTCAAATGGAACAAAACATCAACCGTCTAATGGCGTGGTTCCTGGTCAATCTAAAGGAGAGGTTAACCATCATTTGAAAGGGGTTGTCCCTGCTCGGCCAAAGCTCCTAAGTGTAGAGGAGGCCTTGAAATACTCTCCTTTCTCTTCTATTGTGCCCTTTAGTTCAGGTAAGGCCCACATCGAGCGTGGAGACTGAAGCCGCTGATTCTGTAGACATTATACCTACTCCGAACGCCCATCTTTCGAGTTCGCAACCAATCTTCCCCACACTCCCGGACCAATCTATCGGGCGGCAGTCACTGAATTATCTCAATGAGGAGCTCTCTAAGACTAATGGGCAGTCAATTACAGCTCAGCGTGTCAAACAGGATCTCAAGCCTTACCTAGATCGAGACATGATTACTGATTTGTGAGCTCGCGGCCGCGTCTCAGAACTTAATTGATGCTAAATTTCAACTTAGTCAGTTTAAGCCTTCCAAGGGGTTTCGTGGAGACCAGGGAGGAGTATGCCAGAATAAGCGAGGCTCTGTTGGTAGAGCTTCTGCTCCAGCGGTTGGACCCTTTGCAAACACAATACTTCAGGCAACGGACCTTGCTAATCGATGTGTGTATTCATACAAATCTGAGTGGAATTGTTAATAAAGCTGAAAACCAGACCCTACCCCAACAAGCCCCGAAGAGAGTTCAATAACATCTAAATCAAAATCTCAACTGACGCCTTCAACTATCCCTCCTCAGACAACGATCTCCTCGTCGCCGCCGCCTCCATATCAATCGGTCCAAACATCCAAGAATCATGTTCAAACAACTCAAAAGTCAGCCCCAGTCACCCCGGCTACTCAAGCCCATGTCCGTAATGATGCAGCTTTCTCTTCAAATGGTAACCTCGCAGCTAAGAGCGTACCCCGTCATATTCCAGCATACCCTCAGGCGACCCCAATGGTCGTTATACCTCCACCCTCAGCCAAAATCCACAGTAACGACTACATCACATATGAAGAGCCTTTGGGAGAAGATGGTGCTGAAGCTTTCAGAAAGCGTAAGCGTGGCGGGGAAGCCTCCTCTGGGGCGAACTTGTTACAGGCAAGGGATCAACGAGCAGTATCGGACGAAATCTTGCGCCAACTTCAAGACCTCATGCAAGACATTTTCGAAGCTGAAGATCAAACACAAATGGATACTGCAGGCGATTCTTCGTCCATACCTTCACAGTATTTCGTTTCGGCATCCCACGAGGGTAGAGAAGTTCTGTCTTTATCACCAGCCATTCATATAAAATTAGAGTCTTTGCTACACAAATCGATCAACGCCGACAGATTTGGAGAGATTGATGTAGAGCATTTACAGCGCTTATATCGACTTTGCGAGGGAGCATTGACCTCTGCAGATTCGGCAAATTTACACATAGATACGGGGTGGGACGCGGAAAATTTCACTTCCTGGATATCAAGGCTTGATGCAGCGGACGCTGGCCTTCGCTCAGCACGAACGATTTTACGTGTCATGACAGGCGGACGGGATGATAAAGAGCTTTACTCTGAAGAACTATTGCAAAACATTCTTACCATCACAAAGAAGGTTCTGGATATTTGTGTCATCCCGATCGTCGAATCCCGAAGCTCTGGCTCTACTTCCGCCATTTTCGAGGGAGTCTCAATTCACAAAAAGGTTCTCTCACAGCTCGTTTTCGATACAAACAAAGTTATGGCTTTGTTAGTAAAATTGCTGGCCAAAATTGAAATGGCCGAGATAATCATTACGGGGATTGAATTTTTTGCAATTCCATTGTTGTTTGTGGAGAACGCTCACAATGAGAAGGAATCCGTTCTTGGTGTCCAGAAGTTCGAAAACCTACGACGTACGTCAATGGATCAGATTTCGATCATATTTTCCCGTTATCCGGATCAACGCAGCTTCCTACTGAATGAAGTTTTGACTTCGCTACAAAGATTACCGGTCAACGAGAAGCATGCTCGACAATACAAGCTACCCGAGGGAAAGACTATCATGCTTGTCTCCGCTCTGATCATGCAATTAGTGCAAATCAGTGCAAAACACTCTACTGCGGCCACAGAAAAGCCCTTCCACAAGGCGAAACCAACGACTATGAGAGACCATGAACACGAGTCCGGGTCCTCAGACGAGGAATCCGCAGAGTCGACCCCGGCCCCTGCAAAGTACAATAAATCGGATAGATTTGAGGGCAGCGATGACCCACACGACAACACTACACTGCAACATTTGAGTAAGGATGCTAATTTTCTAGTGGACAACGCCACTAAAAGCGCGCAATTCGTGACTTCTTTCCTTGTGCAACGCGCATCAAATACCGCTAAATCGAGCGAGTCACCCCACCGGCAGCACCTAGATATATTCGTACAGGACCTCATCGCTGTGCTCGGCATACCAGAGTGGCCAGCCGCCGAGCTGCTTTTACGAATGGTTTTTGCTTCCTGCCGACAAATTGCGGAAAATCCGAAATCACTAGCTCCTGCAAAGAACATGGCTTTAGAGCTTCTGGGAATGATGGGCTCAGCGATCTCGGACTTGGTATCAAGCACTCGTCATGCATCGAGATCCCTCGATGATGAAGACTCGGAATTCAGCCGAAACCTTCGACAAATGCTTGATGATTATCTGGATGGGTCTTTAGAGGGGAATGAATTGGTCGCATATCACGGTCCCTACCATGCCGTAGCAGAGTACCTTGGGCGTAGTAGCTCGGCTGATGTCCAGAGTGCAAGTGCACAAGCTTACTATGTGGCACAGTGGTCAAGGATAGCATCATCCGGAGATCTGAAGATAGATCCTGACAATGGAAAGCTAATTCTGAAGCTCCAAAAGATGCTTTCCGGCGCAGGATGGGCCATGTCTGAGTAAGAGTTTTCAAGATTCGGTCGCTGTTCATGCTAATGGTTTCTAAAGCACACTGTCGACAATAACGATCAATCAAGGCCGTATTGCCTACGCACTGACTGTTCTCAATATGGGCTTCTGCCGCCAATCGGATTACATTTTAAAGATATTACTTGACTCTATTACTAGCGAGCAAATTACTGTGCGTACCAGGAGTCTAAAAAGTGTCGACAAAATGCTGGAAGGGGATCCTTCAGTACTTGATCGGGCCAGAAATGTCAAAATCCTTATGACCAATTGCGCAAATGATACATCTCCAATGGTCCGAGACTCGGCTTTGACTCTGATTGGAAAATGCATTACTCTCCGGCCAACCATCGAACAAGATTTTTTAAGACTGATACTGAGACTGTCAGACGATCCGGCTGCTGGCGTACGGAAGCGCTCAATGAAGCTGCTGAAAGATATTTATGTCCGCACTCCTGACAAGACTATCAAGACAGCCATTGGGGAAAGCCTGTTGCAAAGAGCTAAGGATTTAGATGCCGGCACCGCAGACCTTGCACGTCAAATCCTCGAAGACCTGTGGCTTTCCCCTTTCTGGACGGTTCCCAATCTTGCAGACGCCTCTGCTCAAAATAAAGTTGACTTTAGAACCCAAACTAGCCTCATAGTGGGTACAGTCCGCCGGGGCGAGAAGGTGGCCGCAGTACTAGTGCACCTGCTGAAGGCAGTGCTCTCCAATAGTTCGAAGAACGCTGCCGGTAACTTCAAAGTCTGCAAATGTTTCGTTGCTACTGCTTTTGACATCATGATCGATAATTTCCAGGACGCAGAGCGTCTCGAGCAGCGACATGTTTTGCAGACTTTGACTGTCTTCGCCACAGCCAATGCCAAACTCTTCACCTCTGATCAAGTGCAAAGCTTACAGCCCTATATTGCAAACCTTTCGGGCAAAGATGATCTAGAAGTGTTTCGATCAATTGTCATTATCTTCCGCTGCATTCTGCCGGTGCAGTCTAATGTACAGCATGGCCTGCTCCGAGAAATCCAGAAGGCCTTGCTTCAAAGCATATCTAAGCTTGGAAAAGCAGAGCTGAATGAAGTAGCTGAGTGCTTATGGACCATCAACGGCACGCTGCAAAATCCAGAATTGCTCCTGAGAATGACAATATCAGTCCTGAAAAACTTGTACAGCATGCGAGACAAGAGTCTGGCCGAAGCGGACCAAGTAGATGACCTTAAACGCGTCAAGAAATATGTCCAGATCGCGGGCTATTTCGGCAAGCACTGTGACCTTGAAAGTCATCTTCAGACAGTTCAAACTTCTCTGAGCTGGTGGAAAGGCCGGTCGGTAGCTGAATTGATCATTCAGTCAATAAGTCCATTCACTGCTAGCGTCCAGCCAATATCCCTCAGGGTCGAGGCATTCGACAGCATTGGCCTCATCTGTCAATCATGGCCCTATCAATTCACTCAAGAGCGCACTAGCAATGCATTTCAAGAAGTCCTCCGCACGGGTGGACCGGAGCTGCAAACAATCGTGCTTTCAAGCTTCAGAGACTTCTTTGCGAGAATAGATCGCCAAGCTGAAGCAAAGAGCGGAGAAGCTTTGGAGGGCGCAAACGCTTCTCCCGGAGAGAAGCTAGGCGGATCGATGACCGCAAACGAGGGTGATGGTGCATCGGCCCTCATCGCGCAGCGCTTCTTAAACGATATATTGCGCATTGCACTAGGTTCCCAAGATGCGTCAGCTTTAAGTGCCACCGAAGTGATTGCAAGCATCAATCGGCAAGGCCTTGTGCACCCCAAGGAATCTGGTCCTGCGTTGGTTGCTTTGGAGACATCGACAAACCCAGCAATTGCGAACGTCGCCTTTTTGGAACACCGCTTGCTCCACCAACAGCACGAAAGCATGTTCGAGCGAGAATACATGAGAGCCATACAGCAGGCCTTCAGATACCAAAAGGATATCGTTGGTGATCTTTTAGGACATACCACACACCCATACGCCTCAAAATTATCCGCCATGTTTGACATCATCAAGACAAGCAAGGGCAAATATCAGAAGAAATTCCTCTCCAACTTCTGCGCTAAAATCGATTTTGAAATTTCGAAGATGGATCTTTCGGGTAGTCCGCCGAATGTGTTGCAGTTCTCAAGGTTTCTCACAGAAAATCTTGCCTTCTTTGAATATGGTCGCCTTGATGAATTATTACATACGATCGTATGCATGGAAAAGATTGTTGCAGATACAGGTTCTGGTATCGCACATAGTATCAGCACCGAGGTCTTCAAGATCACTGTTGAGTCGATGCCAGAAGCTTCAGTGCGTTGCTCATCGCAAGACCAAAGTCCAACTAAAGATTCAATACCTGCCGCTGATTCTAGGCTGCGTCAGTTGACCACCGCCGCCATCATACTTTCTTCGCTCTGGGAAACAAGGACATATCTTCGCCGACTTTATGGCCTGACTCTAAGTCACCATAGACGAGATGGCAAAACAAAAGCGTCAACAAAGGATCTGAATAAAGTTCCAAATCGAACACAAGGTGTCGCAGGTGATAGATTGGTCGCTCTGATAGCTGAGAAGGTCGATTCTCTTCGTAGTGTAGACTCGATGACTCTGCAGTGCAAGGATTTCGTTGAATTACTCTCGGTGGATAGCGAAGTCAAGGTCGGTGCGGAGAGCGACGAAAATTCAGAGCGTCTTGAAACGCCTAGCGGCGGTGAGCAAGACATGCCAATGAGTGGCCGTTCGCAAGGTGTAAAACGGAAAGGTTCTGTTTCCGTTACCGGAACGCCCATGAAGAAAAAGAGGGGAAGGCCTTCGTTGAAGAGGAGAAAGAGTGGGAAGAGTGTCGACTCTGAGGAAAACTGGGAGTAACTGATCCGTTACACTGCTTCGCCAATAAGGCGTTAAGAAAGCTATGGGCCGTCTATCTGGATGGTGAAATATCTACATCATGAGGTATCCTGCAGCTTCTATTTGCGTTGCACTGCGTTGCCCGGCTGCATTAAAAAGCAAGCGTGCGGCGTTTGGACTTGGAGATACCCAATTTGTGCATGGCAAGGCATCTTTGCTTTAAGAATTTGCATACAATCAGATTTCGGTCAACCGAAGTTGACTATGGTGGCACCATATCAATCCCGTATGACTGAATCGTTCCTTGTTTCCTCATGGTCTACACCAAGATGTCATTTCCAGCTACACGGTATCAGGCCCTCGCTTCTTTACAAACAGGACTCGAGGCAATACTTGTGATCCGTGTCGCTCCTCCCAAAGATTTCATTGTCAAGCCAGAGATTTAAATGTTCTCCCTTCTTTCCCTTTGTCACGCAGCAAAGCAAGGCTATGTTTATGCTCGAACTCTCGGAACTTCCATCAATCTGAGTAGTCTCTTTGTCTTCCCTTTAGATCCCTTAGTCTTTTTTCATTGATCAAAATCTTTATCTTTGTGCCTGCTGTATTATTGTCAGCATCGTCCTTCATCTCAACGTCGAGTCCACTCTTTTATTGAAAAACTCCACCAATTTTAGCAGCCAGATCCAGCTAAAGTAGCGAAACCCCTACGCGACCAGCTTTTGCCTCAAGAGAAAGCTCACCTAGCCAACAATTATACATAGTAAGCAACAATGATGTCAGCTTACAATTTCATAGCGTTAGGAGCCCTTTTCCTAACAGTCTCTGCTACCGACATTGGCAAACCTGGCCCCTGGGCACCCACCGACCCTTTCATAAACATATACAACACCGGCAAGACTGACATTTGCTACAAGATTGAGTTCACCACCGGATCCTTCCCTACGACCACAACCTGCGATTCAAGCCCTGGCCTCAAAGTCCCAGGCGGCCAATCAGTCGCCCTCCACACAGGCCCAGACTTCAATGGCGCCCTCACAGCAATCACAAACAACGTCAAAGGCGCCCGCCACGAGATCAACTTCGCCGCTTCCCCTGGTGACTGCTGGTACGATGTCGACTATCAGCTCGGCATGAGCGACAGCACACTCGGACCTGCGGATCACAGGCCTCGAAAAGTAAACAACCAAAGGCTCCCCTCGGTAAGCGGGGAGCAGAACACCCTCGCGAAAGCGAACGCGGCGTGGCCTCATGCTACAAATAAAGCTGCACTGCTGCAGAATCCCAAGTACATACAGCAGGGTCCGAACGATGGCCCGCTGACGCACGTCTACATGGACGCTCAGGCTCCGGAAGTCGTTGCCGAATTCTTCCAATTGGCGGCGGACTTCACGGCGTACGTGGTTCCTGGAAGCGTGGCTGGGGTGCCAGTTGCTACGGATAGTATCAAAGGCGAGATGAATGGCGCTGCGGATCAGAAGAGTTGGATAGTAGATTTGCAGCAGATGGAGATTATCGCTTATTAGGATGGTTGTTTCTTTAGCCGAGCGAGAGATTTGAGGTGAAAAGCTTTATCTTCTATGTAATATGGTTTTGTATTTTAATTTCATCGGTATCTAAGTTCATTTTGGTTGAAAATAGGATGATGACATTTGTATTGATGAAAATGTGAAATGGGTATGTATTCGCAATTTGCATTTGCTATCTTAAAGCCTTCCTCTTCAGTTGAATATGACACAAGTGATCTAAAGCGTAAGCAATGATAGGCTTGTTCGTGAATCCATGCACTTTTATGCGGTTCCCCTCCTTATTTGGACTGCGCATCCAGCCGGAATTGGACATAAGAAATGATTCTATATCCGCTATGTTCCTAGAGCCTCAAGACATCTTTAGCTCACTTCACTAGCCCCTGACTAGCCTTTACATCGATCTTAGAACACTTGTCTGCGGTCTCTGTCCACAACTTTTGCGCGAAGAGTTTTCCGTCCTCTGTGTCTGCGTATGGAGCTAGTCTAGCAGAGCTTAAGTCAGCACCCAATTTCACATTTTGAACTCATGCCTAGCGAAGCTAGCTATGCATTCAGAGTACCGAGGCTACAGCTGTCGCCCAAGTATGAAGAAAAGCATCTACTTACGGACTGATCTCATTGCTTGAGATGTATTGGCCATGCGACTTTTCGTCTACAACCACAGCCGCGTAGACTAGGGCCCTTGCACCTTCTTCCACTGTTCGAGACCGCAACTTACGGTTCAGGTTCATAGGCATCCGCATATAGAAAGGGAGATTGTTATCAGCGGCTGTATTCACCGTTCCAGGACAAAGGTTGTTGATAACGACCGGTCCATCTCCTGCTCTGTTGGATGTAGTTGGGACATGTTTGGCCATTTCCCTCACGAACATGGCAACCAAGAACTTTGAGTCTGGATACCGCGAGAAACGAGAATAGTCTTTTTCGCTGTCGAAGTAGGGGAGAACATGGCTGGTGGTACGGACAGGAAACTTGCCCAGGGAATTGAACCCTTGCGCGAGACTCCCAACCCAGGTAATTTTGGGAGTCCGTTTGTTCGCTGAGTTGGAAGCTCGGATCGTTTGTGAAGTTTTTTCAAGCAGTGGGAGGAGCATGAGTGAGAGGAGTGCGTTAGAGTAATAATTAACTTGCATCAACCTGTAACGCCAACCTCGTCAGTCTTGAGCTCTCTTGACTTCATTGGGTATTTTTGGTTCACGATTTAAGGACCTTACATTTCATGACCGGAAGGGCTCTGCTCCCATCGGGCTAAGTTTATTCCTGCATTGAGTAATAGAACATCCAGCCTTGTTTCTTCGGAAAGGACTCGGTTGGCGAATCTGTCAACGCTCTTCTCGTCGACCAGATCTAATTGAAAGACTTTGACCTTTGCTTGAGGGTTGACTTTCCGTACCTCATTGTCTGCTAGCAATGATTGACGCGCATCTTCACCTCTCTTCGTACTCCGTACACCAAGGATGAGTGTGCTCGCTTTCAATCGAAGTAGTTGCAATGATGATTCATATCCCAGCCCGGCAGTTGCACCTGTAACGGCAATCGTTTGACCCGTTAGATCTGTGCCCTGAGGAGTAAGCGGAATATGAGGTTGATACCAGCCCATGACTGATTGCGAAGACCGTGGACTGTGATTGAGATGGTTTTCTCTCGTCGTGATTCGGCCCAAAAAGCAAGTCGGCGGATGCTTGGAATATAGAGGACAGCGAGTTCTAGACACAAAGAGTCGGGCAGAGCGTGATACTTTTCGGATGCAGGTAGCCAGCTTAGTCTTTACGCTCGATTAGAATGATTGATGGGCATTCGTCTTGTACCAGCACTCAAGAGCCAGCGGAGTTGTTGATCCGGAAGAACAACAAAAGGAGACGAAGACAAGGAACTCTCCGCACCGCGACGCAAGGAAGGCACAGAGGGCGCCATGGTTCATACGTGCTTATTGTAAGACCAACGTGAGACCGAAAGCACGCGAATGAAGGGCTGAAGATCTGCGACACGGAGCGGAAAACATGACCATGATCCATTGAGACTTGACCACTCCGACGGACACGGTGCTTCCACTACTGGGTATCGATGTCCATTCCGCCGTTCCACATTGTGATGTCGCCGGTTTCCAGCCACGCCAGCCGAGCATTCATACATTCCGCAGCTGAGCGGAGGATGATGTCATTGGAAAGTCCCAGGTAACGAGACGGGCTCTGGTGAAGCCAGTATGGCCACGCGATAATCATCCAAAGACTGACATCTTCTAGTCAAAAGGAAACGAGATAATTCCCGAAGCTCTCCTATCTGTTCCCAAGTCTCACACGACATGTGAGCCCTAATAAGCAGAGGCGCAGAGGCAAGATTTGGGTTGGTGGGACGGCGCGAATAACTGCCCGGCCTGTACCGTGTTGCGCTTCGATGATTGAATTGGTTGACTTCGAATTTGGCATGACAATGATAGAGAGGATTGCCTTTGCAATGTGTAATAGCACCTACCCTGTGGTCGAGTGGGAATGTGGTCAGATTAAAGATACAGAGTGCCAAGACAAATAAGACTAGTCCAAAATGAGATTCGTGTTTATCTCGTAATAGCGACAATCCATTTATTTTACAGGATCTCCTATGAAGTACTGCCTTTGTAATCCGTCAGAGATGTCTCACTGTCCTCTAGATTACCTTCCTTCAGCCCTTGCGCCGTATTATGGGCACGGTCAAGGCTCTTCCGACGCATGAAAATACTTCCTATCGTCGCAGTAGCACTGAGCGCGCACATCACCGCCCATACGATCTTCAACGCGTCCGCGTATGCTTGGATGAGGTCCTGCTTCCTCTGTCCCTCAGGCAGGAACTTGATCGTCTGCACCAGACTCGATGCGTCTCTGGAGTACTCCCTAGCCTGGCTCGCCAGCTCTGGGATTTTGCTTAATTTCTGCTGCATCTGGTTTTGGAAAATGACCCCACAAATCGCGACGCCGAGGCATTGGCCCACTGCTCGTGCGAATACGAACAAGCTGATCGCAAATGCCATGTCTTCATCATCCGAGTCGGATTGGTTGACAAACGCCAGGGATGTGTATAGCAGGCCAAGCCCAATCCCTGTGCAAAGGCAGAGAAAGATCCACTGAGGAATTGTTGTATTGACATCCAGGAGGTACATGATCCCGCAGCCAAGGGTGCTGGCTCCCCAGCCAACCCAGGTCACGGCATGAAAATCGCCGGTTTTGGTAATAATTATACCAGATATAATCGACACAGGCGCCACCGTAAGAGTCGCTGGAAACAGGGCAACGCCCGAGACGATAGGATTGTAACCCTGAACGGCCTCAAAATAGAGAGGGAGGAAATACAAAACTCCATATACGATTAACGCATTAATGAGAGCCGCGTACAGTGAGTATGCCAAGTTGTAGCTTTTAAGGAGGTCGAGGCGTATCGTTGGCTCCACTGCCCAACGTTTCTCATAGTAGCAAAAGCCGGCCAGACCGGCAACACCAATTAGTAGGGGAAAAAGAGTATGCCAGGAGTCCCATGGAAATTGAACACCACCCCATGTGAGGGGAATCAAGAAGCTGGTTGACGAGGCGATGAAGATGACATTGCCGACCCAATCAATGCGCTTCAATTTCTCCACCATCGACCCGGGGACAATTTTGAGCTTAAGAAAAAGGGGCACCATGACCAAGCCGATCGCCGCAAATGGAAGGTTAATCCAAAAGATCCATCTCTATGTTTTCGACGATCAGTACAGTTCTGGTTCAATCTGTGCACAAAAGCTGCTTCGATCACAAAGGATGCATACCCAAGAAGTTTTGGCCGACAATGCACCCCCTACTACAGGACCAGAGACCGAGCCGAATCCCCACACAGCGCCGATGATGCCAAAGTAAGCGCCACGTAACCTCATAGGTACTAGATCCGTAATGATGACATCGTTGAGTAGGATAACACCACCTCCACCGATGCCCTGGATTGTGCGGCCAAGAAGCATGACGGTGAAATCATTAGCCACACTTGAGATAATGATGCCAGCCATGAAACATATGGTACAGAATGTAAGCGTCGGCATGCGACCAAAGATGTGTGACAGAGCGGCCAAAGGCGGTTGAAATATCGAAGAGCTGAGTAGGAAACTGGTCCCAGTCCAGAAGGCCTCGATCGCTGTCCCATGGAGACTTGCCGCCAATTTCTGGAAACGGGGATGTCAGCTGGTGATGAACTCAAAGGGAATGATCCATTGAGCAGCGAATTTCTGTAAGTGGAGAAGAAACATAGAGTGCTATCACGAACCGGCAAGGCAACAGAGACAGATGTGCCATCCAAGGAAACCATCATTGCAAGGACGGCCAGCGACGAGAAAGCCATGTAGAACCGGTAACCAGGCTTGAAGGCAGGTGCTTCTGGCTGCTTTTCTATTGCCCCATCCTTGCTTCGTTCTTCTTCGTCCTGAAAGCCATCGAAGTTCCTGCCTGAATTTCTATCGTGGACCTTTGCCTTTGGAGGTATCTGCGACAAAGCATCCTCTATGTAGCCGTATTCCTCGACGCTTGGAGTGAATGATAACGGCCTCTCTTTCTTGAAAGTGGATGCAATCGAAGCTGGCCTTTCTCTCCTGGCACTGGATGCCATCGACATCGGCCTCACGGATGGCGTGAACGATGTTGGCCTGAACGCCGGCATTGGCGCCCTTTCGTGTGATTCTCTGCCCATGTTGGAAATGGCGAACAGCACTGATGCCATTTCGTGTCCATGTTCGTCCCTGGCGGCCATGATGGCTGTTGCTGCGATCCGGGGAGTGTCACTAATGTTTTCTGGGCCGATAGATTTGGGCGATGTTTCGCTCTGGCGTCTATGCAAAAACGGTGATCATGGTGGAATTCTCAGGTAGAGCACTCTGTGCAGGGAAGGATTCCCCAACGGAGCGCTGATGTCAGTCATCGTAATGACTGCTATTCCGACGTGGCAGAGACGATGACGTGCCAATGAGTCCGTCGGCCACATTATCTCTCCGAATTTTGATTCCACGATGCTCGAGATGTACAGTAAGAAATGGTCCGTGAATCTGCGCCTGCGCCTGCGCCTTAGCTCCCTCGGCTCCCACACCATTATTACTTTATTGAGCTAGCAGCCACCACGTCCCACTAGACGGGCCGAGCCGACAGGGATACAGCCATATTCGCCCGAGCTGCCGACTCGGTATATAGCTCGGGTAGCCTTACGCTAAAGCTCGGAGCACCCTAGAATCTTATAAATTAATTTACCCGAAGGTAGGCCGACTTTTCTATAAGGTAAGCCGAGGTCTATAACTATTTCGGGTTCCTTTACCTACCCTTTCTTAATCTATTACTAATCTATTATTCTTATACTATATCGGTTACCGACTTATCTTAGGGTATTTTTAACGCTCCACCTAATATTAACCGTTAGATCGAAGATATTTACTATTAATCGTTTAACGAAAATGAACCGGATACTTATTAAGGTTTCTATTATATAGAATAGTCTCGTATATACGATAAAAGAACGATAGAGCGAGAAGTAAGTCTATTTTTATTACTTATTATATAATTACTAAAAGGTTACTAACTTATTATAGGGGGAAGATATTACCTTTCTAACTATACCCGAAACTCTAATTACTACGGGTCGAGAAAATAGTCTTCTTATAAATAAAATTATTAACGTAGATACTTTTCCCGAGTATCTAAATACTTCTACTTAAGGGACTACCTACGTTATCCTAGTAGGAAACGTAGAAATAAAGTCGCTTATTACTCGCTAAAACTACGTAAGTCTTATATTATTATTAACTATTTATTAGCTAATTAGTAATAGATTAGTTACTACTATAAAATCGAGAACGCGAGTATAAGTACCCGTTCTCTACTTTTAAATAATATAGAAGCGACCCGATATCGTATTAGTTATATAGGTATAATAAGTTACTAATATCTTTCTAATAATTTATAAAACTATCGTTATTCTACTATTAATAAGTAAAGCTAGCGATCCTTTTAATAAACTAGGGACGGACTATAAGTAAACCTCCGGAGTAAGAAGGAATAAGCGGTAATTAGGTATTATCTTCTTATTAGTATATTAGTAAATAGTTAATATTAATATATATTAGTACTTAGACTAGAATACTACGTTACTTTTAACGTAGAATAGTATATCTAGATCGGAGGCCTAACTATCGGCCTATATTAGTTCGTTTAAGTCGAGATATAAGTAATAATTTTTTAAAAAGATATTATATCTTTCTTAATTTATTACTAATAGTATTATAATATAATAGATAATTACTAGTAATCCGCTATTCTTTATTCGTTATATTAACGCTATTCCTAGCTAAAATCTAGTAGAAAAGTATTTTCGACTAAGGAAAGTCGTAGACTCTAGCGAAATTAATTAAAATTTCCTCGCTTCGCTATTTAAAAGAGGATATGTTAGTCGTCTAGATACGTATTAGATTATTAAGCGACTAGGCACTCGAAGGGTATATTATAGTAAGAGTATACTAATTAGATAAAGGCTATTTAATAATTAGTTAGAGACTAATATTTATAGGGGTTAATCACGCATAAGGACTAGGTTAACTAATATATTAAAATTATAACATAGAATTTAACTATATCGTCCCTAGAGATATTAATATTATACTATATATTATATTAACGTTATATAGAGTTTATTCTTACCCACCACCTCTACTAAGTACACCTCTAAAAGATCTCTTAAATAGAGTTATTAATTTGATTCGAGAGATAAATTCACCCTCGTTAACTCGCTGTAAGTAAATAATAATAATTTAGTAGATAAATACTAATTAGATAGCGGCTTTTCTTAAAAGCCCGCAGCTTACTAAATTTTGCTAGTAATTTAATAAGAAATATATTAGCGAAATCTATTATGGATTTGCTAATATAGACCGTATATTAGTAATAATATATAAAATTCGCTTCGACTATTAGCCCGAAGGACGTGATTTTAAAGGAGTTATTCGAGAATATTATCTTAATTATTTAGGAAAAGATTGTTAATATAT
>JAABUI010001046.1_pt1 | contig 16953 bp, 20 predicted proteins | sample 5559111 | NCBI WGS metagenome assembly JAABUI01 (sample SAMN10711870, study PRJNA513365) | rock metagenome | isolation source: Antarctica rocks | place: Antarctica: Victoria Land, Buttleship Promontory
GCATGGCGCATGTTGGTGACGGAAGCGATCCGTGCGGCAAGAGATGTAGCCCTCGCACCCCATTTCTCACTCATCATGCTCTCACCATCTCCGTCAACACCCTTGCCGGTCCCTTCCTTACGGATGTTCGGTATCTCACCAACGTTCCTCTTCACCCTCGCTGCATTCACCCTAGCCTCACCACATGTCTTCCCGTCAACCCATCCCTCTTATGACGTACTCCATACCATCCTGCGGCAGACCTTTCAGCCGACGATGGACTTTCTTCGTTCCCCCAACTTGCCCTTCTGGTCGACCAACGCCATCCCTAATCAACCACCATATTCGGATGATTTGAGCTTACAGGAAGCTCGAAATCTTATCCTCGCACTCTATCCTAGAGCAGAAACATCTACCGGAAGCTCATCCCGCCCAGCGACACCCACGAATCCGACGTCGCCACATCTGTCACCCCTCACATCGCAACGTAGAGCCATCCTTCTCTCCACGCTTACCGTCAAATTCTCCTCTCCAGCCATTGTCCTTCAGACCCTCTCCGCTCTCTCACCGGGCGGACCACCTCGTTCACCAGGATCGATACCGCTCGAAGAGATCCTTTTCGAGCTGGGTGAATCGCTGACTCAGGATGAGGGAACTGTCGAAGCGGTGGCAGGGCGATGGTGGGGTCCATGGTTACTGGAGGATGAGGGGCCTGAGGCCCAGCGACTGGTTACGGAGGAGGCGAGCAGGACTGTCATGGGCCTCTGCGAAGGTTTGCGAGATGGTCGGGGCGTGGATCTGCATGGGGTAGTCAAAGGGCTCTGTGCAATAGTGAGTGTCTACTCTGTTGTCCACGCTGACAGGCAGGAATCAATATCCTTCGTCGATCTCATCCGATCTTTCGACTCGCCCACATCACTCGCAGCATACCCCTCTTCACTTCCATTCCTCATCTCCCTGCTCCTCATCCCGCCGCAAATGCCCGTTCCTCCCATAGCGGGTCTTCTTCCTGGTTTTCTCGACGGACTCATCTGGTCCAATCTATCCACCTTACTCTCGATTCTCGACCGCCTCACCTCCCTTCCTCCCGACGCGCTCCCGATCTTTACCATGCCCTCCGCTCCTCCGCCGAACATCTATGCGCGTATCATCAACCCTCCGTCAAGCGATGATATCATGAGCACGTCAGCAAGCAAAGGACATCCAGGGCGCTGGTCTGTGGAACACTCTGGGACTGATATTGGTGCTCGTGTCTGCATGTGATGCGGCAGATTCAGAGCATCCGAGCGATGATAGCGTGGAGATCGGTCGGCGAGCGACGGAATTGCTTGAGAAGGCCGCAGCTTTGGCGCCCGAGCTGGTTTTGTTGGCGCTCGAGAAGCTACCGGTACGTCTGGGACGACGTGTACAAATGGATAAGCAGTTGATGCCTTGCAGAAACCCCTTCCTACGCCGGTCGCCAGCATGCACTCCCGCCTCCTGGTTATGTACCTCTCGTCCGCACCCACCGCAGTCACTTCTTCTCAGCTCGTTTTCCACCAGATGTCGCAATCGGATCCCGAGACGCTGCAATCATTGTTACCAGAGTTCTATGTGGAGGACGAGAACAATCTGGGCAGAGTCATGGAGATTGGTCTCGAGCTGAAGGTAAATCATCAACTTGCACCCCTGCTGATTCTTCAGATCCTGGATAAACTGCTCGCTTCCGAGAATGTCCACTTTGCCCTGGATATCGCCTCTTTAGCATCCAATAAAGACTACCTGGATCTCGAGAAATGGCTCGCCGATGGAGTGAAGGTGAAGGGCGAAGATTTCCTGCAAGGCATCTTCGACTTTGCCGAGCACAAGATCCGGCTTGAGATTGATCGTCAGCATCAACCCGACTCCGTTCCTCCACTTCAGTACACCCTGGGCCCCGATGTCTATTCCATCTTCATCCGTGTCATTCGAAATGCCGAAGATCTGTCGAGGGAGGATATCGCACGATTCAAGCATCTCCGGACGGATATCCTGATCGTCCACCCTCGCCTGCTCAACCTTCGGCCCACATCGAAGGATGAGCAGGGGTTCTCGGCAGCCAAATTCAGCAAGGAAGTCGTGGTGCATGTCGACGACATGTATCAGCGGATGTACAGCGGCGAGCTCAAACTCGACGACGTCGTCAACGAGCTCAAGCGATGTCAAAAAGCGGATGATGATCGGGATCACGAGATCTTCGCCTGTGCTTTGCACTCGCTCTTTGACGAGTACAAATTCGTCAAGGCGTATCCGCCAAAGGAGCTCACGATGACCGGGATCCTGTTCGGCGCGATCATTGATTTCCGGCTGGTCAAAGAAACGCCAGCGTTTGTTGCTACCCGATACGTGCTGGACGCTTGCAAGACGGCACCGCACGAGGCTTTGTATCAATTCGGAATCAATGCGCTCAGCGTCCTCCGCGCCTCCCTTGTTGCTTTTCCGGGTCTGTGTCGGTCTCTCCTCGAAATTCCAGCACTACACGAGTCGCATCCAGTACTCATCAACGACATCGTGTCCGCTCTGGCAGATCGAGAGGATTCAGACCTGCAAGGCGGTCTCAAGTTGGCCTTTCCCGCTCTAAAGCTTCCCCTGTTGGTCGAGGAAGGCGATGATGAGTTCAAAGAGCCTGACGCCGCGAAGAAGGATGCGATCATGTTTATCATCAACCAGATTGCCCCCAGCAACTACGAAGCGAGATCACAGGACCTCCTCAACCTCTTCGAAAACCAGTACTCCCGATGGTTCGCTCATTATTTCATCGACATTCGGGTTAGCCTCGAGCAGAACCGGCATGAGATCTACATGAATCTCGTCGAGCTGCTGAAGTCCCCGGTCCTTGAGCGGCACGTCGTTTGGGAGACGTACCGCAAGGCGCGAGATCTGCTCAATTCGGAGGCGAGCATCAATTCGGCATCGGAGAGGACGACACTCAAGACGATCGCGATGTGGCTTGGAAGGCTTACGCTGGCTCGGAACAAGCCAATCAAGATGCGAGAGCTGTCGCTCAAGGATCTTCTCGTACAGGGATTCGACAACAAGCGGCTCATCGTCGCCATCCCGTTCGTTTGCAATCTTCTGGTCGCCTGCAAAGATTCGACGGTCTTCCACCCTCCGAACCCCTGGATGGTCGCCATTCTCGCCTTGCTCGTCGAGTTCTACCATTATGCGGAGCTCCGGCTGAACCTCAAATTCGAGATCGAGGTTCTTTTCAGCAAGCTCGACGTCGCGATCGAGTCGATCGAGCCATCAAAAATCCTTCGAACGCATGTACCACCACCGCCTCCTCAGCCCGAATTACCCAACCGCCTTGACCTCGAGCTACAACGCGCTACCTCTGAACTGATGAACGGGTCGCAACGATTCGAGCCGCCAGTCAATGATGCTTTCGCTCGCATCCAGGCATTCCAGACGGAGCAAGCGGCTCAAGCTGCACAGGATGCTTTCCTCCGCCGCGTCGACGAGCTCATTAGCCAATTGCCTGAGTACCTGGTCTTCAGTCCAGAGTACCCTATCTTTACGGCGCCAACGCTCAAACGGATAGTGCACCATTCGATTGACCGAGCCATCCGCGAGATCATCAATCCGGTCGTCGAGCGCTCTGTCACTATTGCCGGCATCTCATCCCGCGACCTCGTGCAGAAGGACTTTGGCATGGAGGGCGACGCGATGAAGATGCGCCACGCTGCTCATCTTATGGTGCAGAACCTGGCCGGCAACCTCGCTCTCGTCACCTGCAAAGAGCCTCTCCGCACCAGCATGATCAGCAATATTCGGAGCATGCTCGGGCAGAACGGATTCACCGAGGACAACATGCCGGAAGCCATGATAGCTGGCTGTGTCAACGACAACCTGGATGTGGCTTGCTCCGTGATCAAGAAAGCGGCGATGGAGAAGGCAGCGAAGGACATTGATGTAAATCTTGCTCCGCAGTATGCTGCGCGCAGAGCGCATCGGGACTCAAGGAGCCAACAGCCCTTCTGGGACGGTGCATCTTTCGGCGTCGCCATCTCGCACACGGCGCTACCGGACCCGCTTCGTCTCCGCAGTGGCGGTCTCTCGGCACCTCAGTTGCGAGTATACGAGGATTTCGGCGAGCCTGCCCGCATCATACCGTCGGTCAATGGCGATTATGGATACCAGGAGCTCGTGCCTGCGGAGATCAAGCGGGGCCAATCGCCTCTCTACCCGGAAGTCGAGTCAATTGCGTCGCCGCAGCTTGTGCCCCCACAGACAAGCCTCGACAAGTTTCATGAGCTCGTTTCCGAGATCGAGAAGTTCCTTGCTCAAGCGACGGTTCAATCCTTATCTGCTCTGCCCAACGAGCACGATATCCGCTCACTGATTCGCGGCGTTGTCATTGTCGCCAATCAGTCGGCCAATCGCGAGGGCACGACTCTCACTATCTCGCAGAAAGTGGTACAACTGCTGTACAAGACGACATCACCCCTCGGACGCGAAGTATACGTGTTGATGCTGCAGCAACTGTGCGACCTATCGCGGAAGATTGATAAGGAGGTGAAACAGTGGCTCATCTATGCTGAGGATTCAGTAAGTGCCCTGAGCTCGACTGAATTAGAGGCTGATGTAATCCAGCGCAAATTCAATATTCCGGTTACGGTGACCCTTATCCGGACGTCGTTCATCAATGTACCAGAACTCGATTCTCAGCTTTCCCAGATGACCCTCCGCTCCTTCGCTCCGGAAACGCTCGACTTCGTTTCCGATCTCATCCGCGAATGCTCGGTCAGCGAGCAAGCAGCCGTACCACGCAATGGCTTCGCCTCTAGTTTGGCAGCACTGCTCAAAGCACATGAGCTCGGCCGCTCGACTCAAGCTGTTGACTTGCTGCTCCACGACCTCCGCGGTCCGCGGTCTCACGAGATGTCGGTAGTATCGTCCGACGGACTGGATTCGAAGCCGCCAATCGATGCCAAGCTACAGGAACGCCTTGCGCATTACTTCCTTGGGTGGGTCAGGGTGTACAGCACAAGCAAGAATCCCGAGGTCGCCTTCGTGCCCTATATCACCTACCTGCAGAAGGAGGGCATCTTGAACGGCGAGGATGTATCGTCTGCCTTCTACCGAACGGCCATAAATTGCGCCGTCGATCTTGACGGGGGCAAGCTTGACTCGACCGCTGTCTTCTACGGGACTGACTCGCTTGCCAAGCTCATCGTCCTGATCGTCAAGAATTATGGCGATAAGTCGGGTACATCCAGCGTCTCGCGGACCGTCTACTATTACAACAAGATCATCACGATTATGACGTATGCTCTCGTTCAGCGTCAACTCGGCGAGCCGTTCAATCAGCGGCCTTGGACTCGTTTCTTCACCAGCATGCTCAGCGAGCTGGGATCTATCGAACATGGTCTACCTGACACCTATTATGGCTGCCTGAAGAGTTTCGCCAACGTCCTCGGAATCACTCAGCCGACGTACGCTCCTCGATTCGCTTTCGGATGGTTATCGATCGTCTCTCATCGACTGTTCATGCCGAAGCTCCTGTCAGCCCCGCGGGACGAAGGTTGGCCTGAGTTTCACCGGTGTCTGATGTGGCTCCTCCGCTTCTTGGCCCCTTTCTTGCAAGGCGAGATGACATCGAGTTCGCGAAGCATCTTCCGCGGTACACTGCGGATTCTCCTGGTCCTCATGCACGACTTCCCCGAGTTCCTCGTCGAGTTCTACCACACCCTCTCGACAGCGATCCCGCCCCACTGCGTGCAGTTGCGCAATATCGTCCTCGCCGCGTTCCCCCAAAGCGAAGCGCCTCTGCCCGATTGCTACAAGCGCCTCGATCAGCTCGTTCCGGAGATGCAGCGCTTTCCGACGGTACGATCCGACTACATGAGCGCGTTGGCCACTGGCAACGTCAAAGGCGGCATCGACCAGTATGTCCGAACGGGTGTGCCAGCCCTCCAGGCGATAGTCAGCGACCTCAAGAACCGAATTGCGGTCAAGCCGATGACCCCAGACGGCCCGGTTGTCGTGACATGGAATCACACGCTCCTGCATGCGACGGTGTTCTACCTCGGCACGACGGCAATCTCAAGGCGGGCGGCGCAGACGGGAGTAGCCGAGTTCGATTCGAAAGCGCCCGAGGTTGCTCTCATAATCAACCTGGCCTTTGCCCTCGACGCGGAAGGTGAGTTGATCGGGAGCAATGGATAAGCGCTGACCCTTCCAGGCCAATACTACCTGCTCTCCGCCATCGCAGACCAGCTGCGCTACCCTTCCGCTCACACCCTCTTCTTCATTTCCCTCATGCTCTTCGTCTTCGGCACTGCGACTCGCGCGGAGGTACCGAGCGAGATTGCTGAACGCATCGGCCGTGTCCTTCTCGAGCGTGTGATCGTTCGCCGACCTCATCCATGGGGCCTCATCGTCATGTTTGTCGAGCTGCTCGACAACGAGGCGTACGGATTCTGGAAGCAGCCTTTTGTCCGAGCGGAGGAGGAGATCTACCTCTTGTTCGGCAAGGCGCATCAGAATTTCGTTGGGGCGTAGGCTGGTGCGACTCTATCAGGTGGTAAGTCTTCCGGACAGGAGTCGTGAAATGAGCTCACCTGCGTCGTAGATCCGGTTTAGATATCATATTCACATCGGCATCCGGGGCATCTGCGCATCCTGTCATACTACCCATCAGCATCTTTCTCGGTTTCTATGGCGTATCATTCCATTTCCTGTATGTTCCACTAGAAGTCGAAACCAGATTCCCGCATTTCGTCACCCCGCCTTTCCGGCATCGCATTTAACGTGTGGATTGAAGTCAATGATTGGTTCTCGGCCAGAGAGTACAGGTCGGGAGGAGTTTAGACGGAATATACCCGATTCCTTTCTTTTCTGTGATTTCTGGTCAGGTAGAGGGAGTGAGGCCGATGTGGATAGCTATTTCACCCAATTGCAATGCATGGTACGTTCAAGCAATCTGATTTTGGTCTCCTCCGCTTCGACGCTACTGTAGTAAGGGCCAGGATCTTACGTAAGATGAGAGGGTTGATTCCGCTCGCCGCGCTACAACCTGACTGATACCTTTCCTCGCCATTCGCTCTCTCCAACCTTCCTCTCATATCCACTATTTCCGAAGACATCCCGCATTCCTCGTCCACCTCGTTGGCCCGACCTAGTTCACTCCACCCAAGATGTCCGAACGGAAGGTCCTCAATGTGAGTGACCACGATTCTCTCTTCCGCCCTTCCGACGATTCTCTCTTCCGCCCTTCCGAGGCCCTCATCCCTTCCTCCTTGCTGACCACTGACCACCCAGAAATACTTCCCACCCGACTTCGATCCGTCCAAGATCAAGCGTCGAAAGATTGGGCGCGACCCGCAAATGGTCATCCGTTTGATGGCGCCATTCTCCATGCGATGTAATCGCTGTGGCGAGTATATATGTGCGTCCCCTATCCGTTCGCATACGGCCGGGGTGAGACTGACGGGTCGGGTAGATAAGGGGAAGAAGTTTAACGCGAGGAAGGAGACGGCGCAGAATGAGGAGTATTATGGGATCAAGATCTTTCGCTTCTACATCGTGCGGCTCCATTTCCCCTTCACTCATCCTGACTCTGGGCCTGCTGTGCTCAAGGAGGATCATGCTGACGGTGGACCAGAAATGTACCCTCTGCTCGTCGGAGATCACGTTCAAGACGGACCCCAAGAACGCAGACTACACATGCGAGCACGGCGCGACGCGAAACTTTGAGAACTGGACGGACTCCGACCCGAATGGACGGGCTGGGGCCATACCTGACGCGGCGGCGGACGACGATTACGATTCGGATGGGAATCCGAGGGAGGATAAGAAGGAGAGGGATGCTATGGCGGATCTGGAACGGAGTCAGGAACAAAGTCGGAGGGAGATGGAGATGATGGACGAGTTGGCGGATCTCAGGTACGTCACTCTCGCCTAGATCACTAGGTAGACCTTTAGCTGATGTGGGCGTCCTAGGCAACGTAATGCGAGGTTGGAGCAGTCGAGCGCTGGTGCCGATCCGGATTCATTGTTAGCGGCGCTACATGTGGAACGGGAGACGGCGGCGGAGGAGGCACGGAGACGAGCTGAGGAAGATGAGGATGACGCGATGGTCCGACAGTACTTTGCAAAGGTCGGCGGGACAAATGGGGTGTCGAATGACAATGGCAAGAAGGGAAAGGGAAAGGCGGTCGACGGTGACGCGGATCACGAGGATGGCGATAGCGATATAAGCGGAGATGAGGACGACGGCGAGGAGGACTCGGCGGTACCAGCCTTGACCATCAAAAGGCGACTAGCACCAGGAAGCGGGAATGGCGGCACCGAGCCTTCCGTTGCGAGTTTACTGGCGGCAAAGGGCAAGGTTCTGGATGGTGTGGCAGCGAATGGGAACGGGAATGGGAATGGGAATGGAACGGTGCCGGGACAGGTGAAGAGTAAGAGAGAAGGGATGCAGAAGGTGTTGGGGATCAAGAAGAAGGTAAAGGCATGAGGCCGGTCGATGAGGTTCCGGTTGTATCATCATGCGACTTTACCCGTCTTGTCAGTCTATATCCCGGCTGTTTAGAGCCCAATCGTAACGAGCGACACCAAACCGGATTCAGGAGGGGTAGCCGCTTTGAACCGAGGGTGACGTCAATGACTAGCCGATCACATGCCATTCCGGCAGTAGTCACATGGTCCTTTGACTAATAAAGCAGAGACCCACTGTGCAGCTGGTATAACATATGGGTCGTCTACGCCATGGCTATCAGTACGGCCCCTCGAGACTGCTGACATCTCAAGAGACATGTTTTGGCTGATATTTGCTCTGACAACGCTTGCAGCGGCTGTTCACGCTGCAAACTACTCCAATGTGAGCAGACCCCATGCTGGCTACAAGAAATTGATTGAATCATGTGATTGTAGCCTATCAGGTCCGTCAGGTTCAGGTCATGAAAACCATTTTGGCTGACCAAAGCAGACTGAATGGTCCTGACCCGTTCATTGGTGAGTGTATCTGAAGACGAGACGAGGATAGCGTTGACAGTCCACAGTTTGGGATAATGTCACATCGTTCGTTCCTCACCTTCCCCACCCCAGCTTGTGGCTGGAAAAGCTGGACACAGGAAGTACTACTTCACCACCACGACCTCCGTCGACCTTGAGATCACCTCGGCATCGACAATCGAGTCAGTCAATTCGTATCCCCCATGGATGTCTCACACTGATGTGTAGCTTGGGGCTCAGTGGATTGCGAGCCAACCAGGATAGGCGGTACGACCACTCATCTCAGCTGCTCCCCGGACTAGCTGACTGGAGCAGCCTTGTTTACCAAAACGACCAGATGAAACTGAACCAGACCACCTGGGCACCCGGTACCTCTACCCGCCCGACATTCTCCTTGGACCACCTCTCTGACTGACTGTCATCTCATCACAGAGCTACACAAGCTAGATGGGACATGGCATGTCTACTTCTCGCTCGACACCCACCCATACGTTCTCGTAGGAGGGGCGAATGTGGGATCCTGCCATCCACTAGTGAGACTCAGCTGATGACGCCTAGCCATTCGACCCCTATCCTGGCCCACCTATCAGGCTCTCCAAGAACTGGGGGTATGTCCACCTTCTCTCAGCCCACATTGTGCGAGAGTGGAGGTTTGCGCGGCTGGACGTTGACGAATCCTCAGGATCGACGGCACTGTCCTCACCCTAAACTCGACAAACTATTTCGTCTGGTCCTGTCTCCGCAACGTCACGGGCTACAACCAGACCTACCAATCGCTCTGTATCTCCGAGCTCATCACGCCGACTAAAATAGACGGTGATAATATCGGGATCATCTCCAAGCCGGATCAGCCTTGGGAGGTCGCCGGTTTCCCGGTCAATGAGTCCGTTTCTCCAACTTGCATCGGGAATGACGAGCTGATTGAAGGGTAGGGGACCGCAGGCGCTGTACTGGGAGGGCGAGACTTAGTAAGTGGCTAACTCGGATGGTACACGAGCAGGCCTGATCGGGATAGTCTGACGTATTCGGCGAGCTACTGCGCGACGGCGAACTGTGAGTACCTTCTTGACTACTTTACGAGAAATTGCCGAAAACCTCGTCCACCAGACTCGCTTGGCCTGGTATGTCTCGATCCGGTGTATGGCTGCCTCTCTGACCCAGCTCAATCCAGCTCCATTACAACGGCGGCGACCCTCACCTCAACACCTCCTGGACAAAAACCACCTCCGGCCCCGTCTTCGCATCCGCAAACGGTAACTACGGCACCGGACACAACGGGATCTTCCTCTCTCCCGACGGTACGGAACTATGGAACGTCTTCCATGCGGTCCAAAACCCCGTTGGGGTTTGGTACGTCCACATACACACACACTCTCTCTCCCCATAAATGTAGCCATCATACTGAGGATCGGGGTGGTTCGCAGTGATTCGACTCGAGCGACATTCATCACTCCGATCAATATCACGAACTTCAAGACCTCCGGCCCAGACTTCGGTATGGTCGGCTAGTATGTCCCTCTCTCGACCAATGGACGGAGAGCAGCTGATGGTGATGGGGTATAGTTACGGGTTGATATTTGGGGGACCGTCGGGGGAGCAGATGGAGCCGGAGACAATCAATGATGCGCTTCCGGCTGGTTGCTCGGCTTGCTGGGATGGGGGTGCCGGGGGAATTCTGGCGTGAGGTTTCTAATTGTGAAAGTGAGAATGGATCGGCGCCTGCAGGAAGGAAAAGAGGCGACGAAGGAAAGAAAGGGAAGAGACGATGAAGAATCAGCGAAAATGAGCACACCTTGATACGATTGCGTTGCAGACCAGATCGCCAGTGACCGGGATGCCGAGCGTGCTGTCGGGAATGAGAGCGATGATAAGAGATGAGCGCATTTCCCTGAATATGGACTCGGACAGGCGGAGTTAAAGCTGCAGTGTCCCGGTAAACAATGTCGATTCGTTGCAGCCCGAGTCGTGCATGCGCCTAGGCGTCGGGTACTCCTTTCTCTATTCTGAGACCTTCTTCTCCCATCTACAATTTCCTTTGCCCGGCCTAGAGATCAATGCTCAAACTCCAGCTCCTCACTCTCTTCATTCGCATCCGCCTTCCTATCCCCGGCCGACCCATCACCCATCGTCAGAGCCCCATGACCATGCTCGACGAGGTAAAGTCGCCACAGCTCGTCCTCCTTCTCCAGTCGATCCTTGCCCTTGTCCTCGACGAAGAAGAAGGCGATGATGACGCCGAGGAGACCGCAGCATGCCTGAGCGAGCGAGCGGGCATTAGCGAGCACCATTCCTTGAACCCTGAAGAGGCGAAGGGAACAACATACAGCGATGATGAAAGTCCATCGCTTTCCTAGGTTGTCTACGCATTTCATCAGTCGTGTGGACAAGCGCGCGAGGGGGACGACGCGCTTTGAATAGGGGTGAAGCATTGCGTTCCGATAGCCGCCCCGGTCTTTCCGAATGCCGCGCTCAGGCCATAACATGTTCCCCTAATGCTGGTGGGGTAAGACTAGTTGTTGTCAGAATCAGATCATCCCGAACGTCTGTGCAAAGTGCAGACTCACCTCCGCGGAGATAGTGCCCTCCATGTTGCCTGGCCCGAAGTTGCCCGAAGACTGCATCATCGCGTACATGACGATGAAAGCCGGGATGACCTTTGTAATCTTCTCGTAAGAGACGCCGACAATGAGGCCGAAGACGATGTAGCCGCTACAGGACAAGGGTCAGCGAAGTGTCGGTTCTTATGAGCGATCACAGCGTACGAGAAACCCATCATGAGGAGGTTGCGTCGACCGGTGCTACCGGGAGTCAGCGATGGAAGCGATATCGGCCAAAGCAGCGACGTACTACTTGACTACATAGGCACCGAGGAAAACACCGGGAAGCGAGAGGACGCTGAGCAGAAGTGTCCACCTGAATCGCGGTATAGTGTCAGATCGGCTCCGAGGTGTGAGGAAGGACGACTCGCTCGAGCGTCCTCATCAATCCTCCACCAGGGATGACTCCCGCAATGATGGTGGACGAGAAGATACCGTTCGGGAAAGTGACGAAGTCATATCTATAGCCAAATACATATCAGTCTGAAGCACGATCAGTGAAGCACAAGCAAGACGAACAGGAACCAGGTGCCCGCAGTACCGATCAAGGTCTTCCAGTACCGCTTGATGATTAAGCCATAAGGTGGACTGTGGCGAATGGCGTTTCGCCTATACAGTTTCGGGTTCATCATCTTTAGCCTGTGCCATCGTCACCAAAGACCACAGAAGATACGAGAATAGCTCACCGGAAGTAAAAGACGGATAGGGGAATGACGATCCCGATAGCCATGAGGATACGCCAGGTGTACTGCAGCTTGTGGGTGTCGGACGCGTCCTTGGTCCCGTGGTAGTGCGAGCCACCGAGGATCCAGAGGGCCAGCGAAATTACGATGGGGTTGCCGATCGACAGCATGAGACTGAGTATCCATGCTGTCAGTCTTGCTCGCAAGGAGAGATTCGGTACCGACTTGGTGACAAGGATGAAAATCTTCCCTCGATCTCGACCAAACTTCTCGTTCGCCGCCTCCGAGGCCGACGTCGAGCAAGCCGGATACTCGCCGCCGACGCCGACACCCACAGTCCCGCGTGCAACGGTGCTAAGGGCCAAGGGATCAGCCTTGTCCTTCAAAGGGAATCACCGGGACTAGGAGACGTACAGCATCCAGAACATGCCGGCCGGAGCTGGACTCCTTATCAGCCTTGATTCACTGATAGGCGCGGAAAGGACGAAGACGCACTAGGACCCGAAGAGGCGGTGGACAGAATCCCACCGAGCACGATCATGAGCGTCGTTCCAACAATAGCCACCTTTCGGCCGATCCGATCACAGATGAGTCCGACAACGACCTGGCCCAGGACCTCTACACCCTGATCAGCAGCATCCCCCTCACCGGCACACACGTAGCACTCACCACCGACAAGCAGGGCGTTACTGACTCGAGTGGACACGCTCGAGGTGTAGTACACCGGATACAGGATTTTCTGCATCCTCGTTAGCCATTCCTTCCAGCCAGACGGTCCAGGAAACCCACAAAGATCGCGTTGAATACCGTAGACAAACTGTTCTGGTACCCATCCGAGATCAAGGCGAAGCCAGCTGCGAGCAGTGTGAAGTAGTCGCTCATCTTGGCTGTCGTCCCACCAAACCTTCAGCTTTGGCATCACGAGCAGAGCATGCGACTCACCGGTGACTTTGCCGAGCGGAGCATCTCCAGCCTCGAGCAATTCGGGATCGGGGACATGGTCCTCGTTGGATTTCGAGGAGTAGGTCAGGTCTGAGGCGTTCTTCTCCTCTGACGGGGAGAGGGCGAGCTCTTTCGAAGCCATCTTGAATCGATTCAAACAGGTGACTTGAATGTCACTGACTGCAGTCGTGAGGAGACAGTTGTGGAAATTTGAGCTCTTGAACAGAAACTCTTTTCAAGAGAAGTTCATTCTGTCAGGGAAGAGGAAGCCATGGAATAGGAACGTGTTCTCATCAGAGACAAAGCGGCAGAAGCACACCTCGACACTGACAGGAAACAGCAGGATGAATGTAGCAAACCGATCGGTGAACGATTATGAACGTGCGTCCAGGAATAGTCGAAGATTGCGGAATATCCGTCATCGGACGTCGCCGATTGATAAAAATGGTCAGGAACCGGTGACTTTCGCTCGCGACCATCATGCTTTCCTGGCCGGCTTCCCCGGCGCCATGCTCCTACGTCTTTGGCGGTCCTGACTCCCAGCCTGAATGAGGGAACTCGTGCGAGCTCATCGCGCGGCAACTCGCAGTTCTGCGAGCTCGAAGCCTTTCCATGACGTGAATTGGTGCAAGAACATGATCTCCGTTGTCATTCCAGCATACCCTGACATGCGCCTTCAACATCAACGACCTCCTTCGGCGCGTTGGCAGACAGCACCATCGGTCCTTCCTCCGTGAGCGCCACGTCGTCCTATCGAGCCCAACGACGTCAGCACGCTCAACCTTGTCTTGCCGAGCCGCGGCGGGCAAACTCACCTCAATTCGAACGCCCATGTTGTGAAAGTGCTTCGGGAACGAGGAATCAGAGGGAATGTAGATCCCCGGCTCGATAGTGATGACGTTACCCTCGACCAAGCTAGACCACCACCAATGTCGATTATGGGATCTAGCAAAAGGGAACACCAGAGACCTACGTGTGATTCCGGTCGACCGTCGGGCAGTCGTGCAAATCCATGCCGAGATGATGCGAGATGAAGTGCGGATACTATCATCAGCTCCGCTCCCAGTCACTCGCCTCACCAATCGGCGCTGAACATCTCCTGTGGCAAGCTTGAAGCCAATCTGCCTCAACTCGGTTTCCAGCATCGAGCAACCTGTTCAAGCTCGGTCAAGGGACGATCTCAATCTTGTAAGCGATGGCAGCTCACTCGTCCGTTGGAGCTCCATCATGTTGACCTCGTCAACCCTACACCGCTTCACTAGCTCCTTTTGGACCGTGAGGACGACCTCGTACAGGTCGCGTTGAGGAGATGTGAATTTCCCGGATGCAGGGAAGGTGCGCGTGATGTCCGATACGTACATGTGTCGCTCACATCCCGCGTCCATGAGAACGAGCTAACCATTTGCTCTTGAGCCCAAGCAAACACATTGGGAGGTTTCACTGACATCTTTAGGATCAAGGAGACAGTCGTTATTCGTGTAATGAATTACCAGGGCATTCGCCCTAAACCTCCAGTGATCAATTCAAAGCCGCAAGCAGTCGAGTCGACCTACCCGGATGCAACGACAGGGACATAAGCCGGCCTCTCCGCCCCTCCCATGGCACAATGATACTCGAACTCCGCAGCGAGCATCCCCTCACTCCGTCCAGGTTGAGCGGACCGCATCACCTATCCCAACCCCCAAGTCACATCGGTTTCCAGAACCCAAGAAAAAGCCTCACCTTCGTATGCGCTTCGGCACTCAGATCCGCCGCAGCTTTCATCAATGCCACCTCCCTCCGACTCTTGACAGCTCGAAGCTTATGCACCTCCTTCTCAAGCGGTTTCGCTTTCTCGCTACTCAGGGCTGCAGCGATCAGGAGATGCGGCGGGTCCGAATTGCTTGATTCGGCCGAAGATGAGGAGAACAGTTTGAGAAGGCTGGATCGTTTTCGTGGACTTGGAGGTTGGAAGGGCTGGGACGAGGCGGAAGGTGATGGCGAGGGTGGCAGGGAGGCGAAGACGTTGTTCCGTCGAAGCAGGTCGGGGAGGTGTTTGGAGAACGATGTATTGCTGTGTGCCTGCCGTTCATCAGCTTGATCAATAGCAGGTGGAGGATGGGCATCCTACCTCGTCTGCGCCGAAGATGGAGACTGCACCGTCGAGTCCCGTACATTGACCGGACCATTGCGCTTCGTATGAATCGTGAGGAGGGACGAAGAGGGTGTAGCTGTATCCTCGGGAGCTGGACGGCTTGGACTCTGTTCACCGGCCGGCACGCTCAGATCAACAGCTGAAATGTCGCACGGAATGAGGACTTACCTAGAACAAGCGCAACGTCGGGTTCGTTGAAGCCCGTGAGATAGTAGAAATCCGATGCTGAGATCTATTCAATGGAAATCCTCGCTCCATTGGTTATACCTACCTTGCCTGAACTTATAGCTGCGACCCCACCATCCGTCAACATCGATCGCCATTGCTTAGAGCTCGGAGAGTCACCTACAAGATAGCTAAGCCGCCCACCAATCAGTCACTACACTCGACTAGGACATTCGAAGAAAGCAAGACCCACCCTGCGACATCAACCTCACCGTCCCGCCCATACAGACCACCACGCTCCCCTCCGGCAGAGCATGCATGAGTTTCCGCCGGCGCTCCTCATATTCGGAAGCAGGGATACCGGGGGTGAGCTCGGTACTGCGGATGAGATGTGGGTGGGTAGCGGAGAGGGCTTGGCCGTATTGGGGAGGTTTGGGTGGGTGCTCGGGGGAGGGGGTCGAGTATGGGCGAGAAGAGGATACATGCGGGAAGGATGGACGAAGAGGTAGCTGTGCAGATCGCCTTGAGCATCTCGGGCAGCAAGTGTGCCTCAGAGCTGCTCTGAGAGAGGTGGGTGGCATCGAGCCAGACCGTCAATCTGTACGAGCCGCAGATTCAGACGATGCAACCGTTGTGTCGGCTTCCGTCGGGATGTGTCGCGCGATCGGCCATGACAAAGTCATGCGTCTGCTTTTGGTTCGAGAGTATGCGACTGCATAGGCTATGTATTGGACAGCTACGGCAAACCCAGCCCGAAGCTCTGCTGCTGGGCGCGCCAAGTGGATAATGATTGACCTCCGGCTCCCATCCTCCCATGCTTCTCTCATCCCGCCACGAAAGGGTGCATCAACGCCTCCCTCGGACTCAGTCTCCTCGTCGGATCCAGCTGAAGACACTTCTCCAGCAGATCCACGAACCCGAGCAACAGCTTCAGCTCGTCATCCTTCATCTTCACCTGTACGCTGGACGGCGGAAGTAATCGGCTCTTGAGGTCTCGAGTCGCCTTGCTCACGACAAGCGTTTTCGCCACATCCTGCCGATTCAGGCAGTCAGCTTCAACGGCAATCAATGGAGTAGAAGGAACGTACAGCTCCGGTGATTTTATCCTTCTCGATACTGATGAAGTTGATGCTCTCGTCGAAGTGCATTGCACCGAAGGTAGCCTTCTTGATCATGCGATGACTGAGCTTGCCCTTCACCTCCATCATGAGGAGAAGCATTTGGTTGTTCGATCGACCCGGGAAGAGGATCTTGCCAGTGTAGAGCTCGTATAAAGTGCATCCGACTGACCACATGTCGATGGCCGTGTCGAATGGCAAACCCAGGACTATACCTACATTAGCGATGTCTGGTCTGAAACAAGGACGACGAACTGATCTCAGGAGCACGGTAGAACCGCGAGACAAGGTACGGCGTGATGTCGCCTTCGGACACGTCTGACGCGGAACCTAGATCGCAAACTTTCAAGGTAGCCTTG
>JAABUI010001048.1_pt1 | contig 16916 bp, 19 predicted proteins | sample 5559111 | NCBI WGS metagenome assembly JAABUI01 (sample SAMN10711870, study PRJNA513365) | rock metagenome | isolation source: Antarctica rocks | place: Antarctica: Victoria Land, Buttleship Promontory
CGGGCGGGGCTGACCCTGCTCGTGGGGTGTCTGGGCATTCAAGCCCTCGCCCTGTGGGGGCCACCGGCGGCCCGGGCTGATGCAGCCCGTTCCGCACTGCCCGGGGCGGTGGCCCAGGTGGGTCCGGTGGGTCTGCCGCGGCTGGGGCAACTCGCCACCGCCGCCCGCAACGTCCTCCCGGCAGATGTGAACGGACTGCTGCCGCAGACCGCTCCGGTGAACGATCAGCGGGTGTCTTCGTCACCGGGGGCCACCTGGTGACCGCCGAGCATGTCATCGCCGGGGCCAGTGCCATCACCATCCGCCGCACTGGGTACGGGGAACCGGCGAGGGTGGCGGTGGCCGATACCGTCAACGATCTCGCGGTCCTCACCGTCGCTGATCCCCCGCGCACCGGGTTGGTGGTGGCCACCCAACCCGCCCAGCCCGGTACCCCAGCGGTGTTCCTCGGCTACCCCGACGGCGGCCCGCAGCAAGCTCGGGCGGCGACCGTGGCCGGTGGCGTCGCGCTGCCCACCGGGCCGTGGGATGCCACCGACTATTCCCTGCGCCCCGCCTACCGGTTGCGCACCCTGGTGCGACCCGGCAACAGCGGCGGCCCCCTGCTCGATGACTCCGGGGCGGTGATCGGGGTGATCGAGGCCCGTTCCCTGATCGACCCGACCGTGGGATACGCCATCACCGCCGCACCCCTGCTCACCGACCTCGGCCGCTGAGCACCTGGCCGCCGGCAGCAGCAAACCCGTGTGCTGCACCTACCCTCGGGTGGGCGGATTCAGCTGGTGAGCAGCAGCGCCGCCCAGGAAGCCACCAGGATGATGGGCACACCACCCGAGACCGACGGCGGCGAACATCCCGGGGCGGATGCGCAGACCCCGGGCGGTGCAGCGTTCCCGCCACAACAGGGTGGCCAGCGACCCCCACACCAGCACCAGCGGGCCCCCGTTGGAGCCCAGCAGGGCGCCGAGGAGTTGGGTGGTGTGCCCGGTGGGGACGGCCGATTCCACCGCCAGGTAGGCGGGCAGGTTGTTCACCAGGTTGCTGCTCACCCCGGCGACCGCGGTGGTGCGCAGCACCGAGTCCCCGGACACCGCGGCGAGCAACGCGCTCAAACCATGCTCGGCCAGGGCGGTGACCACCAAAAACAGGCCCTCGGTGAGGACCAGCAACCGCCACGGCAGCAGTCCCCAACCCAGTTCACCGCGGGCACGCCAGGCGAACACCCCCACCGCAGCCGCGGCGCACGGGGCGGCCGCCGCCCAGGGCGGCACCCCGAACAGCACCCCCGGGGCCAACGCCACACACGCGGGTGGCGCACACCCAGAACGTCCACGCATCCGGTGCCGGTCCGCGCGGTGGCGGGTCGTAGCGCCCGATCAGGTCGCGGCGAAACAGGATCCCCAGATAGAGAACGGTGAGGGCGACCGCGACCAGCTCGGGCAACCCCATCCGGGCGGCGAATGCACGGTCGAGAGGTGTTCGCGCTGCAACGCCAACAGGTTGGTCAGATTCGACACCGGCAGCAGCAGGCTAGCGGTGTTGGCCAGCCACACCGCCAGCAACGCAAACGGCAGCGGCGCCAACCCCAGCCGGGTGGTGGCGGTCAGCACCACCGGGGTCAACAGCACCGCGGTGGTGTCCAGACTCATCCCGATGGTGGTCAAAGTGCCCAAGGCGGCGATCAACAGGAATAACCGCAGAGTGGAGCCGCGGGCGGCGCGGGCACACGCCCCGGCGGCGGCGTCGAACACCCCCGGCCCGGGTCGGCGAGTTCGGCCAGCACCGTGATCGCCACCAAAAACCCCAACACCGGGCCACCCCCCCGGGACAGGGCCACCTCACCGGCGGCGGAGGCAGGCAACCAGCCGGTGGCCACGACCAACACACCCGCGACCCCCAGCCCCACCCACATCGGGCTCAGTGTGCCAGCGCCCCCACCCAGCCTGGCACCACCTTCCAGCGCGCAAGGCCGGGCGCAGACAGCGACACGCAGGTCACCAACCCCACCCGGCCGCACACCCACCCGGCTGCCCACCCCGCCGACCCGGCCGGCGGGCCACGTCGCGCCGGCGGCCCGCGCACCCCGGTTGAAGCATCACGGGGTCACCCGCCCGCCCCCGCCACACACCGTGGAGACCGCCCCTGGTCTCCACGGTGCGGGTGCCACGCCGGTTACCCCACCGGACTCAGGAGGTGGGTGCCGGCGCGGTCGTCGACGGTGTTGCGGATCCACCCGGCGCTCTCGGCGCCGAGGATCCTCCGGGGGCGCCGGTGGTGCCGCCGGGCGCTGGGCGGGTACCGCTGCCCGGGAGCGCACCCGGCCCAGCGCCGGGACCATGTTTGCCGTGCCGCCCGGGCGGTGGGGTCGGCGGTGTCCCCAGGGTGGCGGCATCCAAGGAGGTTCCGTTGGCGTCGACGGTGCCGGTGGCGTGCACCTGAGAGCCCACCGCCGGGGAGGCGCTCAACCCGTTGCTGTAGACGGTGGATCCGCTGGTGGTGATGGTGCGGGTGAACCCGTCGCGATCCTTGATGACGATGTCGGAGCCGTTCACCGAGGTGACGGTCCCATCCAGATGCGGAACGTGCGCCTTCGGGGCGGGAGCCGTGCTCGAGCTGGTGGACCCAGCACTCGGGGGGGTGGGGGTGGTGTCCGAACCGGAGGCCAACGCGACGGCGCCGCCACCGGCCAGGATGGCCGCAGCAACCCCGCCGGCGGCCGCGACACGCAAGGGGTGGGACATGGTGTGCTTCATGGCAGGAGCCTTTCCATACGTCGCCGATCCGGGGCCCTCCCGGTGGCAGGTCCCACCGTCGGCCCCGAAACTGAACACCACCTGAATCCGAGGCATTCTTCAGCCGATTCCCAGGAACACCCGTCATGGTGGTGAGCATGAGCAGTGATGCCGGGCGGGTGCTGCTCGTCGAGGACGACGACATCCTGCGCAACACCGTGGCCGCGGCGTTGACCGACGCCGGTTTCACCGTCCGGGCGGTACCCGACGGGCGGCACTTCAGCACCGACGTCGCCGCCTTCCGGCCCGACGCCGCCGTGCTGGACATCATGCTGCCCGGCCCCTCCGGGATCACCCTCGCCACCCAGTTACACCGCACCACGCAAACGGCGGTGCTGTTTCTGACTGCCCGCGACGCCGTGGACGACCGGCTCACCGGATTCGACGTCGGCGCCGACGACTACCTCGTCAAACCCGTCGTCCTCGCCGAACTCGTCGCCCGCCTCGGCGCCGTGCTCCGCCGCACCGGACACCGGAGACCGGCCACCGTGCAAGTCTGCGACCTCATCATCGACGACGACGCCGGCCAAGTGCTGCGCGCCGGTGTACCGGTGGCATTGACCGCCACCGAAATGCGGTTGCTGACCTACCTGGCCCACCACCGCAACCAGGTGCTGTCCAAAACCCAGTTGCTCACCCAGGTGTGGGGCTATGACACCTACGACCCCAACCTCGTCGAAGCCCACATCTCGGTGCTGCGCCGCAAACTCGAAGCCACCGGCCCCCGACTGATCCACACCGTCCGCGGTGTCGGCTACCGCCTCAGCGAACCCACCACCACCGACCCGCCCCGAACCCGGCCACGGCCATGACCACCCCACCCGCCGCCACCGGGGATGCCGTGGTACGCACCCCTTCGCTGCGCCGCCGGGTGGTGCTCAGCGTGTTGCTGCTGCTGATCGTCGTGCTGGCCGTGTTGGGGTTGACCATGAACTGGGTGTTGGGTACCCAACTCCGCGCCGACCTGCAACAACGCCTCCTCGACCGCGCCCAGTTCGCTCAAGTCCTCACCACCCAAAACCTGCCCGCGCAAACCTTCGTCGACCAACTCGCCGGGCAAGGCATCACCGCCCGCTTCACCACCGGGCAGCAAACCCTCATCGGCCGCGACAACCCCACGCTGCCATCACCACCGGGCAAAGGCGGACACAAACCACCACCACCGACCGGCCCCACGATCCCGGTGCAGCGCAGCGGGGACCAACTGGCCGTGCAACTACCCATCCAGGGCGGCACCCTGGCCCTGCAAGCCAGCCAGGCCGGGGTCAACGAAACTTTGAGCACCCTACGAGGCATCGAACTCGCCGCCGGGACAGCCACCGTACTGCTCACCGGACTGCTGCTGATCCGGGTGGTGGACACCGCGTTAGGGCCGCTGGACCGGATAACCGCCCTCGCTGACCGCATCCGCGACGGCACCCGCGGCCGGCGTCTACGCCCGAGCAGACCCCGCACCGAACTCGGGCGCACCGCGGTGGCCTTCGACGGGATGCTCGACGCCCTGGAATCCGCCGAAACCGACGCGCACCGAGCCGAGGACAGCATGCGCCAATTCCTCGCCGACGCCTCCCACGACCTGCGCACCCCCCTAGCCGGGGTCATCGGCAACGCCGAACTGCTGCTACGCACCAACCCACCACGGGACGAACGCGAAACCCGCCTGGTGGACCTCATCCGCGAAGCCCAACGCGCCGCTCGCCTCGTCGAGGACCTGCTGCTGATCACCCGCCTGGACACCCCCCAACCCACCCTGAGGCGGCAACCAGTCGCCCTCACCAACCTCGCCGACCGCGCCATCACCCTCGCCCGGCTGCGCCGACCCGACCAGTCCATCACCCTCACCCCCGCCGCCGCCGCCGCCACGGTGTCCGGTGACCCCGACCACCTACACCGCGCCCTGGCCAACCTGCTGGACAACGCCACCACCGCCACCCCACCCGGCGGTCACATCACCCTCACCATCACCACCACCCCAGGCCAAGTGCGCATCTCCGTCACCGACACCGGACCCGGTATCCCCGAACACGACCAACACCGCATCTTCCACCGCTTCGTCCGCCTCAACCCCGCCCGCACGGGCCCAGGCACCGGACTCGGACTACCCATCGCCCGCGCCATCGCCCACGCCCACGGCGGCGACCTCCACCACATACCCACCCCCTCCGGGGCCCGCTTCGACCTCACCCTGCCCACCACCACAACCCCCACCACACCAAGCACCACCGACGCTCACCTCCGCTCGATTCGGACGGATGGTCGGCTGGCCTCTACCGGCCGGCCTCCCCACACTCCGCCGTCAGGTGCTCTCGAGCAGCGGGCCACCTGACGTAGTTCGGGGTGGGCGCTCGCAATCTTTCGTTGTCGCTCCCGGGAACTCCGAGCACCTGGAGGAGGTTCATGACGACGACGGCACCAGTGACCTGGACCACGGCGATCAGCTGGTCAATCAACTGACGCGGTGTCTTGCCTTCATGAGCGAGGTCGTTTTTGGCTTGCGCGGCGACCTTGGTCCACTGTTCCACGTCCGGCACCAGCCGCTCCATGCCTCGTGGTCGGGCAGCCCGGCTAGCGACCGGAGTCTTTCCCTGAGGGTTGGGTCGTTCTGTCCCAGCGTTTCCTTGAACCACTTCCATCGGTCCTGCGGTACGTGCTTCGGCAGGGCTTCGCGCAGAGCCTTGAACTCCTCATCGGGATCGGCGGCTTGCCGAGCTTCAAGGCGCGGTGCGTGACCTCGGCCGGCCTACGGCGGTCAAGCGTTGCCCCTCGATGTAGCGCGCCGGAGCGTAGCGGAGGCCAAGGACCATGTTGGACGCGGCTTCATAGTCCCTCCGTACTTCAAGCCACCGAGGAACGACCTGCGCAAAGGGCAAGTCCCTACTCGCAGAACTCGATCTGCGCCTGCACGTCGATGTCGGTGTGCAGCGAGTTGGCGATGTAGCACTCGCGGTGCGCGACGTCCACCAGGTGACGCACCCGCTGCTCCGTAGGTCCCGCAGCCAGAACGATCCGCGGCCGCAGCACGATCCGGGTCAGCCGAACAGGATGATCGCCCTCAGGCATCACACCCTCGGCGTCATCCTCGTAGGCGACGACGTCGAGCCTGGCCCGGGCGGCCACCGACAGGAACGACAGCAGCTGACAAGAGGCTGCCGCCAGCACCACCAGCTGCTCGGGATTGAGGTGCTCAGCCTGCCCACGGAACGCTGGATCGGCCGAGAGCAGCAGAGAGTCCCCCGCAGGCGGAGCGCTGCCGACGTGCTCCCGCCGGTACTGCTCGTACCCCTCACCGGTCGACCCACTCCACGAACACCGCGCCCGATAGGCATGCACCGAACTCATAACCCCAGCCCGGCATGACCGCCGCTGCTGCCGCTTGACCAGATCGCGTCGAACTCGCCCTGCTCAAGCGGGAGCAGCCAGCAAGCAGCGATGCGCCCCTGCTCGGTGACGTCGTAGAGCCCGACAGTGGACCACTGCCGGGCTCGGCCCGCGAGGGTGGCGGTGCCATCGGTGAGTGCCGCCAGCCGGCGACCCTCGCCGACCAGGATGTCCTTGCGGTGCATGCGAAAGGTGGCGCCGGCGAGGTCCCGCCGGTGCCGGAAGTAGGCGAAGACCTCGGCGAGACCGTGATAGGAGCCAGCGATGCGGTTGTTTCCCGGGACACTCCAGGCGACGTCTGAGGTCAGCAACTCGGTCAGAGCTGCACCGTCACCGCCCCCGTAGAACTGGTTTTGCGCCTCGTGCAACCGGTCGAGCAAAGTTACAGCGCTGATCCTCTCCACCAGGTCAGCCTCGCACAACCCGCCTGGTGGCCACAGTGACCTCACGAATGCCCGATGACCGATCCTTGGGTTCTCGCGGTTCGCAACACCTACTGATTGGGTGTTGTCTGTGGCTGAGTATTCGATCTTCATTCGTCCGGACCTGTTGCAGCAGTTCTGGCAGGTCATGTCCGAGGGCGGCTTCATCACTGATGCGGTCGAGGTGATCGACACCAGTCGGCGCACTGGTCGCCGTGTGCTGGTCGAGGCCGGTGGCGTGCGGCCGCGGCGCGGTCGGGGGCTGAAGGGTCGCTGCCTGAGTTTCGCCGAGCGGGAGGAGATCGCGTTGGCTCGCGCGGCTGGGGACTCGATGCGCTTGATCGCGGATCGGCTGGGGCGCAGCGCGTCGACGATCTCCCGTGAGCTGCAGCGCAATGTCGATCGGCGCGGTCGTTATCGGGCCACCGCCGCGCACGCGCAGGCTTATGAGCGGGCCTCACGGGCGAGGCCGGGCAAGCTGGTAACGAACCTGGCGTTGCGGGCCCAGGTCGAGAAGGATCCGGAGAAGAAGTACTCGCCCCCTACCGTGTCCGGCCAGGTCATGTCACGCACAATGTGGCCTTCCTTTCCCCGCGCCACGCGGGGACTGCTATTCCTGGTCCTGGTCGGCGTCCCTGCGCGGCGCCGCCGCACCCCGCCGCCCAGCGTTACCCTGCGCGGCAGCGGAACGCCGCTCGGCAACCACCCGCTGTTCCAGCTCATCGACCATCCCCTCGAGGTCACCGGGATGGTGGCCATCGCTGGGACGGTGCACCGATGAGGACGTGTCCTCGCCCGAGTCGTCGCTTCCCTCCGACCTCATCGCGTTCCCTTCCCTGGCATCCGCACCGGACCAGCATGGCGCGACACGCGCCACAACGCCGGGCCGGACCCGTGGCTGATCGCGGAGACACTCGCCACGACTTGTCGAGATGCAGCGAAAATCGACCACCGTCGGCGGCCCCAATCGGCATCTGGGCGACTGTGGTCGATCGTGGCTGCATCCCGGGTGGTGGCCTGAGCTGGCAAGTGATCTCAGTGGCTGTGTCTCACGCTGAGGGCACCGTCGGCTGTGCGACCGGTTGCACCACTGACACAGGCCGCGCCCTGACCGCCGCCGGCTATCGTTCGGGTGGCGGTTTGTCTGTCAGCTGTGGTGCAGTCAGTTCGTCGTGGGTCGCGTTCCCGGTGCGAGGACTTCCCAGTCGATGAATTGGTCGAGAAGCTCGTTGGGACTGCGGTCGTAGAGGATCGCGAGGGAGCGCAGGTCTTCGCCGCGGATGGACAGCACTTGGCCGTTGTAGTCACCGCGTTGGTGTTCGATCGCGCTGACGAAGCGCGCCAGGAGCGCACCGTGCTCGGTGGGCAGCTCCCGCAGCCGTTGCAGGTCGAGGACGATGGCCGTCGCAGCGGGGGGTGGGGCATAGATCCATGCGTCGGGCAGCAGGTCGCTGACCGGGATGCCGTAGAAATCGGCCAGCTCCACCAGTTTGGTGACGGTGACCGCGCGGTCGGCGCGCTCGTAGGAGCCCACGACCATCGCCGTCCACTGTCCGTTGGACTTGCGTTCGACATCGTTGAGCGAGAGACCCTGCTGCTTTCGGATCCGCCGAAGCTTGGCGCCCAGGGCTGTCGCGTCCTCGCTCGTCACCGTCGACCCATCCGCCGCGCGGGAGGCCGCTGGAGCGACGATGCAGGCAGAGGGGGTGCTGGTCTGTAGCTCACCGTGTGCTTATTACCCGCGCACGCGGCGGTGCGTCCCGTGGGGAATGGGATGCCGCGAGGGTGAGTTCGGTATTTGTTCATAGCGTCCTGCTGTGCGGTCGGAGTGCGGGACGCTTTTATCCTGTCGCCCATCACTTAACTCATTCTTTTTGATACGAGCGTATCTGTCCTCTAAAGATTACTTTCCGTCAGCCCAGTTGACGTTGAGTCACGTATATGTCTCCATTTCTGGAGAGAACGCGAGTTCACCCGCAATCTGTCGTTCGGTCATTGACAATTGCTGATTGACAGTACAGTGTTGGACATGTCCCCGGGAATGCTCGGGGTGAGCGAGCGATGATCCGTCGGGCGACAGTGGTCGCCATGGCCCGGCGAGGAGCAGGGGCGAAACCGGCGCTTTGAGAGTCACTTTTCTCAGAGAGGCCCGTTATGGACCGCCGAACCCTTGCCGACGACGTTCACCCTGTTCAGGGCTGGTTGCACACTCACAGCACGGCTGGCGACGGCCGGGAAGCAGGCCTACCGTCACGGCGGTCATCACACCGGTTCCTTGGCGTGTTCGCGGTGTTGTTGGGTGTCCTCGGTGTGGCGGGCAGCATTGCCCCGTCCGCGTCGGCTGTGGCGGTCACCGATCCGGGTTATGTGTTGTACACCAACGCCGACGGCTCCATTGCCCGCTGGAATCCGTGCCACACCATCCACTACCGCGTCAATGATGCGTCGGGGGGACCCGGCGCTCTGGGCGACGTCTTTTCCGCAGTCACCCAGTTGGAGACCGCGTCGGGCTTGCAACTGGTGTATGACGGGCCCTCCACCGACATTCCGCAGTCCGATTACGCTGCCGCCACCAATCCCGACAACCCTGCCCCGCTGCTGATCGCCTGGGCCGCCCCCGGGCAATCGAACGTGCTGACCGGGGGCAGTGAGCTCGGCTTCAGCGGCACCACCGTCAAATCCTGGACCGGACCCGACGGTGTCGCCCACCCCACGCAGATCGTGTCCGGGTACACGGTGTTCGCCGCCACCCCGGCGCTGACCGGTGGATTCGGCTCGGCGTCCTACGCGACCCGCGGCCGGATGCTGTTGCACGAACTCGGCCACATCGCCGGACTGATGCACACCACCGATCCCAACCAGGTGATGTACCCCATCATCGACGGCCGGGCCGGCAGCTACGCCGCCGGTGACCTGGCCGGCCTCGCCCACGTCGGCGCCGCCGCTGGCTGCCTTGGAGCCGGAACCCCGCTTCCTACGGCCGCACCAACCGCGGCAGTCGGATCATCAGCGGCGACCGCCCTGACCACCGGGGCACCCGCGACACAGACCGCTCCATCCTCTGCCATCCTCGCCCACTACACCGCCGTCGGCGGAGCCAGCTCCTATCTGGGACAGGTCAATGGTGCGGAGTACGCCGTCCCCGGTGGCCGCGCCCAGGACTTCACCGGTGGCAGGGTCTACTGGTCGCCGGGCACCGGAGCACACGAGGTGCACGGCGCGATCCTGGGGCACTACCTCACCATGGGTGGGCCGTCCTCCACGCTCGGGTTGCCCACCACCGACGAGACCGGCACCCCCGATCGGGTCGGCCGGTTCAACCACTTCCAGTACGGGTCGATTTATTGGACCCCGACCACCGGCGCCCAATCCATCCAAGGGGCCATCAAGGCCAAATGGGCGCAAGACCAATGGGAAACCGGGTTCCTCGGCTACCCGTTGACCGACGAACGCACCACCCCCGACGGCACCGGCCGGTACAACCACCTGCAAGGCGGGTCCCTATACTGGACCCCGACCGCCGGGGCGCACTCCGTGCAAGGCGCAATCCGGGACAGCTGGGCCGCACAAGGCTGGGAACGGGGCCCACTGGGCTACCCCACTTCCGACGAGTACCCCGTGCCCGGGGGGCGCCAAAGCGACTTCCAGGGCGGAACCCTGTTCTGGGATGCGACCACCGGGGTGGTAGCACCACGATGAACGTGCCCCACCCACGGTCAGGAGACGTCGAACAGACCGAGCGAGCGTCAGCCGCTCCCACAGCGTCGCGCATCACTATCGCACCTACCCGATATCAGCTCGAAACAGGCGGGGAAAAATTCCTCATCCTGCTGACCCAGCTGCACACCCTCGCCCTCGAACACCGCGGAGTCAGCCCGAAGGCAGTGCTGACCATCAGCGTCGGTCTCGCCACCTCCCATCCAAAACACAGGGTCCCCAGCCCCACGCTCGTCCCAGCCCACGCTCGTCGCGCAAGCCGATACTGCACTGTATGAGGCCAAGACCACCGGCCGAGACCGGATCGCACTGGCCACCACCCTGCTAGCGCAACCAACCAACCCGCCCGGGCGCCTTCCACTCTGATCGGCCGACGGCACGACCGCGCACCAAGGCAAAGCCGCCGCACCTAATTTCTCGGCGGCGCGAACCCCCCATCCCGGCGGCGAAACAGGCACCGGCACGGCCACCACCGGGCGGACCGACCAGCTGCCGGCCACCCGCGGACAGCGCCAACACAAAAAAGTAAAGATCATCCCAAATTGTTTCTAGGAACTCTTCCATCTACGGCAGAGAAGCCTTACTCTCAGACACGCCTTAGTTACTATGAGCCATTTTCGGGCCACCTCGGCGGGGTCCGATTACCTCGACACATCCCACTACGTGCGAGTGTGCTGGCCGAGCGGGATGTTCGTCGATGAGGTGCGTCTCATGACATCGAAGACTCAGCTGGTCCACGCACTCTCGCTGCGCCGCTGGTGCGCAGCACTGCTCGCAGTAGGGGCCACCATCGCCATGGTGCTCGTCGGACTGGTCGCCGGAACCCCAGCGGCGTTAGCGGGCACCTCCACAGTTGGGCTTGGTACAGCTGCGCCATTCGCGGTGCTGGCCGGCAGCACCGTCACCAACACCGGCGCCTCGGTAATATCCGGTGACTTGGGGGTCAGCCCCGGCACGGCGGTCACCGGCTTCCCGCCAGGAGTGGTGACCAACGGAACCATCCACGCCGCTGATGCCACTGCGAAACAAGCCCAAGCCGATCTGACCACCGCCTTCAACGATGCAGCGGGCCGTCCATCGACCGCTTCCGCGGGCACCGACCTCGGCGGGAAAACCTTTGTCGCGGGGGTGTACACCACCGCCAGTGGGCTCGGCCTGACCGGCACGGTCACTTTGAATGCACAGGGTGACCCCAGCTCGGTGTTCATCTTCCAAGCCGGGTCCACCCTGATTACCGCCTCCAACAGCACGGTCAAGCTGATCAACGGGGCCTCCCCGTGCAACGTCTTCTTCGAAGTAGGCAGCTCCGCGACCCTGGGCACGAACACCACCTTCGTCGGCAGCATCCTCGCGCAGACCTCAGCGTCCGTGCAGACCGGAACCACCGTGAACGGGCGAGTGCTGGCCCGAACCGGCCAAGTCAGCCTGGACACCAACACCATCACCCGACCCAGCTGCACCACCCCACCCACCACCACCACAAACCCACCGACCACGACAACGACCACGACCACGACCACGACCACCACGCCTCCCACCACGCCTCCCACGACGACTAACGGTGGCCCCGGTGGCGCCGGCAACGGCGGCCCCACCACCACAACCACCCCGACCACCACCACAAACCCACCGACCACCACCACGACGACAACCCCACCCACCACGACTAACGGTGGCCCCGGTGGCGCCGGCAACGGCGGCCCCACCACCACCACAACCACCCCGCCCACCACCACCAGCAGTGGCCCCAGCGGTAGCGGCGGTGCGGCTGGCCCCGGTGGCGCCGGTTCGGGCGGTGCGACTGGTCCCGGCGGTTCCGGCAACGGCGGCTCGGGCGGTGCCGGCAACGGCGGCTCGGCTGGCTCGGGCGGCTCGGGCGGTTCGGCTGGTGCCGGTGGTGCCGGCAACAGCGGTTCAGCTGGCTCGGCTGGCTCGGCTGGTTCCGGTGGTGCCGGCAACAGCGGTTCGGCTGGTTCCGGTGGTGCCGGCAACGGTGGCTCGGCTGGCTCGGGCGGTGCCGGCAGCGGCGGTTCGGCTGGTGCCGGTGGTGCCGGCAACAGCGGTTCAGCTGGCTCGGCTGGTTCCGGTGGTGCCGGCAACGGCGGTTCAGCTGGTGCCGGTGGTGCCGGCAACAGCGGTTCAGCTGGCTCGGCTGGCTCGGCTGGTTCCGGTGGTGCCGGCAACGGCGGTGCCGGCAACGGCGGTTCGGGCGGTGCCGGCAACGGTGGCTCGGCTGGCTCGGGCGGTGCCGGTAGCGGTGGCTCGGCTGGCTCGGCTGGCTCGGCTGGTTCGGCTGGTTCGGCTGGTTCGGCTGGTTCGGCTGGTTCCGGCGGTGCCGGCAACGGCAGCTCGGGCGGTGCCGGTAGCGGTGGTTCGGCTGGTCCCGGTGGTACGGGCACTGGGACCGGTGCTGGGCAGGTCATTCCGCTGGGTCACCCGGAGACGGGCGCGGGCGGGGCGTCGCACTCCCACAACAACACGCTGATCGGCCTCGGCGTTCTGGCATTGGTCGGTGCCGGTGTGGCGATGATTCCGGACACCCGACGTCGCCGCCTCCCCAGCCAGGGACCGGGCGGACGCCACCAAGCCGGGCGGTAACCCATGAGCCCGGCCAAGCACCGCAGACGCCAGTCGAGGACCTGGCCGGTGATCGCGCTCGTGCTGCTGCTCACCGCCCTCGGATGTATCACGGTGGGTCTGCGCGGCCACCAGGTACCGCTGCCGGGGCCGGTGGCTTTGCAGGACACCCCACTGGCCGCCGGTGGGGTGGCGGCCGGTGGGGTCGGGGCAGCGTCTTCGGGTGGGTCCAGCCCGGTCGTGGGGGCTCCTGGGACGCCTCAGCTCGCATCACCACGCCAGCCCGAAGACCTCCTACCAGCACCATCCCCGGCGCGGAGTTCCACCGATCCCGGGGTGCCCGGGCCCGAACTGTCGAGCTCGACCGGCGGCACTGCCCGCCCATCGGTCGGGGTGGACCCGGTGGCGCCCCGCCCCGCCCCGGTGGCGCTGCGGATTCCCGCGATCGGCGTGGACGTGTCACTGTCCACGCTCGGGCTGAACGCCGACCACACCGTCCAGGTCCCCACCGATTTCCAACAAGCCGGTTGGTTTGGGCTTGGGCCCACCCCCGGGCAGACAGGCTCGGCGGTCATCCTCGGACACGTCGATTCCTACACAGGCCCTGCGGTGTTCTTTCGGATACGCACCCTGCGGGCAGGAGACCAAGTCAACGTCAGCCTGGCCGACGGCGCCATCGCCCACTTCCAGGTGAGCGCCGTGGCCATGTACGCCAAGGACCAATTCCCAGCCCAGCAGGTCTACGCACCCCACGGAGACAGCGCACTCCAACTCGTCACCTGCGGAGGAACCTTCGACACCCACACCCGCAGCTACCTCTCCAACATCGTCGCCTACACCACCCTCATCGCCACGACCCCCGCCGGTCAGCCACAAAAGTGACGGCCGAGCAACGGGTGCGTACGCATGGCGGCGAGGTCGGCCCAGTGTGGCAGCCAGCTCCGGTCCATCAGCTTTTCTGTCAAGCCCCGCGAACGCACCCCACGCTTTTCTTGTTGAGGTTGAGCTTCACCCCGCCGCAAGGTTGATCGACTTGCGAACCCCCGGGGTGGCGATGCGCTCGTAACCGCTGCCATGGACCAGGGCGGCGAGCACGTGGACGAACACGACCCGGTCGGGGACTCGCGCGCTCCCTCAACGTCACCCCCCAATCGGCACACGAACGGTTCAGCAAACTGACCGGGTAAGGCACCCCCGATACCTGGGGCGTGGGCACCCCCTGCCCCGGGGGTGAGCCCACCGCCCGCCCGCGCCCACCCCTCGAGGAGAGTGGACCCTGTGTTGATGACGGCCGCCCTCACCGACGAGCTGGGCAGGACAACCCCCACCACGGCCTGTTGTCGGCGCGCGGAAACCATCACCCTGCTCCGCTTCGCCGGGGCCGTGCACCCAAAACCGGGGCGGTGCAGCATCGAGGTGGACCTGGACACCCCCCTGCTGGCCCGCCGCCTCGGGGTCGCGATCCGCACCCTGTACGGCTACCCCACCCAGCTGCAGGTCCTTCCTCCGTTCGGGGACCCCACCACCCCCCGTCACCGGCTGCAGGTGGCCGCCTCCGCCGACGCCGTAGCACTGGCCCGGCGCACCGGACTGGCAGACCCGCGGGGCCAACTCGTCCGCGGGCTGCCCGCCCCCCTCATCGCCGGCGGGGTGTGTGACGCCGCCGCGATCTGGCGGGGGGCGTTCCTGGTGGCCGGTTCGCTGACCGAACCCCACCGGTTGCCCGCACTCGACATCGTGTGCCCCAGCCCGGAAACCGCGATGGCCCTGACCGGTACCGCCCGCCGCCTGGGCATCACCACCAAAACCAAACACATCCGTAACACCGACCGGGTCACCGTCCGCGAACCCGACGCCATCACCGCACTGCTCACCCACATTGGTGCCCCCGACACCGCGGCGGCCTGGGCACAACAGCGCACCCACCACCGCGAACACACCCCCACCACCCGGCGCCCCGGCTTCGACGACGCCAACCACACCCGCGCCACCCTCGCCGCGGCCGCCGCCGCCACCCGAGTGGACCGGGCCCTGCTCATCCTCGGCGAGGTGCCCGAACATTTCGCGGCCGTGGCCGCATTGCGGAGCACACACCGCGACGTGTCCCTGGAAGCACTCGGCCAGATGATGAACCCCCCGATGACCAAAGACGCCGTCGCCGGACGCATCCGACGACTCCTCGCTTTGGCCGACACCACAGCGCGGCGGACCGGAATACCCGACACCCCCACCGACCTCACCCCCAGCATGCTCGACCAACCCTGACCGCCCCGGCGCATCCGAGGCCACGGTCCGGTCCGAACCAATCCCGATCCACGGGGCCATCGGGCTCCGGTAACCTCCGCTCGGATGTGTCCATCGTGCGGCGGATGACCCCAGTGCTGCTAATTGTCATCGGGCTGCTCCTCATCCGGGCTGGCGCTGCTGGCCCTGCTCGCGGACCGGGTCCTGCCCGCGCCGCGACGACGTCCACCCGTTCACGTCCCGGGTGCGGGCATCGGCCGCAACTGTCGGTACAGCGTGGACCGGGAAACCCCGAGCGCCTGGGCGACCTCGACGATCGGTGTCCCCTCGGTGATCATGCGGGTGGCTTGCTTGCGCTTGACCGGGCTCAGCACGGTGGGCCGTCCGCCCCGCCGGCCCCGGACCCGGGCCGCGGCGAGCCCAGCCTGGGTGCGCTCCCTGATCAGGTCCCGCTCGAACTCGGCGAGGCTGGCGAACACGTGGAAGACCAACCGGCCGCCGGGGGTGGTGGTATCGATCGACTCCCGCAACGACCGGAACCCGACACCGCGCTCCTCCAACCTGCGGACAGTGTCGATCAGGTGCGGCAACGACCGGCCCAGCCGGTCGAGCCGCCACACACACAAGGTGTCGCCCTCCCCCAGGGTGGCCATCACCTCCACCAGCTTCGGGCGGTCCGTCCTCGACCCCGACCCGGTGTCTGTCCACAACCACCGGCATCCCGCGGCCATGAGAGCGTCGAGCTGCAACGCCGGGTCCTGCACCGTGGTCGACACCCTCGCGTACCCCAACAACTCGCCCATGACGGTCGACTGTGCCAGAACCCGCCGACAAGGCACGGTGCGACACGTAGAAAGTGCAGCTGAGTTCCGCGACAGACCAAGGCCGGGTACGCGGCCTCCCGACCAGCACCGTCACCTCGAGCCCCGGACCACTCCCCCGGTGTCGCAGAAACGATCGTTAGTGGACACTGGGTGCGCTCTGCGTTGCAGCTGACCACCTAATTCACTTCGGTAGGGTGGTAGGGCTTATACAAGGTATGTAGTATAAGAGTATGTCCGACTTTCGCATCACCGAGCAGCTCGTGCGGGTCCTCGACGTTCTCCTTGACGACGCCACGAGTGAGCACTACGGCCTCGCCGTGGCGAACGCTGCCGGATTGAGGTCCGGGACGCTATACCCGATCATGGCCAGGCTCGAGAAGGCCGGCTGGCTTGAGAGCCGCTGGGAGACCGACGACCCGGCCCGCGGCCCGCGGCGCCGTCTCTACCGGTTCACCACCCTCGGCCTCGCCCAGGCCCCGCCGCTGGTGAACGCCCGCCGATTGCCCGCTGCTGCCGGCCGGAAGTCGATGCTGCTGCGCCCGGCCTTGCAGCCCAAGCTGGGATGGTGACCTTGAGAACGGATCTGACAACCATCTTCATGTTCCTGTTCGCGACGATCCTCGCGGTCGTCGCCAAGTCGGAGACGACGGGCTGGCTGGAGGCAGTTCCCCGCTGGATCGTGCGTCGCAACGCCCGCTTGATCCCGGACGAGGACCGCGACCGGTGGGTGGACGAGCAGCTGGCGGACCTGGCGCATCGCCCCGGCGGGGCTTGCCGCGCAGTGGCAGGAGTGGAAACTCGACCCGGCGCCCAATCGGGTCCGGCTGCGCCGGTTCATGGACCGAACGCAGTCCGTCGTGTACGCACTACTGGTTGTCAACGTCGGGTGGGGCACTCACGACAATTACCTCCACGACCGGCCATTCGACCCGATAATGACCGCCCCCGGACTGGCGGGCGCC
>JAABUI010001050.1_pt1 | contig 16906 bp, 32 predicted proteins | sample 5559111 | NCBI WGS metagenome assembly JAABUI01 (sample SAMN10711870, study PRJNA513365) | rock metagenome | isolation source: Antarctica rocks | place: Antarctica: Victoria Land, Buttleship Promontory
AAGAGAAGAATAGACACAGGTACACCCCTGCCAAGTCAAACTCCGGCGTTTCAAAATCACGTCGTTTCGATCAAAATCTGTCACGGTGTATCGTGTCTCCGCCCTGACCGATAACATTGCTTCCAGGCACGTCCAGGGGATTCGGCGGAATTATGTCGCTTTAGCCTATGTGGCGTTTCGAACCGCTTTGAGCGCTTCAATGTGTTGGACGACGGCGTCCAAGATGATGATGAGCGGGGCTTCCCTTTGAAGGCGGAATCATGTCCGGCCGGTCTCAAGAGCGGCGAGTAGCTCAATCAGCTACTCATGAGCTTTCGCCAGACCCCGACTCATCGACTTCGCGAACTCGCGGAAGGGGACGAAAAGTCAAGGTAGAGTCCGACATTCAGGACGATGCTATCGTTGCTGCCCAAAATGAGATTCACGAGTCCGTGCAAGAGCCGGTGGCCGGACCATCGCGAGGAGGACGAAGAAGAGGTCGGGGACGTGTACGTGGTACGGAAAGACCTGAGGAGGATGGAGAGACGGATGATACCGAGGGGGTCGAGGAGAAGGCAACACGTAGGAGATCGAGGAAGGCTATGAGCTATAGAGAGGTGCCGGTGGAGGTGGAGGAGGAACAGGAAGAGGACGATCTTGGTGATGAAGATGGGGAAGACGTCATCGAGGTCGAAGGTGAAGCTCAACTCCCTGTATCTGCATACAGCGCTGATGAACCTCAAGACGACTCAGGCCGCCCTGTACTTTCCCGTTCGGTCTCAGCATCCGCACCTACACCTGGACGTCGCGCTCGCTCCGCAATGCCCGCCTTCAACTCCGACGAAGACGACAAATCGTATGGCCGACCCAATCTCGAGAAGGTCGGTTCTGGTCGCGGCGGCTTTAGCGTAAAAGGCGCTGCGTCGGCCGCAGCCCGAGCCCGATGGGACAGGGTACGGAAAGAAAAGGCGGAGAGAGGGGATGAGAGTGATGAGGGGGATCGAGTGAAGAGGATCCGGATGCCGGGCAAGAAGGATTCGAGGGCGGCTGCCGAGTCTTTCGATAGTGAGCTCAATAACGCGATCCAAGGTGTCCACTGATGTAGTGCACAGTAGGCTCGGTGATCACCATCAAGCATACAGAATACAAGATAGGGGATGATGAGGTGATCCTGCCGGACGATGATAAGGGAGCCGCCAAGGTGGATGAGCAGGGCCGGCTGCTCGGTTGTGAGTCGGGGCTTCACCAGGATTGCCGGTACTCTGCTGACAGCATGTCATAGGCCGCGAGTACAAACTCGTCACCTTCACCTCCGAGACGAGACGCAATCCCGACCGAGTCTACGCATTGACCATCGACGCAGCCCGCGCATGCGGATATGCCGACTCGCTCGCTTTCCTCCGTAGATGCCCACAAGTGCTCAAGCTGGGATGCAATGCGGAAGAGAGGCAGATGCTTATCGATATCGGCCGGGTCACTGGTAATTTGAAGCATCGGATGGTTACGATGGTCGCTATGCGGAATGTTTACAAGCTCATGGGCGCAAGGCTGGTCAAGAGTGAGTCGCGGGACACCTTTCTCGGATGACTGCTGATGGAGATACAGATGGCAAGTGGGTGACGGATGACTACTACGAGGACGAGGCGCTCTCCAGATGCGCTGAGAACGGATTCACCCCATACACCGTGGCGCACGAGGACGGGATCATCGCCAACGCCATGTCCTCGATGCAGCCTCAAGGTCGACCGGCACAGCAGACCTCCACGGATCAAGCTCAACGACCCGCCGTCACACTCGCCCCATTCTACAGCCTCGGTGGACCGACCACCCATTTCGCAGGTTCCGGGGCGGATCCGTGGTCCGAAGCGGGATGGGGACACAAACGGTCGCGGCTACGTAATCAAGGTGTCAGCGAGGGGGATTGGATGTTCCGTATTGCTGAGGAATGTCGGCGGGTCGACGCGATGCTGAGGGAGTATCGAGAGGAAAGATTAAAGGTGCTCGATAAGGTGGACGCCTCGAAGGGCTGGGTGTATGCGGTCGAGCAAGGGACGGAGAAAGCGGTCGAGGAGGATGATGGGTGGTTAAGGCCTGTCACGCCTACGTTGGAGAGGAAATGGAGTGGGCTATCGCAGGAGGTGACTTTTCCTGGTGCGGTCGATCACGAGGCCGCACAAGCACCGGGAGACGGGGACGTGTCAATGGAGGCGGACGCGGACGTGGTGGTGGTTGAGGAGGACCAGGCAGGGAAGATCGTAGGTCAGACGCCAGGAGAGGAGGAAGAGGGGAGTTCGAGGTGGAGATGGGGTATTGGGGGAGAATGGAAGCCAGGGATCATCCGGGCAGCTTACGAGGTGAGCCCGATCACTCGGTCCATCTCTCGCCCGGTCCTGACGGAACGCCATAGCCTCATACTCAAATGCCCCATATACCGATCCATACCCAGCCCCAGGGCGCCGCGCACAAGCGCCTTTCGCCATACCCCATCCTCAGCTCCATCCCCGACGCACAGCACAAGAACTTCGTCCAGAGCACCATCACCGGCCGAGCTGCCCGAGGACTCGCGAGCGTGGAATACGTCTTCGAACCCCCTCGACCCTCACCTTCCAGCTTACACCTCTGGGACGAGATGCGAGATTCGTACGCTGATAGAGCAGAAGAGAGGAAGAGGCGGATGAGAGAAGTAGAGGCAGCTGAGGAATGGGAGCGAGAAGCGAGGAGACGACGGGGAGCAGCATAGCATAGCTTCATGCATACTCATTGACCGGTGAAATTTGCCCGCCGCTTTTCGACGAAGGCTCGTAAGCCCTCTTGACGATCTGAAGTCTCCAGTAACGGGTTGTACAGTTCTCGCTCGAGGTCGAGGCCTGCTTCGAGCGGGAGATGGGGAGCGGCGTTGATTGCTGATTTGGCGGCTTTGAGTGCCAGCGGAGCTGTTGGAAATACTCAGCAGGATCCCACGGAAATGGAGGATGGGAGACCAACCGGAAGTAAGGATCTGTCGAGAAAGCACAAGCGCCGCCTCCCAAGCCGTTTGCGGCGGTCTCGCAAGGACATTGACCAGACCTGCCCTTCATGAGCTCACCATCACTCGAGTTTCAAGTGTGAGGAAGGTCGACCTATCCGCTCCGCCTCCACCCCATCCACCCTTCTCCCGGAGAAGATCAATTCCTTCGCCTTCGCCGTCCCGACAAGCTTCGTCATCCTCTGCGTCCCCCCTGCTCCAGGTATGATCCCCAACCTCGTCTCGGGTAACGCGAATTGCGCACTCGGACCTACTCATCTCATCGACCATACTCAACAGTACAGTCGCATGGGGACCCACCAGCTACGCGGAGATCACACCCAAGGGAAAGTTCACACCCCCCACCTATAGCATGACCATCCACGACCGCCACGCTAGGAACACCCACGGCTTCAAGCTCGAACAGCAAAGCTCGCAGGGAATCGAGGAAGGACGAGACATCGAAAGTGGACATGGTGGATCGCTCGCGGAGGTCGGCGCCGGCGCAGAATATGTCTGGGTGCGGGGAGTGGAGGAGGAGGAGTCGGACTCTGTCGGGCTCAGCTGTATGCAGGAGGGGATGGGATGGGATGGTAGGCATGGTCGTACGAGGAGAGGGATGACAGTTTGGACAGTGATTCGCGCATCTCCTATAGGTGCACCATGTTAGCTTTGACCGGTGATCACATGCTTGACTTGAAGATGGCTAAAGAGGAGCAGGGTACGTACCCCGACCATGCGAATACTGAGAGCGTTTCGTGCGTCCTGTCGATCGAGGACGAGACACATGACGCCCTCGAACTCGGGGGACAGTTTTGGCATGTCAGTCATGGCGAGGGGTTCCAGGTAGGCGTGGGGTGGGGAACTTGGAGTGTGGAGAGGCTGTCGGAGAGGTCGAGTTAATTGAGCGAGACGGAAACGCCGAGGTGGGATCAAGGCAGCCTGCAATACTGTTCCTCTGAGCGTCATATTGACAATCATTGTGGGAAGCTTTCACGGAGTCGCGAGGAGGATGGGAGGAGTTTTGGGAAGGCATGAGAAACACGTCGGCCTCTGTTCCCGAGCCGGTGTTTTCCAACGGAAAGTCTTCGGCAGGGCAATGCATCCACAATATCTCTCCGTCTCACGCGACCTGGACCTCCTTCTCCCCCTCAGAAGGCTTGAACTCGCCCGTCCCCGGATCCAGCTTCTTCTCCGCTGCTGCGCCAAATTTTTTGCTGATGTTCATCCCGGTGCTCTGGACGTTTCCGTTCGTGGGCCGCTTGTAAGGCGAAGCTGCGGACTTTGCACCAAATGGCTTTTGCGCTTTCGGTGAGGGTCGTGGAGCGGGATGAGAGAATTTGCAGTCGGCTGAAACACCGTTAGCACTGAAGCTCCCCTGTACGCCTGGACCACTCACGCCGTGTACACCGCTCCCCATATCGGCACTGTCTCTCGGCCTTCGAATCGTCCAGCGCTCCGTCCATCAGGCTCTTCGATGAGACCACCACCTCCACATCGCCGTCCTCGTTGTCCGAGCTCGGTTGGATGACCTCGATCTTTGCTACCTCCAGTGACTTCGCCTTCGCCTCTTTGGCTGCCTTGGCGGCGGCTAATGCGGGTGGGGGTATGGGATTGCCTTCGGCGTCTTCGTGCCGGAACGCGCAGGAAGGATTGGTGCAATTCAAGTACTTGCACAGCATGCGACTCGGTCCGGCGGTCTCGCCTGCGAGCTTTTAGCAGGGGTAAGTATCCGACCGCTCGACTCACCAAGCACAGTCGCTGGGCTGACATGACTCTTTGTGCACTCCGCGTCCTTGCAGTTCCGGCCCTCCTCACAGGCCTCTCCACTCAGTACCATCCCTGTCTTCTCGTCCGCGGCTGGACTAGGGTGGCTGTACGGACACCGGGAATTGCTGCAGCCGACCGAGTACCGACATAGCGCCTTTGATGACGGCTTTTCGGGGATAGGACCTGGTTCACCAGACGTCTTCGGAGGGACCGCGGAAACGACATGACTGCCGAGTTTCGTGCCATGCGGAACCTTTACAGGTGGAGGTCGAGCAGGACGGACGGTTGGTGTGGGTGTCGCTTGTTTCTCCTATGACCGGTCAGCTCGGCTGGGAAAATGGGTGAATGACACGCCCACCTCCGCCATCTTCTGAACCATTTCGCCCATCTGCGCCATGCTTGCTTGCATCATCATCATCTGCGTCATCATCTCCTGTTGACCGGGAGCGAAGAATCCGCCAAAGCCCGGCTGCATCATTCCAGGCTGGAAACCGGGTTGGAAGCCTACTTAAGCCTCATCAGCGGAGAAAGCTCGTTGCCTGGCACAAGCTCGCCTCCTGTTGGCCCCATGCCCATGCCCATACCCATACTCCCGCCCCTCCCGTGCATCTGCCCATTGCCACCAGGTTGCCGTTTACCTGCCCCCACTCCTCGAACCTGCGATCCTCCGCGACCTCGCCCTGGTCCAGATAATCTGTCCACCAGACTCCGTCCTTCTGAGCCCATGCCTCTCGGCCCAGCGGGCGCAGTAACGCCATCGGACAACCGCTTTTTGTTCTGCCCATCTTGTGCACCATCTAGTTTCCGCTTGTTCGCGTCGGAATGGGAGAGAGGTGCAAGGGCGGAATTGAGCAGACGGGATCCTCCACCAGAGGAATGAGAGGGGGCGGAAGGAGCGCTAATGGGGGCGGCGGAAGTAGAGGACAGATCAGGGGCCGAGCTAGATATATCCCGTGCTTTGCTAAACAGCCAGTCGAGAAAGCGAGGGTCTGCCAGGCATTACTACCGGTGAGGTGGTGTCATGAGACATGACGAACCGAAGTCAGACCCGACGACTGGGACCAATGTCAGCTGGAACACAACAGAGCATCCTCAATCACTCACGGTCATCCATCTCCGCTTGCACTCGCTCTTCAAGTCTCGTCAGCCTTATCGGGATGAAAGGAACCTCTCGACAGACCCTGTGTACTACCGTTGGCTAGTGCAGACACGCTTTTTAGCTCAAACACTCAAACACCAAGAACACCGAGTGAGACATACCCAACAGCACAGTGATGTACTCGGCCATGACATTGTCTATGAAGGAACCGCTACGCTCAGCCCTGCCCTGTTTCGTCAGATGCAAGAACTGACCATCTGGCTCCGCCCATTCTCGCCGTTCGAGCTCGCTCTGGATCTCCCCCTACGCACAAGACTCCGTGAGCAGGTCATCCCGACGGAGATACAGCTTGAAGAGCTGAAGAGCTTCCCTGCTTACCTGGAGCTGAGCCTGTTTTTCGGGAGTAATCGACACTTGTGCCATTGTTCGGATAGCTCCTCGGGTGTTGCGTCGACGATTGTCAGACCGAGGAGAGGACCAACGCTGCCGATGTCGAAGCGCCTTTCGCAACAGCGGGGAAGAAGAAAGGGGTTGCAGAATGGTGCAAGCTCGGTAATCCCGGCCAAACGCCGCTCAACGTGGCAGACCTACGGGTCTGACCTCGGTACGAGTACGTCCAAGAAACATCACAGGATACAGAGGAGTGCATCAGAGAATCCGCTCATTATACAAGCACGCCCCGCTTCATTATGTCATGTCTATTTCTATTCAAGTCTTGGTCACTACACCCCCTCGTCCTCGTTGGCTGCCTTGATTCTTTGCCTCGCCAACTCGTGCTCCTCTTCCTGACTGACCGGCTGCTTGTAGAATACGATGTACTGCAACGATAGAACCGCGATCCAAGCGAGCATGAACCAGAAAGACCTTGCCGACGAGTGTTTCCAGTCGGAGATATTGTTGGTCTGCAATCCCGCTTGGACGGCGAGGGCGATGGCGCCTCCGACCTGAGCGAGAACTTGTGTCCAAGCACCGGCAACTCCGGCCATCTCAGGAGGGCAATATGTGATGAGGTTGATAGATGAGGCGAAATAGGTGATGACTGCGCCAGCGGAACCGAGAATGAAAGCCGGGAAGCAGTAGCGCCAGTAGTCTGTACCAGCACCGCCGTTCGAGTAGATTTGCAGGAGCTCAGCCGCGATCAAGACTGAGAGAATCATCAGTCACAACTTGGCAATGGCAGCGGGTACATACGGAGCGCTCCAATGCCGATGGACCACCGAGGCTTGGTGATGATCTGAGGTACGGCTTGAGCAGCGCCGCCAATGATGAGACCGATCACTCCCTGAGGAAGCAGAGCTGCGGCGACATGGACTGGAGGGCAGTTCAGCGAGACGCCCTAGAGTCGGTGAGAAGCGGTACGCACTTGGCTTCCAGCCGAACACCTCTTGCCAAAAGGTTGAGTACTGCAGCTGACTAGTCGCCCAGAAACTGAAAGGGAACATGATCGCGAGGGATGAGATGAGGATGTTCGTGATCTTCCACACGGAACTGGGAAGTACTGCCGACTTTGGCGGGATGCGTGACTCTGCGGTCTTGTCAGCTCGGTTTCTCGTACTCCCGGCTGAGTACTGACCCCAGAAGAAAAATGCGACAACGAGGGGAATAGCGAGACAGAATGGAGCGATAAACGACGCAGAGCTCCATCCGTCGATCGGACCTTGGGTGAGGGACAGGATGAAGCAGATCAACGCCCCAATCAAGATGGTGACGCCGATGATGTCCATCCTCTTCCACCTCGGAGTCGTCTCGCCCTTTGACGAATAGGTGGAACCGGTGTAAGGGAGAATCATGATAGTGATGATGCTGAAGACAATGCAGATGATCGCCATGAGGCGGAAGAACCATCGGTAGTTGGCGAGCATGCAGAGGCCGGCGAGAACCCTGCTCCTTGTCAGAGGGGTCGAATCAGGGGCGTGGGGGCACTTACAGGCCAAGCACGTTCCCGGAGGCACCGGCGAGACCGAGCATCGCCAACTTAGCTTGCTGGACCTTTGGATCAGGGAACATGTGGACGAGCAGGTGACTGAGCCAACCGTTAGAAGGAGATCTCTCCCCGTTGTGGGAGACTCACTAAGCAGAGGGAATAGTCATAGCGCCACAGATCCCGCCGATCCCTCGGAGGATGAGGAAGCCATATTTGGTGTGGGTGACAAAGGAGGTGATCAAGCTGAGGACACCGAGCGCCATGAAGCCGGCTTCGAAGACGATCTGGGCCGAGAACAAGTCGGAGAGTCGTCCGGCGAAGAGGAGGAATGCCGAGAAGCAAAGTGAGTAGCTCGTGATTATCTGTTGTTGATTTGCATCAGCCCATCTTCACGCAGATCATACTAATACTCACCCAGACGAGTTGCGACACCGCCAGTCCAGTATCCTGCCCGATCTCGGCGACGGCCACAGCCACACCCGAGACATTACAGACATCGACAAAAGTCGCGATCGCGAAGATGACGAGGAGGAAGTTCTTCCGGGCATTGCCAAGCTGAGCCAGTGGGTGCTCGGCATGCTGATCGACCGATGAGTTTGGGTCGAGCTGTTTCGGCTTGGCATGTTGCGCTTCCTTATCGGTCATACTCGGCTCGACATCGGCCAGGGTGGTAGCGGGTGAAGGAGCAACATTTGTGGTGAAAGTCATAGGAGAGGGTACGGTCGCTGCTTTAGGCGACGGGTTCGTCTCGTCGGTGGGAGTCGTCGTCGACATAATTGGTGAAGTCATGTTGGTTGACGATGAATGGATTGAGAATGTCGTTACCTCAAAATGAATGTAAGATCCATCTTCATGCCGACCCGAACGCGTCAATTATATAGTAGTTTGTTGTATCGGGCGGGCTGTTCTCATGGCCCGAAAACCGACGCCATGACCGCTGTCCGCTCGAGATCTAGGTTTGAAATCCGTCAAATTTGCTTCCATCCCGAGGCCACGCCATCAATCTTCCGAGATCCCCCTCGGGCATTGGCCAAAGCGGAACGATCTGCCCCGACACCGGGTTTATATTGAAAGGGGCGGAATTTCGCATCGGGCGGCATTGCCATATTATAAAGACTACCCCGAGCAGGATCTGACAGAGGCCGAAGAGGTTGAGACTCGGTGATTTTTGCTACTCCGAGACGAATGAGGCCTCATTGAACAACCAACCCTTCACCGGGACCGTCTCGTCTCCGAGTTTGACCTCGAGGAGCGATGGGTTCAGGTACTAGCCTCACGATCAGCTGACTTTAAGCGCAAGACGGTCCGCACTCACCTGATAGATGTACGGCTTTGTTCCCGTAACCGCTGCGAGCCCTTTGCGGATGAGAAACGGGATCTCCGCCAGCACGTCAACCTTCTCCATCAGACCCCCTTTGCCCTCCGATGCCCCAGCCTCTTCGACTACGAGTTTCGCACCCAGCCGGCCTTGACCGTCGCGTCGCTCTCCTTCCCATTCCCATTCGATTCCGGCTGGCACGGAGTAGCCGGTGTCTCTGTCTTTTGCGGGACTTCTATGTGTCGCTTTCGAGATATCCTTTGAAATGACCGGGAATCCCTCGCCGTGGGTCTGGGCAGTGACGACGAGGGGTGAGGGAGGCAGGGCAGTGCTGTAGATTGCGCCGATGTTTGCTTTGGCGCGACCGGACTTGGCTCCTTTGATCCCGTAAGAGTCCTAGACTGTTGTCAGCATACAAGAGAGAATTCAAGAAAGATGACGAAACGCACCGTGGTTTCAAATTCCATCTGCACGGCACGAACAGCTCCCAGCTTGCCTTCTTCCATGCCTCCGCCACTAGTGAAAAATGCGAAATTCCATCGTGACGCGAGCTGCAGCCTGTCAACCGATCCATTCAGGGATTATCAGAAAGGCTCACCGAGTCGGGACGCATGCCTTGGATGGCATGCACAAACATGCCGTCTCCCTTCGCATCCACAATCCGTCCTTCGGCCACTATGGATCCCGAACTCGTCGCCATCGGATGGAATCGGCTATACGGACCCTCATCAGTACTGGTTGCAACCCAGATTGATCACTGGCCCCGACGTACTGCACAACATAACCATCCCGCTTCCCATCTGCTTGTTCTTTCCCGAACGTCGACATACCCCCATTCTCTCCAGCTCCAAACTTGAAGCCTGGTGCGTTTGCCGGTTTCGTGAAGGTGACAGAAATCTGGACGGTCTTGTCCAAGGACGCAGTGATAGTGTAGCTTTCCTCAGTCGTTGGAGACCCGCTGTGCTTGACCTCCTGCACGATACGTATCAGCGAAGCAGCATGCGTCGAAGGGGTACAGCGAACGTACGAATTGATCAGACTTGCAGCTCCGACCATCAGGCTTGAAGCCTGACGAATTCACGGATCTCCAGATCTGCCTCTTCGTCTTCGGGTTGTACAGCTTGAAGGTCATCTGAGCTGTGGCAGGAAGGAGGAAGATACTGGCGACATCGTCATGAGTCAGCTATGAATTACGCTGGTGAATGTGAAGTGATTCACCCAGTGTAGGACCAGATGACTTGGCAGAGCAACAGTGACCCATCTCCAAGGATGGAATACCACACTTGCGTCTCGGTCTGGAAGCCTCGATCGTTCGCGCAGGTCCACTAAGAGGATCTATGAGTCAATCTTGTATCTCACGACTATATCTCGCGTACAGTGGTATCCTTCTCGCTGAGCTCGCCGTAGCCGGAACGAGATGAGGTGACCGGGTAGAAGTTTTGAGCGGGTACCGAATTGGCCGATTGAGAGCCGAACCACGACATGATGGTGGGACGGTATTCTGATGACGACTGGAGGTTTGATGTCGGGAGGTTTGAGTGTAAGGAGTATGAGTGTCAGGAGGTTGCGATATACGACGAACAACTTTCAAGTCAACGCTGCTCGGGGACAGGTATATAGGATGCAATTCGCAAGACGCATGAGGATGACGTCTGTCCGCTGACCGGCCACGCGATCATGAGGAAATAAATCAATCCAGTGGCCATTCTTTCGGTTTCGTGAACGCATAACTATAACCACCCAAAACCAAGTGCAGTCATTCATGGGATCAACGCTATCAATCGAATATGACCGGGATTGTTGATAGCCGCGTATTGGTACTCAATCCACACCGGGCAGCGGGCAAATACACTCACAGTAGGCCGGGCCCGCGATAGCTCATGGTTCTGGCATACGAGGAGAGGACGCGGGGTTGGTAAACCACTAGAATGCCGTAGAAACGGGGAGAAGGATCATCAGGCCTCGGGCTTGGGGGTGGCAAGAGCGGAAAAGGCCGAGGTATGCAGAGGTATAATGAAGCGACCAAATTGGCTAAGCCTTCGAAAATCAGAAAATGTCAAACTTGAAGGAATACCGAATGATTGGGAACTTACATCAGCGAACAGCCTATGACAGATGGCTGAAGATGCAGAGGTCATCCGCGATAGTCCTATGGAGCCCATTCAAAGCTTTTGGAGTGAGTTACATCCATTCGCATAATTTCAGCTAGTTCTCCCGCAATACAGCTAGAATCGCCAGAGCAAGTAAATTAAAGCATGATTAAATGTCATGGCCCTGGTGGCCTCAGTCGGGCGTCTCGAGCAGAAAGTGGGGCGTCTCGAGCGCCATGTCAACCAAAATACGGCAATCGCAAGTCCTGATCTGTCTTCTCCCATGTCTGAGACTGACACTCACCTTAAGAACATGAATGCAGCATGTTCCGCCGCCAATCTCAGCCTTCAGCTGGTTCCACCAGCCCATGCCGACCTAGGCGTTTGTGTTCACGTTCTCCTTGCTCAATTCGCGCTGACAGTGCATAGGACTTCGCGCCCAGGAATCGAGAAGATTTGATGGCGACCATAACACCCTACACTCGAGGCTTCACATCCCGCTTCCCATTCCTCCCTCGTCCCCGTCGTTCTCGCGCCTCGAATGCCGTCTCTCTTGGTCATCTGGGCGGAACGTTCGACGCCTCCTCCTTTCGTCAGACGAGCGGGAACGCGAAAGCATTCGAGACCGAGCCTCCCGCTTGACAGGCGTGCGAGATCTTCCCTCCCTCTTTATCCTTGGAGTTCTCGAGCGCGACCTGGAACCTCTTCTCCTATCTCCTCCCTTGTTATAGCTCCCCTCATCGTTTTGAGGCCTTCTATATCGACCATCTTGTCGGTCGTAGTGGTCAGGTCGTCGCCGGTCCCGTTCATCGCCGTCGTATCGTCCTCGTCGTCTACCATCATGATCGTCGTTTCGCCTCCCATTCCGATCATCACCCGGATATCTGGCGGACTCTGATCGTTTCTCCGACCTGCGCTCCTCCTTGACACGCTCCTTCTGCTCCTTCTTGACCTCCCTCTCAGCTCGCTTCAGCGCCCTCTGCTCTCTCCTCAACCTGAATCATCCAGATCAGCATCAACCCCCACACCACTGCTCCACACTCACTCCTTCTCCCTCCTGAGCAGCTCCCTCTCCTCATCCTCCCTCCCCTTCACCGGCACCGAGTTCGCCCCAGACCCTTCCCCCTCATCACCGCCATCCCTCTCCTTCGGCTTCAAACCCAGAGCTATGGCCAAAGCATCCTCTTCAGCTTCCTTGAGCCTCTTGATCTCTTCTTTACGTTCCCTGTCGGCTTGATCGGCATCGGAAGGCTCGACTTCGCGGGTATACCAGTGGATATCCTTGTTCTTCTGCCATCGACCGACAGGGGCGTTGACGGAGTGGCCGAGGTAGTTTTCTGCAAGCGAGGTAAGCGTTAATGAATGGAAGGATAGCATGACGGACCGCGATGCTTGTCATCGGAGACAGCAGACCATCTGCATAGAACTTAGCAATGGAGGCTGTAAGAGGCCAAGGACACACCTGAAGTCGCCTTGACCACCTCGATTACCTGCAAATATTCAACGTGGTCAGAAATGCGGCTTCAAGTAAGACGGCAGAGAGCAACAAGCTCACCTTCTCGCACTGGTCCATCATACATCGCGCCAACCTACAGCTTGTAAACCGTTGAAAACGTCTGGCTAGAAGTGGAGAATGCTCGGGCTCGGAGTCAAATCCAAGTTGCCACAAGCCGGGAATAGCGAAAGGAGGTCCTTCCTTTTGGGCTCTGTGTTTGTTTGTACGCGTGTGCTTGTCCCGGTGCATTAAGCATCAGACATCTCACTCCCAAAGACATCTCCATCCTCCCTCCCGTCCATCCAAAAGCGAGTTGCACCAAGTCCCGCTCGCGTCAACCTTACCGTTGATCACACTCAGCAGCCGCCCGATACATCGACTCGTTTGATCTCGCCGCCCAAGCGGAACAAACGCTGTTGGCTTCCGTTTTCAACCCAACCTTCATCATCGATCCTCGCCCGGTATGGGAGTAGTGAGCAGCTGCTGTAAGTGACCCAAATATGGTTTCGTCATCTAAGACCTGACGATGGTGTCTCCAAGGCGGTGCCCGGCGGAAGAATAGCTACGAGCCCCTGCTCCTGGAAAACGAGCGCGAAGCCGTCGCAGACCTCCTGCAATACCTAGAAAGTGAGTCAACCATTGCCCTTCCGTCTCCTACCACCTCGTCTGACATTCTTTCAGACCGCACTACCACTAACTTCTTCACCGGTTCCCCCCTCGCTGCGCTCACCACCCTCTCTTTTTCCGACAATGTGGACCTCCAACGATCCGCCGCCCTCGCATTTGCCGAGATCACCGAGAAGGAGGTGCGCGAGGTCGGACGAGATACGCTGGATCCCGTGCTGTACCTCTTGACTAGCCATGATCACGAGGTGCAGAGGGCGGCTAGTGCAGCTCTCGGGAATCTGGCTGTGAACGGTCAGTGGAATGGGAGAAAAAGCCGTTCTTGGCTTCGATCTTCCAACTCGAGCTCACACTATGACCTGCACAGCCGAGAATAAACTGTTGATTGTCTCGCTTGGCGGACTGGAGCCGCTTATTCGACAAATGCTGAGCCCGAATGTCGAAGTGCAATGTAATGCTGTTGGATGCGTCACGAATCTCGCTACTCATGGTAGGTCTGCCGGTTGTCACTATCGCTTAAATCGTTGATGGTGGATGATAGACGAGAACAAGACGCAGATCGCAAAATCTGGTGCCCTTGTCCCCCTCACTCGACTGGCCAAGTCCAAGGACATGCGGGTGCAGCGAAACGCGACTGGGGCACTACTGAACATGACGCATTCCGGTGAGGTTATCCGGCCGGATCTAAGCAAATATATGTCGGTATCGCTAGACTAACGGGACTGGTGTGGAATAGACGAGAACCGGCAACAGCTCGTCAACGCTGGGGCCATTCCCGTCCTCGTATCATTGCTCAATTCGCCTGACACGGATGTCCAGTATTACTGTACAACCGCTTTGAGCAACATCGCTGTTGATGGTCAGTAGCTTAACAGCTTCTTGCAGCTCTGCTGACGTATCATAGGTGCCAACCGAAAGAAGCTCGCATCGACAGAACCGAAGCTTGTGCAAAGCCTTGTAGCATTGATGGAAAGTCAGAGCTTGAAGGTGCAGTGTCAGGCGGCATTAGCTCTGCGGAATCTTGCCAGCGACGGTGAGTTGAGAGCGTTGGAAATCCGGTGTCTGCTAACGATCCACGCAGAAAAGTACCAGCTCGAAATCGTCAAAGCCGACGGTCTCAAACCCCTTCTCCGATTGCTTCATTCGTCCTATCTTCCCCTTATCCTCTCGGCCGCCGCTTGCGTCCGGAATGTTTCGATCCACCCTGCGAACGAGTCTCCGATCATCGATAACGGCTTCCTTCAACCCCTGATCGAGCTTCTCTCCTTCGATGAGAACGAGGAAGTGCAATGTCACGCCATTTCGACTTTGCGCAACCTCGCTGCGAGCAGCGAGAGGAACAAGGGAGCAATCGTGGAGGCCGGCGCTGTTGAGAGGATAAAGGACCTGGTGCTGGCCGTGCCGCTGGCGGTGCAGAGTGAGATGACAGCTTGTGTTGCGGTATTGGCATTGAGCGGTAAGCCGAGCCTTCCCAAGTGCCTTCGATGCTGATGATTGGACCGCAGACGATCTGAAGCCGCAGCTGCTGGAGTTGGGCATTTGCGAAGTGCTCATCCCGCTCACCAATTCGCCGAGCGTTGAGGTGCAGGGCAATAGTGCTGCGGCACTTGGCAATCTGTCATCAAAAGGTGAATGCGACAATTTACTGCCGGCCATGATGCTGATACCCGACACGCGCAGCGGCCGAGGACTATGCACCTTTCAACGCAGTGTGGAATAAGCCAGATGGCGGTCTGCACGCGTATCTCGTCCGCTTCCTCAGCAATGCCGATATCACCTTCCAGCATATCGCGGTCTGGGTATGAGTTTCTAAGCTACAGGATTGGCTGTATGCTGACATTACGACACAGACCATCGTTCAATTGCTCGAAGCAGAAGACGACCAGCTCACCAACAGCATCCGTTCCTCCACCATGCTCATCTCCTCCATTCGACAACTCGCCGCGTCCCCTCCTGCATCTCGTTCTGACGGTAGACGCGATGCCAATCATGCATCAGGCGGATCGGACGAGGAGTTCGAGGACGACGCTATGGATCAGGATGGGGAAGGGGAGATCTCATCGCTTGCTCGACGGATCCTGGACCTTACCGACGAGCAAGGCGGGCGAGGCGGAGACGATCCGCAGTTCAAAGCGAGGGGGGACGAACCGGCGCAAATGGGTAGTCAAAATTCGGATCATGCGGCATTGCGGGCGAGTGTGCATCGGGCGTTGAGTCCTCAGCATTAATGATATTGTACGACTTGTATGTATGGCATCCAGCATGGTGCACGTCTGACTTCGTATAAGTAAAAGTGATACATGCGGTGAGACCTTTTGACGTGTGTCTCGGCGTGTTTAGGGATGTACAGGCGCCTCGCATAGCTCCGCCACTTCCGAGATTTCGGCAATAAAAGGTTTTTTGGGTTGGGGCAGTCGCGGCCGAAGCACGTGGTGGTGACAGCCTGTCGGCTGTCTCTTGTATGACTTGCTCTCCCGTTTGCATTCCACCTTTTTTTATTGATTGGATCAAGCAGAGGCGCAGCTGTACAAGATGGCCACGATGATTCTCACTCGCCGATCCGTCTTCCGGGCAGTCGGAGTTGGTACGTGACGCCACTCCCCTCTTCAGTCTTCCTTCCGTCCTCACCCATCCACCATGACCTAGACTGACTTGCTCCTCCCTCTAGCTCCAACATTTCGCGCCGCCGCTCCTAGCCTGTCTCTCGCCCCCCGACGGTTCGCTGCGACCGGCTCGATCTCCCCTACCGAGAACATCGGGCTGCTCAACTCGCAACGAAACGCTCGACCCATCGCCCCGCATCTCACCATTTATCAACCCCAAGTGGGTCCCCTCCCCTCCTCGCCCCTGCCCCCTTTCTCCTCCTCCTCCTCCCCGCACTCGCTTCTGCGCCTCCCTGCTCTGGAGACTCATTCGTGTGTGTTTTGCTGACTCGCTTCGCTCGCCAGATCACATGGATCCTCTCCTCGATGAATCGACTGACCGGCGTCTTCCTCTCCGGCGCGCTCTACGGCGGAGCGATCCTCTACCTCCTCCACCCCGTCTTCCCCTCCATCGATTCGGCGTCACTCGTTCAGTTGACTCACGATATGCCGATCTGGGCCAAGGGGGGTTTGAAAGTCCTGTTTGCGGCGCCATTCGCGTTCCACACGTATAATGGGATCCGGCATCTCGCTTGGGACACTGGATACGGTGAGTGTCGCTGATCCATAAGGGCTCCCAATACCGTCTGATTCGTATGGCTGCGCAGGTTTGACCTTGAAAGGGGTCTATGCGGGCGGCTATACGGTATTGGCGGCGACGGCGATTTCGACCATCTACCTCGCGTTCTTCACCTGAACCATCGGGATCGGAAGCAAGAGAGACAGAGAGCCCATGGAAGGGCTGGGATGGAGGAGATGGTGATATGTTGTGACAAGTAGGACTTCTCGATGCAGTATGGTATTTCATTGACATGCACTATGATGAGATGTGTCATGCAGTATGATCCAATGCGCACTGCAGTATATTGTCTTTGCTCTATCCGTCATCTCAGGTGTCCTCGAAACCAAGAGCACCAACCCCTTCCGCAGAATGCCATGATCCCGGGGGTACCAGCACAAG
>JAABUI010001052.1_pt1 | contig 16853 bp, 13 predicted proteins | sample 5559111 | NCBI WGS metagenome assembly JAABUI01 (sample SAMN10711870, study PRJNA513365) | rock metagenome | isolation source: Antarctica rocks | place: Antarctica: Victoria Land, Buttleship Promontory
CCGAAGCCCAGCCATTCCAGTCACACCGTATCCAAGACTAGGGCGGAAGGCTGAGGAGTCTGCAGTAAATCCATCACCGTCACCGCGCTCGAAGTCCGCAACGGGAATCGTTTACGCGGATTCACCTATTACTAATACCCCCAAAAGAAGTCACTTCTCCCTATCTTCAAAAGCCAGCTCGTCAGATGAAAGCCGGTCTTCCCTCTCGTCTGCAGAGACAAAGAAGACGAGAGGTCACAATGTTACTCGAAGCGATCGAAGCTCAGACAGGAAAGGCTTAGTGGGTGTCAAATGGAAAAAAGCGGTAGGATTTGACAGGAAAAAGGGTGGAAAGACAGAAGGCGAGAGACGACGAGAGGATATGAAGAAAAAGATTGTGATTATTGGCGCATTGACCCAAGGACCTTTTGCATAGAAAAGCATGCTGCTTATATGGCCCGCATTTCAATTACTCTATACTTATCATGTCCTTCTAAGATTCCTCGTGATTGCACAGATAAAGACCACATATTAGCGCCCCCCTTACCCACAGATCATGCCGAGCAGGAGCTTACCATATTGGGCACCTAACTTAAGGTATCGAAGATCCCGAGATCTAGATGTACCACGTGGGCCCTCCCGGGCCCCGCAATCACGGCTGTGCTAGCTAGAATAGTGTAAGTACCTTATTCGGGAGCTTAGAGGGAGCTTCCAGATACTGCAGAGACGTCTCTCTTTCAACTTGTCTTCGTCTAATCCCGAGCCACTGTACTATTCTCGCATCATGGGTGGAGAGACGCAAATCAGGAACACGGCGACTACCTTCCCAAAGCTCTCCGCTGGTCCGGTTGGGCAACAAATCCATAGCATCTACAAAGGTCGTCTGGGAACATTCACAGAGACCGGACAATATGCCAGCCAGAATCTACAAGCGTAGGGGATCATGCATCTATTTCCCGTGCATCTTTGTCTCAGCAACTGATTGTGTCCCGGGGCAGGAAAATGTATGAAGGAAAGGCGTCTGGGGAAGAGTACATTAAACTCTCAGTCTATTCGCCTCCAGACCTCACTCGCCCCTCGTTTGGAGAAGCTACGTCCTATAAATTCGAAAAGACTCAAGTTGGCGCAGCCTTCGGCCCAAGTTGGTCTACCCATTGGATCAAGGTCCAACTCAAAGTGCCTTCGAACCTCCAAAATAAGCAGCATCTAGAGCTCCACTGGGACGCTGGCAATGAAGGGCTTATCTGGACAGAAGATGGCATACCGCTACAAGGTTTGACTGGTAACGGGGATCGAATTGAGTGGATTCTGCCAGACAACTTCCGCGACGGCAAATTCCACACTTTCTATATTGAAATGGCCTGCAATGGAATGTTTGGCAACGCGCCCGGGGGAGACTCAATTCAGCCACCTAATCCAAATAGGTACTTTACACTCTTCAAAGCGGAAATGGTCGCGGTCAACCTGCAGGCTAGGCAATTATACATCGACTTCTGGATCGTCGGCGATGCTGCTCGAGAGTTTCCGGAAAGCTCATGGGAGTCTCATGAAGCCCTCCAGCTTTGTAACAAAGTTATAGATACATTTGTTGCAGATAGTGGAAGCCAGGACTCCATCGTGGAGTGCCGCAAGATTCTCTCAAAGTACATTGGCGACGTGAATTCGTCAAAGGTCTATGATACGGATTACCCGTATTTGATTTACGCCATTGGAAATTGCCATATTGACACCTGCTGGCTGTGGCCATGGGCAGAGACGAAGAGAAAGGTGGCACGCTCTTTCGCAAATCAATGCGATCTTATAGACCGCTATCCAGAGCATCGTTTTGTGGCTTCTCAAGCTCAACAGTATAAATGGCTGGAGCAGCTGTATCCAGCGTTGTTCGACCGAGTCAAATCCAAAGTCAAATCCGGACAATTCCAGCCAATTGGTGGTAGCTGGGTAGAACATGACACCAACATGCCCAGCGGTGAATCGCTCAGTAGGCAGTTTTTGTACGGTCAACGCTTTTTTGAAAGCCATTTTGGCGAGCGTTGCAGGACATTCTGGCTACCTGATACATTCGGCTACTCAACTCAACTGCCACAACTTTGTCGACTCGCGGGTATGAGTCGATTCTTTACCCAGAAATTAAGCTGGAACAACATAAACAACTTCCCGCATACCACGTTCGATTGGGTGTCTCTTGATGGCAGCCAGGTCATATGCCACATGGCCCCAGCGAACACGTATACCGCTGATGCCCACTTTGGCGATGTTAGCCGCAGTCTGTCACAGAACAAGTCTATGGACCAAGACGCTACTGGCCTTTTGGCTTTTGGCAAAGGTGATGGTGGAGGAGGTCCAACCTGGGAGCATCTTGAGAAACTTCGACGTTGCCGAGGCATGAGCGACACGACAGGTCTTCTGCCCCGTGTCAAGATGGGGGACTCGGTTGAAGACTTCTTCGATGGATTGGAGAGGAAAGCTGCCAGCGGCACCAAATTCGTGACTTGGTATGGCGAGCTCTACTTTGAATTGCACCGAGGCACCTATACCACCCAAGCGAACAACAAGTGGAACAATAGAAAAACAGAGATCATGCTGCACGACATTGAGTACCTTGCTACTTTAGCCACCATCAAAGACAAGTCGTACAAGTATCCTAAGAAAGATCTCGATGATATTTGGGAGAACACTCTGCTTTGCCAATTCCATGACTGTTTACCAGGGAGTGCAATCGAAATGTGTTACGATGACTCAGACGAGCTGTATGAGTATGGCTTTAAGACTGGCAAAAAGCTTGTGGAAGACGCGTTAGCGGTCCTTGGCTTCTCAAAGGAGCCGGTTTCTTGTGATGAATTGTGTGCAATCAATACTCTACCATGGCCACGAGCAGAAATTGTCCCCCTACCTCAGAGTACTCACAAACCAGGTTCTGTGCAATACACCCTTGTCCAAAGTAATTCCGAATCAATCAACGTTCACCAACTGTCGAACAAGAACATGAAATCCAATGCGTCTATCAAAGAAGTTCGAAAAGGCGTCTTCCAACTCGCGAACGCTCACTATGAGGTAGAAGTAGAAGGAGGTAGCATCACATCCCTGTTCGATATCGAAGCCGATCGTGAAATTATTGCCAAAGGTGGAAAAGCAAACCAATTGGTCATCTTCGACGATAAACCGCTATACTGGCAAGCGTGGGACGTAGAAGTCTACCACCTCGAGACTCGGAAAGAGATACCTCCCGGCACGAGTCAAATCCTCGAAGAGGGTCCTTACAAAGTCAGCTTGATGACAGAGACAAAGATTAGTGACGACAGTTGGATCAAGACGACCATCAGCCTTGCAGCAAGCATCGAGGACCAGCCATCCTACATCGAAATGGCCAGCGAGGTTGAATGGCGAGAGACGATGAAATTCCTCAAGGTCGAATTTCCAGTTGATATCGTCAATACGGAGGCATCTTACGAGACACAATACGGCATCATCCGAAGACCAACCCATTACAATACCAGCTGGGACATGGCCAAATTTGAGGTTTGTTGTCACAAGTGGGCTGATCTATCAGAAAACGGCTATGGTGTCTCGATCTTGAATGACAGCAAATATGGGTTCGCAACGTGTGGGAACATGATGCGTCTGTCGCTTCTACGTGCACCAAAAGCTCCAGACGCACATGCTGATATGGGTAAGCTCTTTGATGATACCCCTTCCCTTTCGCAAAGACCCACTAAGACTCTTATACAGGACGCCACCACATCCGCTACGCCATCCTCCCCCACACCGGCCCCCTCGACTCCCGCACCGTCCGCACAGCCCGCAACTTCAACACCCCCATGCGACTTCTCCCCCACAGCTCCCCCTCCACCGCCTCATCCCTCCTCTCCGCCATCCAGCTCTCGGGCTCCCCCGCCCTAATCCTCGACACCATCAAGCGTGGCGAAGATGATGAGGATGTGAGTCGCGGGGAGCTGCCAAAGCGGAAGGGGAGGAGCATTATTGTGAGGGTTTATGAGAGTTTGGGAGGGAAGGCGAGGGGGGTGATCAAGGTTGGGTTGCCTGTGGTGAAGGTTTGGAAGACTAATTTGCTGGAGGATGATGGGGAGGAGATGGCGTTGGAGGAGGGGGAGGTGAAGATTGAGCTGAGGGCTTTTGAGGTGGCTACGTTCAGGTTGCAATTGTGAGGGTGTTTGGGGTGAGGAAGGGAGAGACTGATGAGAAAATGTAAGAGCATGGAATGGCCTGTGGCTATCGAAAAGTCGGGATGTATTATGTAGCATGTCGTTAACAAATTAATGGGATCATGAAGACGACAATATATTCTATGCTACATAATCTATCATAGTAAAGGATTACTCCGATACTCCGGCGCCTCCCCATCCCCTTTCACCGCCTGATTCTCCCCCTCAATCCCATCCACCACCCCATCCTCCTGCTCCGCCAAAAACTTCTCCGCCTCCAACGCCGCCACACACCCACTCCCCGCACTCGTAATCGCCTGTCGATACCGTTTATCCTGCACGTCGCCCGCCGCAAACACGCCCTCGATATTCGTGTAGCTAGTCCCCGGCTTCGTGACAATATAGTTTTCATTGTCCATGTCTATGACGCCTTTGAACATGGTGGTGGCTGGATCGTGGCCGACGGCGTAGAAGAGGCCGTTGGCAGTGAGATGCTCTTCCGCCCCTGTTTCGACGTTTTTCACTTTCAAGCCGGTCATCAGACCTCTTTCCTTCTCCTCGCCTGTTACTTGCGTCGCCACTGTGTTGTATCGGACGGAGCATTTTGGATGCGCCAGCAATCGCTTCGCCATCGTTTTGCTCGCTCGTAATTTGTCCTTTCGCACAAGTACCGTCACATGGCTACCATATTTGGCCAGGAACATAGCTTCTTCGGCCGCTGAGTCGCCGCCTCCAATGACCACAAGGGGCTTCTGGCGGAATATTGGCACCGCGCCATCGCAGACTGCACAGGCTGAGATGCCGTTTTGCCAGTATTTGTCCTCGCCCGGTAAGTTCAGCCGTCGAGCGCTGGCGCCCGTTGCTACAATGACTGCGTTTGCTGTGACAGGTTCGTCGGTATCTTCAGGCCATAATCTAAACGGCCGTTGCGAAAAATCCACCTTCTCGATCGTCTCCGAGATGATCTTGGTCCCAAACCGTTCGCTCTGCGCGCGCATCGCATCCATAAGCTCACTGCCACCTATCCCGCCCGGAAAGCCAGGATAATTCTCTACGTCTGTGGTGGTGGTGAGCTGGCCGCCGGCTGCGATGCCGTTCGCCAGCATGCCTTCATACAGGACGGGTTGGAGCTCGGCGCGAGAAAGGTAGACGGCTGCGGTGTGGGCGGCGGGGCCGGAGCCGACGATGATGACTTTGGCATGCATTTTTCGCGTGGTGCCCGTGGGCACGGCGGTGCGCAGAGGCGCTGGCGGGAGGGTGATGTGGGCAGATGGTGGGGAGGTTTGAGGTCGGAATGAGGAGGCGGCGGCAAGGGTGAGGCCGAAGCTGGAGCGCAGAGGAGGAGAGTGGAAACGGCGGAAAGTGGAGGAAAACAGGGTGGAGGTTGGGAAGTGACCCGGGCGGTTTATAGGAGGATAGGAGGATGGCGTTGAGGGTGGAGAGAGTGAGAAGCAGGTCAATGGCTTTATGTCAGTGTCGTTAATGCCAGAGATGGCTGTGAAGCATTATAGAATTGGAGCGACTGAAGGAATAGTCGTGGTATTTGAAATCTTTCGCTGTAATGTTTCCACGTTTTGTCAAGTATGTAATTTGGCCCAGTCGCCGTCCAAATGTGAAATGTCGCGATGTTCGTCGTCACAGGGCTGAGCCGCGGCAGGATTCCTAAGCAGACGGGAAGTTCCAGACCAGCAGACAACTAGAATAAGCCCGAGTCCCCTGATTCGAATGCACAGGTGGAGTAGGAGACTCGTGTTTTCATATTTACCTATTCATGTTGAAACTACCCCGCTTGACGGGATTCTGTAGGAAGGCTCTTCACCACCTGAATCTTACCTCCCAACCGCTCGTCTCGCCCCTCTTGCTCATCCACCCCTTTCTTCCCCTCCAGCATGCTTTTGTCAAAGCTTTTAGGATCCACCCCGAGGATGCCCCCGAGATTGTCCCCTGAGCCGCTGAACTCTCGGTACGCGTACTTCCACTCGTTCAAGAAACTTCGAATCGCCTTCCCTACCTTGTCCTTCCCGTTTTTGCTGTGATGACCAGTGCCAGTGATGGCATAGACGGCGCGACTGGAGCTTTGGTGCTCGATGAGAGCATGCTCGAGGTACTCCGCCGCCTCTTCGGGGTGCAGGCCGTGCAAGTCGACGTAGACTTCACGCGACGCCGAGCTGTCCTTGTTCCGCTCCTCATACAGGAGGCGAGCGGCTTCCCGGTGGGCTTTCCGCATCAAATCATTCTCCGACTGACCCCTGAGGCTCAGGGCTTTGGCGGCGCGAGCGTCATTACGATTCCAAGCTTGAGCGGCGCTGGACGCGACTCAGTGGGATATGCCTCCATGTTGGTGGTGGACTCACCTCTGTAAGAACTTATTACGCAGACCACCGTGTTTGAACGCCTCTTGACGTGCTTTCAAATACTCTTGGTTGGCCTTTGCGCCTGTCTCAAGCCACGGGACGTGCTGTGGAGGAGGGATAGCATTAGCTGCAGCGCTGTTTTCACGGCTCCCTGTGTAGCTCTTCGTTTTCATAAGACCTTTTCGGAGCAGGCTGGGAGCCGGAGATGGTGACATTCGTACTACGTCGGCCAGAGAATTCGGGACATTCTCTTTGTTACTATGCCCGTGGCCGTGGCCACCGCGCTTACCATGGTGCTTCTTGGCGCCTTTGTTACCAGCCATTCCCAGAGACGGAAAGGCCTCGGTGTCGTCTACGGGAATAGATGGCGATGGTGTCGGCTCACGTGACCGGTGACGGCTCGTTGGGCGTGAGCCGTTTGAGCCATGAGACGAGGACATGCCGTTCATTGAAGAAGTTCTGGGTTCGAACTGACGTCTAGGGGTAGATATGTAACCGCTGTTTGAACCATGGGAGCTAGAATAGTGGTACGAGTTGAAATGTCCTGATGAGGATGATTGCGCCCATTGGTTCATATTCGCAGGTTGGAGTGACGGGAATGCATCGTAGTCTTGCACTTGAAAGCTGGGATGAACCTGAGACGGTGGAGTGCCGACCATCGCGTCACCTATACTCATCCGGTTTAATAAAAGGGCTGGGTCATGAGAGAAGATGCATGAGTCGCCAGCAAGGCAATTACCCATGACCCAATACCTAGATCGTTAGCAATCAGAGCAAGCATGCTCGGAGACCAATGCATACTTGCAGATATGACTGCTAAGGTCATGACTAAACCTGCAGTCCGCCCTCAGACAACTTCCGTGTGACAACCAATATTTGCAAACGATATTACTTCGCCCTCGCTCGGTTTGATCGATCGTTATAGGTTGACTTGGCATCATGGATTTTCCGACGAGTATCTGCCCATCGTTTTCCGGGAAATAACTTTGCTCCTGCTGGTAATCTGTCTGCGTTGCCATCAGGTTCATGAGCGTTGTACTCAAATCATATCCATTAGCTTCAAGAGCGCTTTCGATCTCCTCGTCCGACTTCCCATCGCCCATGACTGAACGTAGCATGTCGTACGGCGACATTTCATTAGACTGCGGCTGGATCCACGATGCAGCGGTAGCATTAAGTCCACTTTCTGAGGCACTACCCGCACCAGAAGATGATGGTCTACTGCTATACTCTTCGTTGACGAGCCAGTCCACCGTATCGCTACCGTAGTCGCCATACTCATTACGCTCGGCGGTCGGTTCACTAAACTCGTAGGAGGCCAAGCTGGGGCTATGGGGCATTGGATGTGCGAATGCAAGTCGCGGCGAGGCGCGAGGAGATGTGAATGGGCTTCCACCACCGTAAGACCTTGATCGCATGAAAGAGGGCGGCGCAACACCGAAGCCCGGCGGGGGCGCTGGACTCGCTCTACCCAAAGCTGGTGATGCAGGAGTTGAGCTTCGTGCGTTTTGCCATGGCGCAGGGGAGTTGCGGCGAATGATGGTGTGTCGAGCACCAGAGGACGCCGCAGAAGGAGCTTTCGCATCTCGGAAGCGCCAAAGGATTGACAGGACGGCGTCTTCGAGTGACGGTCCGCTAAGTGAGAGCTCAGACCGTACTGTTTGCTCTATCTTCTCGGTCTTCTCCTCTTCGTCTAGGGCCTGGTCTTCCAGGACTGGCACACACGACTCATAGAGCGTATCAGGTACCATGGTGAAGCGCAACAGATGTCTGTACGTGCCGACTGTTGAGGTTGAGCTGAGAATGGGCAGAGTGTAAGAGGTTGAATTACATGAACTAAGAACGTAGGACCAAGAGGCTGATTAATTAAGGTAGATGTGATATAGATGGAAGGAACGACTGAAAGCAACGAGTATATCCTAGCCGCCGGCAGCTGCTACATTGCGAATACAAATGAAAATACTGTCAAAGTCCCGCAACTCAGGTTCGGGGCTGACGCTGCGCTCGGTTATGTGGGATGGATGATGTGCAGCTCGTTGGCGCAATTAGCATATGCAAGTTTATCGGGATTCCTTGGCACCCTTTTCTATACTCAGCCCCACCCCGCGACCGCGTTTTAGAAAAAATTCCGAAAAGAAGATTATAGAAGTGAGTGACTTTTACGAAAACCCCTGATAGCACGATTGAAATATAAGATAAAGGGTAACATGCTATATAAAATATACTCCGAGGAGCCTAAGCTGTAATTTGCACTTTTTAGTTAAGGCCTAATAAATTAATTTTTTTGGACAAGTACACTGGCAATATGATTTTGGTGGTTTTCTTTTTTAAAAAATGTTAGAATTTTCTAGAATGCGGTCGCGGGGTGGGGCTGAGTGCAGAAAAGGGTGCCAAGGAATCCCGATAAACTTGCATATGCTAAAAGAGGCTGTCTATCCGACACGGCAGTCAGCCCTACTTATCATTCATGATCGTCAAGTCGACTACTTGTCTACTACCACGCATGGATGACTTAAACGCACAGTATTGAAGTAAATCTAGAGCTGTCACGGCGTCAAGCTGACAATGTAAAGTCCTTGACTGACTAGGCCACATCGGTTATCCGAAAAATAATTGAGTCTGGAGTTCTATCATGACCACGCTAAGCCAATGCATTATGCTTGTAAATTTGAAGTATCATCAGAGTCCCAAACAGACAGGGGAGAGAGACTACTCTTTCCTCTCTACTTCCTGCTTCTGCGGACGTTCCTCCCTCGGGACCTCCGTCGAATCCTTTTCCGCCTCTACCGCCTCGTTGGCCTGCTCTTGCCCCTTTTCCTGCTCAGCCTTGGCGTTGGCTTTCCTCTGGTCTTCCTCGTCGATGTTCTCATCATCTTTAGGACTGGCCCTCGCGGATTCGCCGTTTTCTTCGTTTTGCTCGTTCTCTTCTTCGATCAATTCTTGTTGTTCCTTTAGCACCTCCAATCTCTGCTTATTCGTAGCGGCACCTTCTGCGTTGTGCACTTCCAGCTCGATCTCGTGGAACAGTTCTTCGGGGATGGAAGCCAATACGGCTTGCAGAGCATCGATTTGAGATGCCATCTCGGAATCTTTACCTTGGGTATACATGAAGGCGTTGCTAAGGACAAGAAGGGTTGATGGGACGCCGTACTTGAGACGAAGGTCGAGCCACATCTGGAGGTCATCCTTTAGTCGCCCCGGGCTCATACCATGTGTTCGGAGTCCGCGAGACGCACACGCCATCTGTAGTTCTGGCACAGAGAGACTGTCCACGCCCTCAAAGGAAATGGCACGGTCATCGCGCTTGATTTGACGCATGCGGTGACGGATTTGATATCGAAGCATCATGTCGGTACCAAATGCATTCAGATTCATGTATTTGGTCATGCCCACCAATTGAGGCCGAGACAGGTTGTCGAGGGTCAGATCATCTTTGAAGATCTTACAGACTTTGACAACGTCCGCGTGAGTCGGTGACTCTCCGGTAGCACGGACTTTACGGAAGAAATCGGTAAATTCTTCCTTTTGCGCATTGACGGCGCTGACGGGTAGCCCAGTCTCCTTCAAGGTGTCTCTGAGGAAGTTGCTGACTTCCTTGCGAGTCGTTCGGAGATGGCTAGCTTTCTTATCCTTTGATGTCTGCCCTTCATACGTGCTGGGTAGCATATTTGGGAATATCTTGAGCGCCACTGGGAGAAGAAGCTCGGCGAAGGGTACGATGACAAAAACCGAGAATGGAACTAGCCGACCCAGATCTTGCACGGTACGTTGCAACTGACGGTTCTCCCTACGGCTCAACTCGTATCCAGCGGCCATTTTCAGCGCGAGCTTTGTGCTGATCCGCACCTCAGTGGCAAGAAGCTTGGTACCATCCCAGTAGTGATGCGCTTCTCGCTTGACTTTCCCCCAAATCGAGAGTTTTTCTGCTCCTTTCTTCGTTTCTGCTAATTTCTTCTCCTCAATTTTGGCCTTCGCGGCCTTCTCCGCAACCAACTCATTCAAGCTCCTATCTCCCATAGCCTTGGTTTTAGGCACCCCAGTGACGTCTCCTTCAACCTTGCCAGCAGTTGTCTGATCCGTGACGGAGGAAGCTGCCTCGGAAGTAGCTTTTGACTCGGGCGCATTTTTTGACTCGTCAGGAGGAAGAGGCTTCTTCGCCTCCTCTGCGTTGAAGCCTGGAGGAGGGAATCCTGAGGGCCCACCGCTACCGGCGGAGGTATCTGTAGCGTAACCTCGACGAGGGAGGAGAATAGCTAGTGCCTGTAGTTGAGGAGGTAGACTTCGGGCATGTCGGCGGAGGTATGCGGAATGAGCAGCAGAGGGGTGAAATGAGGTCCTCAAGTTGGACAGTGCTGCGAGGATCATCAGCTCATCTGTACGCGAACGGTCGACCCTTCATGGTAAATCATACCAGTGCCACGCAGGGCCTGCCTCGCAGAGCCATGCCGCAGAACACTTGCTGACCCGCTCATCTCAAGGGGGGAGCGCCGCTTGGGGGAATATACAATTGTAGTAGCATGGAACAAAGAAACACAATAGGTCGATCTAAATGAAGATTATGTGTTGAACGCAAGGTGGAGCCTGCAAAAGTGGCGTGTGGTGAGAGAACATTGCTGGCCAAAGGTTCCAGGGTCCAGTCCTAGCCCGAAGTAGTCAGGGGAATCACAGGGCTGAGCTAAAACATCCCTAAAGTCCCCGAGCGGACTCTGAACCCCTCCCCCATCTGTTGAGGTACCCCATCCTCCCATTGCGAGCCTTCTTCAACCTCATATCCTGTACATAGCTTATGTACATACCTTCGTCTCCGTCACAATGATGCTGTGACCATACATAGCGAAGCCTCGAGCTTCTATTTCTGCTCTTAGTAGCTACCCTCCGCCCTTCTTGTCGTATTTCTCGAGGCCCCCCGCTCCGCTTACCCTGCTTATAAAGTCCTACCATGTCTACTCGGGACTTCAAACGAGCTGCTCGCATAATCCTCGTCGGAGCTCCAGGCGTGGGGAAAGGAACACAAGCTGAGCGCCTCATGCAGCGCTTGCCCCAACTTTCCGCAGTCAGCTCGGGGGATCTCTTACGCAATGCCGTTCGCAACAAGACCAAATTAGGTGACAAACCCTGGCGTCGCGGCAGGGGACGGAGGAAAGGGAGGCTGCCATGGCTGGCTAACACTGAAGGTCAGGTCTCGAGGTACAATCCCACATGGCATCTGGTTCCCTCGTGCCTGACGACATGATCCTCCGTCTGATTCTTAGCGAACTGAAATCCAAATCTTGGCTACCCTCCACCTCCTCCCTCTCGGACGCATTCCCCCAAATACCATCCGATTCCCCTTCCGCCTCCTTCATCCTCGACGGCTTCCCGCGCACCGCACCTCAGGCACAAAAGCTCGACTCTTTGATCCCCATAAATTTGGTGGTTTCGCTCTTCACCCCGGTCAACATCATTTTAGGTAGGATAGCGGACAGATGGGTTCACGCGCCAAGTGGAAGAGTGTACAATACAGGATTTAACAAGCCGAAGATCGAGGGGCGGGATGATGTGACCGGCGAGAAGTTGACGAAGAGAGACGATGATGGGGAGGAAATCTGGAGGACAAGGTTGAGGAAATTCGAGGAGACTAGCGAGCCGCTTTTGGAGCACTATGACAAGAAGGGGGTGTTGTGGAGGGTGGAGGGCAACAGCAGCGATGAGATTAGCCCAAAACTCTTTAGAGAGTTTGAGCGAAGATTTTGCTAAGTACCCAATCTTGGAATCGAGGGACTTTTGTTCCCGGGCGAGGAGTTTAAGAATGGTTTATCTTTGATAGATGAAAAACTGGCGCAAAAGGCCAGACTCCTCTGGATAATCAACCAGAGATGGCCAGGCCGATGGCGATGGATTCAAGTGTCCCTTTGCCGGGAAACTCCAGACTCCGTGGAAGATACTGTACAACCATTGCGATTATAAATCGTCCCTGTCATCATCGTTTGGCAACCTTTCAAGTAATTCCTCGACCAGCAATATTAACTCGTCGATATCAGGCCGCTCACCAGGTTCAACTTTCAGACACCTCCGCACCACATCTTTCACACCATCGCTGATCGCGCCTTCTGGGTTTGGGCCGTCCGCTGTGCCATTGGGCGCTTTCTGCTTGCCTTTTGCTTCCTTCTTCGCCCCTTCATCCGGAAATCTCCAGTCACCACCTAGGACACAGATGCTCAAACTACCACCTGTCTCGTCACTCCGCGCTTCAAAAGGACTCTTCCCTGTCAAGCACGCATACAACGTGCATCCCAGACTCCAAATATCGACCTTCGTGTCTATGATAGAGCCGGTCTTGACATCGAAAAGCTCGGGCGCACGGTACGGCATGGTACTGTGCTCGGCGGCAGTATCTTGAACGGCCAGGGCGAGAGAGCGAGAAGTGATTGGGGTAGGTGATGGCGCGAGAGATCCAAGGTCCATCAGAATTGGGGTCTTTCCATCATCTGCGATCATGATATTGCCTGGTTTTATGTCCCGATGCGCATAGGCTCGAAGCTCTCCATCCCCAACGCCCTCCTGGGATCTAGTGACTTCCCCCTCCATCAGTGGCTCTTGTTCTATGTCTTCCTGATCCCGCTCTGAATCTTCTCTCCGTCGGCGATGTTTGCTCTTTTTGACCGCGTCTTGGTCTGCTTGGGCCGCCTCTTGCCGTATTCCTTTCGCTTTCTTTTGCGACGCAGCGCCGCCCGGAGCTCCCTTCATTTTATATTGGTGCATAGCTTTCAATGCTCTGGCTACACCGAGAAACAATATCATCAACCTTCGCTCTGGGAATCTGGAGTGATTTACAAGATTCGCGTTTATGGCATCTTGTAGGTTCCCTCTTCGGTAATAAGGTAATAGAATGTACACAGTTTTGCTTCCCGGATCTGACTTGTCATTCGCAGAGACAACTGAATGATCGACGGAGTGTATGATGTTAGGATGCGGTGAAAATAATGTGTAGGCTTCTACTTCTTTCAATGCAAGAGAGACGGACTCTTGGCCAAATGGACAGCGAATTTTCTTTAGGGCGTAAAGTTGGGAAGTTGAGGTATCTTGGACTAGGTATACATAAGAGAAACCACCCTAGATGGAGCGCTGTCAATAACGTGCGTAGCGAAAGGGTATAATGAAACCCGAACTGAAGCACTCACTTCGCCCAGCAAATGTTGCATTTTAAAGCTTCGATTATTTATTTTGAGCTGTGGCGACCCAGGAAAGCAGAACATGCAATTGGTGAGGGAGTAGAGTAGGTCCATCAAGACTTGTGACATTGTACCGAGCAAAGTGTGTTGTTCTTGCCGGAGCTCAGCTGGCATGGAGCTGGAGCGCGTCAGCTCCACGGAGGCCGATCTAGGATGGCGACCTTGGCACTTCCTGACTGAAGGGTTGGTTTGCGATCTGAAAGGGCTATCACGTTCTTGTTTAAGGTCTAACCAATCAATCGGTCTTCGCTTGGTAGAGCAGGTTTCCCAGAGAGCTGGAGGTGAGGGAGCCATTTGATTCGAAACACCAAAAAGCTCCGAAGTTTAACCGCAAGCTCCCAAATCTCTCACTCACTTTCAGTACCCAGGCACGGGGGTGACAAAAAAAACGGGACACCTAGGCCCAATTGGGCCACCCCACGAAATGCGCACAAATCGTCTACTTTCTCGATTTCTTCTTTATTTGCTCCACACCTAGCTGTCGTATTTACTCATTCATTTAGTATGTCATCTCCTACCCACTATGAGATAGAAGAAATCGAGAAAGTAGACGATTTGTGCGCATTTCGTGGGGTGGCCCAATTGGGCCTAGGTGTCCCGTTTTTTTTGTCACCCCCGTGCCAGGGAGCCAGGTCAGGCAGTGCATGTTAGTGCTACCGTTGCTCCGCATGTGAAGACGAGTCTCAAGCAAGCCTTCTCACTATGACCAACGTTTTGCTAAGACTGCTGGGTCTATCTGCTTCTCAAAATGTTCAATTCAGCTCCTATGTCACCTGAGACCCTCAGTCTTCACTGTCACGTTGAGAGAGACATTCCCGAAACTTGGTTATGCAGTGCTGTTGTCGCAAGGAGACAATCGTTTCTTGACCCTGTCTCACCTATGCATGGATTGCAGATCTCATACTCAACCATGCAGGAGAGAGTATCTAAGATCCTTAGACTGGTCGATGCTGTTTTGAGTGAAGATGGCCTGTTGAAGATGGCTAGTATCAATAATAATGCGAGCATGGAAGCATCCAGTCGAATCTTGGAAGCGAAAAACAAGGATGGCGCAAACATGTCTGGACCCGAAGGATCACAACAACCGCCAGAGTTGACAGTAACATAAGCTTCGTTGGTTGACCTTGGACCTGGTGTGCCTCAGCTGTTAGGTCGAGATATGCAGTCGCGGGTCACAAGGTACATTATCAGTTGCACAGATGTAAAACTCATAAAGGAAGGCCAACCACAGCCCCCTTGAATATTGAACCAGGAAGCTGGAATCCCCTAGTTTACCGACTGTCCTCTATCGCGGTATCACTGTACTATCTTTACACATTAATGATATTTCAATTGTTCATAAAGTTCTTGTCCTGTCCCTTTGTCCGACCCTCCACAAAATCACGGTCGAACGCAGCAGCAACGCCCTTAAATCAATTTGTATCTCATCTCCATGCGAGGAAAATTAGGATGAATTAAAGAATAGGACTGGAGCTGAAAATAACGACTTCTAGTCACGCAGACATGACTGTCAGTACATATCCTCAAAGGGACAATCAACACTCTCATGCCCGTCTCTCTCGCAAAGAGCACACCATTTTTCCATGTCTACGGCTCCACTAACCTTTCCAGCCGCCGGACCCTGATCCATTGGGTTTGGCATCTTCGCTTTCGGGGTGGCTGTTGGGCTCATCGCAGGACTTCTTGCTGGGCTCAAAGGCGGTGGGTAATCATCGGCATGGGGCGAAGAGACTGTCAGGCCCTTCGAACTTTCGTGAACACCATCCTGGCCTTTCATTGCCGAGGAAGTGAGTTTTGGTTCGTCGTGCTGTGGCTGCTCACCGTTAATGTTAGGGCATGTAAAGATTTCATGGCCAAATGTCTCGCACATCTCACAATAGAGTGAGCTGCTGTCAGTCATTGTTGTCGAATGGCTATCTGATTCGAGCATAGATTCCAAGTGCGGAGCTTGCCTTTTTACTGATGGATTTGATTCTCGCCAATCATGTGAAGAGCTCTTGCTGAGATTTAGCCGGTGGTTGCTTTTTGGTACGGAGGTCTGCTCAGAGTACCCGTTACTGCTAGCGCTGACATGGGCAGTCGTCTTGCGTAAGCGTTCAATCTCATGTTCGAGCTCCTCTTCCCGGTATGTCTTGCGGTCGACCAAGCCCTCTAACTCCTTAATTTCGCGTTCAAGCTTCTCGCGCCCTTGACGCTCCTCTCCATTATGGCTGTCGAAATGCCCATTCACCTGATTGCTGTGTCGTTTCGATACTCTGCGACTGGCAGACTTAGGACTGCCCATCTCGGGTACTGCGTCTCGGCTTAGTGAGTGAATAATAGCCTTGAGGCCCCTGATCTCATCGTCTCTTTGTTCAACCTCTTTAGATGACCCGCCAGGACTGAAGTTGCCATCCATACTCGCCCCAGCTCCTTTGAGCGCAGCAGCAGCCTTTTCTCGTTCACGCCGGAGCTCTGACCGCGTCCGCTCTACCTCGCCTCTTAAGAATTCAACCTCGCCCCTGGCTTCTGCTTCGCCTCTCCGAGCATCTTCCAGTCCCTCTTCGAGCTCTGCGACAAGCTCCTCTAATTGTTTCAGCTGCTGCGCAACACTCTCAACATCATCGCCTCGGTCTTGCAATTCTCTGATCTCTTGCTTCAGGCCATCAACTTGCTGCTCATATATTCGATTAGTTTCGTCACTGGTGCGCTCTAGACTATCAATTGTGTTACGGAACTGCGCTCGATGAGCATCAAAGTCAGAAGTGAGTGTAGAAATTCTCTCATTCTTCTCACGAACTAAAGCACGCAATGAAGGAGCATCCAATTCATCTATACCAGAACCTCTCGATCGCGTAGTCTCTGCTGAATTGTGCTTGGGGGTCAAAGTCTGAAGCTCGGCTATGCTGTTCTGCATATCCTCTAGATCAGACGTCTGCTTCTCAAGCTGTTTGTCGCGCATTTCGAGCATCTGCCTGAGCTGTTTAATTTCATTATCTTGATTCGAGTCTGGCCTCGGCCTATGTTGAGCGGTTTGAGCTGGTGCAACTTTTGAAACACCAATCGGTGTATTATCCGAATCCTCGTCAAACATCGCTTCGGGTCCCAGACGAGAATTGCTACGTGACTGTGATCTAATATTTGTTGGTGTTTTAGGTGTCGGCTTA
>JAABUI010001053.1_pt1 | contig 16853 bp, 20 predicted proteins | sample 5559111 | NCBI WGS metagenome assembly JAABUI01 (sample SAMN10711870, study PRJNA513365) | rock metagenome | isolation source: Antarctica rocks | place: Antarctica: Victoria Land, Buttleship Promontory
TGTCAAGGGCGCGATGGCCCTCGTCAGGAAACGTATCGGTATAGAGGGCTATGAGAGGATATCTGGTGCCGTGCTTTTTGAGCGAATGATCGAGCGTTAGAAGACCGGAGAGGTAGGCTGTGTTTGTGATGAGAGTCGTCCATACTTCTAAAGGTTAGAAGTTGCTTTGCAAGATTATCCCTCAGACATTGCACCTTTCCGTGATTCTACCACTTTCGTAGAGTTAGGATTCATCGAGTCAGCCATTTTCTGTTTGCTTGATTGTACGTCACTGCAATTGCTTTCGATGAGGATTTGACGTGCTACAAGAATGCGAACACATTTTCAGTTCCATCATGGCGCGAATGCTTGAGCGACTTTCGTTCTGCTGTGGGTCGTTTGGATTGGCGGAAGTAAAGAACATCTAGGCGCTATCTCCGAGCCGCTGTTTTTATCGATGATCCAAAGACATTTTGGTGGCTACACTTGCTTCGGTTGTCAAGCTCTTGGAGGCTCCTGGTGCTTACAAACATTGTGAGTCAGGTCTCTGAGAAGCTATGGACCGTTATCCTATACTGCGCCCATAGGGTCCGACCGTCATCCTCTCCTTTATCTTCTTTTACCTTGGTTCTCATGTCCAGTTCCGTGCAGAGCGCCATTGTAAACCCCGATAGCACCAATGGGAGCAATGAAGCACTGGGACAAGGACAACCCGCCAGGAGCGCGCAGCATAAGAACTATAAAGGCTTCGTGGCCGGCGTCTTCTCGGGTATCTCGAAGCTGAGTGGTACAAAGATTGCGTCTCTATATCAAAGACGAGACCGTTGACCTTGCAACATAGTCGGCCATCCATTTGATACTATCAAAGTCCGTCTACAAACGAGCGAAAAATCTCAATTCAAAGGACCCCTTGAGTGTGTATTCCAGACGGTACAGAAGGAAGGCTTGCGAGGACTATATAAAGGTGCTACTCCACCGCTGGTAGGATGGATGTTCATGGACTCGATGTAAGTGAGGCGCTGGCTAGGTTTGCTAGATCTGAGCAATCTAAATTGACATTGCACTCAGAATGCTTGGCTCTCTTACTTTTTATCGCCGCCTCCTGAATGACAACGTATTCTCGAATCCATCATTCCTCGCCATTGGCCGGGCTTCCGCTCACAGAATAGAAAATGCGAAAGAAGAGGCAGTCAAGAAGCTACCTACCGTTGGTCATGCTTTTGCAGGTATTATGGCCGGTGCAACAGTCAGTTTCATCGCAGGTATGTTATTTATATTGCAACAGTAAGAATGTTCAACCGCTAAGTATAATGCAGCCCCAGTAGAGCATGTCAAGGCTCGATTGCAAGTGCAATACGCCGTAGATAAACGACAGCGACTTTACAGCGGTCCAATCAATTGCGCTAATAAGATTTTACGAGCCCATGGACTTCCTGGCATATACCACGGCCTTGCAGCTACTCTCCTCTTTCGGTCCTTCTTCTTCTTCTGGTGGGGCTCATATGACCTCCTTAATCGGTTTTTCTCGACACACACCAACCTCTCTACTCCCTCTATCAACTTCTGGGCTGGTGGTCTCTCAGCGCAGATCTTCTGGCTAACGTCTTACCCTTCAGACGTAGTCAAGCAAAGGATCATGACAGATCCACTTGGCGGGGGATTGAATGATGGAGTGAGGCAATTTCCAAGATGGAAAGATGCAGCGAAGGAGATATGGAGAAGAGACGGCCCAAGAGGCTTCTGGAGAGGTTTTGTTCCCTGCTTTTTGAGAGCATTCCCAGCGAATGCAGTCGCTCTTGTAGCATTTGAGGGCGTAATGAGAGGCTTACCGGAATGATAGTGTAGCAATCAGATGCCCAAGTCTCCACTTCATAGTAGCTCTACGAACGTGAAATGTTCACCACGTTCACCGCGAATTAAAATGGTCCAGACTCAAGGTTACTCATTCACCGGTCGCAATGTCCCTTTCTGCTTCCAAGCCAGGAGATAGTATCTTGCAGATGACGTGTGGACGAACACAAGACTTCCCACGATGATGATTGACCTTAGTAGTAAGACATATTGAGATTTTACGGGGAGTCGGCAATATGTGTGCTTCCTTGGATTGGCCACATTCGAAAAGAAATTAAACGTGCATGCATTGCTACTAGAGGCATGCAGGCATCCAAGACAGGATGGCGGGTCCCAACTTTGCTTCAATCTTTCTCAATTTCTCCCAACACGCCATTTCTTTCTCGTGCTGATGCTTCGGCCTTGGTAGCATAATTGACTTCTGCTGCTGCTGGTACAATGTCACTGTCAGGACTGTCTCTTGGTCTCGCACCTCTAGAAAGGTTTGCTCGCAATACTGCTTTCGCTTTTGAAAAAAATGGAAGACAATTTACATTTGCGAGCCCGCAGCATCGACAGGGCTCATCGGCAGCGAACCTGGACAATGTCTGGAACCCAGATCTTTGGAAGCCCACTGCTACGGCGAATGACCATTTGATAGATGGCAAGGTTGTCAAGCCCACTGAAGAGATATGTGCTATGTACTCCGTTGACCTTCCTTCTACTAAGTCCCTAGGACTTTGACCAAATCTCTAAGAAGATTGTCAAATGCACAGAAGATATACGTAGGGATCCTTACGACACGAACGCGTGGGTTCGACGAGCTGCCGAGCTTCAATGCCTTGGCTATCCTGACCTTGCGGCTGGAGATGCATACAAGGCCAAGCTCAAGCTTGATGAAGTGTACATGTCTGTAATGATGAATCTCCCAAATGATGATCTGCGGGCGCAAATTTCCACCCGGGAGATGTTCAAAATGCAGTTCGAAGCCTCCTACGGGCTTCCGTCCGCTCTTACTATTGCAGATGATTTAAAAAGCTTGCTCGCACTTGGTGAAAATGGAAAGAAGCAATACCCTCAAATGAGTCTCTTCACAGACATTTACGATGGAGCTGTCAAGCTTTGCATAAATAAAGATCAGACCATAGGATATAGCCCTTCCACATCAACAGATACTGCGCTAAAACGCGAATGCGGTTTCTTAAAGCACCTGGCCTACTCTTTTATCCCCCTTAAGTACCTGAGTAGGAGCGATGACCTCACTGAGTCGACCAAGGACCTTTTCAGAGCAGCGTCTTCGAGCTGTATGCTTTCACAAAGTCAAATCTCAAGCCAGTCCTCCAATGTCTTGAGCGTTTTTGCCACACGAGCCATTAAATTTTCAGAAGCCATCATTCAGGACACTCCCATTTTTGCGGCGTCGAATATTAGCAACTCCGCTCCATGGACGCAAAATCAACAAAATTGAAGATTACAAATATCTGCGATAATTGTTATGGCAGGATACCACCTCTCTCACGGCCAACTCACTCCACATGCTGTAGCACCGTGTATTGCCATTTGAATTGTCAGGAAATAGCGCTCGCTTCCTATCACAAGGTCTTATGCGGCCAAAACTTTGATTGGCTGTATCAAGAAGGTGCGAAGAAGCCTGGTCATCTTGGTCTTAATGGTCCGATGTGGCTGCGTATTCTAGCAGCATGCATTCAAAGCGACTGCCATCCACTGGACCACCCGTCAATAGCCAATCTTAGTCCGTTGTATGATGACTATTCCCGGCTTTGGTCTTTGTCCAACAACATTGTGACTCCAATCAAGATCCTACGACAGTCGGGCATCGATGTATATTCAGACATGCGATATGACACTTGGGTACTACAAACTGTTTGGGCTCGGGTTATTAACAACCAACAAGGCGACTTAGATGAACGCGAGTGGCACCTGCGGGGGATCAACCAATTCTATTCATTCTTCAATCACAGCTGCGAACCCAATACAGGCTGGAGCACCCCAGCCAGCGCGACGTGCGTCAATGGAATGACCAAAGTCATGTTTGCTCAAAGAGACATCAGGAAGGGCGAAGAACTTTGCGTTACTTATTTAAGCGAAATGCGCCTGAGGCAGAGCAAAACAGAGAGGAGCAGGATGTTGTGTTCGTGGATTGGCATCGATGAAACGTGCGGTTGTTCTAGGTGCTGGAGAGAAGGTTAGCATTTACCCACTGGGAAAGGGGATTTCAATGTTGGCCTGATTGGTATCGTTGTCCAAAGACAATCTGGGATGCTCAACATTGGGTTCTTTGGACATTGAATTGCTTCTCAATGAGATGTCCTCACCGTTGCGATGACATAATTCTGGATAATGAGAGAAAAGAATTAGGCTCGGCAGGCGGCTGTATTTGCAACAGAAACAGTTTGCTGTCATTCCAGCGAAAGACGTAAACAACCAAGGTATACCAAGTGACGATGCCAAAATCGGTAGGGCGATCTATAATACTAACGGTAAATTATGACATGCTCAAAGTATCCTGCTAAGCCAAGTAGTTTGACATGGGTAAATCAACACTAGTGACGAGCAACCTAATCAAGCTGTGGTCAATTCAAGCTCTGTAAGAATTCTGCAGCGGCAATGTAGTAGCGGATCGATAATTGCTCTCTTAAAGAACGATTGCAATTTGTAAACAATCTATTTCAATCCTTCCCATTTGTATCGGTGCTCTTGTTCGCACTAGAGGTTTATCCTTTCGATAGTTGAGGAGCACTTACATACAAGGGACGACAGCCACCTCGGAGCTCAAGATTCCCAATGCATCTATTCGCACGAATGCTGAAGCTGTTTCACCACTTCATGGACAATCAATCAGCGAAGTTTGCAGTCCCGATGGTGTGATCTGGAATACTTATTGAATTTTATCTTGCAAAGACTGTGAGTGAAGTCCGAATGAATAGCAACCAAGAAGAAGAGAAAGTCCTTTTGATCACGACACGGGGCAAAATTAATCTGTACAAGCGCAATCCATTCCTTCCTCAGATCAGCTACCGCTATGACTTCAATGCGACTGCTGAGCGACTGGATCACAAGTCACCATGATACCAGCAAAACCAGGAAGTCGCGCCCAATCTAGCAACATGAGAGTAAACAAAACCGCATCTCGTCCTCTTTTTTCTTTCTTCATCATCCATCTTCTCTTCATCTTGATACACCAGCATCGATTTCAACGGAAGAATTACCCGAAATATCACATCTCCATACATACCACGTCATTCACGTCCCCAGCATTACATGTCCCGACCCCTCCCCTTCCCAGAAATGGACGACCTCATCCACCACGTCAGCAAAGGCATCCACTCCCCCTCCCGCAAAACCTCCCACGAGCGTCTCCATCCCCCAACTCCACCCAACACCCCCCGCTCATCAATGACAGCCCCAAGCACCCGCCCCGACACCTCCCAATACTACATCGTCAAGCTCAAAGCCGCCCGCACAGCCTTTGTCGCCGACGACTTCCTCACCGCCACCAAGCTCTCCTACCAGATCCTTGAAGACCACAGCATCCCCTATTTCGCCCGCGCCCAAGCCGCTCTCATCATCACGGCATACGACGCTTACCCGGGTGATAAACAGGCGTATGTTGAGGCTGTCGGGATTGTGGAGAGTGTCAAGGGCATGGATCAGGAGCAGGTGGAGCCGAATTATAAGACTTTGCAGTTGCAGGTTGATGGGAAGAAGCTGGGGGAGGTGTCGAGTGCGGAGACGGCGCCGGCGTTGAGGATGGAGCAGAGTCAGATTCGGGGGGATATTGCGGCGAGGGGGTTGAGTGGGGTGGAGGAGAGGGATGTTGGAATGGCGTTGAGGAAGCGGGATCGGGAGCAGCTGGATGGCCCTGCTGTTGGGTCAGAGGAAAGTGAGAGGAAGGAGGGAGACGGTGGGAAGCGGAGTGAGAACAAGAGCATCCAGGAAGAGGATGGGCCAGTGGAGGGTCAAGCTGAGCGGAAGACCAAAGCTAACAGGGAATGTAGCTGCACTGTCATTTGAAGAATTTGCATGGACTGGCGTTTTGGCTAGCAGGCTGGAACGAAGCATAGCGTTAGGTCGTTTGGTCGGTGTATGGTTTCTTGTATAATGTATTAGTATTAGCCACTGCAGGCGCTGGTTTCAACTCAGCAATAAGCAGCCTCTCATAGAGTTTTGCAGTCTTCTTGTAATGCCAGCATAACGATTTTTGGATTGTTGATTACGAACACATTTAGACCCGAAGAAGCAACCGCAGGTAAACGAAGGACTTTGCTAGTACATCAAGGCTAAGGAAAGCATGTCATTCTAGAGAAGATAAAAGATCTATGCCGTTTCTCGCCGTCTTGACATTTCTTCACAGCTTTGATACCCACCATCCGTAGAAATCCCGCCCTTATAGGATCAGAGCGCCAGCGAGCGACGAAAAGACAACCACCAAACCGCAAAACAAGGGACCGAACGAGAAGTCTTGCACACGGCCATTTGCGGCAGACTTGCTTGACGAGGTGCTTGATGCAGAGCTGGAGCCGGCGGTGCCAGATGCAGTGGGCTTTCCGCTACCAGCAGAGGCCATTCCGGTGCTGCCAGCGCCAGCATCCTGGGAGCCTCCACCGGAGAGACCAGGGCCTTTGCCGGCACCGCTGGTGAAGTATTTGCTAGCCTGGGGAGGTATGGCAGGGAGGGAGTCGTCGCTGACTTTCCAGGTGCTGGACTTGGAGGGGCAGGTGCTGGCTTGGCCATTGGGCTTGTAGCCTCCATCACCGGTTGGGATGGGGGTTCCGGCGAAGGCAGATTGCAAGGAGGAGAGATCGGTCAGCTCACTTACGCTGCTTCCGGAGACCTGGACCAAACCGTACTTGTCTTGGGGATCGGAGGTGCCTTCCTTGGAGTATTCGTAGACGAGACCACCGGAGTAGACGGGCGTCATCTGGGTGCCGTAGAGGGTCTTGACTTCCTCGAACTTTCGGGTCGTCTTGACGCAGCCGTATTCTGAGAGGAAGATGGGGATGGAGTAGTTGCTGAAAGCCGTAACCTTTTGTTCCCAGGTGGAGGTCTGGTAGGTGGACGGGTCGCACCAGGAGTAGTCGTTGAAGGCGAAGAAGTCACTGCGCTCGTCGTCGGTACCACAGTTGAAGTAGTGTGCTGCCTCGACACGGTTGTCATCGATATCGGCAGCTGAGTAGCCAACGGGGATTGAACGGTACTTGCGATTGCCAATGTACTGCTTCATGTCACGGGTCACTGCTTTGACGTATGGAGCCGCAGCGGATGTAGGAACGTCGTTGATGACTTCATTGCCGGAGAAGAACAGCAGGGTGTTGCTGTATTTGGCAAACGCGTCAATGGTGGCGAATATGCTCTGCAGGTATGGTGCGTTGTATGACTTCGCGGGCGAGTCCTGGTTGATGGAGTATTTTGGGGTGTTTACGTCCAGCGCAAGGTATATTCCGGCAGCTGCCAAGGCTGTCATACAAGCATCGTGGTTCGCGCTGTTGTCGACCGTATAGACACGCACGGTATTAATCTTTAGCTTTTGGAACCTGTTGGACCATTGTCAATGTGTGTGTGACCAATGGATCAATCTGTTGCCCTTACTCCTTAATGTCACGTGTGCAGGTGGCCTCGTCAGCAATAGGATCAACGGGATCTGAAGAACCTCCTGGCTGGTAGTCGACGCCACGGATGTAGAATCGGGTGTTGCCAGCAAAGAAGGCTGTGTGATGGAGTTAGCATTCCTCGCCGCCGATAAAAAAGGCGCGTTCTTACCATTGCCCTTAACGGTGACTTCGGGAAGAGAGGACGCTCTCTTGAAGTAAGATGGGATCAAACTATCAGGAATGGCGCTCGCTGATACAGCGGAAGCACTGATAGCCACCGCAAGCGGCGTAACGGCGTTGATTCCCTTCATGGTGATGAATTGGTGGAATTAAAAATATGGGTCAGCAGTATTTGTTGATGAGTCGGCACAGTTAGAGCGACAGACAACAGCAGCCGTCGAAAGACGTGTCAAGAGAGTGACTGTGGTGCAATTAGTAACAAGTAAAAGAGGATGACCGCGTGAACGAGTGAGCGGTATGAAGTATGAAGAACGAAGACAGGAACCAAAAGTTGCGTCGATGAAAGACGGAGGGGAAGAAAGAGACTTCTTAGGGGGCTTGCTTGGCGAGTTGCCAAATTTGAGGGTCAACGCTATTTTAGTCCTGCAGCAGTGCCGGTGGGGATCCGCTCGAAGCCAGTAATCAACAGTTGGACGAGCTTCGTTTTGCCTCTTGAAGAGTGTTCAAGCACCTTACGGGCTATTACTGGTCATTGGACGGCCTGACCTGCATCCGTTCGTACCTTTTCCAGCACTGCAGCGTGTTTCGATTGTCGGTACAGAGTATTGAGTACTGTCGATCAGTGTCCGCTAACTTCTAAGGGACCGCAATATCTCCAGCCAAGCGCTGCAATTTGCCATCCACCATTTAGTGGAATCCCCTATTATTCTTCGCCAAGATGTGTATGCGCGGCCGTTCCACCCATCCGCCGCCTGTGTGGGCCCCTTCACGAAATGGAAAGATGGACTTGCGGGAGACAGCCGACAGTAGAGGGTAGAGGCGCAGCATGCTCGGTTGCTTGTTCATCCATCTACTTTAAGCGTATGAACGTTTGTCTTCGCTGGCGAAATGCTAGTCGTGATTTGCTACGTGGGTGCCTAGCATGGGTCCTGTGGGAAACATATTGGCCTATGCAAGAGATGCAAGGGAACTCCTGAAAGTACTGCAGATACTGCAGATGAGGAATTCTTTTCCAGCTTACTAAGCTCGAATATTTATCCCGGTGCCAATGAATTCTTCATCATTGTCATATTCGTGGCTGTATTCTGACTGGCTGTCCACAATGAAATGATCAAAAAAGTCGGTTTCCTTGAGGTCTTGGATTTGCTGTATCTGCTACCTACCAATTCTTCTACTCAGGGTCCACTGTCGACCGCAATCTCCAGAGTGCACCATGACAACAAAGGATTGAAGAGCGTTGAGTTGCAACCTCTGATATCACATATTATTATATTAATATTGCATGCAATCGTCAACGACGATCATGATCTCTCGGCGCCCTACGATCTTCACAAATAACAAGAGCACACATGTAACTATACAATTCATCCATTATGGCGTTGAGCTCATCATTCCTCTCTGAACGGCCTGCACCGTCAGCTTTGAGGTTCGTCTGAGATTTTTGAACATGCTGAACATGCTCCATTGCTCTCATACCACATATTCACACGGCACGTGGTGCGTGAACTTCGAGCGCTGAGACCGTGAATTGCTTCATGTATGATCTCAGACATCAGACTGATTCGATGGTGGCACCATAGACTGCTTCATGGACAAGGAAGATAATCAGGATCAGGTTGATCAGATCGAAAGTCTTGGCACAATTCCATGCTCTATGAGCTCCGATAAGATAAGCACTATTTATTGACATGGGTCCAACGCGAACGCGTCTTCCAATCATCGAGCTCCCTCCAAACTTTGCATCCTCGACCCCATAGCTTCGATGCCGCACATCCACCTCGTATGAAAGCTTGAAAACCTTGGTGCTTCATGCGGGAACACCATCACAATCTCCAGTATGACTGAAATGCGGTGAGACTTCATTCATGTCCCTGTGACTTGGGCCTAAATGTACTGATTGACTGCTTTCAGCTCTTTACACGACAGTGCGGTCCTCGTGAAGCCCAACCTACCTGCCAAGCCTACAACATATTGGATTGCCATTCTACACGCAGACAAGGTACCAAATGGAAACAACGGCGAGGCGGACTGGCTCTGGATAAAAGTATGTTAATATGTTAATTTTCTCACCCGATTTAATATTTGGCGTGGATACGCAACAAATCTCATGGAAGGATCTACGCTTTGCTTATCTTGCAGTCTGACAGCCCTCTTTTGTGAATTATGCTAACTTATAGATCTGTCGTAGTGTCACGGTGTAAGGCTTCACATCCTAATGATCCCTAAAGCTTCACCCCTGGTTTGCTCCTGATCATTGATACCACGCGTCACCTTATTATCGAATTAATGACTTGTTTCCCGTCAAGACAATGACTAGAAACATGCTGACGGAATGGATCTCAGAGGATAACAGCACAAACCATCAAGGACCAATATGAGAAGCGGGCTTTACCAAACGAGAATTGTGTGCTTAGGCACGAGTCGAAAGTTTCGGTCAACCTGCAAGCTACAATGCACGACCTTGACACATATAACGATCGCCTGATCGCTTTTGAGGCTGTTAAGGCTTCAGACGCGAGCCGTCTCCTAGCTCCAAGACAGGCACTACAAAACAAGAGCAACCAGACACTCTCGCCTCCTCCGAAGCAGAGCAGCGCCCTTGATATAGATGGTAAGGTGAGCGTCAGGCCTTCTCCGGGCTCTGGTAGTGAGTTCACCAACAAGACTGTTACCGGGATTGAGAACCATGCCGTTGGATATGAAAATCGTCAATCTCAACTGCACGCTCCTGGAGGTCCACCTGTCCCAATCCATCAGTCGGCATCCCACGTTCCCTTGGCCAAGACCCGATCGCCGTCAGCGTCGCATCGCTCTTCACCAGCTGTACAGGCTGTTCCTCGACCTTCTGGAACAAACTATCGGTCTGGGTCAAGCGGTACAGACTCTCTACTGTCTGGAATAAGTTACAATCCGTTAGCCGCGCAACGCCCGATGCCCTTAACCCATAGCTCGTCACCCTCAGCCACGCCTGACCAACAATTTCCAACCTCGGCTGGCTTCCATCGATTTTATGAGACCATATCTGATAGAGTGAGGGCATCTTTCCCTAGCTACACAGAAGGCAAGTATCCCTGTTGTTGTTATATCTAGCGCTAACAAGATCCTCTACAGTGCAAGTCCAGGAGTTTGTTCGTAGACAGTGGGCTAGCCTGGCTCCACCCCAGCAAGAGTCCTATCAAGCCCAGGCGAGACTCGGTCTCAGCCCCAAAGAGGCCGATGGTCAATCAGTCGTCCCAGCTAGGAGTTGTTCGACTTCCACACCTGCATCTGACGCCATAAAGCGTGAATTGAAGACTGAGATCGAGACTCAAACGAAATTCCCCATAGATGAGCCTCCACTTTCGGCCGCCGAGCTCGACGAGCAAAGCCCCAAGACTTTCCAACTTCAGACGCTTCTCAAAGATGCTGGTCCGCAGATGTTAGAGTCTAGTGTACAACAGGGCGTAGAGTTGCTAGATCAGCTGAAAGCTCCTCTGGTGGCTAAGGCGGCAAACGATCCAGACGCCGGGCAATGGATCCAGCAAATCGGTAAGGCTTTTCTTGGCTGCTGCTTGAGGTTGCTGATTTACTATGCAGATGACCTACGTAAACAAGCTGTCAAAACAAAGACTGTAATCGGTGTACAAGGAAATACTGGAAGTGGCAAGAGTTCGATGCTCAATGCGATGCTAGATGAGGAACGACTTGTGCCTACTAATTGCATGAGAGCCTGTACGGCAGTTGTTACAGAGATCTCATACAATTACGAGGAAGAGCCATATCGTGCCCAGATTGAGTTCATCTCCCCCGCTGATTGGGAGAAAGAGCTTAGAACTCTGTTCCAAGATCTGCTAGACGGAAATGGTCAAGTATCCCGTGACTGTGCCAATGAGGACACTGACGCGGGTATTGCTTATGCCAAAATCAAGGCAGTCTATCCCCGAAAGACGAAAGAAGACATTGCCAATAGCAACGTTGAGACCATGTTGCGGGAAGTATCACACGTCTTAGGCAGTAGTAGGGACATCAAGGAAACAGATTCTCTTCTTTTCTACAAAAAGTTGCAGCACTTCGTCGACAGTAAGGAGAAATCCACTGGCAATAAGGACAAGGACAAGAAAAAAGAGCGCAAAGATATGGAATTCTGGCCCTTGATTCGTGTGGTCAGAATCTATGTCAAAAGCTCTGCGCTCGCAACTGGAGCAGTCATGGTCGATCTTCCCGGAGTTCGTAAGTAAACCTCATTTTCTATCACTTCACGAGTATCAAGTTCATGATAAGAAATGTTTCAACCTCGACCCCATGTCTTATGCCTCTTTGCCATGCTCAATACTCTTTCAAGACAGAATCAACGCCTCGAAAAGATTCCTACTGACTTCGAATCGCTGCAGATGATGCCAACGCCGCCCGCTCTGCAGTTGCGGAAGGCTATATGAAGCAGTGCACAGGCCTGTGGATCGTTGCTCCTATTACTCGAGCGGTATGTATGAATTCAAGGACAGGAAACTTTGATAGAGTTCAACTGTTGAAGGTAGAGAGAGCTGACTATAAGAATTTCACAGGTCGATGATAAAGCTGCAAAATCCTTGCTTGGCGAGTCCTTCAAACGACAGCTTAAGATGGACGGAGGTTTTAGTTCAGTGACGTTTATCTGCAGCAAAACTGACGACATAAGCTTGGAAGAAGCTCAGGATTCGCTGGGGCTTGAGGACGAAATGGGCCCAGATTGGGCAGAGATGGACCAGCTAGTCAAGAAGCAAAGATCGATGAAGAAGCGCCTAGAAGAAATGAAAGACTCCAAAGCAGTCTATGGTGAAGTTATGAATGACGTTGACGAGCAGATTGAAGTCTGGGTATGTACTCTTTCGGCTTCGCTTTGTTCTATGGGTAGCTTTCTAGTCTTGAAACACGCTCGAAGGTGCAGGAATCGTTGGATGTGTCTATCATGACACAGCAAAGCTGACTCGAACTTTTGGAAGGATGCTCTGAAGGATGGGCTCGAGGAGGGCAAAACCGTCTTTCCTCCACGATCTAAAGGCACTGCCAAGAAGCGCAAGTCAACTGGAAAAGACAAATCACGGCGCAAGAAAGCACGAACATCTCGCTCAAGCGAGACTGAGGAGACCGAAGACAGCAACTTTGAAGTTGAAAATTCCGAGGATGACGAGGAGAGAAGAGCCTCCTCAGAAGACGAGGCAGAAGATCAAGAACCATTGACTCATGAGCAAATTGCAGCAAAGCTACAAGAGCTCCGCGCAACAAAGAAGGAGGCTAGAGGGCAAAAATCAGAGATCACTGCAAACATCGCGGCTTTGCGCAAGGAGATTGACTCGGCTAAAGAAGCGGAGGACAAGATCCAGAGCAAAATGTCAGCAATGTGCATCTCAGGAAGGAACCAGTACTCCAAAGGCGCAATTCAACAGGACTTCGCCGCTGGCATCAAGGAGCTCGATCAAGAATTAGCAGCTGAGGAGGACGAGGAGAATTTCAATCCCGATACAGAAGCGCGAGACTACGACGAGGTGGCGAGAGGACTGCCTGTGTTCTGTGTATGTTTTCCTCAATTATGCCCCCAAATAGAACCCAAAGACAGATCGCGAGGCCTGTTTGAATACACACCGATCGGCTGAATTCAGGAATCGTTCCTATTGAGCGGACAATGCTGATTTTTAACATTTCTTCAGGTCTCTTCTCGAGGATACCAGAAGTTACAGGGCCGGCTCCGCAAAGACGCTCCCATCGCAGGGTTTACCACCATTGAAGAGACTGGAATTCCTCAGCTCCAAGCCCACTGTGAGAAGCTTACTGAAACTGGGCGATCAGCTAATTGCCGGACATTCATAAACAAATTGAGCCAGTTGTTAAATTCAATGACTCTCTGGGCGTCCAGCGATGGCACTGGTGCCAATTTAACAGCAGAGCAAAGAGCACGGGAGGCGAGATATCTGCAGACAGGGCTCAAAACGCTTGAGAGTGTAAGTCCGCGGGCTCCTCGTTCCATCTACAAGTAGGGATTCCAGACATTCTTTTGGTCCTCGTTTGTCGAGATGGCTTGTGGCGCATTGATTCTATTGAGAACACCGCGCCTTTGATGATAAAGTAGTTTAGCTAGGAAGCGGCTAATGCTGAGAACTCCAGGGTCTCGAAACTGCAGTCAAAACGGTGTGCTCAGAACTCAATGAAGAATTCGCCGACAACATCTTCGACAAATACAGTAAGAAGTCGTGTCTAATCTTGTCAAACTCCGCTGATGGATTAATCAGAAACCGCGGTTTCGAATGCCACGAATGATGCAATCGACACTTCTTACAAATGGGGCGCGTAAGTCCTCTACCATTTCTTTTCTTCCCTTTCTGTCCTCGGTATAAGCTGTGCGAAATGCCTGAGAGCAATCTTTCCAGCCATACTCCATTATTCTTCTGCTGCCCTTACAGGAAACTACTGACCTATTTCTCATGCAGGCCGGTAAATCGGGAAGACCGTGCAGCGGGCGGACTACACTGGAGCACTGTGAGTATCATTTCGCTCATCACAAATTCCCATTGCTGTGCTTTGTAGATATTACAGCCATGCTCGAGGAGTTCGTATGCTATTTTGGGCCGGCTGAATCTCTTCTGACCCGTCACATATCTCCATGATGCGAGGAAAGAGGCGATACTGACTTGTGAATTACAAAATTTAGTACAAGGCAATATGCAGAAGAAATGGCATATATGCCAATGCCCAAGGACCCCATGAATGGAATGTGCAGCTCGTGGAGCCGATGCTGAAGATAATCGCCTCTGGCTGGGAGAAAACTTTTGCACGTCGCTTACCTATGGTCATGGCCAACTTTTCCAGAAATGCGGCAACACCTCTGAGAAAATTCCATCGTGACATCGAGGCTCGGGCTCGAAAGATTGGTTCGAGTATTGCAGGTCTATCGATGCTCTCTCACCAGGTAGGAACGTACGAGAGCATACTGAAGGATTTTTCTACGACCATTAAGGATTTGGTCAATTCGACGCAGAGGGACATTAACCGAGAATTCACGCCTGTGATCGAACGAGCAGTAAGTCTTGGTTTCATTCGCCCTATTCCACAACATCTTGAAGGTATGCTAATAATGTTTTCGTTAAGATGCTCGCTGCATACGATGTGTGTGTTGATGAGCGAGGTGAGTCCTTGTTATTAGCTCTAGATGGTGTAATGACTAAAATGATACAGGGACTGGGAGCTTTGCTCGCATGAAAGCACACATGAATAGTCATGTTGCTCATGAACGCCACACCATGTTCCAGCAGAGTGCGGACAATGTACAAACACGCCTCGAGGAGATGGTAAAGCACGTGAAAGATCTTATGGATGACAAGACAGACGAGGTCTTTACCCAAATGAGGCGTGACTATCGGTCTATTATCGGTGGCTGTGACATTCCTCAAGAAGGCGAGATGCTACCAAAGGATCAACGCCTTGTGCGAAGAGAGGTAATGAAGGTCATCGAAGGAGTAGAGAAGTCGTTCATGAAGGTAGCTGGTTTGAGTGCTGACGATGAAGACGATAACAAGGAGAACGATGACTTCGCTCGTCATATGGATGCTGACAAGGAGGAAGAACAAGCGTCAAGCGTTGAGGAGGAGGAGGCTCGTAATGACTGCTTCAAGAGAGAAATGACCCCAACAGATCAGCTCGTAGATAGCGAGGGCCCAGAAGGATCGCCTACCTCCAAAGTGAAACCAGCAAAATCTGCGGATGACCCGATGTCAGACAATTACGAGTCGGATGATGATTCTGAACCCAAGATGCTGCGTACGGAAGCAGAGCAGGGTTTCAAGGGCCTCGCACGTAACGAGACCGACTCTGACCCCGATGCTTCGGACAAACCTGAGGACTCGGATTCGGACTGAAGCTCTTTCACAAAACCTTCGCTGGAGTAGTATTAGTCTAAACACTCCTTCAATCTCTATTCAGGCATGCGGTTTCGATCTCTCCGGGGGACTGCTTCGAAAAGCTAGCTTTGTCATTGCTTCGATTCTTCCATGTAATTGTATCATAAGGAAAAGCTCCTTTGAGCCACTCAATAAATAGACTTAGATCAGGCCCGCATACTTTTAATGAACCGAATGATTCAGTCATTAGTGCTAGCCGTCCGCTTGCAATCGGTTGTGGACATCTTGCTTGGCCATTTTCTCCGAAGCGTGCTAAGCTTCTGATAAAGGCCAATCGCAGCTATCAGCGATCAAAGCAGCCAACCTCGTCAGCGCTTCTTCATCAATACGATCAAACCCTCCGATTACGGCGCAGTCGATATCAATAATCGCAACCACCTATTCACAGACACGAATTCAGCTATCCATACACTCAAGCCATGACTCCTTCTCCAAGCCATTCGCATCCCAAACACAACAGAACGAACTTACCTTCCCACCCGCCAATATCGGTACCACAATCTCACTCCGACTCCCCTCATCACACGCAATATGTCCCGGAAACTCCCTCACATCCTCCACCCTGACGACTCTTTTCTCGGCAGCAGCCTTTCCACATACACCTCGTCCAAAATCAATCGTCTGACATGCTGGCCGGCCGTGGAAGGGGCCGAGGATGAGACGGGGGTGGGTAGGTGTTGTGGGGTCGAGAGTGTAAAATCCAGCCCAATTGACGGAGTTGGACGGGGGTGGGAGGGACAAGTAGGCGTGGTGGAGCAGGGAGGAGGTGTTGGAGAGGTTGCTGGACGGGGGTTAGGGAGGTGGATGGGAAGGGGGGGTATGGGGGCTTACCAGACCTGTCAATTAGGATCAATTGTTAGTACGGGAAAGTGACGGTACTTTCATGAAGTAGTGAAAGCAGCATGCACCCAATTCCTCTGGTCTTCGAAGAGAGCTGCTGCTTCGACAAGGAGTTTCTCGTAAACCTCAGCCTTTGAGGCTCCAGGCGCGAGATTGGAGGCGTCTGCGTGGACCTGGTCGGATGTCAGTATCGGCCGCCTGAGTGATCATGGTGTGCCAAGAGGAACCTACCATGTCGATGATGATTTGCCTGGAGAGTTGCTGTTGCTACCTCAGGTCTGGTGTTTTTCTAGGTACAACGGAGATGGAATACCAATGATCTTAAGCCCGGGTCCCACTAGAACTATTTATGACGCAACTTTAGCATATGCAAGTTTATCGGGATTCCTTGGCATTACCTTCTGCGGAACACGTAACCAGGATTTTGGTGGGTCTACCACCAAAATCCTGGTACCTTTGACTATCAACCCTATAACCACTACCACCACCACCACCACTTTATTAA
>JAABUI010001054.1_pt1 | contig 16850 bp, 12 predicted proteins | sample 5559111 | NCBI WGS metagenome assembly JAABUI01 (sample SAMN10711870, study PRJNA513365) | rock metagenome | isolation source: Antarctica rocks | place: Antarctica: Victoria Land, Buttleship Promontory
CCGCCAGAGGTGGGGGCCGGGCCAGCGGCGACCGACGACGGGCCGCCGGCGGGCGATCACCGTCCGCGCGCGGTCGGACGGAGGGGGGTCACGCGCCCAGCATCCCCCGAGACCGGTCGGGGAGCCGGTCGGTGAACGCGGCCGCCTCGCCGGCCGTGCTGCTGGCCGCCGCGCGGTGTTCTCAGCGCGGGCTCTGCCGACAGGGCCACGGCAGGCGGGACAGCACGCTGGCCGACAAGCGGCTGCCCCAGCTCCCCCGTATCGCGATTCACGGCGCCTGCACCGGCCGCCGGGTCGCGGGGCCGTTCCCGACGTGGCCGTCGACCGCACCGCTGCCGCAACCGGCGATCGGGGCACCGGTGTCCCCGGCGGCGGTGTCGGCGTCGGCGTCGGCGGCGGCGAGCGGTCTTCAAGAGTGGACCCGGTGGTTCCCGCGGCCGCCGCGGCGGCCGCGGGCTTCCTTACTCCCCCGCTGACACGCCACCCCCGGTCGACAGACGGGTCGTAGCCGGAGTCGTGCCGTGGGATCTCCCGTACCTTCGCCACCCCCACACCGACGGCGTCGGCGATCTCCTGGAGGCCGACCCCCGGCCCGGTTTCCACTGTGCTGGGCACCGCGCCGACCGACGTCCAGACACCGGTGGCGCGGGCGTTGTCGTACATCCCCTGCAGGATGAACCGCTGGAACCCGGTCAGCGACCCCGGCAGCGGTGAGCGGACGCCGGCCTGGGCGGGACCTCCCGGGCGGCAGCAGGAAACCTGTGTTCCCCGTGGGAGCACTGCCGCCGCGGCCGACCGGCGGTACCGGTCACCGTCACGACCGGGCCGGGCACCGCCTGGTCGTGCCGTGGAGCCCGGGTGCGGGTCAGCGGGGGTGGCGGGCGGGTGGTGGGTGCCCTGGGCCGCGCGGGAGCCGTCGGGCCCGCCGCCGGGTCCGCGCAGGACGTACGCGCCGGCGACGGCGAACACAGCACCGACGAAGGGTGCGGTGAGGTAGATCCACAGGTCGTGGTGTTCCCCGCCGAGCAGCGCAGGCCCCAGGGACCGGGCCGGGTTCATCGCGGCCCCGGTGACGGGGCTGGCCCACAACCCGGCCAGGGTGATGTAGGCCCCGACCCCGACCGCGGACAGCGGGCCCAGGTTCTGCGCGGTCGACGCCGTGCCCAGCACGGTGGAGACCAAGCCGGCGGTGAGCACGAGCTCGACAGCGAACGCCTGCCCGGCCCCGAACCCCGGGCCGGGCAGAGTGGCCCCCAGCTGGCCGGCGTCACCGAACACCGCCCGCAGGAAACCCGAGGCCAGCAGCGCGCCGGCGACCTGGGCGGCGATGTAGCCGGGGACCCGCCGCCACGAGAAGTCCCCCCGCAGCGCGAATGCGACACTGACGACCGGGTTGAGGTGCGCCCCGGATACGGCACCCATGAAGAGGATGACCGCCACCACCGTCAACGCCGGCGCGGTGACCGCCGCGGCCCGCCCGACCTGCCCGTGGGTGACCGCGTCGACGACGGGGGCGCCTGCGCCGACCATGACGAGCAGGAATGTGCCGAGGACTTCACTGAACAGCCGCCGCCACTCATACCGCAGATCGGTGAAGTCCCGTGCCCACACTGGCTCCCGGGCCAGCAGATCGGCGATCGCCGGTCGGTGCCGGCCCCGGACCGCGGCCTGCACCCGATGGGTGGGGTCCTCGAGAGGCGTGTCGGTGGCCATCAGATCGGCGAGTCGTCGGTATCGGCCGGGTCAGGCAATGACGACAGGAAGGTCGACGAGCCGGCAGGGGATCTCGGTGTCCTCGTCGAGGTGGTAGCTGGCACACACCCGGTGGTAGCCGTCGGCGATCTGCACCCCCCGGCCCGTGGCGAGGTCACCGCGGACAAGCAGGATCGGGGACAGCCGCATCCCCTTCGCGGCCTTCTTCAGGTCCTTCGCGACCTCCGGATCATCCGGGGGGAGCAACGGCAGCCCGGCAGCGCGCAGCACGTCCTTCGCGTGCTGGGCCACGGTCGGGGCCTTCTCCAGGGCCTGGGTCACTGCCTCGATGACGGCCGGGTCGGCCAGCAGCCGCAGATACGACCCGGCCGCCGGGTAGTCGTGCTTCACCGGGGCCTCAAGCCACCGCACCGTCGCCCCTTTCGCACCCGCGGTGTTCGACGTCGTGTTCTTCGCCACGATCGACCTCCTCGTTGCCAGCCCGACTCGATCCGCCGCGCCCAGCGACGCAGACCAGCGCATTTAGTCTGCCCGGTCCACTGATCGGCGGTGTGAGCACGGGGGTGCAGCTTCCTGCGTCGCCGGCCGCGCCCCGATCGTCCCGTCGTCGGCTGGCGTCGGCGACCGGGCGGGACTGTGCGGGCCCGGTCCATACAACCTCACCTGGGTCGCGACCTTCGCGGTGTTCGGCCGGGCAGGAAGCCGCCGCGCCCGTCAGCTGCTCGGGGCCGGTGCGACGTCCACAGGGTGCGCGCCCGCACCCGACTGAGCCGCCCCCGCCGGACACCTGCACCAGGCCGGCACCGCGACCCGCGGTCGGCGGCGGCCCGCACGGTCGCAGACCGCCCCAAACCGGACTCGCCCGCGACACCGCCGAGGTGGCCGGTGCAGATCGGGGCGCGCCCGGGGTTGTAGGTGGAGATGGCCTTCGGCCGTCATTCTGCTGGTCGCTGCCGGCGGCCTCCTTCGGCTCGGAGAAGCCGACCAGCGGATGCGACTATGGCCGGCGGCTGGCGGGGACGGTCGGGTGGTCTGGGGGAGGGTGTCGATGACGGGCAGCGGAAAGAGTCCGGGCGCGCCGCGGCGCAGGTCACCGGTCGCGGTGCTGGTGTTGACGGTCCTCGGGGCGATCGTCCCCGGGGTGGGGCTGATCGCCGCGGGCCGGTTCCGCAGCGGCCTGGTCGTCCTCGTTGCCACGGTGGCGCTCGCGGTCGGGCTGGTCCTCTACGTCGGCACCTCGACCAGCGACCTGTTGAACCGGGCGTTGGACCCTGCGACCCTGCGCCGGGGTGCGGCCGCGGCGGTCGTCCTCGCGGTGGCCTGGTCCGCGGTCACAATCGCCAGCCACCGGGCTCTGCGCCCGGCCACCGCCGGCACCGGGGAGCGGGTCGGCGGTTTTCTGCTGGTCGGGGTGTTATGCCTGGCCGTGGCGACCCCGCTGGTGATCGGGGCGAACGTGCTGCTGACCTCCCGGCAGCTCCTGCAGACCGTGGTCAGCGACCACCCGGTCACCGCCCTGTCAGGTGGGGACCTCGTGGGCGCGCCGACCGACTCCCCGTCGCCCACCCCCGGGGCCACCGCAACCGCCACCAGCACGACCAGGGCCGTCACCGGCTACACGTGGGAACACCGCCGGCTGAACATCCTCCTGATCGGCTCCGACGCCGGCCCGGACCGCACCGGGACCCGGACCGACTCGATGGTCATCGCGAGCATCGACACCATCACCGGCAAGGTCCTGATCGTCTCGATCCCCCGCAACCTGTGCCGGCTGACCTGGGACCCGGCCAGCACCCTCGGCGGGCTCTACCCGAACGGCTGGACCGTCAGCGGCGGTGACTGCAAGTCCAGCGGCAACGGTGACGACCTCATCAACGCCATCTACAACGACATCCCGATCGAGCAGCCGGGCGCGGTCGGCAGGACCGGCTACCCCGGCGCGGACGCCCTCGCCCTCGGGTTGGGGTACTCCCTGAAGCTGCCGATCGACTACTTCCTCGCCGTCGACCTCGCCGCGTTCCGGGTGATCGTGAACTCCATCGGCGGGGTCACCGTCAACATCAACACCCCCGTCCCCGTCGGCGGGATGCACGACGCCGCCACCGGGCTCACCATCACCCAGTACCCGAGCCGGTGGCTGATGCCCGGCCCGAACCAGCACCTCGACGGGCAGAACGCCCTCTGGTACGCCCGGGGCCGGTTCTACTCCGACGACTACGACCGGATCAACCGGCAGAAGTGCATGATCACCGCCCTCACCCATCAGGCCAACCCGGCCACGGTCCTCGCGAACTACTTATCACTGGCCGGGGCGCTGGAGAACAACCTCCTCACCGACATCCCCCGCAGGCTCCTGTTCCCCCTCGCCCAACTCGCCCTGAAGGTGAAATCCGGCGGCGCCACCTCCAGCATCACCGTCGACACCGCGAACATCCCCGGCATGGCAAAAGACAGCGACCCACGCTGGGCCGTCGCCGCGCAGGCGATCAGCCAGGCGATCGCCAAGACCGACCGGGTGACATCCGCCGCCGCAGCGACCTCGCCGGTGCAATCGCCGTCGCAGTCACCGAGTGCGGGTCTCGTCCAGAGCCTCGGAGTGAGCCCCACCCCCAGCGCCACCACCCCGAGGGCCATCACCGCGAGCGGGGCCACCGTCACCACCGACGTTGCCGCCGGCTGCACCTACCAGCCCACCACCGCCGCTGCCGCCATCAAGACCTGGCAAGCCACCACCTACGGCTCCATGTACACCGTCAACGGCGACAAACGCTGACCCCGGGCACCCACGGCGCAGCTGCCGATAGCCCAGCTGGCGAGGACTGCACGAAACACGGTGAGATCGGGTCGAGCAGGACCGCAGAGAAGGGAGGCCCCTGAGGGATTGGTCGTGATCGAAACGAGAACCCCGAGCCGGAATCGGCGGACGGTGACCGCGAGAGCGCCGAGGAGATCGGCGACTCGACACAGGTGTCCGGCCAATCGGTCAAGCCTCCGGGCGCCCGGGGTCGAGAGGCGACCCTCTCCCGACCCCGCGGTCCGGTGGTCGCTGCGCCGCGCCGACTGCACCGACCTGGTCGCGTGCGCATATCGGGAAGTCCGCTCGGTCGAACTGGGTCACTCCCCCGCGGCAGCGGCACGCCCTCGCCGCGGGCGGCTCTATTTGAGGATGTTGACGGAGCGGGCGATCACCAGGGCGACGGTGACCAGGGCCACCGCGGACTGGGCGAGCATCGCCAGCTTCGCCCCCCGTGTCAGCGGCATCGTGTCGGTGGGGCTGAACGCGGTGGCGTTGGTGAACGACACGTACAGGTAGTCCACGAACTGCGGCTCCCAGTCCTTGTCGGCCATTCCGGGGGTGGCCATCTGCGGGAACATCAGATCGGGGTAGGGGTCCAGACCGTGGGCCCGGGCCGCTGGTCCACCTCGGTCGAACTCCCAGTACCACAGGGCGAAGACCACGATGTTGGTGATGTAGATGGCGGATCCAGTTGTGAGCAGCGGCCCGGGTGAGCCGCCCTCGGTGCCACGGACCAGGCCGAGGACCAGCCGGATCGCGGAGTAGGCGTTCGCGACCGACGCCACCGCGATCAGGGTGAGCCCGACCCAGCGCAGCGGCCTCTCCCGCCGGCTCACCCGGCCCGGGTTGATGAGGACCAGTGCGACGAGCAGCACCGCTTCGACCCCGGGGAGCAGGTACCGCGAGGACAGGTTGAGCTCGGCTGGGAGCGCGACCTGCAACCCGATCGCGACCGCGGTCGCGACCGCAGCCGGCCACCGGCTCTCTCCCGGGGTGCGTCGCCGCCACGCCTCCCGGGCTCCCCGTGGCCCCGGGAGGCCTACCCAGCCGGCAGGCGCTGAGGGCGGGTCGTCGGGTGGCGGGGACACCGGGACATCGTTGACTCCCGGACCCACCACAGCCCTGATCCTTCCCGGTACGGCGCGCCGGCGGACGCTGGGGTGAGGCGTAACGCGCTGGGGCGTCAGCCTTCTGCCTCCGGCAGCCTGCTCGGGACATGGCGCAGGGATGACGTCGCTGGGGTGCCAGCGGCAGCAGTTCGGGTGCGTGGCCAACGGGTCAGTCGCACGGCCGAGTCAACCACCCCTTCGACACGACAGAACTCGACAGGTGGAGCTCCCAGGCGCAGTTCCAACCGGTCACCCGTGTGGGCGTTGCCGACTTCAGGCGTCGGTGCGTTGGAACGACGACGTGTCACTCTGTGGCGGCCTTAGTTCGACCAACCGCCAGGAGATTCGCCAGGGAGCTGTCGAACTCGTCCCGCGCGAAGTCCCTGGAAAGGGCGTCCTATATCCCGGGCACGTAGGGGTAGTCGCGAGGGGATCGAGATCTCGAGGCCACCGGCCGCTGGTGAGAGCCGGGACTGGCGCGCCATCGGACTGATGCCCACATTCAGCGCGGAGATATCCGGGCCGGCGTTCACCGCGCTCACCACCGACGGGATCCCCCTCCGCGGCGCGGATGATGACGTTCTCGCGTCCGCCGTGTTTGACGACCCACCGACCACAGCACACCGCGGCTTTGACGCTGTGAACCCGACCGGGGCGTCGTTCCGGGTCCACCGCGGCCGTCGAGTGTCGCCGTACGCGGGGTCCGTCACCGCCGGAGTGGAGAGCCGATCCGCCTGTCTGGCGGGACACGTGCGAGCGTCGACCGGGATCTTCTACTTGACGCAGGGGATCCCACCGCCGGACAGCGCGGTGAGTGCGGTCGGGGCGGGGGCGTCGACACCGGTGCCGGTGGCGGGGACCGCAGCGGCCGGGGCGGGCACCCGGGGGGTGCCCCCCGCGGGGGGGGCCGTCGACGGGAAGGGCGGCCGGTGGGCTCCGCCGGGGCTGGGGTGGCCGGCGGTCGGCGTGGTGAGCAGGTGGTGGACGGTGGCGCGGATGAGGGCGAGGTTGACCATGTTGACGGCCGCCCCGCGCAGGTCGGTCCCGAAGTGGTCGATCGGGAGGGTGTAGTAGGTGATGTGTCCGCCTGCCAGGGACTGAGCCTGCCGGGTGAACGATAGGAGGGACAGGCCGGTGTCCACGGCGGTGTTCTTGGTGGCCACGTCGATCAGCCGGGACAGAGTGGCCGGGTTGGTGAAGGTCCCCGCCTGCTTGAACTGGGAGGCCAGGGAAACGATGAACGCCTGCTGGCGGCGTTCGCGGTCGAGGTCGGTGAAGTTCAGCCCGGAGCCACTGGTGTCGCGGCGTTGGCGGACAAACGCCAACGACTGGGCGGCGTCGAGCTGCTGGCGGCCGCGGTGGAAATCCGCCCCGGAGTAGCGGTCCTGGGTGTTCTCGGCCAAACACACCGTGATGGGTTGCACGACCTGCGCGAGCTGGAAGAAGCCAACCATGGTGACTTCGACGAAGTGGGTGATCGGTACTCCCCCGAGAAACGCCTCGACGGTCTGGACCTCCGCTCGCCGGCCGGCGTCGCGCAGAGTCTGCTCCCGGCGCACCCCGGTCGGCGCATTGTGTTCGTGGACCAGGACCCTGGACGCCTGGTCCAGAGCCAACCCGTACGCCTGTTTGATCTTGCCCATGCATTCCCCGTCGGGGCAGCCCGCCAGGTGGACGTAGTCATCGCGGGGGATCGAGATCGCGGTGGCCCGGGCACCGTCGGCAGGGATGTGCAACACGATCAGGACATTGGCGTTCTCGCCACCGATGGCCGCCCCGCCGGTGTGTAGCGCCCGGTACACCGCGGCGGGCAGCGGGTTCCCGTTCTCGTCCAGCCGGCTGTCCAAGCCCATCAGCAGGATGTTCTCCGCCCCGGGTGGCGCGGTAGACCCGCTGAGGACGCTGGACCGCACCAGCCCCGCGGACAGGTTCGTGTACTGCCAGCCGACGTAGACGACCAGCGCGACCACCACCAGCAGGGCGACCGCACCCAGGCGGCGGATGACCAGCCGCGCCCGTCCCACCGGGCCTGGAGCAGGCGCCCGGACCCGACGGCCACCCCCCCTCCCCTGCGGCGACCCCAGCGGGGGTCCGGTCACCGGCCGGTCGTCGGGCATGGCTGTCTGCTCCTCGCTGCTGAGTGGTACACATCACCGGCCACTGGTCCGACGACCCGAATCTCGACGGTGCGGGCACCGTGGCCCACCGTCGGCGGCACGCCATGCGCGGGTCGACGGTAGGCGAGCCTCGATCACGAAATCGACACGACACGACACCCGGCCAGCGCGGACGTCTCTGCAGGCAACCGGCACAGCGACGTGGAGGTGGGCGGTCGACTGGCCGTCAGCTGCACGACCCTGCGCCGGCCCCACTTCAACGTCGACTCCACCGCGCTCGCCGCCCCTGCCGAGGCGGTCGCGCTGCGGTCGGGGCCTGTCCCGTGGGCGCTCCGACGCCGCTGCCGGGCCGCCGGTGTGTCACCGAGGCGACCTGGCCAACCCGCGCGGCTGACGACACCGGCCCCGACCCCGCTCCGCCTCGCGGCCGGCTGGGCCTTGCCGGCTCCGGGGCCGTCCCGCGGGGTCCGCGTCGTCGTCGGATTTCGCCGTTTCTGTTCGGGTTGGGCGTCCGGCTGGGTCAACTTCACCAGGACGGTGTGCACCGTTCGCCCGGGCGCGTCGCACGTCTGCGCTCGCACGTCTGCGCACGCACATGGTCGGCGGAGGTCACCTCGGCGCGGCTTCCTGTTGGGCGGTGCGGCGGCGCAGGTCGCTGTGGTGGTCCACTGCCTGGGTGACCAGGGCGATGAGCAGGGGATCGTCAACCCGGTAGATCTGTCGGCGCCCGTCGGATCGGGCGGTGACGAGGTCGGCGAGGCGGAGCTTGGCCAGGTGCTGGCTCACGGTCGGCACGGTGGCGCCGACGGCCTCCGCGAGGCTGGTGACGTCGTGGTCGCCTTGAACGAGCAGCCACAGCAGCCACACTCGGGTCGAGGAGGCGAGGAGTGCGAAGGTGTCGGCGGCTTTGGAGAAGTCCGCGGGCTGAGCGGGGCGGAGCGCAGGTGACGGTAACGGTGACCGGGCCATACGCCAGTGTGCTTACCCTCGCCTCACTTGCGCAAGTAGTTGACAGTTGGGGGATCGGGTAGCAGGGTGAGACGCCACGGCAGTTCACTCCGGTGAGGAGCGGCGGCGACGTCGAGGCTCTCTCGTTCGGGGACGCTGGCCATAGAAGCGGCTGAGGTCGCTCGATCGGTGGCGGGGGTGGTCCGGATGAGTCCTGGTCGAAGTCGCGGCAAACCCACCGACAGGCCCTGCCCGAGTCGCTGACCCCGGTTGCCCAAAGATCCCCGCACCACTGATCAGGTCGCAGCCACCCCCTGACCGCGCTCACCGCCACGCCTGGTGAGGTGCGCTCTCGCGGGCGCTCGACCATACGAGGGTGTGCCGAGAGCTACTCGATGGATCCTGTGGCCGCGCTCACGTCCTCTGTGCTGACGGCCCGGCTTCAGTCGGTTGCCCGCCCCCCTCTCACCCCCCCCCGACCAGACCGTGCCCGCTTGGCGGTCCGTCTTTTCCCGAAGCAGGTGTTGCGTTGACCGCGTCCAGATCTCCCAATCAGCGTTCCCCCGCCGCGATCGGCGGCGGACGGGTGCTGCACTTGTCCGCGCTACTGGGTCACCCGGTGGTGACCCGTTCCGGGGACGAGGTGGGTCGCGTGGACGATGTCATCGTCACCCTCCGCGACACCGACTACCCCTTGGTGAGCGGCCTGGTCGGGAGGGTCGGCGGCCGCCGGGTGTATCTGTCGATCAAGCGGGTCACCGAGTTCTCCGAGGACCAGATCGTGCTGGGCCGCGACAAGGTCGACCTGCGCAGCTTCGAACGCCGCGACGGTGAGGTCCTTCTTCGCGAGGACATCCTGGGCCATCGCCTCATCGACGTCGCCGAGGCCAAGCTGGTCCGCGCCTACGACGTCGAACTGCAAGCCGACGGCACCCGGTGGGTGTTGGCCCGGCTCGACACCCGCCGGCCCGCCCGCTGGTTCGGGCTGCTCAGGCAGAGTGCCGGGCACGCCAGCCGGGACTGGAAGGCCTTCGAACCGCTGATCGGGCACACCGCGAGCGCCGGAGCCCGCGGGTTCTCCGCCCGTCTCGGCCGGTTGAAGCCGGCGCAGATCGCGGATCTGATCGAGGACGCCCACCACGGGGAGGACGCCGAGATCCTCGACCAGGTCCACGCCGACCCCGAGCTGGAAGCCGACGTCTTCGAAGAACTCGACCCGGACCTCGCCAGCCGCCTCCTCGGAGACATGACCGACCCGGAGGTGGCGCGCCTGCTCGGACGGATGCGCGCCGATGACGCCGCGGACGCGATCAACGACCTCCGACAGAATCGCCGGCAGCCCATCTTGGACCTCCTCACCCCCGGACAGCGGGCGAAGGTGTTGACCCTTCTCGGGTTCCACCCGGGCAGCGCTGGTGGTCTGATGAGTACCGACGTCCTGACCTGCCCGCCCGACATCACCGTCGGACAGGTCGTCGCCCTGGTCGTCGCCGCGCGGACCCTGCAGCCGGAGGCGTTGAGCAGCGTCCACGCCGTCAACCCCGGCGGGCATCTCCTCGGGGTCGCCGCGGTGCTACGACTGGTGCAGGCCGACCCCGCCGCCGACCTGACCGCCCTGTTGGACGTCGACCCGGTCCGGATCAACCCGGGCGCGGACATGATCGACGTGGCGCTGCTCATGGCCGACTACAACCTCATCACCATCCCGGTCGTCGACCCCGACAACCGAATCCTCGGAGTCGTCACCGTCGACGACGTTTTGGAAGCGACCATCCCCGAGGACTGGCGGCGCCGCGAACCCGCGCCCCGACCACCCCGGCCAGACGACCCGGCTGCGACGGGGACGACGACCGCCGCCGACATCGACATGACCGGCGGACCCGCCGGTCGTGGACCTCGCGCGGGCGGCGACGATGACTGAGCCCACACCCACCGAAGGTGCTGTCAACGATGCCGTCCGGAAGGTCGTGCCCGCGGCCATCCCGCCCCCTCCGCCCGTGGGCCACGCGCCTGCCGGCAGGGAACGGGACACGGCACCGGATCGCCGACCACACGAGCCCGGGGTGTCGGCGCTTCCGGGGGCACGGCCGGCCTCGACGCCGCCGTCCGGCAGCACCTCCCCCCTGCCTGCGCCTGCGCCTGCGCCCGGGCCTGAGATCACGGCGCCGGTCTCGCCGTCGGCGGTGTTGGACTCCGCGCACACCGGGGACATCGAGGGGGCATTCGGGAAGATCCGCTTCGGGGATGTCGGGGAACGGCGGACCGTAAAAACACGGCTGCTGACCCTGGCCGCGATCCTGGGGCCGGGGCTGATCGTGATGGTCGGCGACAACGACGCCGGCGGGGTCGCCACCTACAGCCAGGCCGGGCAGAACTACGGCTACAGCCTATTGTGGGTGCTGCCGCTGCTGATCCCGGTGCTGATCGTGAACCAGGAGATGGTTGTCCGCCTCGGGGCCGTCACCGGAGTCGGGCACGCCCGACTGATCAACGAACGCTTCGGCCGCGGGTGGGGGTGGTTCTCCGTCGGGGACCTGTTCGTCCTCAACTTCCTCACCATCGTCACCGAGTTCATCGGGGTCTCCCTCGCTGCCAGCTACTTCGGGATCAGTCGCTACCTCGTGGTGCCCCTGGCCGCGGTCGCTCTCATCGCGATCCTCGCCTCCGGCAGCTTCCGCCGCTGGGAACGGGCGATGTTCGTGTTCATCGCGATCTCCCTGCTCCAGGTCCCGCTGCTGCTGCTGTCACATCCCCACTGGGGCAGCGCTGTCCACCACTTCGTTATCCCCGGGATCCAGGGCGGGGTCAGCTCCAACGCGGTGCTGCTGGTCATCGCGATCGTCGGGACCACCGTCGCGCCCTGGCAGCTGTTCTTCCAGCAGTCCAACATCGTGGACAAGAGGATCACCCCACGGTTCATCAACTACGAACGCGCCGACACCGCTCTCGGGTCAATCGTCGTCGTGGTCGGCGCCGCGGCGCTGATGATCGCCGCGGACTGGGCTGCCCGGAGCACCGGAACCCACGGGATGTTCACCGACGCCGGCGGCATCGCGCACCTACTGTCCGAACACCGGGCCGGGTTGGGCGCGATCTTTGCGGTCATCCTCCTCGACGCCTCGATCGTCGGTGCCGCCGCGGTCACCCTCGCCACCAGCTACGCGTTCGGCGACGTGTTCGGCCTGCGGCACTCCCTGCACCGCGGGTTCTCCGAGGCCAAACCCTTCTACCTCTCCTACACCGCGATGGTCGCCGTCGCCGCCGGGATCACCCTCCTCCCCGGCGCCCCGCTCGGGGTCATCACCACCGCTGTCCAGGCCCTCGCCGGGCTGCTCCTGCCCAGCGCGAGTGTGTTCCTCCTGCTGCTGTGCAATGACCGCCAGGTCCTCGGCCCCTGGGTGAACGCCCGCTGGCTCAACCTCCTCGCCGGGACCATCGTCGCGGTCCTGCTCCTCCTCTCCGGGATCCTCATGGCCACCACCCTGTTCCCGCATCTCAACGTCCCCCGCCTCGCGCTTTACGTCGCCGTCGGAATGGCTGCCGCCGCCGTCCTGGCCGGCGCCGTCCTCCAACTCCGCGCCCACCGGCACCCAGCACCGCCGGCACCTGCGACCCCGGTGATGAGCCGAGCTGCCCGGGACCGGTGGCGGATGCCATCCATCGCCCTGCTCACCCCCGTCACCTGGTCCGCCGGCACCAAACTCGGGATGGTCGCCCTGCGCGGCTACCTCGTCGTCGGCGCCGGCCTCCTCGCCGTCAAAGCCGTCCAACTCGGCGGCGGCTGACCCATCCCTCCCTCGACCCGGCAGACATCGGCTTGCTGTCAGCACCACCGTGACCAGGCGGGCAGTTGCGGGTGTCGCCGCCGTTTTCGCAGTGGGCAGCGGCGGCGGTCTGCGAGTCGGACAGTCGTGCAGCGCCTACGACACAATGACCGCGGCCACCACATCGGCCACCACATCGGCCACCACATCGGCCACCACATCGGCCGGGACATTGGACCGGCCCCGCTCCGACGGAAGAGGTCCGCGAACAGGTCGTCACCGAAGTGGGGGTGTGGCCGTAGGGACGTTGTCAGGGGTTCTGCCCGCAGGCTTCCGGTCCGGTAGACCGGCTTCGTGAGTGCTGTGGGGGCTGGTGACACCCGATCGCGGCCACCGGCGACCGGTTCCGCCGATGAGCATTCCCGGGCTGACATCGTTGACCGGAACGGTCGCTCTCGGTCTGGACGCGCTGGCGTCGGTCGCCTACGGGAGCGGCGAGCACGTCGTCCACGCGCAGCTGGCGTGGCCCGAAGGCGGCGGGACAATTTTCGGCTCGACGGGGCGCCCGGGCGTGACCGACCCCTGGGCACTGCCGCCGGGCACGTTCGGCGCCTATGTGGTCACCGCGCAGCCGGACGCCGTGCACGACCGCGCGGTGGCCGCCGGCGCACAGATCAACCAGGACCTGCACGAGACCGACTATGGATCCCGCGACTTCGCCGCCCTAGACCCCGAGGGCAACCGCTGGTCGTTCGGGACCTACCCCGGCGAACCCGTCCCCTGCTGACCCGACCAGACGGACACCGCGACCTCGGGTAAACCCCGCGGGCGAGCTCACCGACGCCGATGGCGTCACCCATCGGACAAATCTGGATCGGGTACCTCCCATCACCCCAGATCCTTCGGCCACGTCGTCCGGTCCGCCGTCGGACCGGCGCCTGACGCCGGTACAACAGCGCCCCCACTGAACGTCCACGTCCCGCAGACGCGGCCGCGGCGTCCACCCCGGCACGGCGCGGACAGCCTGAGCCTTCCGCTCTCGTCCTCCGGCTGCATCGTCGGTCGGGACGGGTCGGCTCGACGCTCAGCTGGGACATCTTCCGCAACGTCAGCCCAAATCCGGGCCGCAGCCTCCCCACCCCAGGATGCATCCGACGCGGCGAGAAATTCGGTGTGTCACACTCCGAATTGTGCTCCGCCGAACTTTCCCTCGTGGCGCCGACGGAGCGCCGGGCGTGAGTGCCGCATCCCCGGGCGCGGTTGACCCCGGTTCGCGGCTGGGGGTCTCCGTCACGGATCTGGGCAGGGTGCGGGCGCGGGGGCGGATCCGTGGGCGGCTGGCGCTGCTGGGTCCGGCGTTCGTGGCCGCTGTCGCCTACATCGACCCGGGCAACTTCGCGACCAACTTCGCCAGCGGGGCGCAGTTCGGGTACCGGCTGACGTGGGTCATCGTCATGGCCAACGTCATGGCCGTCGTGGTCCAGTACCTCTCGGCCAAGGTCGGGATCGCCTCGGGGAGAAGTCTCCCCGAGCTGTGCGCCGACGGGTTTTCCAAGGCGGTCAACGTCGGACTGTGGATCCAGGCCGAAGTGGTCGCCATCTCCACCGACCTCGCCGAGTTCGTCGGTGCCGCCATCGGCCTGAACCTGCTGTTCCACGTCCCGTTGTTCCCAGCTGGCCTGGTCACCGCGGTCGTCGCCTTCGCGGTCCTGGCCCTGGAGCAGCGCGGCTACCGCAAGTTCGAGCTGGCGATCATCGCCCTGCTCGCGCTGGTCGCCCTCGGTTTCGTCTACGACTTCTTCGTCGTGGGCAACCAGTCGCCCTCGGGGATCGTCGGCGGACTGCTCCCCACCTTCGCGGGATCCCAGTCGGTGGTGCTGGGTATCGGGATCATCGGGGCGACCGTGATGCCCCACGTGGTCTACCTGCACTCTGCCCTGACCGGCAGCCGTGTCCGACCGGTCGATGACACCGAGCGCCGGCACCTGCTGCGGTTCACCAAATGGGACTGCGGGATCGGGCTCGGAGCGGCCGGACTGATCAACCTCTCGATGCTGTTCATCGCGGTCGCCCTGTTCAACCGCCGCGGCCAGACCGGCGTCAACACCATCGAGGCCGTCCACGGTGGGCTGGTCACGATGGTCGGCGGCGCAGCCGGGCTGGCGTTCGCCGGTGCGCTGCTCGCCTCCGGGCTGGCGTCCTCCAGCGTCGGGACCTACGCCGGTCAGGTGGTCATGCAGGGGTTCATCCGCCGGTCCATCCCCCTGTTCCTGCGCCGGGGGATCACGATGATTCCCGCCCTGATCGTCCTGGCCCTGGGACTACCGACCACCCAGGTCCTTGTCCTGTCCCAGGTCGTGCTCTCCTTCGGCATCCCGTTCGCGCTCGTCCCCCTGATCCTCATCACCCGCAACAGCCGGTTCATGGGCACCCTGGTCAACCGGCGCCCCACCACCATCGTCGCCTCCACCATCGCGGCCATCATCATCGCGCTCAACATCTACCTCATCATCACCACCTTCACCGGGTGAGGGCCGCGGGCCCGCACCCGGAAGGCCCGATCAAGGCTGGGACAGCCCTCCGTGACGAAGACGGGTAAGGCAGGGCGAATTTCCTAGTACGACTCGGCCGAATGCCTACCTCGGCCAAGTGCCCTCGTCGACCAGTACCGAACCCATAGCCCGGGATCGCGAGCGCGAGGTCCTACTCCGCTACGTCCAGCTAGGGCTGGTGGGGCTGATCGACGGCACCCTGTCGACGCTGGCGCCCGTCTTCGCCGCCGCCGTCCTGGCAGGCTCCCGGGCCGCGCTACTCGTGGGCCTCGCCACCGCCCTCGGCGCAGGGCTCAGCATGGCGCTGTCCGAGGCGCTCTCCGATGACGGGCAATCAACCGGCCGGGGATCCGCCCTCGTGCGCGGCGCGGTCACCGGGCTGAAGACGACGCTGGGCGGGACCTGCACGCGCTGCCATTCCTCATCAACGACAACAACACCGCCATCACGGTCGCCGGTGTTGTCGTCGCGGTCGAGCTGGTGACCATCTCACTGGTCCGCGAGCGGTTCCTGCGGGTGTCCCTGAGCGGATCGTTCCTCCAGGTCGTCCTGGGCGGCCTCGTCATCGTCGCCGTCGGGGTCCTGCTCGGCACCGCCTGACCCGGCTCCCGCCCCAAGGCGGCCCTCAACCGCAACAGCAGTCACCGCGAGTGCCAACCACAGTGGGCGACCGGGTCCGCTCACCACCACCCAAGGACGCTTCACGGCTCGGCGACGCTGCACACGGCGGTTAACAGCCACCGCTCAGGTCCGCCGGATCGTCACCCAAGGCCCAGGTCAGCTCGTACAGCTGGCCGACAAGAGGATCGGTGCGATCCCGACCGGCGGGGGCCGGCGAACACCAGGCTGAGCGCGAGCACGCGGAGCCCAGAAGGCACTCGGGCAAGGGGCAAGGACCGCGACGAGGTTGCGGCAGCCGATGGAGTCCAACCGAGCTTCGTTGAATTCTACGGAGTGTGCCCAAGGCGGCTGTCGTGCGAAACGGCACTTATTCAGCAGAGGGTGACGCGTCCCCTTACCGCGCTGCCGGCGCAGGTCGACCCACACCTTCAGCGAGCCGTGCACCCGGGTTGTTCTCCTGGTGCACCTTAACGACCTTGTCGGTTGGGGCCGCGTCGGTGATCGCCCGCTTCGACGGTGTTTGGGTCTTGGCCGAGCTCCACTGCACCCGGTACTCGACACCGCATCCGGGCGGATGTATCGCGATGCCGGGCCCGGGAATCGCCGCGGCCGTCCGTGCTCGCGCGGCCTGAACCAACCTGTGCTGGGTGGCATCGAAGGGTGTGAAGGCTTCCGGGGAACCTCGGGAGACGTCGAACAGATGGGACCCATCATGTTCAACCGCGCCAGGATCATGACCGCTGTCGCTGTACCCGCCGTTGCCGCGCTCGGTTTCGGCGCCCTCGCCGCGGCCCCGGCCGCCAGCGCCACCCCCGCCGCCCAGACCTTGCAGGTCGCCCAGACCGTGCAGGTCGCCACCGCGGCCTCGACCCCGTTGCTCGTGGTCGGTGACCACGGCTCCGACGTCCGCGCCTGGCAGCAAGCTGTCCATCGACGCGCTGTCCGGCGGCCGACAGCTGCGGCGGGCGGACCTGCTGGCCAGCTGGGACAAGGCTGGGCTTGACCCGGACGGGCAACGCGGGGTCCACGTCCTGGACCGCGTCCCGTGGAGTGGTGTAGGTAGTTCGCGTGTTGCTTCGCGTTCTTACTGCTGTTGATCATGCCGTTTCTGGTAGGGCCGCGTCAATGACTTCCGGGGTGTCGATTTCCTTTTGTGCGGGGTCGGGCTGGGGCTTCTTGTAGAGCTCGGCCATGGATTCCTCGCTCAGGTAGCGCCGGTCGGTGACTTG
>JAABUI010001055.1_pt1 | contig 16829 bp, 19 predicted proteins | sample 5559111 | NCBI WGS metagenome assembly JAABUI01 (sample SAMN10711870, study PRJNA513365) | rock metagenome | isolation source: Antarctica rocks | place: Antarctica: Victoria Land, Buttleship Promontory
CGGCCGTCCGGACCGGGTCGTGCCTGCCCTTCACACCAGCCACCGCGGTGACCTCGGCCTCGAACATCGCCTGCATCACCGACATGCCGGTCGCCACGCTCAACGCGAGCAGTCCCTCCCGCGCCACGCCCACGATGTCGGCCAGCGCCACGCTCAGCGCCTCCGGCAGATCTCCCAGCCCTGGCAGCTCGTCCTGAGCCACCACCTGCACGTTCCTCGGTACGGTCTTCACAGCGGTCCCCTTGTTCTGGTCGGGTCGACTTGGCGGTCGCCCAACACCTACCGCGAGGCAGGCATCAGGCGGGGGACCGCCACCTCAAGTTCCACGACGACCGGGACAACCTCCCGTCCGCCACCCCGACGCCCAGGACCTCGGACAAGCCGGCAGACGGGCAGGATCCGCACGTCCTCCGCCGGTCCCAGCCCCATCCGCGATCAGCACGACGTCAGAACTTACCGAGCAAGCTCAACGGTGGGTCCGGGCGGGACATCAACCAGCCCGCGGGGCCACGAGTGTTACAAGATTGCGCCGCGCCGATCACGCATAACCTCGAAGAGGCCGGTAGTCGTCCCAAGATTCTGCCAGGCACCTGTCCGATCGTCCGGAGCCGGGACGTCGTCCCGCCCTCGGTGTGTACGCATCAGAGCGTAATGACCAGCTTCTCGGCGCTCACACCTTTGCGGAGTAGGGCGAGACCGTCGGGGATCGCGTCGAGACCGTGGCCGGTGACGCGCGGCGTGGGGGCGGCTCTGTACCGGTGGTCGGTGAGCGCGGCGGGAAGGAACGTGTTCCAGACCGCCGGGCCGACCGCCGTGTCTTTGGGGTTGCCACCCCAGATCGTCGATACGTGGATGGCTCGTCGGCGTGCCAGTACCCCACGGATCTTGGTGTCCGGGGTGGGTTGAGCGCAGGCGATGCGCTTGGTACCGGTCACGTTCCCCGAGTTCACGGCTAGTGCCTGCCGAAGAGTTCCACTGGCGACCGCCAGCGTCCCGACGAGTTGCCGGCCTTGGAGCTGGTGGACGATCTGCTCGATGGCGTCGGAATCGTGGTAGTCGACGACGACCCCGGCGCCGAGGCCGTGGACCCGCGGGAAGTTGCGGGTGGACGCGGTCGCGACGACCTTATAGCCGGCGTTGCGAGCCAGTTGGATGGCGTTCATCCCAACGCTCGTCGCCCCGCCCAGGATGAGAACGGTCTCATGCCGTTGGGGTGGCGTAGCGGTCGGAAGGTCAAGGGCAAGCTGGTCTTCGTCGAACAGGCCGGAGGCCGCGGTCGTGAGCGCGAGAGGCAGCACGGCGGCCTCTTCGAACGAGACCGTGTCGGGCAAGGTGGCGCACATGTGCTGCAGCAGGACCACGTGTGTTTGGAAGGCTCCCTCGGCGGGGCTGTTGCGGCTCTTCTCGACCCCCACCGCATATCCAGCCACTCGGTCGCTGACCTTCAGGCCGTCGACTCCGGGGCCAACCGCGACGATCTCCCCGGCCACGTCCGATCCCAGGACGGCGGGGTAGCGCAGCCACGGCAGGACCACTCTGCGGGCGACGCGTCCCATGGCGTCGATGGGGTTGAGTGCGACGGCCCTCGCCCGTACGACCACTTCGCCGGGCCCTGCGCGGGGAACGGGTGCGCTTCCGGTCCGGAGCGCACCTCCAGGCGAGTCGAGCCAGAGAGCCGAATGCCCTGCCGGCTCGGTGACTCGACCGTCCTTGGTGGTTGGCATCAGAGGAGCTGCCCTTCGATCGCCTGGCGGTAGGGCCGGTCTGCGCGCCCGAGGATTGTGCGCACGGCGGTGGGATCACCGACCATGTCTTCGCGAGGTCCTTCTCCGACGAAACCGGAGATCGCACCCCGGGGAACCCGTGCGGCACGCTCGACCAGGGGTGCCAGCAGCCGCGTCAGGCCAGCGGGCATGAAGAGAATGGCGCCCGGCCTCCGGCCGATCGAGGTGGCGGCGATCTCCGTCATCTGTTTCATGGTCAGCACGTCGTCGGACCCGACCTCGAACGCTTTGCCTGCCGCGTCCGGCAGATCCATGAGATCGGCGAGGTCGCGGGCCAGGTCGTCGACGGCGATGGTGCGGAACTTCTGCCGCGGCCCCGCGACCGCCATCGCGAACCTCTTCGTCGCTCCGCGCGCGACGATGCCGAACCCGTCGCCCCCGCGCCCGACGATCATCCCGGGCCGCACAGCGGTCACGTCGAGACCGCTGTCGAACAGCTCTTGCTCGGTGAGCCACCGGCCCCGCGACCAACTACTGGTCGCGTGTTCGGCCACGCCGATGGCTGTCACGTACAGGACCCGGGTGACGCCGGATTTCCTGCAGGCGGCAACGACGTGCCGAAGGCCCTGGGCCTCGACGTCCATGAATCCCTGCTTCTTCGCAGCAGCTCTCTGACGGGAGACCGTGTGCACGCACACGATGACCGCGCTGACGCCCCTGACCGCCTGGTCGACGGCGGCCTGGTCCAGCATGTCGCCCTGGACTACGGTCACTCCGTCTCGCACCAGATCGCCTGCCTTCTCCGGCGTACGAGCCATGCATCGCACGGAGCGCCCTCTCTCCCGCAGGGATGCGACTACTTGCCGGCCCACGAACCCAGTGGCCCCGATGACCAGGACAGGGCTTTCGCCGTTTCCCATGTTTCTCCTACTCGTTCGGCACGTCCATGACACGCGTGTCATGACCGTGAATGGTGACCGGATGTCGTCGAGTGCGGGCGTTTATGACCGGACGGGCCCGGGAGGCTGCCTCAGACGTCGGACCGCGGCGCCGTCTGAGAGGGTGCGGGCCTAAGACAGCCGCCAGGAGAGGTGTCGCGCGACCGTCGGGCGGTGGCGTGCCCCGGCGATCGTGGTCGTCGGGCGGGGCGGCTCAGGCGTCGGTGGCAACCGCGTCGATGGCGGGCTTGAGCTCCTCCTGGCTCCACTGGCGCAGCGTGGTCGGCGTCACGGTGGCACGGTCGGGGGTGTCGACGTCGTCGAGGCCCTGCGACTTCGCCCGGGCCATCTCGATGATCGCGCGGGCCATGCCCGGGGACGCGCCGTAGCCGATCATGGCCTGCTCGCTCTCCTCGAAACCGGTGCGCTCGTAGCGGACCGGGCGGCCGAGCACCTCGGTCAGGATCCGGGTGACGTCGTCGTAGGACAGGTTCTCCGGGCCCAGCACGGGCAGGTCGTCCTGGCCGGTCCAGGTCTGATCGAGCAGCAGGCGCGCGGCGACGGCGGCGATGTCGCGGCGGGCGACCATCGGGGCGATCATGTCCGCTGGGGCGACGCCGCGCACCACGCCTTCGCGCAGCGACGCGACCTCCCGCAGGAAGTTGTCCATCAGCGAGGGAGCCGCCAGCGCGCGGAGGTGGGCGCCGGTGCTGCGCAGCAGGTCGTCCATGGCCAGGGAGGCGGAGACGTAGCCGGTGTAGCGCTGCGTACCGCGCCCGAGAGCGGAGACGGTCACGACGTGGGCGACGTCGTGGCGGACGATCGCGGCAGCGGCCGGGATGGAGAAGCCGACGTAGCAGTCGTACGGGCTCGGGGCGCTCAAGTCACCGGCCACGAGCCAGAACAGCGCTCGGGCGCCGTCCAGAGCACGGTCGATGACGGCCGGGTCGGCGTGGAGCCTTCGACGACCTCCACCCGCTCGCGCACCTGGGCGGGCAGGTTGTCGGGGTTGCGGGCGACCACGCGCACAGGCTCATCGTGCTCGAGCAGGGCGAGCAGGACGTGGCGTCCGATGCCGCCTGTCGGGCCGGTTACCGTGATCACAGTTGCCATCCTTCTGCTGGAGGGTCGGGCCTGTCATGACACGTCGTGTCGTCACGACCGTAGTGATGGCACGCCGTGTAGTCAACCGGTAGGGCCGTCGGTCATGGCGATGCGGGGACACCGGATGCGGCACGACGGTTGCGCGTGGCGGCGACGGAGACTCTTCGCCGGGCGTCGTTTCGCCGACGCGACCGTTCTGCAGGTCACCGCCCGTGCCGGTCTGACGACCCGCACCTTCCTTAGGCACTACACCGACAGTCGTGAGGTACTGCCGCTGCGCAAGGCGTCGACCGACCCGAGGCGGGCCGCATCAGGTCGAGAAGACTGCGACCGCTCCACGGCCGCCGTCGACGTCGAGGAACGTGCCGTGGACTCCTCTGGCCTCGTCACTCGCCAGGTAGACCCCGCTGCGGCGACCGCCTCGGGCGGCAGGATCCGACCGTAGGGAGTGCCGGCCATGACGACACTCCCTGGGTCGGGACGGCTGGGGTCCTCGCGCACCACGCCGGGCATGATGGCGTTAACCCGGACACCCGCCGGCCCGAACTCGGCCGCCCAGTTCTGGTGAGGACGTTCAACGCGCCCTTGCTCGCGGTGTAGGCCGCGAGTCCGTTCGTGCCGGTGCCGGCCATCCAGGAGCCGATGTTCATCACGACCCCGCTGCCCCGGCTTGCCATCTGCGGTGCGAGGCGGGCGACCAGGAAGAACGGCGCCTTGACGTTGACCGCCCAGGCCCTGTCGAGCGCAGCCTCGTCGGTGTCGGGCGTGCCGGCCACCGACACCTCGGCGGCGTTGTTGACCAGGACGTCGACCTGCCCGCCCAGCGCGTCGGCCGCCCGGTCGGCAAGGTCGTGGGCGACGCGGGCGGTGCCGTCGAGGTCCGCCGCCAGGAACACGGCTCGCCCCCCCGCCGCCGAGATCGCACTGAACGACGGCCGCCCCACGTTCACTGTCGCGGCCGTGGACCGCGACGACGGCGCCCTCGGCCGCGAGACACACCACGCTGAAGTCCGAAGAGCCCGTTACATGCACATGGGCAGCCGGCACTATCGTGCGTTTGGTGCCGAGTCTGGATGTGCGCCTCTGCTTCTTCGGGGACTCCTTCACCGCTGGTGTTGGTGATGAGGCCAGGCTCGGCTGGGTCGGGCGTGTGTGCGCCCGTGCCGGTCAGAGCGGGCACGACGTCACTGCGTACAACCTGGGCGTTAGGCGAGAGACCAGCTTGGAGGTGGTGGACCGCCTGAGGCGCGAGGCGGCGCCACGACTTCGCGAGGGAGCTTGGCGGGGTGTTGTCCTGGCGGTCGGCGTCAACGACACAACCGAGGGGAACGGCAGACGTCGGGTGGAAGTCGACGAGACCCTGGGGGCGCTCAGTGCCTTCGCAAGCGCAGCCAGTAGCCAAAGTTGGGAGGTGCTGGTCATTGGACCCCCGTTTGTTGGTGACCCCATCCAGAACCAACGCATCCGGGCCCTGTCGAAGGCGATGCGTGGTGAGTGCGCGCTCCTCGATGTTCCATTCGTGGACCTCGCGACGTCGCTGGGTACCGGCGAAGCCTGGGAGCGTCGGGTCAACGCCGTCGACGGCGCACACCCTGACGGCACCGGGTACCAGCAGTTGGCGGACACGATCTGGCCCGTGTTCTCGGCTTGGCTGCGGCGGAGCGAGTCCAGCGGCTGATAGTTGCCTGGCGAGTTCGAGAGCTCGCCGCCTCCCTCGGATGAGCAACCACGCCGGCGCGGACCTGCCAAGACGGCCACGACCGCTGGGGACGTGCCGGCGTGCGTGTCCTCATGCGGCGCGGCATGACGCCTCAGCCTGGATCCGCCGGTGCGCTTGGCGTGATCGGCATGCCTTAGGCGCCAGATGCCCTGGGGGTGCAGAAGAATGGGACTTGCTGAAGGTTCCAGCCCTTGTACTGAACGGCAGCTTGCGCGTGCAACTCACCGGCACCCCGGCCTCCCAGCGTCACGCAAGGGCGCGCCCGGCGACCCTGCGCACGCAACTGATCAACGTCCCCGTCCGGGTCGCCCGCTCCGCCCGCAGCCTCACCCCTCACCTACCAGCCTGCTGGCCCGGCGGCAGGCCTGGCAACAACTCGACCCGCAGGCCCGCGGCGCCCCCAGCCCCGCCACTGCCTGACCACCGCCCACGGCCCACGGCCCTTCGAAGATTACTTGGAGAACCCGGAGCGCCCGGGCGATCTCCTACGCCCATTACCAACAACAAGATCAGCACGCCTTGTCGGGGCGCTACTCACAGGCCGACGGCGGATCCAGGCTCAGTGCTCGAGCGCGGCGGCCTTGCGGGGCAGCAGCGGGACCGCAAGCAGGCACAGCGCCGTGATGCCCAGCACCACACCCAGACTCACCGTCATGGCGCTGACCTGGCTCCTCGCGAGGTGTCCGAAGTAGACCGAGGTGACGGCGGCGGACCCGACGCCCGAAGCGATCTGCTGCACGGCGCTCAGGGAGCCGCTCGCGGCCCCGGCCTGTTCGGGGGCGATGTCGCCCAAGGCGGTGTCGAAGACCGAACCGAAGCAGGTGCCCGCCCCGACACCGATCAGCAGGGTCACCAGGGCCAGTTGCCACCACGTCGCTTCGAGGCCGGCAGTGCGCACGACCAGGAGCAGCAGCCCGGCCCCAGACGCGCTTACGAGGAGGCCGCCGAGCACCAGGGTGCGGCCAAGCCGGGTGACCAGGGCCATGCACGCCCCCGCGCCGAGGATGATCCCCGCGGTCAGCGGCAACAGGCTGAGCGCGGCGCGCAGCGAGCTGTAGCCCAGACCCAGCTGGAAGAACAGCGCGATCACGTACATCAGACCGTTGAAGGCGGCGAAGATCAGCAACCCGGCGATCATCCCGGAGGTGAAGCCGCGTTGGGTGAACAGGCTCGGGGTGATCAGCGGGGCCGCGGTGGTCAGTTGGCGGTGGGTGAACGCGGCGCCGAGCAGCGCGGCCACGACCAGCGAACCGACGGGCACCGCCGTCCACCCGCCGGTCGAGCCCTGGATCAGGCCGAACAGCAGCCCGAACATGGCCCCAGCCAGCAGGACCGAGCCGACGGCGTCGATGCGCGCGGACCGGTCGGCGGCCACCGTCGGGAGCACCCGGACGGCCAGCAGCAGGCCGACGCTGCCCAGGACGACGTTGACCAGGAACACCGGGCGCCACCCGAGACCAAACAGGTTCGCGTCGATGAGGAACCCGCCCAGGATCGGACCGCCGACGCCGAAGATGCCCAGGATCGGACCGAACGCGGCGAACGCCTTGGCCAGCGCCTCGCGGGGGAAGGTCTTGGTCATGATCGACATGCCCTGCGGGATGAGCAGCGCCCCGAACCCGCCCTGCAAAACCCGCGCGGCCACCAGCACCCCCGGGTCGGGCGCCAGACCCGCCGCGGCGGAGGCCAGGGTGAAGCCGGCCATGCCCACGACGAAGACGCGGCGCTGGCCGTAGCGGTCGCCGAGCCGCCCGCCGAGCACGAGCATCGAGCCCAGCGCCAGCGCGTAAGCCGCACCGAGCCACTTCACGAGGCTCGGGCCGCCGCCGAGGTCCGCGACGATCGACGGGGCGGCGATGTTGGTGATGGTGGCGTCGATCAGGTCCAGCCCGTCGGCGATCAGGACAACGAGCAGCGTCAGCCACAATGGGGTGCCCGAAACGACCGTCCTCATCAGCGACGGCAGCGGGCTGCTGGTCGTGGTGGTCGTGGTGGTGTCGGACATGTGGGCCTCCAAGCGCAGTCTTGATCCGCGTCCGTCAACACGAACGTGTTCGTTACGACTATGTTCGTGGCAAACATGTTCGTCAAGTAGCCTTCGGGCATGTCGTCCCCAACCCGCAGCCGTCGTGACCGGCCGGCCAAGCCCCCGCTGTCGCGCACAGTGATCGTCGACGCGGCGATGGCCGTGCTCACCGGCGACGGTGTCGAGCGGCTGACGATGCGCCGGCTCGCCGCGGACCTCGACACGGGGCCGGCCTCGCTCTACGTCTACGTCCGCAACACCACCAAGCTCCACGCCCTGGTCATCGACCGGCTGCTGGGCGACCTCGACCTGACGTGGGACGGCCGTGGCGACTGGCAGCGGCGATTGCGCGCCCTATTGACGGACTACGTCACGCTGCTGGTCCGCCACCGCGGCCTGGCCCAATCAGCGCTGGCGGTGTGGCCCGACGGACCGAACTACCTCGACCTCATCGAGCTGGTGCTGCGGCTGCTGACCAGCGGCGGCGTCGACGCCGACCGCGCGGCCTGGGGCGTCGATGTGCTGCTGCAGCTTGCGACTGCCATGGCCGCCGAGTACGCCACGCGCGGCGAGCGCGATGACCAGGACCTGTCCGAGCTCTCTACCGCGCTCCGCGCCGCGAGCCTGGAGCGGCACCCGATCCTCACCGGGCTGGGCCTGGCGCGCATGCTGGGCGGCGAGCACGGGGCCCGGCGCGACTGGGCCTTCGACGCCGCGATCACGGGGGTCGCAGGCACGCCGCGCATAGACGAGCAGGGCTGACCGGTCGCCGCCGGGAGCCGGAGTGCCGTGCGCGAGGATCAGCTCTCAGAGGATCTGATCTGAGTATGGAGCCAGCCAGGGAGCCCCTCAAGACACTCGCCCTTGGTGATCGACGCCTGGGCTCCGGGAGCCGGCCTGGGGGCCTCCGGCTCTCGGTCACCCTGTGCGCCTGGCAGGGCGACGCCCTCGGGGAGCACCTGCAAGTCAGTTGGTGACCCATGCCGTGCAGCGCCGCATCCCCCTGGTCAGCTTCTTGACGACCCGCGCCTCGCCGCATGCAGGGACATCCGACGAGACGGCAGACCGGCACGACCAGCGCGACCAGCACCAACCGGGCACGGCGAGTACAGGCCGCCTCACCTCAGGCCTCGACCTCAAGACCAACGGTGGATCGGTACTTAGTTCCGTGGGTAGTGCATCGCCGGGTGTCGCCCCTCGTGATCGGCGGCAGGGCGATGGGGGTCAGAGCGTGACGACGAGCTTTCTCGCGGAGACACCCCGGATGTGCATGTCGAGCGCGGGCTGCACCTGGTCGAGTCCGGTGGCGACGACGTGGGCTTCTGGGGCCGGCTGGTAGCGGTGGTCGGCGAGTGCTTGGGGCAGGAAGTCGACGTAGATGGCCGGGCCGACCTCGTTGTCCTTGAGGGTGCTGCCCCAGATGGCCGTGGTGCGGATGCTGCGTGCGCAGGACTGCATCTGCAGTGCTGCGGTGGTGCGCAGCACACGGCTGAGCAGCGCGACCAGGTGCCGGGTGGGCCGGGGGGTGTCGGCGAGGCGCTCGAAGGAGACGGCGGTGGAGGCGGTGGCGAGGAGCTTGCTGACGCTGGCGGCGTGGACGATGTCCAGGCAAGGCTTTGCTGATCCGGTGGCCGATGGCGATCGTCCCGGCCAGGGTCCGCCCTCGCAGGGCGCGGGTGATGTCCCCGACGGCGGTGAGGCTGCGGTAGTCGAAGGCCTGGCTGGCGCCGAGGCGCTTGACGTAGTCGTGGTTGTGCGCGGAGGCGGTGGTCAGGACGTCGTAGCCGGCTGCGGCGGCGAGCTGGATGGCGTTGCTGCCGACGCTGGTGGAGCCGCCCCTGACAAGCACGGTCTGACCAGTTGGCTGGGGATGACAGGTCGGCAGGCGTAGGCCGAGCAGGTCGCGCTGGAACAGGCCGTAGGCGGCAGTGGACAGGCCCAGCGGGAGCACGGCAGCCTGCTGGTAGCTCAGGTCGTCGGGGATCGGCGAGCTGAGGTGTTCGGGTTCTTGTCGGTGCCGACGGCGTGACCGAGCACCCGGTCACCGGTCCGGAAGCGGGTCACCGCGCTGCCGACCTCGACGACCTCACCGGCGACGTCCGAGCCGAGCACGAACGGCAGCCTGATCCAGGACAGGATCGCCGACCGACGACCTGCTTGATCCAGTCGAGGAGGTTGGTCGCGACGGCGTAGTTGCGCACGACGATCTCGTGCTCGCCCGGGGCGGTGTAGGGCGCGGGCCCGACTTCGAGCGGGGCGCGGGTGGCGGTCAGCCACGCAGCGGTGTTCGACGGCACCCGGTCAGCCCCGCTCGAGGTGGTCGGGCCGGCCGTCGACGTGGTCGTGCTGGCCGTCGAGGTGGTCGGGCTGGCCGTCGAGGTGGTCGGGCTGGCCGTCGAGGAGGAACTGTCCGCCGCAGGCCTCGGCGAGTGAGGCTCCGAACAGCGCCGCTGGGGTGTACGCGCCAGGCCGGCCCTTGCCGTCCAGCACGCGGCGGGCGACCTCGGACAGGACGGCGGTCGTGAACGTCGAGGCGTCGCCGGTGCGCAGCCAGCCCGTCCTGCTGGTCCCGTCAGACCAGTGCACGTCGGCGCGGCCCCAGGAGTGCTCCCGGGGGCCTGGCCGGTCGGCGAAGCTCACCCGGGCGAGCCGGCGCCGCGCCAGGTCGCGCAGCGGGCCGACCTTCAGCAGGGCCGAGGCGAGCGGGAGCACGACCCGCGCCGCGGGCGAGCTCGGGACCTCGCTGGAGGCCGAGACGACGGACGGCGCTGCGCTGGCGCGCTGCGCCGCGACGAGTTCGCCGAGTGGGATGCTGGCGGTGGTCACGCGGGACCCGTTGGCAGGGTGAGGTGCTCGCGCTCATCGCCGACCCGGGCGCGTACCAGCCGGCCACCGGAGTACCGCCGGCCACCCTCCGGGACACCGTCGATGATGGTCCCGGCCAGCGCCTCGCCCAGCACGCCCGCTTCGAGCGCGACCGAGGGCACCGCGTCGGTCCGCACCCGCTGCGCGGGCGGACGACCCTCGCACAGCCGCACCACCACGCTCTCGGTGGCCAGCACGCCGAACCCCGCTCCGGTCACCAGCGTGTGGCCGGCCGCGACCGCCTCGTCGTGCAGGCCCAGCACCGCGGACGCAGCGATGTGGTCGTTGCTGAGGTCGACGTAGCAGCCCGCCGGCAGGCACGCCCGCGCCACGGGCGCGGCAGTGGTCGCGAACGGCCCGACGGTGTTGACGACCACGGCCGGTCGCTGCCAGAGGACCTGGTCGATCATCGACTCGACATTGCCCGCCACCAGGATCCGCGCGCCCTCGACCCGCCCCGACACGTCCTGCAGCCGCAACGCATCCCGCCCGACGAGCACCACTGGCACGCCCGCGGCGCCCAGGGCCACCGCCGCCGCACGGCCGCTACGGCCAGTCCCGCCCAGGATCCAGACCTCGTCCGACATCGCGCAGCTCCGCTCTCTAGGTCCGACGTGGAACTGATGACACGCCGTGTCGTGCTCATAGTCCGCGACGGCACGGCATGTCAGCACCTATCGTGCGAAGGTGAGCCGATGGCAGCCTGACGCGCGGGGGCGGCTGGAGCGGGCCGCACTCGAGTTGTTCGCCGAGCAGGGGTTCGCCGCCACGACGGTGCCGCAGATCACCGCTCGTGCCGGGCTGACGACCCGCACGTTCTTCCGTCACTTCGCCGACAAGCGTGAGGTGCTGTTTGGACCCGAGGAGATCCCCGCCTACGCCGCTCGGCTCATGCGGGAGGCGCCAGCCTCGATCGACCCGATGACCCTGATCGTGCAGGGGCTGCGGACCGTCGCGCGCGACCGGTTCGAGGGACGTGCCGACCAGCTCCGAGTCCACCGCGACATCGTCCGCTCCGACGCGGGCCTGCGCGAGCGTGACCTGCGCAAGCGGGCCGCGCTCGCCGACGCGATCCGGCAGGGCTTCCTCGACCGCGGCGTCGACCCCCGGACGGGCACTCTGGCAGCGGACATCAGCGTGAGTGTGCTGCACCTCGCGCTGGAGCAGTGGCTCGACCAGGACGGGGACCGTCAGCTGTCGGACTACGTCCTGGACGCGCTGTTGGCTCTGAAAGACCTGCTGACCACCTTGGCGCCGACCCCCACGGGGGGCAGCTCGTGACTGCCACCGCGGTGGTGGAGCAGACCCGGCGGGCGTTGGGCCGCGTCGGGGCGGCGTTGCCCTCCCCGACCGGCCAGGCCAGCCCCGTCGGGCTGCAGCGCGACGCGGTCCGCCGACTGGAGCAGGCCGGCTACCGCTCAGCGTGGGTGAACGAGGTCATCGGCAAGGACGCCCTGGTCCAGGCTGCGGTGCTGCTGGCCGCCACCGACCGCCTGGTCGTCGGCACCGGCGTCGCGAACATGTGGGCCCGTCCGGCGCAGACCGCACACGGCGCCGCGGCCCAGCTCGTTGAGGCCTACCCGGGCCGGTTCGTCCTCGGGCTCGGCGTCGGCTGGCCGTAGCAGGCGGCGTCCGTCGGCCACGAGTTCGGCAGCCCGCTCGCCACGCTGCGCGACTACCTGAACCAGATGACCGCGCCGTCCCCCGGCCGGCTGCAAGCCCCGGACGGGCGGTACACCCGGATCGTCGGCGCGAACGGCCCCAGGATGCTGGTGCTCGCTGGACGGGCTACCGACGGCGCGATGCCCGCCATGCAGCCGCCCGCGTCCACGCTGGAGGCCAGACGACTGCTCGGAGGCGACAAGCTCCTCGTCGTCCTGATCGGCGCCAGCGCAGCGCGCGGCTATACCACGCGATCGCCGACATCGTGCGCGAGCACCTGCACGCCGGGGCCGACCACGTCGTGACTGGACTGCCGATGGGGAGCAACTTCACCGACGGCATCGACCAGTTGTTGACGCTCGGTCCGGCCCTGGCCGACCTCACTGCCTGACCGTCCTGACCTCGTCGCGCGCTGCGTCCGGTGTGCCGGTCGCCCCCCCCGACGTTCCATGCGTTCACACGAGCCGCTCAGCTCACGCGCGCAGGAGCGTCGCCCTGGAGACTGTGCCGGGCCGGCCGGGGAAGCGGCACCGACGAGGGACCCGGCCGCCCTCGACATCCGACGGGCGACGCAGTCCGTGACGACCACGTGCGTGCGCTGGTGTCGCCTGCTGACCGCTCTACCGGGTGAGCCCGTGCACGAGGCGGTCCACGAGGTCCTGCTGCGCCGGCCAGGGGAACGCCGGTGTCACCGGCAGCAGGGTCACCAGTCCGTGCAGCGCGGCCCACAGCGCTTGGGCGTCGCGGACCGCGTCGTCGCTGCTCGAGGTGCCCTCGGCGACCATCTGCTCGATGGCCTGGCTGAGGTAGCCGAACGCCTGCAGCCCGTCAGGGTAGATGTGCGGGTCGGCCCCGAGGCTGTCCACGGACCGCTCGAACAGGATGCGGTACTCGCTGCGGTGCGTTGCGGCGAACTCGACGTAGGCGGAAGCTATGGCTCCGGTGCGCTCCAGACCTGTGGTCCATGCCGAGGCCGCGTCGCGGCAGACAAGCTCCAGCTGCAGGAAGGTGCGGGACACGACCGCGTCGAGGATCGCGTCCCGGTCAGTGAAGTGCCGGTAGATGGAGGGCGCGGCGATGCCCGCGGCGCGGGCGATCGCGCGCAGGGTCACTGCATGGCGGGATGTCGCCGAGCCCAGTAGCCCGGTCGCGGCCAGCAGGACCTCTTCCCGCAGCCGGTCCCCCTCCCCTCGGCGGTTGATCGTCCTATGCATCTCCACGTCGTGCTGTCCCCCTCCCCGCCGCTGTGACTTACGTATGTTAACCCAGGATGCTAACGTTTAGGCTAACAACCGTTAGTGCAGGTGGAGGAGACCGATGGAGATCGACGGCAGGACAGCTCTGGTGACCGGGGCGAGCGGCGGGATCGGTGAGCAGTTCGCGCGGCAGCTGGCGGCGGGGGGTGCGAACCTGGTGCTGCTGGCACGGCGCGGTGACGCCCTTCGGTCTCTGCAGGCCGAGCTGCTCCAGGTGCACCCAGAGCTGACGGTGCAGGTCGTGGTCGCGGACCTGTCCGAGGCCGCCGGCGCCGACCAGGTCGGCCAGCAGCTCGCCAGCACCGGGACCGTCGTGGACCTGCTGATCAACAACGCCGGGGTCGGTTCGCACGAGCTGTTCGTCGAGGAGGACCCGAGTGCGCTGAACCGGCAGATCCAGCTCAACGTCGTCTCGCTGGTGGCGCTGACCGCCCTCTACCTGCCCGGGATGCTGACCCGCGGCAGCGGAGCTGTCATGAACGTCGCCTCCACCGCGGCCTTCCAGCCGGTCCCCACCATGGCCGTGTACGGCGCGACGAAGGCCTTCGTCCTGTCCTTCAGCGAGGCGCTTTGGGGCGAGACGCGTGGCAGCGGGGTGCGCGTGCTGGCGCTGTGCCCGGGCGCCACCGAGACCGCCTTCTTCGACGCCACCGGCAAGAGCTTCCTCACCGGCCGGCGGCAGAGCCCGCACCAGGTCGTCGCCGTCGCGCTGCGCGCACTGTCCGGCAGCTCGCCCACGGTCGTGTCCGGCTGGGGCAACCGCATCGAGGCCACCGGCTACCGCTTCCTGCCGCGAGCCCTGATGGTCCGCATTTCAGCGCGCAAGGTACGCGTGACCACCTGACCGACCAAGGGGCCCGGCACCCGACCCCCCGACAGCCCACGCCAGGGAGACCAGATGATCAAGTTCAGCATCCTGCTGCGCCGCCGCCCGGACATCAGCTATGCAGAGTTTGTCCGGTACCACCGCGAGGACCACGCGCAGCTGTTCATGTCGCTGCCGGTCGTCGCGAGACACGTCCGTCGCTACACCCAGCAGCACGCCCTCGGCACCGTCCTGCCCGGACTGCCGCCGACGACCATCGACGGCGTCACCGAGCTGTGGTTCGACGACGTCGAGTCGATCGCCACGGTGTTCACCGACAAGACCTACCTGCAAACCGTCCGTCCGGACGAGGCGAGATTCCTCGACCTCGCCGGCTGCGAGTTCATCGTCTCCGAAGAGCATCCCGTCCTGGTCCTACAGCCGTAATGCCCGCCAGTGATGGTCAATCTGCTGGTATGGCCGTGCCGATCGCGGCGCGCCGTCGGCAACGGTCGTGCTCGTGCAGTTCGACCGCGAGGGTCCTGGTCGTGGCGCCGTCAGGCGCGAGTCGGTCAGTTAAAGATCGCCCAGCACCGCGCAGGCAGGTCGTGACCGCTCTGACCAGCAACGGCCCCTGAGTGACGACTGACCGCGTGCTGCCCACTGGAATCCTGGGTGCTGAAGCGGGACACCTCGGGCGACGCCGCCCCGCCCATGTCTTCGGGGGCCTGTACCAACCGGTCCTGGCCCTGTCGGTAGCTCTGAGCCTGCTGGCTTTGCTCGTCGCGACAGTGGGGCTATTGGTCGACGGTCGGCTGATCACCGGTGCTGCGGCGTGGGCGAAGCCGGCCAAGTTCGGGCTGTCGGTGGCGGTGTACTTCGCGACGTTGCGTTGGCTGCTGTCGCTGGTGGTTGGGCGCCGTCGTCTCGTCGGGGTGCTGGGGGCGGCGTCGGGGGTCGCCCTGGTCGTGGAGCTGCTGCTGATCGACGTGCAGGTGGTGCGAGGTACCACCAGTCACTTCAACACCGCGACCCCCTTCGACACCGCGGTTCTGGGAGTGATGGGTGGCCTGGTCGTCGTGGTGTTCCTGGCCGCGGCGGCGACCGGGGTCCTGCTGCTGCGGCAGCGGGGCCTGCCCCCGCCGCTGGCGTCCGGGGTCCGCGCCGGCCTGGCCGTGACGCTGCTCGGGATGAGCGAGGCGGTACTGATGATCGCCAACCACGGGTCGAACCCGGGGGGCGGGCACACCGTCGGCGCCCCCGACGGGGGCCCAGGCTGGCCCCTGCTGGGCTGGAGCACCGCGCACGGTGACCTGCGCATCGCGCACTTCATCGGGCTGCACGCCCTGCAGGTCCTGCCCCTGCTCGGGTGGGCGCTGACCCGGCAGGTCGGTCGAGCTCGCCGCGGCGCCGGTGCTGAGATCGGACCCGGCGGCGCTGAACGCCGCGTGGCCGCGCTGCCACCTGACGCGCAAGTCCAGGTCGTGCGAGTCGTGGCCGTCGCCTACGCAGCACTGGTGGGTCTGCTGACCTGGCAGGCCGAGGCCGGTCGGCCCCTGCTTAGCCCGTCCCCCGCGATGCTCGCCGCCGCGGCCACGCTTGCAGCCGCCACGGTGGCCGGGGTGCTCCGGGCGCGCCGCGGTGGTGTCAGGACGTCGCGGCTGTCGTGACCGCTGCGAACATCAAGCTGCGCGGTGGCGGTGGTGTCGACGGTGCGGTGCATGCCGCCGCCGGCCCGCGGCTGCTGCAGGCCTCGCTGGCGCTGGCGCCCTGCCCACCGGGTGGGGCGGTTATCACCGAGGCCTTCGATCTGGCGCCGGTGCGCTGGGTGATCCACGCCGTCGGCCAGATCTACCGTCGCCCGCAGGACGCCGCCACGCTCACCTCGGCCTACACCCAGGCCCTGGCCCGGGCAGATGAGGTCGGTGCCACCTCGGTGGCCTTCGCCTCCATCTCCACCGGCGCGTACGGCTACCCACTGGCGGAGGCAGCGGCCGTGTCCATGCAGGCGCTGCGCGGCTCGGTCACGGCTGTTCAGAGCGTGCTGCTGGTGGCCTTCAGCCACCGCGTGCAGGAACTTTGAAGGCAGGCCCTGCAGGCCTGAGCGTGTCCCTCAGGCGGTCGCTGGTTTCGCAGGACGAGCTTCGTGGTCGTAGGGGAAGTCCTGAACTCAGACGAGGACCTACACGGCCAGCAGCGCTCCCGCACGACCAAGCCCGCCCACTGCCCCACCCGGGAAAGCACGGCCCCGCAGGAAGGCTTTCAGTGGCCTCCTGGAGTAGTACTCGCGCTTGCTCAACCCGACTTCGTTATCGTTCAGGCGGCCAGGAAGGCTCGCAGAGCGATGCGGGCGCCAGGAACTGACGAAGAGTTCAGAGACACGGCCTAGTACTACAGTCGCACTTATGGTGAGGCGCCGCGGGCGGCGTAGTGGAAGCGTCGGGCGCGGGCTTGGTGGCGTCGTCTCCAGAGCGACCAGTCGAGTACCGCAGTGGGGGTGGCGGGGCGGTTCCAGATCAGCTTGCTCAGGAGTCGGCGGACCTCCGGGACGGTGAGGGCGATGAGGTCCTGGTCGGGTTCTGCTGCCCCCCCTTTCCCGCGTTGGTGGCGCGGGTGACGGTGAGGAAGGCGTGCGCGAACATGGCGAGGGTCATATGTCGGTACCAGCCGTCGTAGCGGCGGACTTGGTAGTGGTCCAGGCCGACTTCTCCCTTGCCTGTCTGGAAAGT
>JAABUI010001057.1_pt1 | contig 16817 bp, 14 predicted proteins | sample 5559111 | NCBI WGS metagenome assembly JAABUI01 (sample SAMN10711870, study PRJNA513365) | rock metagenome | isolation source: Antarctica rocks | place: Antarctica: Victoria Land, Buttleship Promontory
ACGTTACTGTAGCTCATGATGCATGTAGATGCTGAAGAAGGCAGCTATGCAGACGTGCATGGCGCCAATGAGGGCTAAGTGGTTCTATCGCCACTTGTGTGCACTAGCTGGGTGCATCAACATGATAATCCTGATGGCCGTCAATCTGGCAAGTGTTTTATGTCGGCTACTTGCATTATAGCTCTTGACAGTCATCACAGATGTGCAGTCTATACGCCATCCCTGTTTGATTGACTGAACCTGCTATGGCACACTGTGAGTCATACGCTTGTCCTGCTTGCACAATATGCATTAGTCACTGTTGTGCATATCAAGCACAGCTTGTACCTTGGAGCTACAGCAGCCTGTCACACACGGTGTATGACTTACAGTGAAGGCTGTCACTGCGTCTGTATATGAGAAAATGCCATCTGATTCAGGTTGGCTTTGTAGTGGGAACAGATGGCATCTTACCATTCCTGCAGCGATGCCTGCTAGAGCCCTGGTTCATGCTTGGCACATTTGTGGTGTGCTTCTCAGCTGTACAGATTATGTTTGAGTTAAGGACTCTGGAGCAAAGGCGGCACGCTGCAGTCCAGCCATCCAGTATGCACCATCATGCATTTACTCAGACAGCACATGCATAGGTTAATAGTTTGTGCAGCATACAGCCCAACACTGTCTATCCAGGAGCCACTCACGCCTTGATGAGTTTACCAAGAACAGTTTTCTCAACTGGAAGTCAGGTTGATGTGCACGGTGTCAACTGGAAATGTCACTAACTACCATATACTTGACTTTTGATCCTTGCATTTCACCTGAAGGTGGCCCCTCAGGCGTTCAACCAATGATTATTTAGCACACGTGTATCAGTGATGTTTGGCTATTTGCATTTAGCTGCTGCTGCTAATTGTGTGAGAATTGTCATGCAGCTTTTGCTGGTATAATTGATGCATATGCTGTTTGGCAACCTTGCACAGCTTGACGTTTCTTGGCACCTTTTAATTGCAACTGTTGAATGTGTCTCACTATATGGGTTGCTGGACTTCAAACATTTAAGTAAATGTGTCATGAATGAGTATCTTAGCGACCCTGCATGTCCTCAGGTAGTGCATCTGCATTGTCTCAACCTACCAAAACATATACAGTACCGGTACCCCACAAAGCGTACTGGCTCCAGAACCACTTTTCGCACATGCATGCAGTCGAGGGTTGACCTCTAGTGAACGCATGTTGCTTGCCTATTTGTCTTCCCAAGTGATGCATCATGATGGGATTCGCGGCAGTCAGCATGGGACATACGGGGAGGCAGGGTTGCGTATCACCGAGCTTGAGCTGGCATGGACAACGCGGCCAACACTGCATAGTAGTTGAGGATGACATCTGAAGGTTGCTCTTGGCGTTAAGGCATTCGACTGTCGAACAGCATATTCTTGGCAGACAGTGCTCAGAGAAGACCATGCAGGCTCGACAACACAAAGCGCAACCAGGCAAAGGGGCCCATGCAAGTGGGGCTCCTTTAGCGTTTCAGCTCAGGTGAACACATGCTGCGTTCACATGCACGGATTCTCCGCTGCATCTAGCACAGCAACGCAAGGTGCAACCTTGGAAAGGAAGCACTGTACGTCACAGCTGTGGTGCATCGGGCTGAAGCAATAATTTGACACCTGGAAGCCCATGCTTGCATCTTCCTGATGACCTACTTTGGCCTGTAGTTCTCCTTCCAAGATTGCCAAGCGTAATGTGCTTGATGCTCCTCCCCCACAGACCTTGGTCAGCAGCGCACTGGCAGGTACAGGTACGTCCAAACCCGATCTTGACCCGCATCCCTTCAACAGTTGCTGTGATGAACAGACATTACTGCACAGCAAATTCGTACGCCCTGACAGTGTGACTTATGCTGACAGAAACAGCAGAAGACAATGCTACTGCTAGTGGCAAGGTTAGGCCAAAAAAGTCTCGCTGGGGGCCTGATCAGCCCATCGGTTCACCTATACTGCCAGTGGCAGCATCAGGTAAACCCTGGCCACCTGCCTCAGGCTTCAAAGGGGTAACTAGCCACCGTCCACCCGGTGCGCCTCTTTTGACTAAGGCTGCAAAACAGCCAGATGCAAATGTGCTGCCTTCAAGCAAGCAGTCAGACCAGCCAGCAGCAAACCTCAGCAATGGCAAAGACATCGTCAGTCCTCCCGCCAGAGCAGCAGCTGCCAGCCAGGTGACAAGACATCACAGTCCACGCAGTCTTGATGTACCTTCTGGCCATTACAGCCCAAAGCCTGACAGGTTGCACCACATCTCCAGTAGTACTAGGCAGATGGCATCAAGCAAAGGCAGATACAGTCACTCACCTGGCAGGGAGCCCTCTCAGGCCCCAAGCAGAGAGCATTTGCGGCCACCTAGCAGAGAGCATTCTCAACCACCCAGCAGGACTAATGCCATGCCAAGAGATCAGATGAGACCTCCTAGCAGCGAGAATGGCTATCCCAAGGAGCACTTCAAAGGACCTGGCAGGGACGGTATTGAATATTGGGATTATGCAAGACATACTGTTGCGCAAAACAAGCGTCCTCGGTATAATGGTCACTGTCAGGACTACTATGAGCGTGACAGAGGGCCAGTTGACTACACAGATCATGACCAGATTGCAGCTAACAGAGGGGAGTATGATTGGGCTCTTGCTAGCCAGACAGTCCCTTACATCGAGCAGCATGACTCCAGCAGGCGAGATGACAGGAGCCACAGATCGCCACACAGGTATGTGGTTGTGCAACGCAGCACCATCTTGCACCTCCAGCTGCTGGTGCAAGGCACATGTCTCTGTGCAGCTTGGTCTTGTCCCAAATGTCTTCAACTGACATGGCACACATGCATTGCACTCCCACAGTTTTACAGCACTGTTGACAGCTGATGAGCTGGCTGTGAAATCATGTTACGCAGTCATGTCAGTACAGCCCATGTGTACAGGAGTGATGATAATGGCGGTGGCAGGCAGCCGCAGCGTAGCAGAAGTCATAGTACGACCCCAGGAGGCGGGTCAAGTGGCGACAGGCGCAAGCAGGAGAGGCAGGCCAGGCACCGCAGTCCCAGCCACGAGGAAGAGGGACAAATCATAGATAGGTACAGCTCACATTCTATGCATCCCCCTTTCCCCAAGTGTTATGTACTGTCTTTGTTAAGCATGTCTATGTGAATATATCTGCATGTGTATGTTGAATGTCAGCATGGTGCTCTATGTTCCTGGCAGCAACAAAAATGTCAAGGTACAACACATGTGCACACATCAGCCTCTGGCACAGGATCTGTGATTTCTGAATGTTATGCAGCCGTTGCATCTGACTGGTTCCATCATCACTTCATGATATGCAAATACAGATTTTCTGGTGGTTGCAGGCCAACAACCAGATCTCCTGTCTTAGGGAGGGATGTTCCTAAGCTGCCTGGGCGACAGCTGGACAGATCACCAGGGCAACTCCTATCTCAGCCACCCTCAGTGTCCTTGTCCGCCCATCAACTTCATCATACAGGCTCACATCAGCCTGCGCAAGAGCTGGCTTCTGCATCTGCCCAGCCTGCTGCTTTTGCTGCCGCTGCTCTTTCTGCTGCTTCTCATTCTGAAACTGCTGCTGTCCAAGCGCAACAGCTGGCTCTCCAGCAAGTTCTGCAGTCAGACCAAGAAGTGGATCAGACAGCTGATCTGGCAGCTGATCCAATGAGTCAGCCAGCTCGTCCTCTTCAGCTGGACCCAGCAGCAGTCAGTTTGGTCAAGCCACTGCCACCTGGTGCTTCCACCGTTTCTGCTGTTGTTGCTACAAACAATGCTTCTGCCTCCCTTGATCCAGAAGCCGCAACAGTGCAGGCTGAGCTTCAACCAAACAGGACAGCATCAGCAGCAGAAGTTGACCCATCTGCAGCAGAGCATGCAGCTGCTGCTGCTGCTGATGTGGCAGGTGTCCCCATGACTGATACAGCCAAAGCGTCTGCAGCTTTCAGGATCGCCAATGATGAGCGCAGTCAGTCAGATCCAGACAGGCCGATCCCAAGCAGCCCCAGAGCCAGGCCTGTCCAGCGCAACCCCAGGGAGGGAAGATGCAGTCCTCAGGACAGGGCTGCTCAAGAGAGTCCCAGAAGCAGGCCTGCTAGACGCAGCCCTGTACATGATATTGTCAGGCGCACCTCCCATACTCAGCAGAGGTCACATACTGCAGGAAGGAGCAGGCAGTCTGTGGAGCATCATACAGAGCCTCATCGTGCTCGTAGGCAATTTGAAGATGCTCCACCTTCATCTGCACATGTGCTTGACCGGAAACGCAGTCAGAGTCCAGATGCACAGACTGACAGATATGCCAAGCGCTCACGCATTGACCAATGGCAGCCAGCCATGTCATCCAGTCAAGCGTGTGTGCACAGGTCACGGCAGACACCACAGCCAAGCTACAGGGAAAAGCAGATCAGCACTATGGAGGTCAGGAGAGAGGCTGCTAAGCTAGCTACCTTGCGCCCTGGAGAACCTAGAGAAAGCAGTCACTCTGTTTCCACCAGGTCCCGTCAGCATGCGATACTGCCCAATGATGCTTATGCCAACAGGCCACCATCTGAAAGCAGGTTGCCTTCAGATAGGAAGCCTTCCATGTCCATGTCACCATCTCCTGTGGACAGGAGAGCCCTACAGCCACAGGGGCCCCATCCCAACAGGGGAAAGGGCAGCCAGGCAGCACCCCACTTGGATGACTGGCAGTCAGACAGATCGCACAACGGTGACAAAGATGTAGTGCAGGGTTCAGGCAGAGCAGTACCCGGCCTCAATCACAGCGCACAGCTTGCCCTGCCCTTGTCTCACTTGAACAGCATGCAAGCCTCATCTTCGCCTTGTGACTTGCGCCAACATGGTAGCTTTGCTCAAACTTCACAGCTCTCAAGTGGTGATCGTGAGTCATCACAGCATGACGCCCCTCATGCTGGTCATCGTCACAGGAGCACCTATCATGACTGTCACAGCCATGATCGGGATGTACCCTTACGATCCAACAGACGTAATGACAGGGGACACTCCTTTTGTGGCATGGATAATGGCTATCCCCCACATCTGGCCTGTGTTGCTAAAGATTTGCCCTGCACAGACAGACATGCCTACAGAGCTTCACCACCCCTGACAGAGACAGACAGACATCGCCAACGTTGCCTGTCTAAATCTGAGCAGGAAGCTGCAACTCGTGTCAGGGCACAAAAACTGGACTGGGACACGGACCAAATGATGGTCAAGCTGCTAGGTGCTTATGGGAAGCCAGCAGAAGCTATTGGTGACAGGCAGGTACTTGAAGCCATGAGAGAAGCTGTCAGGGTGATTGGCAACATGGATGAGGATAACAGGGAAGCCTCACCTGGCTTTCTTGTCACACGCCAGGTTGAGCCTTGTCCCACGCTGGTGCTAGTTTATCTGCCGTTGAGGTCCTGAACACGCTATATGAGAGCCAGATATGCAACTTGTTCTTGTATCCACTGCCTTTGTCCACTCAAACTGTGCAAGCACAACACCAAAGAACAGCATTGAGTTTTGCTCCTGATAGAAGAGTGCCGCACAATTGCACTGGTGGATTGCTATCACAGCATGGTTTGCAATTCAAGCACCACTGACCTTGAGCTGGATCATTGCTGCTTGGCAGGTAATGGCCATCTGCAGTGCTGTCATGTATACAGCAGTATATGTTATCCAACAAGGCTGCAGAAATGAGTGAGGCATCCCGTGAGTACCCATTGTACACTGCAGGACCTGCCTGAATGGCTACCAGATGCCAAGAAGCAGCAAGTGCTGAACATGCTGTTTCCTGCTACCTGGCTGCATCAGGATCCCGACTTCCAGCCCCAATGGAAGCTGCCACTGGGATGGGAGCCTCCTGAATGTGCTGGGGATGGCTTGCGGCCCCCTGCTGAGCCTCTGGACCGCACACTGCGAGAAGGGCTGCAGCAGGTCCCTGATCTAAAGGTGAGGCAGATCTGGTACTCAGGCAGCTTCACAGCAGGCTTGTTAGTGCTTTGCCTTCTGTTAAGGCATGAATGCTATTCTCTAATGCTATTCTTTAATATGCACTGAACAGGAAGTGACTGCATATTCATCAGCCGCAGCATAATTCTATGTCTTCAGACGACTACCCTGTTGTGCAAATTTACCTTCAAGCTCTCATGCCCATATCTGAACTCTGAGGAATTTCATTGCAGTCTAGTTTTGATGGTCAAGTTTTTTAAAAGGTCAAGGACATAGAACAGAGGCAGTTGCATTGAATGTGGAGTTGGTGCAGACAAGTACGGTGACAGTGCTTTTGTCAAGAGAGGAGGCAGAGGCAGGGGAGCCAGGCTTGGATGACAGTCGGGATCCCCGCAGGAGAGCTTGTTCAGCCCGGCCTGCTCAGCCTCTGCTGCTGCCTATGCCGCTCTTCCCCTTCCTGCCACATCCTGAGGGAGCCACATGTGACTCACCCTCCACTTCCCCTGGTACATGAAACCCGGCTGGCTGACATTGAAGTGAACACTCCCATCTGGCTGCTAGTCAGACGACATGCTTGAACACTGGCTACTTCAGTGCACTCGCCCTGCAATGAATTGTACCGCAATATGCACTTCCTGCTGTTTGCAACAATGCTGATATGCAGCTCTGTTTCTTATGGTCAAGGTATGAAATGCACGGTGGGATCTCAGTCTTACAGCTTTGTCGGTGTTATTTTTTCAATATCCTACTGTGCAGCCACAAGTTGGCTGTCTTGTTTGCTTGTCATTATGCTTGCAAGTACACTTGGCAGATCATTGCAAGACACAATTACACAGCACAGCAGTTTCATGCAGTGCATGCTGCCATTTGTTTGTTTCAATGCGCAGATGTGAGTGAGGGCAGGACTGGAGGGGCAACAGCAGGCTCCATTGACCAGCTAGCTCCAGGAGGCTTCCTGTATGACTTCTGGGACATGTCGCACCGGCCTGCATCCCCTGCTGGCAGCTGGTCCACCACCCCCCATAGAATGGCATCTGCAGGTGTCCTTCCTGCTGCCACAGTCTGCTCACACTTGTATGCTCTGCCTGCCAATGGTGTATGCGGTGCTCATTCCACAAGTCCGTTTTGCTGTCTGATGATGGTCACAATGCTGGCAAGTGTTGTTAGAGGTTCTTCTTGGAGCAGAAGTCATGGTCAGCAATCAGTGGTAGTGGAGCAAAGGAATGTCACACACTGACATGTCGACAGATCCTTGGCAACTTGCTTGGGCAGGCCTTGTCACCGGTGACAAAAATGCTGGTGTCTTCCAGGGTGGGAGGAACCTTGGAGGCCAGAGTCAGCATCAGAGTGGGGCACTTCTGGCCACCTGGAGCCGCCTGCTGCTCCGTCCCATACCACTAACACAGAGCAGCAGTACACTGACCAGATCACCACCACAGCCCAGCCACAATGGCCTCCTCATGTGGACAGCACAGGTCAGCATTGCTTCACCAGTCTTGAGCCTTACCATGCATTGGGAGTTGCACTGCATCACTTGCTTGTTGTGCGCACTTTGGCCTGCTCTTCGAGCTGATTGCGCCTGGAAGCACTTTGGCTGGATGCCATCAAGACAGAAGACAGACAAGGACGGCTTTCCTAGCTGGAACAGCAATCTTGTGGCTGCATCATAAGCTACAAATGTGGTTGTGCCTGGCTCCTCCTGACAAGTGTGACACTCGCACTGCTCACCTGAGCAGCAGCCATCATTAAAAGCATAGTGCTTGCATGTCAGGCTGAGGCGCACTGCTATGCCAAGCTTGTAAAGATGTTTGCATGCACAAGCAGAGTGACAAGGGCTGCTATTCAACAGGTCAGCAACATGGCGACATGTTTGAAGTGCAACAGCAGCCTCACTGGCAGCAGCAGCAGGATGAGGCGATCACCCCTGCACCCCCCAGCAGGGCCCCACCCCCACAGGCCCCATCAACTCCTCAGCTGCAGCGGCCTGCTTACTATCCAGATCCTGAGCCAGGTCTGTGCTGTCAGTTTTTGGCAGCCGCCAAATTTTGACCACGTTGAGTGCAGCTTTATATCAGAATCCAGACAGCATCTGACCCATGGCAGGGTTCAAAACATTGAGTAGAGCCTTGCTCAATGCATGTGTGATTGTCTGTGCTACAACCAGCACTCTATATGCCCGCGCACACAGTGTAGGAGTCTGTGCATCAGACTAATTGTCACGTCTCATTTCTTCTGTCATAGACTATCACAGACTCTCACAGACTCTCACATGTCTGCCACAACCTGCATTGTATGTTGCAGCGGACTATCATATCCAGTTTTCTGATCACATGGGCCTCAGAACTTGGAGCTTGACAACATTGAGACAAGATATGAGATGCGGGAAGGGGGACGCTCTGCCCAACACTCCCATCCTCAATAAGGCGGATGGGTATTGGCTACCTTTGCGAGAGGTATGCACTTTGCATAATTTGTTATCTCACTCCTTGTACTGTGTCATCCCCCAGCACCGCTGCGTTGCAACCAGCACACCATTGCTTGCATGTCCTGTATGCACCTGACAATGCAAGCCAGTCTTGGTCATTTGCTAAAACTGAGTCAGCAGCCACAGTCAATTTGATGTGCAGGGCCGCTGGTTGCCTGAGCATCTGCATTGGGCAGGCATTGACCAGATGGTCATGCAAGGCGCAGCCAGCGCATCAGATGCTGTCACCTCTGCTGACGCCATCACTGATGCGGCACTGGAGGATTGGGTGATACAGACGCTGGCCAGCTGTCATCACCAGGCACTGCCTACGCTGCAGCTACCACACAACATGGCCACTGCTCAGCACCAACAGTCCAGCACCTCTGCCACAACTGCAAGCATTGGGGCCGCTGCAGAGGCGTCCGACCAAGATTCAGCTCTCACCACAGCTGCAGTATCCCCTTCGATTGAAGATGATGCTGTACTAGGGGAAGTGTTGGCCCCACAGCATTGGTTTGACAGCTTTGATCTGCCAAGAGCATATCAAGAACGAGCGTCAAATGTCAGCACAAGCCAATCAGGCAATGATGGCGATGGGATTGGGCGTGGTAGAAGTTGCTGGGGTCCCCAACCCCCACCGCAGTACACAGCCATGCTACGTGGAGAGCTGTCTCTTGCAGTCATGAGTGGGGTTGCCGGCAAGTCTCTCATAAAAGAGGTGTGCCCATGCGACTGTACCACTGCCATGTGCTGTCAATGTGTTGCATGCAAGTGGCTGCATGATGCATTGGACCTTGGGCAAATTGATGCAGCTGAGTCACAACCAACACAATATGTATGGTGCAGACCTGCATGTGCTGCTCAATGAAGCTGGGGTGCAGATCAAGCAACATTGTAGCGTTTTTTTCTTCGCTCGCGTGAGCTCATTTTGACAGACTTGCACAATGACACGTCGCGTGGTCGCTTGTACACGTATTTGAAACATTGAAATATGATGAGATCATGGGATTGCACTGTTCATGCAGGTTCTTGACAGAGCCATTCAGCAAGAACTGGACAAAGCCAAGGCAAAATAGTCTCACATGTTCATCTGATATGGTCACAGCCTTCATGTCCAGAGGCAGTGCTCTTTGATCACACATTCATTTGCACCCTCCGTGTTGGTGCACACAAAGCTTGAGCACGAACTGTTACACATGCATAAGAACAGGGCAGCTACATGCCTTTTAAGTCTCCAAGTCTTTATCAAGTCATTGTAAGCCCATATGATTTACTATCAAGATGCCAGTTGGCAGGCAGGTCTGTGGTGCACCATTCATGTAGATTTTCTGACGTGTATCACCAAGTGGAATGTCTGATGTTCCTCTGGCATGCGTACATGTGTGCTCATACCAGATGTTGGCATGACTGAGTTTTTGCTGTCCATTAAGTTGTCCACTATCTAACTGACAACAGGTAGCCTGGTGAGCTTACATTCTTTCCAACATATGCACAAACTACCATTTCATTCTATCATGTCAAGCGTGAATCGTCTGCAACACACCTTACGTTGACTACATTGCATCATACTACAGAAAGATTCAACGTATGCTCTCGTTGCACACTAGCATACGGCATGCAGGCTACTCTTGGCATGTGGTGGGAAAATGGTTGAAATACAAGGCCAACTGCTGTCATTGTTGATATCTGCACTGCAGCTCATGTACACATTTAACGCTGGGGGCTGACAACAGCCTATCTTGGGGACATAGCAATCTTGTATAGAACCTTGTCATCGTCAAATGAGTTGACAAACCGGGGATCAAAAGGCTGTGCACAGCACAAAGTGTCCCTGAGAGTGTCAATCAGTCTTTCTAAGCAGGCTCAGCCTGCGGGCAGCGCGTAACAGGGGTGCAGGGCCGGCTGAGAGGCAGGGAAGGGAGAAGTAAAGGTCATGTGTTGATGCCTTCAACTCAGTGCTATGATGACTTGCCATCAAGAAATTTGCCTGCACAAAGGAGACAAGTTGACATCAAGAGCAAGGTCATATACTCAGCAAGAGACTATGCAGAGCAGTGCAAGGGCTGCATGACGTTGGAACACACAAAGTGCAAATGCAGCATGGCTTCAAGAGCACATGATTTGCTAGACAGTGGCTATACAGCTAGGCATTGCAAGGCAACTGCAAAGTCTGCAGATCCTGCTCATGGCTGCACTCTGACTCTCCACTGACTCTGGGCAATTATGCACAGCGAGGCAGCATACTATGATGAGCACAAGGTTTGCATCCATACCAGGGCAAAGCTCACTTTCAAGCTCAATTCAAAGGTCAGGAGGGTGATGTAGGTGGTGATGCTGCATGAGAGGGGCCAGCAGGATGTGCATCACGTGCAGAACCCACTATGTAGTCTGCAATCATGTCCAGGTCCTTGCAGCCAAATGTCAGCCTGCTGGAGACATTTGCGCTGTTGCATAGAGGTGAAGGAGCTGGTGATGAGACAGATGCTGGTTTGACATTAGGGCATGACAGACGCTGTGGCCAAAAGGAATGTAAGGCATTGCAAGCTTGTATGATGTGAGTTAATTTGAGCTGTTGCTGACCATCATGGTATGGGTCCTTGTATGCATCATTGTAATCATTTGTGCAACTACTAGAATCAGGTAAAGTAGTGGTTGGCAAGAACTCTTCGACCATGCTATCACTGCTTTTACCGCTACTTGGTGTACTTGCTTGCTGCTCTGCAAGAGCAGCTGGTGATGAGTTTTAGCACCTTCTTCTCACCAGAAGTAAGCTTGTCTGAGAGTAGGGGATGGTGGCAGCTTCTGAAGAATGCCTTGCCCTGATCAGGCATGCAAATGTGCACACTTGCAAGTCTTCTCTGACTGAGCTGGTCCAGCACCTGATGAGGCTGTTCACAGCCAGTCCAGCTGAGCACATCAGGTGGCAGCATTGGTGTGTCCAAATGCTGACCAAACAATGGCTGATGCATCAACAGCATCTGCACTTGCAGGCTCAGCATCTGACCAATACAATGCCAGCTGACGCTGTGGGTGCACTGTGCATTGGGGCCTGGCCAGCCCCTTGTGCACAACAGGCAGACTTTTGATGGCTGCTGTTGTAGTTCTTGGAATCACACCTGGATCCTTTGCACACAAGCACTGCTCACATGAACAGGAGCACTCTAAGGAAAGGTGTTGAGGCTTGGGCATAGCCTGCAAGGCTTCAGGGCAGAGGGTGAGGTGTGACCAGATACCACAGGCAGCTTGTGTGCTTGCACCTCAGCTTGTGTGCACCACACAGCACCAGCTGAGACATGAGGTGGAGGTGAAAGCAACGTACACTGAATGGCAGGCAGGTGCCTTATGCCGGCTGGCAGATGGTCATGAGCACCTGATGTGCATTGAGGCTGCAAGCAACACCATGATAGAATAAAACCCTATCGGTGGAACACATGCAGCTGGACTATTCATTGTTCCAGCTGAATGCCTTCTGGTGTGCATCAGCAAATTAGGTAGCCTGCAGACATCAAAACGGAAATGGCATTGCCTGTAGCTGTAGCTGTACCTGTATCCCTGCATAGAGTGTAGTACTGCTGTTTTCCACAGTAGGGTGTCCTGGAGTGCTGCAAGGCAGTCTGCTTGCCAACTAGACAGATCGTCAGAACACAGGGATGACTGTCAGTATGTGTTGATTGAGTAATGATTAAATACCCTAGATCCCTGCGGGAAGGGTCTTTCAAATTGCCAACATGGTCGTTTGCGTCAGCCAATGAGCCAGTGAGTATGAGGAAATCAAGTTGTACCATGATGATACTTCTGACGCAGAGTTAATCACAGCACAAGACAAGCTGCTATCGTTGTTGCTGTCCAATACTAGTACTAAATCTGTTGACTGCAATTCTACAAAATTTTAGAGATCTAGAGATCTGCACTGTACACAGTGGAATGCACAAGGCGTCTCATTACCAATTGGCAACAGGCCCCTGGACTTGCAGCAGCCTTGTTCCCGACTTTGAGATACCATCTACCTTGGTATGCTGACTTTTTAAGTGAATGTACTGGTATAACACAGGCATTCGGACATCTAGCTTAGCTTCAGGCTGATCAATTTGCTTGCTATGGTCGATTTTACATGTTATGGATTGTATTGTCTATGGTGTTTGCACATGCATGTTGCTTGCATGCCAAGCCTACGCCCCGGCTGGCAAATGCACACGTTCAGCCTGCGGGATATAGACGATCATTTGCTTGACAGCCTGCGGGCTGACACTAGCTTGGGTCCTGCGGAAATTAATCCATTTTTTGAGGGTGCAGGATAAATTCGAGCCAGTACGATCGTATACACATTTGCACACCCTGGTAAACTGCCTTATTCATGAAAATATTGTGTCAGATACAGTGTGCAGTCATGCAAGGTTCTGTTAGGCTGCGCAATGCATGAGAATGCATGTTGGAGGCTATACTCACAGTCATGGTGAGTAGAGCTGCTGACTTTGCAAGCTGCTAAGAAACATTTGTCTGCTGCTGACTGCTGGGTCAAACCTGACAATTTGGAGGTTGTGTCAGTGGTTATACCTGGAAAGTAAAGAGGAAGTTTCTGTTGATGTGGGTCAATTTAGTTTTACCCCTCCAGCATACCATCATTGTTGCGGTACTTTATGCAGTCACATCTTACAAGGGACATCCAGCAGGTACAAATGCTATTTGACATTGTGCAAAACAACCATGCGCCAGTCAGCCACAACACAAATCAGGCAGCATCAATTAATCACCTGACCATGGCAAAAGAGGCTTGCTCAGTCGAGTGGATTCACTGATGCATACTTAATGTCCTCAAAGCAACAAGGTGATATGTACACATGTCTGCATACAATTCTCATGACACTTGTGGTACCACCATGTCTGCTCAGTTGGGTCCTTGCGCAGTGCATACAAGGATAACAACCTGCCTCAAGCAAGATGCCATTGCTGGCCCATGTAATTATGTTTTTAATATGATTAAGTCCAGAAGCATGCACAGCTGCGGTGCATGTAATCGTTAGAAGTCAGGCACTCCAGGTAGGCAGCACCATGACTAGGAATGGGGGTAAGCTCCGTTCACCCTGCTCACCCAGGCCAGTGCATGTCCCAGGTCTGTGGTGAGCCCGGCCACCCTGCTGGTCTGTTTTGTTGAGCACCTGAGGTAGGTCTGCAAGCTGACACATGTCCTAGTGTGAGTGCACAGATGGATGCGTGCCCTTGCAGGCCTTCATCATATGTCCTTGCCGCTGCAGCTCAAATGCGCCCCGCTTTGTGAAGTACAGGCGCCTGATGTACAGCATGTTTTGTATTTGTTGTTCTGAAACTTTTAGGTACTTCTGCAGTGGCACATGCAATACTGATGTGCAACCAGCAGACTTTTGATGTTATGCAATACTGCGTTCAAGCTGTTACAGACATTTCAGCGCTGTATGAGCTTCAAGCTATGTTTCTGCTGCCAGACATATGGCATTCCCTGTTGTAGGTATGTGTGCAAGCTCAGCATGAGGACAGAGGTTTGGCAACATAGAGGGCTTACAGTGCGAGATCAATGTGACACAGACCGTCGTCAAGGCGTCCCAGGCTCGCAGTGGAAGATAGTTTATCATCTTGCTGTCATCCGACAAGCTAAAGTGCCTAATGGAGCGATTCTTGGTATGAGGGGAGAGTGGTATGAGGGGAGTGACAACCGTGCAACATTGTAGGTCTACACCACAGATGTTGGCTAAGCCATTACGCAAGTATACTATAGACATGTGAAGATGAGCTTGCAAGATTATGCTGCTGATCAATGATCCTCAGAAAGCCGATCAGCCCAAAGCATTGAACCATCGTTCAATGGGGGATTCACGTGGCTTGTTTCTGCTACAGCTTAGGGTTTAGGCCCTAAATTAGGGTGCAGACCCAATTCTGATGTCATCCAAGACAAGCAAATTAGCAGCCCTAAGCTAATCAGCGTGCAGAACCCAGTGCAGAACCTCATGCAAAGTCAAAATGCCGTGCCGCCTGGCTTGACCGTTTCTCATAAATCGCTGCGCGCTGACACAAACTTGCCAGGCACACAATTTGCAGTACTAAAGCACACGTCATCTTTCAGTTTGCCCCAGAGCACCGCAACCGCTAAGGAGTCATGGAGGCTGCGACCCCAGAGAGGGTGTCAGAGCTCGACGGCTCAGCTCCCGAGGGTACCGACTATGCAAACTACTTCTGCACTTACGCTTATCTATATCATCAGGTACGCGCAGGCTCCATCGCCAGCCCATTGGCCTTCCCAAGCAACGTCTTGACCAGTCAGCAACTGCTCTTGTCCGTAGCGTGAATATGGGAGGCACAACATTGTCAGCTTCTGCGTGTTTGCAGAAAGACATGCTGGAAGACCACAAACGTACCGGAGCTTATTACGCAGCGATAAGGCAGAACAGGAGACAGTTTGAAGGCAAGGTAGTTCTGGATGTTGGCACCGGGTCTGGCATTCTTGCTATCTTTGCAGCCCAAGCAGGAGCAAAGACAGTATATGCTGTAGAAGCCACTTCTATGGCCAAACATGCCAGAAAAGTTGTTGAAGCACATCAGGTGCTGACACATAGTTGGCTTGTGCTGTTCATTGTGACTTTTGATGCTGTTATGATGTAAATGGGTAAGAATGACGCAGGTTGCCTGCCAGCACACTACCTCAATGATCTGCTGCTTACCTCTACTTTGCTGTGCAGCTAGGCCATGTCATCAAGGTCATTCAGGGTGTCGTTGAATCTGTGGACATTCCTGAGAAGGTGGACATCATCATCAGCGAATGGATGGGGTACTTTTTGCTGCGTGAGTCCATGCTGGACTCAGTGCTGGTAGCTAGAAACAAGTTCCTGAAGCCAGGAGGAGCGCTCTACCCCAGTCATGCTCGCCTCTATTTCGCCCCAATTCGCTCTGGTCAAACACAACAGAGGCTTGCTGACTTTCAGGTGAGACTGTTGGCTGTTTGCTCCCCACACACATGGTGCATAAGGAGCGGCGACACTGGGGTGTAAAGATGATTGCTGCATAGCTGCATGTTGTGGACAGCCTTGACAAGCTTAGCACCTGCATCTGATAAGTTGCTCATCATGTGCTAACAGTCATGACTGGTACCCCTACCAGGTCAAGATGGTGACACACAATGTCATGTGAACCTCATCAGCTTGCAGTTCCCTGCAGAACTCAATGGGCGGCTGGGGCGACTTCCTAGGTGACATGCAACGCTTTTATGGAGTGAAGCTAGACTGCCTGAATGATGAGTTCAGGCAGGAGCAGCAGGAGTACTTCATGAGCACTAGTGCATGGGCAGACATACACCCCAGTCAGCTGCTTGGGCCTCCAGCCTGCTTCAAGCATTATGACTTACTTACAGTGACCCTGGAAGAGATAGCTGCACCTCTGCAGGTATTGTGCAGTCTTCCCTCCACAATTTGCAGATATTCAGCAGAACGTTTGTGTGGCGTGTACCCATGCTGCACTGCCAGGTTGGTTCTTGGCACCTGGACATGTCATGTCATTTGCTGCCAGTGATACATGAAAGGTACAAGCCGTGTGCATGATTTGGCTTTGCAAGTGTGTACCATGTATGATACTTGTAGATGGTGCATCATTGTAGCAAACTGCATTGGTGTTGTGCAGGAGTGTTTCCAACTGGAAAAGTATGACCCGGGTACGGTTGATGGCTTTGTGGGCTACTTTGATGTGCTGTTCAAAGGTTCCAAACAGAACCCAGCCGATGTGGAGATCCTGCTCAGCACAGCTCCGGACCCAACAGGGGCCACCCATTGGGGTCAGCAGAGCTTCACTGTCTGGCCTGCTGTTGAATGTGCCCCTGGGGACAGGATAGAATGCCAAATTGACGTTTCACGAAGAAAAGACAACCATAGACTGATGGATGTGCAATTGAAGCATCAAGTGAAAGGACCCAGTGCTCTTGCACAGAATGCCCCTGCCAGGGTCAGCAATTACAGGATCGAGTGATGGAATGTGTGCTTTGTGTTCAGTCTTCTGTGGCCTCTGTTGGCATGTATTGTCTGCAGAAGCCCGCACATTTGTAAGACTGACAACAGATTAGTGTGTCAATCAATTTGCAAAGTGTTTGGTCAGCATGAGCTGTGTTCCTCCCATATTGCTCTGTGGCTGGCTCAATTTTCCGGCAGCAGGGTACACCAGCTAGATCCTCTGGTATAACTTGTGAATACAACTGCCTCAAGCTAGGAATATGGGATTGAATTGTGTTTCTTGCTGCTAACAAAAAACGTTTTTTTTGTGAACTTTATGCTTTTGCCCCTACTTTCATATTGATGACTGATATTGACAATTGCTAGCATGTATACTGACAAGATCTAGACTGGACAGGCGTCAATTGAAGGCTTTCATTGACATGTA
>JAABUI010001058.1_pt1 | contig 16807 bp, 16 predicted proteins | sample 5559111 | NCBI WGS metagenome assembly JAABUI01 (sample SAMN10711870, study PRJNA513365) | rock metagenome | isolation source: Antarctica rocks | place: Antarctica: Victoria Land, Buttleship Promontory
TAGCTTATGTTCTCCTGAGTCATATAGATAGCCGGCTCTTCCCTTCTAGATACTTTCCTTCCTTAGCATTTATATACTCGTTACATTACACCCATATGACTCGCTCTATGCTGGCCCCTAACATATTCAGTGCTTCATATGTGATGTATTCAGTGCTTCATATGTGATCTACTCAGTGCTTCATATGTGATCTACTCAGTGCTTCATATGTGATCTACTCAGTGCTTCATATGTGATCTACTCAGTGCTTCATATGTGATCTACTCAGTGCTTCATATGTGATCTACTCAGTGCTTCACTCAGTGCTTCATATGTGATGTATTCAGTGCTTCATATGTGATATATTCAGTGCTTTATATGTAGTATATTTAGTGCTTCATATGTGCTTTATTGTCATGATGAATTGACACATAGAAGTTAGATCAGAGACTAGAGTCAGAGACTGAGTCGAAGATCAGATCTGAGTTAGCTCTGAAACTCTATGACTTTGTCAAGACATCGTTTAGACTACGTCATATCTTCGACTTAATATGTCATGAGTTATGTCGTGCTTGACTTGACAATGCTTGACAAACTCTCTATAGTCGATCGATTCTCTTGAGTTATCGAGAGCTTCTTAATAATTAGCTCTATCATAATATATATTCATTCTGTGCCTGCTTAGAATATCACATTGTCATATCATTCTTATAGACTTTGTCTGTTCATCTGATAGACTCGATCATCACAGTTCTAATTATTTCAAACTCTTCTTAGAGATGATGATTTGATATTCAAGCATGATAACAGCAACGTGATCGCAACAGAATTGAAACGATGATGTCTCGATCTTGCGAGACATCATATCAGAAAACGAACGTCGCATAACTGAATCAGAAAGTGAAGAAGCAGAAGATGAACTCTCTCTTGATATTGATGAACAGCTGATATGAGTAATGCTTCAACGCGATGAACTGCGAAAGAAACAGAAGCTAGCAGCTATTCGATCAGAGATTGAGACTCTGCAAGTCGTTGAAACGACAAAGAAAAGTCATCAAGTCTTCACTCAAGCTCTCACGAAGAATTCGAATGATCTACACATCGTCTTCATAATGTCGATGATGACGAAATGAAGTCATCACAAGATCGTCTTGCAGAAGCGAAGATTCTCAATGTCTTTGAAGAAGTATCATGACAAAATCATAAGAGAACATAGAGAGTGATGTTAGAACTCTTTCGCATGAAATTGTGTAACAGCAATGATTAGATAATCATTGAGTAATCAGAATCTCGAAGTGATTGCTCTGATCGCTTGAATCAGAAGTGATCACAGTGAGCATGATGAGCATGATGCTCATCTCGCTCATCTTGCTCGAGAATGATCAGAGTGATCATTCAGAGCAGAGACGACTTGACATGATTCTTCTATGTTTATATAACGATAATCGTTCTCTTAGATAGAAGCTTCGTGCTCAACTCATGTAATAGTCAATACAGTCTATTGTCTTAGTTATTCTCAGACCTTCAGTCTAGTGATTAATTTGTTACTATACTAATCTCTGTTTATATCTTGTGTTGTTAAAGAAACAATCATTACACTTTGAGCATCACTCTTTCACAAGATATCAGAGCATCATCTTATCACGATCATTATGTCATTCTCAGAACGAATCACATTGACAGACATCACTGCATTCTTGAATAGCAAGTCAGCAGTTAAGATATCAACATCGAATCTGTACTATGAAGATAGAGATAAGCTTGACGCTTTTCTTATACAAGTGAACGTCTATGTCAGAGCACACAAGAAACTAAGTTCATCAAGTGACAAGATATTGTTTGCATTCTCATACTTCAAAGAAGATGCCTTCAAATGATTTAAATCATTAATAAAGAATCACTTGAAGAATAAGTCAGAAGATTGAGAAGATGAGACTAACAGAGTCTTTGAAGACTTCTCTAACTTTGAGCAAGCAATACGAAGAATGTATGAAGACATAGATGCAAAACGAATCATCAAACGACAGCTGTATGATATTAAGCAATCAGAATCAGCATTCAAGTACGTTGCTGCGTTTCAATCAATCGCAGCAGAGATTGAATGAAATGACTCGACTCTTACAGCACAGTTCTATAGAGAACTGAAGAATGTGATAAAGAACGAGATAGCTCGTACGAATAGACTCGCGACTTTGCACACTATGATTAGCAAGGCAATCGTGCTGAATAATCGACAGTACGAGCGAAGGCTTGAAAAAAAGAACAAGATCGCTTATGCCTCAATTGCACGAAGCAAAGAAAAGAAGAAGCAATTCTATTACGATTCTCAGTCTATGAAGTTAGACGCTATTCGAAAGATATCAACGAACGCTCGCGATAAAACAGTTCAGCAGAGCAAGACATGTTACACATGCGAAAAGCTAGATCATTTCTTCAGAGATTGTACTCAGAACAAGTACAAGAACAAGTCAAAGCTCTATGATAAACAAGACAGATCTTTCGCAGCAACGAAAGAAGATCAGAAAGACAAGCATCAAGCGTTGTCGTGAACAGCATGTTACGAAGACAACTGTCGCATTCATCTGAGTGATAAGAAAGATTCTGAATGATATTTGAAACTCTCACGAAAGAATCATTTCTACGCAGCAACTCATCGTCAATCGAAAGTGCATGATGAGAATAGTGACGAAAGTTCGTTCACTATGATCGCGAAACCAGAGATTCTCGACAGCGAAGCATATGACTCGAACAGATCGAACAGCACTGAAGAAGCTATTCATCAAGCAGTCGAAGAAGAAAATCGACTTAGCGAAATTCTACGAGCATTCACTATCGCAGCAGAAGATGCTCTCAAACGAAACGGATCTTCTCGAAGTAAAGAAAGATCTTAGAAAGCTTACAAATCAAGCGAGTTTTATAAGCATGTACAACGAATTGTACACTCTCTTTAGACAAAAAGAGAAAGATTTTTCACAGCGCATGCAACAGATCAAGAATGAAATACATCAGACTATCTATGACTTAGTTCAAGATGAGTCGATCACATTGCGCAAGAGCATTTGATATCGTGACATAGTCATGAAGAAGTCACTCACAGAAGTCAAGTTCATCAAGCAAGAAGAATATGTACTTCTCGATGAAGATCATATATTCAGAGAACTTAGACAGATGACAGAAGTCATCAGAAAGAGATTTGACTTGTGTGATTCAAAGAAATATTCACAGAAGAAAGTCAATTCAAATTGATTTCAGTACATAGAACAAGTACTTGAGAAGTAAGCTTCTAGTTCAAAAAACTAGAAGACTCTTCGATCGATGAATCATCGAAGAAGATTAGTCAAGAATCGAAAATCGAAAGCATATTTGTCTTCACAAGCGACTCGACGCAGTTACGAGTCTGAGTCAAGATCAACGATCATACAGCACGTCTATTCATTGACAGTGATTGTACGAGAAACTACATGTTCTCAGAATTTGCTAGAAAAGCGCAAATATCTATGCAGAAGAAGAAAGAATCTTACAATCTGCGAAACTTTGATGAAACACTCATGAAGTATAACAACGAACTAATAGATCAAGAAACTCGACTCATTCACTTGAGACTTGAACGTCATTGAAAAAAGTTGCGTTTAGACGTTACGAAGCAGTCAGGCAGCGATATAGTTCTAGGCATATCATGACTTCGTACGATCAATTCAATGATAGATTGAGTCAATGAGACAATCGCTTTTCTTCATACAGAAACGACGCGATTGCACTCGATATTGAAGTCATCAGAGAGTGTGAAAATCTTCGCAATGACAGCGAATGATATGCGCAGCGAGCTGAAGAACAGCTCAGACGCACAGATGTTATGAAGCAGAGAGATTAAAAGTAATCTCGCTATCATTAAAATTTCTAAAGAATATCAGAAATATAAGATTCTGTTTGAGAAAGAGAGTGATCAAGAGACACTACTCAAACATCAATCGTGAAATCATGAGATCAAGCTCATAGATGACAAGAAACTCACGAAACAGTTCATTTATTCATTGTCAGCAGAAAAGCTTGACGCTTTGCGACAATATCTGAAGAAGAACATGCGAAAAGAATTCATTAGAGAATCGCAGTCGTCAGCAGAATATTCAATTCTGTTTGTTTCGAAATCGAATGAAAGTTTAAGACTATGTGTCGATTACAAAGCACTGAATAACATCACGATTAAAAACAGCTACTCGTTATCGCTCATATCTGAACTGCAAGACAGACTGCAGAGAGCACAGTGATTTACAAAATTCAATATATTCGAAGCATTCAATCGAATATGAATTAAAGAAGAAGACGAGTGAAAGACAGTCTTTTGCACTCGACTAGAACATTACGAGTATTTGATCATGTCTTTCGATTTAATCAATGCTTCAGTCACGTTTCAGACATTTATGAACAACGTGCTACGACGTTATCTGAATCAGTTCGTCATAGTATATCTGAACGATATACTAGTATATTCAAAGACGAAGAAAGAACATGTGCAACATGTTAGAAAAGTTCTACAGACTTTAAAGAAAGTCGATCTGCGCATCAAGTCAGAAAAAAGTGAATTTCATGTACAGAGTGTACAGTTTTTGAAATTCATAGTCACGTCTCAGAATCTAAGAATGAACTTAAAGAAAATAGAAGCTGTTACGACTTGATCGATGTCAAAGTCAAAGATCGAAGTTCAATTCTTTCTAGAATTCGCGAACTTTTATAGACGCTTTATAGAGAAATACTTCAGAATCGTCTCGTCACTTACGAATCTTACGAAAAAGAATATATCGTTCGTGTGAACTGAAAAAGCAGAAGAAGCTTTCGAGAAGCTGAAGAAATTGTTCATCTCTCAGTCAATACTGATCATGTTTGAATCAGAAAAACCTATTACGCTCGAGACGAACGCGTCAGACGAAGCTATTGAGGCGTGTATCAGTCAATCAGATGATAAGAGACGTCTGCACTCTATTACTTACTACAGTCGTAAGCTTACAGTCGCTGAATTGAACTATGAAATACATGACAAGAAGCTACTAGCTATTGTCAACTCTTTCAAACAATGAAGAGTGTATCTGAAAGAATCTAGACATCAGATTCAAGTATATACAGATCATAAAAATCTGCTATACTTCACGATCACGAAAGTTCTAAATCGAAGACAAATTAGATGATCGAAGAAATTGTCATCGTACAACTTCAACATTCAATATCGAAAGAGATCTGAGAACTCGAAGATCGATGTCTTGAGTAGAAGAGCAGATCACATGACAGATAGATCACAGATTAATCAGACTATCTTACAACAGAATCAGAACGATTTCATTGTCTACAATAGACAAAATGCAGCTACGCTACGAATCTACAATCAAGATCTCGAGAAACGAATAAAGCTAAAGCTAGCAAAAGACTCAGTCGCGCAGAATATTATAGAGAATATTGCTGACAACGCGAACTTTGAGATAACTAACGAAATACTAACATTTCAAGATCTCATCTATGTTTCAACAAGATGCAGACAAGAGATAATAAGTGATTATCACGAGTCAATGATACATGAACATCAAGATTCAGATAAAATCATTGAAAGAATATCTAGAATCTACTACTTCTTTAAGATGAGAAAACAAGTAGAAGATATCATAAGAAAGTGCGACGTATGCATTCAAACGAAGCATAGTCGACACAGATCTTACGAACTTTTGAAAAGTCTCAGCACATCAGATTGTGCATGAAAAAGCATAGCTTTGAACTTTATAGTCAAGCTATCAAAGTCAAAAGAAAGAGTTACAAAAACAATGTACAACTCTATATTGATGATCACAGACAGACTAATCAAGTACGAATATTTCTTGTCATACAAGAAAGCAACATTCGCGAAAGATTTGACTTACACGTTTCTGAGAACGATTGTAGTCAATCATGATTTATCAGATGAGATAATTTCGAATAGAGACAAGCTGTTCACATCGAAATTCTGAAAATCATTAGTGAATCAACTAGAGATTCATCATAAGCTGTTTACAGCTTATCATTCACAGATAAATGAACAAATGAAAAGAATGAATCAGACATTGAAACAGTATCTCAGATGCTATATCAACTATAGGCAGAACGATTGAATACAGCTACTGTCAGTAGCACAGTTGACTTTCAATAGCACAACAACGAAAGTAATCAGCGTGTCATCATTCTTTGCAAACTACGAGTTCGAGTCGAAGACTCTCAAGAAATCGCGTGAGTTTGTGCAAATAGCTCAAAAAACTACGATACAGATTGAACAAATACATTTGTTGCACAAAGAGCTGCAGAAGAACATTTAGTTTCTAAGCAAGCGCATGATTCTGTATGCGAATAAGAAAAGAGATAGAAAATCTACTCTTAAAAAGAAGAACAAAGTTTATCTACTAAGACGAAATATCAAGACAAAAAGATCAAGTAACAAGTTGAATCACACGAAACTAAAATCATTTGAGATTCTAGAAGAAAAGAAATCGATTAACTACGAGTTGAATCTTTCAGCATCTATGAGAATACATTTGATATTTGATATTTCTCTTTTGAAGTCTGCAGACTTGAATACATCAATTCAAACAGAATCTTCAGAAATTGATTCAGAGAGTCAGAACATCAAGTACGAAGTAGAGAATATACTAGATTGACAGAATATCAAAGATCAGTCTCATTGATTAGTCAAGTGAAAAGATTACGAACATATCGAGAACACTTGAGAATCGAAGAGAAATCTCAAGAACTGTCAGACGCTTCTGCAACAGTTTCAGTTGAGAAACTCAGTCAGTCAAAGTTTGATGAAATCTCAATCTGCTCGAAAGACGCGTCAAAGAGAAGATCGTTCAGCGATGACTCGCTAGTCTTTCTCTCATCTTTCTCGAGCTCGACGATGTTTCGAAACTCTCGTTCAGTCATCGTCTGTTTCTTGTTCTTCAGAAACACAAATTGATTTTGCAGACGAGTAGTTCTTGCGAAGATCTCTTGCATCTGCTTGTGAGCGTTCAGCAGCTCATGAAGAACGCGATCGCATTCTGTCTTTACTCTTTTTCACTTCATCATCGAGAAAGTAAGATCGCATTTGCGATCGAGACGCACACACTCGATGCAACGATTGATTTCGTTGTCAACACGACATTTCTTTTGCAAGCGACTGCAGTGTTCACAGAGACGCATGACAGCACGCTCAGAACTCGTACGCTCAAGAAGATCTCTGCGACGCAAGATAGAGTTTTTGATTGTGCGATGAGAAGACATGAAGAAAAAGTGATTTTCAAGACGAAAATCTTAGAAGAGAACCTAGTGTTAAAACTCTTTTGCATGAAATTATGTAACAGCAATGATTAGATAATCATTGAGTAATCAGATTCTTGAAGTGATCGCTCTGATCGCTCGAATCAGAAGTGATCACAGTGAGCATGATGAGCATGATGCTCATCTCGCTCATCTTGCTCGAGAATGATCAGAGTGATCATTCAGAGCAGAGATGACTTGACACAATTCTTCTATGTTTATATAACGATGATCGTTCTTTTAGATAGAAGCTTCGTGCTCAACTCATGTAATAGTCAATACAGTCTATTGTCTTAGCTATTCTCAGACCTTCAGTCTAGTGATTAGTTTGTTACTATACTGATCTCTGTTTATATCTTGTATTGTTAAAGAAACAATCGTTACAAGTGAATTCGCGATGTTGAAATCTCATTTCGAAATATCTCTTGACATTTTGAAAGTGATGAGAAAAAGATTTTGTACTGCATGATCTATCTGAAGAGTGAATCAAAGAAACTTTGATTTGATCACGAAGAGACTATGTCTGCAGCTCAGCAGATGTGATTCAATTTTATCGACTTTCTTCTGAATTTAATCGAAGACTCGATGAATCGAGGCATAGACGTGACTCAGCAGTACGCGAACGCATCGCAACGTTCAGATCAGATGATACGAACGTTTGCAGCTCATCTGAGCACTCTGAAACATCAACTTTCGTTGTATAGTGATGAGCATAAGCGAGCTCATCTATTTATCAAGTTGAGGCCTGAGCTGCGTGTGATCATTACTAATGTGCAGTCGATTTCTATCACACGAAATGCATTAATCGATCTTGTCGCTCGATTGAAAACAAATCTGCGAAAAGAACACGTCTTGTCGTCGAAACGACTTCGAGACGAAGACTTGCATGATCGAGATAGAGTCAACAAGAAGACTCATTCAAAGCGAAAGAAATCTCATCGATCGACTAAACTCGACTCTTTGTCAAAGATGAGCTCACACGCTTCATCATGTTATAGCAAGAATTTGTTCAACATAACGTGCTACATGTGCAATCGAAAGAATCATTACTCTACTGATTGTAAAGTCGAAAAGATCAAGAATAGATCAAAAGAATCTGACGTGAATCGAGTATTCATCGATTCGATGTCACATATGAGTCATCTCAAGATTTCGAAAAAAGGCAAGCTTTCGACGAACGCTTCAAATCGTCGAGGGAAAAACAAGAAGTTCTCTTCGTAAAGACTCTTATATATAAAGAGCATGTAATTCAGAGAGATCAGAAGACAGAAACGAAGATTCACATGAATATCAACGTCAAGATGAACGTGATTAGTCAACGTTTCATCGTCGAGCAGAGTATGTCATTGCTGAACGTCAATCTCTCAAGATCTATCTGAATGAACGATTAGAATGTCTATTGTTATGACGTCTATAAGATGTGTTATCGACTGAGAGACAGCTGAAGCATAGAGAAAAAAGATATAAGTATCTTCTATGCTATTGACAAGAAAGAATCTTTCCTGATTCTGAGTATGTCGAGTATGCAATTCGAGCATATTCGAATAGACATGATCGCAAGAACATGACGTTTCAACGTGAATGAGCACGCATTTGAGTTGTTCTTCGCACAAGCATTTGCGAAAGCTCTACAAGATGAGCCTACTGTGTATGCTCTTGTCATGATCAACGTCGTCGAAGAGTCGATCGTTGAACATCAAGTGAAAGCAATGAATAACGTGATGAGTCGTATCACAAACGCGCTCGAAACGCAGACTCTATTCATCGAATTGAAAGAGTACGAAGATGTATTCTTGACAGAGAGTGCAGACAAACTGTCTTTGCATGAAGATCACGATCATGCAATCGAAATCACTGCAGAATCGTCGTATGAATCGTTGTATAATCTGTCAAACACAGAGTTAGCGACTCTGAGACAGTATCTAGACGATGTCTTAGCGAAAGAATGAATTAAGCACTTCGTCAGCTCGACTGACGCGTCTATTCTATTCGTTCTCAAAAAGAACGATAGTCTTCATTTATGCATGAACTATCGAGATCTGAATAAGATCACTGTCAAAAATCGTCATTCACTGTCTCTAATTAGTGAAACTCTAGACAGACTCAGTAGAGTCAAGCAGTTCACTAAGTTAGATCTGAAGAACGTTTATCATCGTCTTAGAATTCGACGTGAAGACGAGTGAAAGACGACGTTTCGTACTTGTTACGATCACTTCGAATATATGATCATGTCGTTTGATTTGATCAATGCATCTGTCATCTTTCAGACTTATATTAATAAGATCTTGACAGAACTTTTAGATGACTTTTGTGTTGTCTATCTGAATGACATTCTAATCTTCTTCGTGAAGAAGACTGATCACGTAGATCACGTAAAGCAGATTCTGAAGAGACTAAGAAAGTTCAAGCTATATGCTAGCTTGAAGAAGTGTGCATTCTTCATCACTAAAGTGAACTTTCTAGAATTTGTCGTATTCACAGAGAGCGTTTCGATGAATCTAAGTAGAGTAGACATCATAAAAACGTGACTCAGATCAAAGATGTATCGAGAAATACAAGTTTTTCTGAGATTCGTCAATTTCTATCGACGTTTTATACATTACTACTCTCAGATAGCAGAGTCTTTAACAGAACTGCTGAGAGATAGTGTAAAAGATGTAAAAACGAGCTCATTCATATGATCAAATGAAGCGAAACAAGCTTTTAATCAGCTTCGCGACGCCTTTATGAGAGCGTCTATACTAAGGCATTTTGACTCAGAGCGACATATACGCATCGAGATCAACGCGTTCGATTATGCAGTCGCGAGTATTTTGTCTCAGTCAGATGACGAAGATCAGTGACATTTGATTGCATTCTGATTCAGAATGATGATAGACATCGAAAGAAACTATGAGACACATGATCAGAAGCTTCTAGTCATAGTAGCAATGTTTAAACACTGACGACACTATGTGAAAGACAATTATCATACTGTCAAAGTTTTGACTGATCATAATAATCTGAAGAGTTTTATGAATGTTTGAAAGCTAAACGAAAGACAAGTCAGATGAGTCATGAGATTGTCGATTTGCGACTTTGAAATAGCACATAGATCAGGAAAGACAAATTCGATCGATGCGTCATCGAGACGATCTGACTATAAGAATGAGAACATCTTTGCGAATCGTTTGCTGCTCACTCTGCAGCGAAAGCTGACTAGAATAGAAAGCTTAAATAGCTCTATATTCGTAACAATCAGAGAACTATACTGTATACGAGTGATTAACGATGTCGAGAAGACGTTCGTTCACAGTATAAGTATGAACAGATATTCAGCAGAACATGTCGAGAGCAGACTGCAAGATGAAACTCACTGATGAACATGAGTGATTAACGATGTCGAGAAGACGTTCGTTCACAGTGTCAGTGAACGAAGATATTTAGCGAAACATGTTGAAAGCAGATCGCAAGATGAAATCTACTGTACACGAGTGATTAACAAAGTCGAGAAGATGTCTGTTCACAGTGTCAGTGAAAACACGAGTACGTGTTCAGCAGTGCATGTCAGAAGTATGCTGCTGAGAATCATGACTTTAGCAGTGCGAGAAACGCATCTAAACGAAGTACATTTCTCAAGAAGTAGAATCTTTCAATTCGAATCAACAACTTCGAGAAGCACAGACGTCAAAACGTTGACTCATAGAGATCGCAACGTAGCTGAGAAACAGCTTAATTCTGTTGCTGAAACTGTTGATTGCAAACAACTCATTTCACGTGCAATTGTCAGAGTACTGACAATTCACGAAATAATATACGACTTCAGTGGTAAATTCATAGTCAAGCTCATCAAGATCTTACAGCAAGAAGATGAATTTGCTGTGAGACTAAAAGCAGACGAAACGACGAGTATACAAAAGAGTGACGTCGAAGCTTAAACATTGAATAGTCAAGAAATGATAGAGTACAATAAATCATTGTATGTTTCAGAAGATCTTTCTGTCAGAGAAGAGCTGTTGAAACATCATCATGATGATTCGTTAGCGAGGCATTTTGATGCTGACAAGATCAGCGAGCTATTAGATCGCAAATATTACTGGAAAAGTATGATCAAGAATGTCAAAGAGTATATAGATACTTGTGACATTTGTCAGAGAGTAAAGATGAAATGTCATCTATCATATGACGAGTTGAGATCATTATCTCGACTCACAAATTCATGAAAAGAAATCACTATGAATTTCATAACAGATCTGTCGCCTAGTAAATGAAAAGAAGTCGTGTATGACTTGATTCTCGTGATAGTCGATCACTACATGAAGATGACGCGTTATCTGTCTATGAAGAAAACTCTGATTGTCGTAGAGTTAGCAGAGTTGTTCTTCGAGAAGATTGCTCTAAGATATGAGATCTCAAGTGATATAGTTATCGATAGAGATAGTTTATTTATCAGTGCGTTCTGATCAGAGATCTGCTATCATGTCAAGATGAAACGACGACTAAGCATCGCTTTTCATTCGCAAACAGACGATCAGACAGAACGACAGAATCAAACGTTGAAACATTATTTAAGAGTGTATTGTTTCAAAAAGCAAGATGACTGAGCTACAATTCTACTCATAGTTGAGTTCGTTTATCATCAGACGAAGCACGCTTCGTTGAACTGTAATCTCTTTAAAGTCATGTATGACTACGAGTCAATCTTTGACATATGCATCGAGAACGATGCTATGAAAGAAGAAGTGTCAGCAGCAAAAGAACGCGTTGAAATGCTGCAAGACGTGCAGAACACGTTGACGCAACGATGATAAAATGCGATCGATGCTCAGACAAAGTACTATAATCAAAAACATAAGTCTAAGTTCTTTAATGTCGACGATTTAGTCATGCTATCAGCAAAAAATCTGAAGCAGAAGAAGTCAAGCAAGAAGCTATCAAATAAGATGATAGAGTTCTTTCGTATATAAGAACTCATAGATAAGCAGACGTATCATCTTGATCTTTCAGTCATTTATAAAGTTCATTCTGTCTTTCATGTATCTCTTTTAGAGTCGTATAATCGTAGGCTAAATGATGACTCTATACTCGATTATCTTGTACTTGAGCTTATTGATGATGAGCAAGAATGAGAGATAGAAAAGATTCTACAGAAGCGAAAAAGAAAGAGAATCTTATATTATAAGATACAATGAAAAGAATATCTCATTGAATATGATCAATGAATATCGAGCGAAGATATGAAAGATGTCTCAAAGCTTATAGAAGCTTTCGAAATGAGGCTGAAACGTGAGCGAAAAGCATAATCACTCACTTTCAAGCATAAACTCATTATTAGAAAAGAAGAATCACTTTATTATGATAGTTTCGCTCTCTAATGAGACGATCACATATGTAAATCAACAGACAGAAGAAAAAAGCGCAAAGACGCTCAAACGCGCTCGACAAGAGAGCACAATCATCACTTCATCAAACATCTTTCACACGAGACAAGATCGCAGACTTCTTTTTCTCTCTCATTGTCAGATTTACATTGAAACGTGAAGACAGAGATTCGAGAGACGACAGATTGTGCTAAAATATATCAGAACAATTAGAAATGCTGACAAAACAATATATAATCGAAATTGAATGTATCACAAAGCGCTTTACATTCAGAATTTCTCTGACAATGTCATTGACAGTCATCATCTCTTTGAGAATGAACTTTTGAATCTCTAAAGACTCAAGTTTGTGAACTCTTTCAAGACGATTCTTCATACGAGTCGCTGTTGTCAACTTCTTGTAAAGAATTTTCTGATGAGCAGTGAATGTCTTCAGAGTGACATTCTCTTCTTCATTCTCAATCGCACTATCATGAATTTTCTGCAGACGAAAGAATTCATTGACAGTCAAAATGCAGATTTCAAAAATCTAGACATCAAATCATGAGTGTTTAGCAGACGTATCATATAAGTATACTCACTGCGATACAGAAATTCTCATTACTCGCACAGCGAGCACACTTCTTGTACATTGTCTTCTTCTGAAAGACGACGTCACACAGCGATGCTCTATTCTCGATGTGTAGAACTCGAGCACACTTTATACAAATCACTCTATCTAGAGTTTTAAAATCAGCAACACTTCTTTCGTTTATTCTCACAATTGACAGCTGAAAAGCATCAATAATGACATCAAGAAGTGAAATAAGCGAATCTCATCATCATTCTTCAATTTCGCGAAGTCTGTGAGTTTGACAAGATTGTCAACGAAGCGTCAGCGATCATTTCTTCTCTCATCATCTTTCGAATTTTCCCTTTAATAGCTGAGATGTACTCGAAAGTTTGAATAATAGAAGAGATGAGCTCTCGATCAGAATTTGACGATGTCTGCATCATCACGAGTGATTCAGCATCAGCAGCATCACGATTATCACGTCTGATCAATGTCTTTTGAGCAGACTTATGATACTGTTAGTCGCAGTAATAGTCGTGAAATCTCAAGTTGTGACATCACTTACTTTCATAATGATCTTGATTCAAGCATGAGTTGACTTCATCATCTTACGACTTTCTTTGAGCGTTGCTGCGCGCTCACGACTTATAATCTAGATCTCTTACTCTTACTATACAGATATACTCAAAGTTTGTCAAAAGTAATCACACAATGATAAAGATATGATTGTGATTGAAAAAAGATGAAGTTGAAGAAAATGAGAAGTTGAGAGAAACTGAAAGAGCGATAAACAAATCAACAATTATTATTCACTCTTGTTTACGCTCTATCGTCTCAACAACATCATCTACTCGAAAGATAAACAATGTCTATGCGCTATTTACACGTCATCATTGCTGTCATCTACATCAACTACACATCACATATACTATCTATAATGTCATCTATACGCATTATAATTGAAGACGAATCATCATTCGATCGAAAGTTTCTCTTTTTCTTGTTTTCTCACAGAGATTTGAAGGTTTTTATTGAGAGCTTCTAGAGCGAATCAATGAGTGCGCGTCATCGTTTATCATAGTAAACAAAGGCATTAATTCTTGAGATCGAGAATGAACTCACTTAGAAGAAAAGACAATTGTCATGATGAATTGACACATAGAAATTAGATCAGAGACTAGAATCAGAGACTGAGTCGAAGATCAGATCTGAGTTAGCTCTGAAACTTTATGACTTTGTCAAGACATCGTTTAGACTACGTCATATCTTCGACTTAATATGTCATGAGTTATGTCGTGCTTGACTTGACAATGCTTGGCAAACTCTCTATAGTTGATCGATTTTCTCGAGTTATCGAGAGCTTCTTAATAATTAGCTCTATCATAATATATACTCATTTTGTGCCTGCTTAGAATATCACATTGTCATATCACTCTTATAGATCTCGTCTGTTCATCTGATAGACTCGATCATCACATCTATTCAATGCTTCATATGTGATCTATTCAGTGCTTCATATGTGATCTATTCAATGCTTCATATGTGATCTACTTAGTGCTTCAAATGTGATGTATTCAGTGCTTCATATGTGATATATTCAGTGCTTTATATGTAGTATATTCAATGCTTCGTATGTGATGTATTCAGTGCTTCATATGTGATATATTCAGTGCTTCATATGTGATCTACTCAGTGCTCTATATGTGATCTACTCAGTGCTTCACTCAGTGCTTCATATGTGATGTATTCAGTGCTTCATATGTGATATATTCAGTGCTTCATATGTAGTATATTCAGTGCTTCATATGTGCTCTATTCAGTGCTTCATATGTGATCTATTCAGTGCTTCATATGTGCTCTATTCAGTGCTTCATATGTGATCTATTCAGTGCTTCATATGTAATTTATTCAATGCTTCATATGTGATCTACTTAGTGCTTCAAATGTGACGTATTCAGTGCTTCATATGTGATATATTCAGTGCTTCATATGTGATCTACTTAGTGCTTCATATGTGACGTATTCAGTGCTTCATATGTGATATATTCAGTGCTTCATATGTGCTCTATTCAGTGCTTCATATGTGATTTATTCAGTGCTTCATATGTGATATACTTAGTGCTTTATATGTGATCTATTCAGTGCTTTATATGTGACGTATTCAGTGCTTTATATGTGACGTATTCAGTGCTTTATATGTGATCTATCGAAAGTCAATGAGAAAGTCAATAAGAAAGTCAATGCGAAAGTCAATGAGATGTAGAGAATTCGTTATCGTTATTTCAAGCTCTTCTTCATAACAATTCAATAGAGCGTTTGATAGAGCGTTTGATAGAGAGTTTGATAGAGAGTTTAATAGAACGTTTGATAGAGAGTTTGATAGAGAGTTTGATAGAGAGTTCGATAGAGCGTTTGATAGAGAGTTTGATAGAGAGTTTGATAGAGAGTTCGATAGAACGTTTGGTAGAAAGTTTGATAGAGAGTTTGATAGAGAGTTCGATAGAACGTTTGGTAGAAAGTTTGATAGAGAGTTTGATAGAGAGTTTGATAGAAAGTTTGATAAAGCGTTTGATAGAAAGTTTGATAGAGAGTTTGATAGAAAGTTTGATAAAGCGTTTGATAGAAAGTTTGATAGAGAGTTTGATAGAAAGTTTGATAGAAAGTTTGATAGAGAGTTTGATATCGAGTCATGAAGAGTGCTTTCTATTGAACTAATTAGCATGTGCTATGAAGTATGTACGAAGCATACAGAGTGTATGAATAAACAGGTAAATCGATAAACAGAGATGAACAAAGATTCAAAACACGCGTTGAATTAGAATCAAAGAAGTCATGAATGAGATGATTATGAGCACAGCGAGTACAGATGCGTTGAGACATGAAAAAGAATCGTAAAAAAAGATAAAGATTGATATATACGCGTACAATGAAGATAATGACAGATGCAGATATGTACGAATAAACAGATAAACAGATAAGAAAATTTCAATCGTCGATCAGATGATTTTCGATCACCTGATGTACATACAACGACTTCAATGAATCGTAAAAATCAGAATGATAGTTGAGGCGAAAGAAAAAGAAATGATGGCAGTTTAAACGGGAAAAAACGACTTGCACGAGTCAACGCAGCGAAAAAACATAGTGCGAAGTCGAAAAAGTTTTGATGTTGAGTCACGTGATGAAACTCTTGACAATCAACGATCAGAATACACTCTTGCTTCAGTACAATATAGACGAGAAGATCGTCATTTCCGATGAAAACTGCTTTGCACTACGTCTTTTTAATTAGGGATCGTTGATTGCGAAACCTGTGTCGTTTTTTAGAATTTGTCGAGAGCCTCATCAAATTTAGTGACGAATCTTCTAAAAGTGCAAAATAAGAAACAGATTTGTAAAATCAATTTCACTGCTCTTTCGATGCTTCATATGTAGTATATTCAATGCTTCGTATGTGACGTATCGAGTGCTTCATATGTGGTATATGTTAGGGGCCAGCATAGAGCGAGTCATATGGGTGTAATGTAACGAGTATATAAATGCTAAGGAAGGAAAGTATCTAGAAGGGAAGAGCCGGCTATCTATATGACTCAGGAGAACATAAGCT
>JAABUI010001059.1_pt1 | contig 16805 bp, 13 predicted proteins | sample 5559111 | NCBI WGS metagenome assembly JAABUI01 (sample SAMN10711870, study PRJNA513365) | rock metagenome | isolation source: Antarctica rocks | place: Antarctica: Victoria Land, Buttleship Promontory
TCGCCCGGCGACTCCGGGCAGCACCGGCTCCAGAAGGGCCCACAACTCGTCAGAGATCACATCAGCTCGCACCATCAGTCCAGAGTGGAGCATCAAGGCCCTATGGGTTAGCAGACACGCTCTAGGTTAGGTGTGACCTGGCGGCCGGTAGGGCCGCGCCGGTAGGCATGACGTCATGGATACCGACACCAGTAGTTCCACGTTCCCCACCGCTGCCCGGCTGGGTGCTCAGACCGCGATTGTTACCGGATCAACGAGTGGTATCGGGGCGGCTATCGCGCGTGCCCTGGCGAAGGAGGGGGCCCGGGTAGTTGTCAGTGGTCGCGACCGCGACCGCGGGGCCTCGGTCGTCGAGGACATCGCCTCAGCCGGGGGCGACGCGGTGTTCGTCAACGCCAACCTCGGTGGGTCCTACGCCGAGATCCGCTCCTTCGCCGCCGACGCCACGAGCGCCCTGGGGGGGCGGGTCGACATCCTGGTCAACAATGCCGGGGTGTATCCCGCCACGGCGACAACGGACCTCGACGATGCCGACCTCGACGCCATGCTGGCGGTCAACGTGCGCGCACCCCACGTGCTCGTGGCGCAGATCGCGCCCGCCATGGCTCAGCGCGGTCGGGGCGTGATCGTGAACATCGGGTCGTGGATGGCGCGGGTCGGCAGTCCCTACGCTGCCATGTACACCGCAACCAAGGCTGCCGACGAACAGCTGACCCGCTCCTGGGCCGCCGAGTTCGGTCCGTCGGGGGTGCGCGTGAACACCGTGGCGCCCGGCGCCACCTTGACCCCCGGCAACGAAGACTCCCGGGCGGTCCTCGACCAGCTCACCGCCTCGACCCCCGCCGGGGTCGTGATGCGGCCCGATGACATCGCCCGCGGTGTTGTGTTCCTCGTCAGCGAGGATGCCGAGAGGGTCCACGGCATCACCCTCGACATCGACGGTGGCATCTCCGCGACCAAGATGTCCTGATGAGCGCGATCTCGACACCGTTCGGGGCGACGAGCACGGCGCTCGAGGTCATCGAGGGTGTGGACCTGACCTCGCGGACCGCGGTCGTCACCGGCTCCTCATCAGGCATCGGGGTGGAGACGGCTCGCGCACTCGCCGCGGCGGGAGCGTCGGTCACGCTGGCCGTGCGTGCCGCCGCGGCTGGTAATCGGGTGGCCGGAGAGATCCGAGAGAGCACGGGGAACCCGGAGGTAGGAGTCGCCGTCCTCGACCTCGCCGACCTCGCGTCGGTCGACGCCTTCACCGCCGCGTGGCGGGGTCCGCTGCACATCCTGGTGAACAACGCGGGTGTGATGATGACGCCGGAGAGCTACACCGCGGCGGGCTGGGAGCTGCAGTTCGCCACCAACCACATGGGCCACTTCGCGCTCGCGGCCGGGTTGCGCGACGCGTTGGCTGCGGCCGGCTCTGCGCGGGTCGTGTCGGTGAGCTCGAGCGGGCACGGCAACTCACCGGTCGTGTTCGACGACTTGTTCTTTCGGAAGCGCCCCTACGACGCGGGTGAGGCCTACGGACAGTCCAAGACCGCGAACGTCCTCTTCGCGGTCGAGGCCAGCCATCGCTGGGCCGAGAACAACATCACGGTCAACGCGTGTATGCCGGGTGGCATCTTCACCAATCTCCAGCGTCACTGGGATCCCGAGGTTCTCGCCGCCACCAAGGCCGCCGCCGGCGCGAGCGCGAAGTCCCCGGAGCAGGGCGCAGCCACATCGGTCCTGCTGGCCACGTCTCCCCTGCTGGAGGGGATCGGTGGACGCTACTTCGAGGACTGCCACGAGGCCGAGCAGGTGTCCCGAATCACCGACGGGGTGCACGGTGTCGTCGCGTGGGCGCTCGACCCGCAGGCCGCTGCCCGGCTGTGGGACGTCTCGCTCGCCCTGCTCGAGTCGGCTCGCTCCGTCCAGGAGCCCGGGACCGGGCGGTGAGCGGCTACGCGCTCGACCCCGAGGTCGCCGCGGCGCTCGCCGATCTCGGTGGCCGAGCTCCGATCGCCTCACCGGCTTCGCGGGGCGACTGGCGAACGCTGCGGGAGAATGGCACCGCAGGAATGCAGTTCGCAAGTACTCTGTTGCCGAACTTCCCCCGGGAGTTCCCCACCGTCCGGTCGAGGGCATGGACGGTCACCACCGATGACGACGCCCAGATCGAGCTTCGCTGGTTCGAGGCGACCGGTTCGACCCCGGGATCGGCGGTGTTTATGCCCATGGCGGGGGAATGGTGCTGGGGAGCGTGGACCTCTACGCACCCATCGTGGCGGCTTACGTCGCCGCCACCGGGGTTCCCCTTCCTCGCCGTGGAGTACCGACTCGCCCCCGAGGCGCAGGGTGAGGTGCCCGTCCGCGACGTGCTCACCGCGACGACCTGGCTGGTGGAGCACGCCACCGAGCTCGGGGTGGACCCATCCAGGATCGCCGTGATGGGTGACAGCGCGGGGGGCGGTTTGGCGTGCGGCGTGGCTTTGCTGTGTCGCGACCAAGAACTCGCTCTCGCGCGGCAGATCCTGATCTGTCCCATGCTCGACGACCGGACCGTGGTCGCGAACCCGGCGCTCACCCCGTTCCTGAGCTGGAGCTACGACGACAACGCGACCGGTTGGTCGGCGTTGCTCGGCGATGGCGACGCGGCTGTCGACTCGGCGGTCGCGGTACCGGCCCGCGCCACCAACCTCGAGCGGGTGGCGCCGGCCTACCTCGAGGTGGGCGAGCTCGTCATCTCACACGCCGACCACGCCCCCCACAGACGGCACTACTCGCGGATTCAGGTCAGATCAATCATCTTCGACAGGTGCGGCTCGTTTCCCGAGGGTACGACGGTTCCCACAATCAGAACTCGCGCGCCAGGCCCTCCTGCCTTCGCGGCGGTCGTCAGAATACGCCCGGCTGATTCATCGTCCCAGTCGTGAATGACGTAACTGAGGACGTATACGTCTGCGCGGGGGACGCCGCCAAAGAAGTCCCCTGCAACGACCTCGACACGGTCGCCGAGTCCGTGCGCTGCAAGATTGGACCGCGCCGAGGGCACGGCCAAAGGCAGGTCGAAGATAATGCCTCTGCGGTCAGGCAGTCTTTGATGAGCTGGACCAACACACTGCCGTCGGCTCCCCCGATGTCAGCGACAACCTCCCCGTGAGGAAGCTCGTAGCTGTCGAACATTCCGGTGCGTAAACCGGTGGTGACCGACGCCATGGCGCTACTGAACAGCTCGGAGCGGTCGGTGTCTTCGGCGGTCCAGTCGAAGAAGAACCTGCGGAACTAGTGTCGCGGCCCGCCGCGTCCGCGGCCGGGTTTGTTGCTGGTTTGTTCGCGGCCGTCGCGGGGTGGGGTGGTGGCGGCGTGGGTCACGATCTGTTGCATCGTCTTGGTGCGCCGCCCCGCCATCACGTCGCGGACGTTGCGTTCCTCCTCGGTCAGCCCATCATCCGGTGCCGGTGCGGCGGGCGGTGGGGTCGCAGCGGCGGTCACGGCCGCGTCCATCCGCCCGGCGTAGGCCAAGACCCGCTCCGCCGCCTGGGCGGCTGCGTGGGTTTCCCACGCCGCGGCGTGCTGACTGCGTTGCGCCGCGGCCACCGCCTGGGTGGTGCGGGCCAGGGCGTGGAACACCGCGACCCACCCCGCGTGCTGCGCTTTGCCGGTGGCGGCGCCCAGCAACACCGCACTCGTCAGACTCATCCGCGGGACCGCCCTGGCGGGGATCACCTCCCGCTGCGCCGGGCCGCTGCGCGGGCCTTGGGCGCAGCGGGCCATCCGCCGCCCCGCCGACGCGATGTCCCCACCCGAGGGGCCGTGGGCCCGCAACGCCGCCGCCGCAAGCACCGCCGCGGCTTGCCGGGCGGCTTCCCGCGCCGCCACCGGGTCGTCGCCACCCAGTCCGGCGGCGTACGCCCCGAGGGCGTTGATGTCCGCGATCGCGGCACCGAAATCCGGGCTGAGGTTCTCCTCCCGCTTTTCCATGCCCCCGCCCGCGCCAGCACCGCCGGTGGAGTACTTGCCGACGGCGCCGAGCTGCCGCCAGACCTCCACGGCGGCGGCCTCCTGCTCCGGGCCCTGCCCCCACCGCTCACGCAACGCGGGCAGGCTCAGGTCCTTGCCCAGCTTGCCCGCCCCGTGCCAGTCGAGGTCGTTCCCAGTGTCGCCGGTGGGCAGGGCCACGCTCATCCCCACCACCGTGGTGGAGTCACCGGTGGCGAAGCGGGGGCGCACCACCACACCCTGGGCGTGCAGCTGCTCCAGGAACTGTGCCTCCCCGCCGGCGGCCTCTGCTGCGGTCCGGACCCGGCTCTCCAGGTCCGCCGGCGCTGCGGTCGGTGACGCGGTTCGCTCGGCCGTGTCGGGCTTCGCCCGCTCGGGTGCTGCGGTGGTGGTGGTGGTGGTGGTGGTGCCGACTCCGAGCTGGTGCCACACGGGAACCGCGGCGGCCTGCGCCTCGGTGGTCTGGTCCCAGTGTTTGCGGAGGGCGGGCAGGGTGAGGTCCTTCGCCAACCGACCGCCGCCGTGCCAGATCAGGGTCTGCCCGTCGCCGGTGGGCAGGGCCACGCTCATCCCCACCACACGGGTGCGGTCGCCGGTGGCGAACCGGGGTCGCACCACCACCTCCTGCTCGGTCAAGTGGCGGAGGAAGTCGGTTTCGTCGACGGCGGCGCTCGCCGCGGCCCGCACCCGCCGCTCCAACTGCACCGTCTCCGGTTCCGCCAGCTTCACCGCCGTGCCCGGTACACCCTTGTCCACCGCCTCGGTATGGCGTTCCTCCTCGACCCGCCGCGTCTCCGCTTGGGAGTAGGCCCCCAACCCGCTGCCTTTGTCGTGCCCGACCAGGCGCAGCCCGTGCCTGATCTCCAACTGCTTGCGGATTTGGTTGAGCATCACCCCGGGCGGTTCGGGGAAGCGGTGCTTGCGCCCGTCCTGGGCGATGAGGTTGGCCATCAGGTGGATGTGGTCGTTGCCGTTGCGACTCAGCCCGTGGTGCACGGCGATCCACCGCACCGGGGCACCCGGGGTGTCCGCACCGAATCCCATGTGCTGGGCGACGGACTCGGCGATGTCGCGCCACATCTCCTCCGACACCGGGCGTTCATCCGCGGGCAGACTGATCGAGGCGTGGAACACGAACTTCTCTTTCACCTCCGGCGCCAGCAATTGCCGGGGCCGGTCAATTTCGTCGGCGAGCATCTTCCGCGCCAATGGCGACGGTGCCCGGTCGGCCAGCAACAGCGGGTCGTGCGAGGCGATCACATGCGGGTCGGTGTGCTCCTCGGAGCGGCCCGACCCGAACAGGTACTCCACCAACCCGCGTACCCGGCTGCCGTGAACACGGCTGGCGTGGGTGATCACGACACCCCAGCCCCACGGCCGCGGTGCCCGACCAAACGCAGCCGGTGCAGGAATCCCAAGTCTCTTCGAACCTCGCTGAGCATCACCGTCGGCGGCCGCGGAAACGCGTGGGTACGGCCGTCCTCCCCCCCGCGGTTCGCAATCATGTGGATGTGGTCGTGGCCGTTCCTGGTCAGGCCGTGATACACCGCAATCCACCGGATCGGCGCTCCCGGGACCTCGTCCGCGAAGCCGAGGTGCTCCGCGATGGACTCGCCGATGTCGCGCCACGTCTGCTCACCGAGCATCCCGTCCTCGGGTGCAGCGGTCACCGTGGTGTGCAGCACGAACTTCTCTGTCACCTCCGGTGCCATCGTGATCCGGGTGCTGTCCAAGCCGATAGCGAGCATCATCCGAGCCACCGCGGTATCGGCGCGGTCCCCCACGAGGATGTCGGCGTAGGCCGCGATCACGTGCGGGTCACTGTGCTCCCCGTCCTTGCCGGGGCCGAACACGAAGTCGATCAGACCCGCCATGTTGCTTCCGTAGGGGATGGTGCGCTTCGTGATCACTGCGTCCCATCCCCCCGCCGCAGCTGCGCCCCCGACGCTGAGGCCATCCACTCCACAAGCGGGTCCAGCCTGGTCACCGCCGCCCGTGTGGCCACGAGGGTTTCCTCCGCTGCCCGGCCCACCCCGCCACCACCGTTGAGCAGCCGGGCGATCTGGTTCAGGTTGGTGCCCACCCGCACCACCTGCGTCCGCAACCCGAACAACTCCTCCGTCCATTTCCGCATGGTCGCCAGATCGACGCTACCGCCCTCGGGTGACTCCAGCGCCCTGAGCGCCACATAGTGCGACACCCCGACGCGGGCGGCCGCCGCCTGCAGCGACACCGTGCGGTACTCCTCGTCGGTGAACCGAACCCCCACCAAGTGTGGGCGGCCCCCAGGCTCCCGACGCCGCCGCCGCCCCCCCAATGCCCGCCGCACCGCGGCGACCGGACCGGGGTCATCCGCGGCCATCGCCTCGGCGATGGCCTCATCTTCGTCGTCGATGTCGCCGTGCGGCACGGGGTTCCTTCCTTCGGCCTAGCGCAGCGTTCACACCCAGTGTGACCCACGGGCCAGCGCAGCACCAGCCTGAACCCCTAATCCGTTAACGGTTTGTACCTCTTGCTCCGCTCCGTGGGTTCGTACCATCGACAATACGAGCCAGATTGTTAAGGCGCAACGCCGCAGAAACCCGCAGCGAAAAGCACCGCCACCTGGCCGCTCTCCAGTGCGCTACCCCACCCGAACAACCCCATCGCCTACCGGTCGCTATCGCCGGGGGCGACGTTCCGTGGTGGCTGCCGCCCCCACACCCCTGCGCTGGGGACAGGAACAGCGTGTGCACACCGTCGTGACGTCGCCTCGCCGTTAGACTCGGGCCAACCGCACGACCAACACCCCGGGGGTACCACCGTCATGACGCAGCCGCACACCAACAAGCGCGTCGCCACCGCCGCCGCGAAGAACCTCCTCGCCGCCCGTGTCACACTCGTGGAGGAACTCGGCGAGGCGCTGGACGCGCACACCAAAGCCGTCACCGCCGCCGAGCAAGCCCAGCAGCAGGTCGAGGACACCGCCGACACAGCGCGGAAAGCCTTCGACGCGGCCAAAGCCGGCGGGTGGACCGCCGCGGAACTCAACAGCACCGGGCTGCACCCACCGGCGGCGCTACGCGGGCGCCCGACCACCCGCAGATCCGCACGTAATGACGCGGCGAACTCTGCGCCACCGGCGACTGAGGGTACCTACCCCGCGGAGCCGCTCGGTGACGACGATGCTGCCCCCGCTACCTCTGCTGCCTAGCGCCAGCCGCGCCGAACAATACCGGCCGAGCTGCGAACCCGTTGTTCCCGTCGCGTGAACCGTGCGGACCTACCGTCGCCGCCCGCGACACCCGCTGGTCTGCTCGCGTCCTTGCTCCCGGTCACTCGTCTCTGTCCCTTGCTCGGGGCCGGTGTTGACGATGTCATGAACGGTTTTCGTGCGGCTTCCGGCGCGCACCGACTTCTGGGCCGGCCCGAACACGGGATCGCGGTGCATATTGACCCATGAAGCGCCGCCGCTTTGGCTGCGTCCGTCCGCGGTGAACCGGCAGGGCGGGTCGTCACTATTGGTGCTCATCCAGTGATCGCCGAGAGGGTGGCCACCAAGAAACATGAGTTAACACCTACTTACTGAAAGAAGAGTGAGCAACAGTGCACCGGTGGTGTCGGGTAGCGGGATGACAACTATCTGGCCGGACCCGGCTGGCTGTCAGCGCCCGCGGCTGGGCCCCCCGCGGTGTCGGTCGCGCTGCGCGGCCGCAGAATCTCGCGCCGACGCCTCGCCGCCGTTGGCTGCGTTGTCCACGATTTGGCGGATGGTCTTGGTGCGCCGCCCCGCCATGACGTTCTCGATGTTGCGTTGCTCCTCGGTGAGATGCCCCGCCGGGGCGTCGTGAGGTGCGGCCCGTTCCTGCCCAGCGGTCAACGCTGTGTGCCCATCGGCCTGCCGGGCCGCCGCACCGTCTAAGTGACCCTGCGCGCCCGCGGGCGCGGCGAAGCCCCGCCCGGCGTGCAGGGAAAGCGCCTCCGGTCCCCGGTCGGCCAGCAACGCCGGGGTCGGATTCAACGCGAGACTCCACCCCGGTTTGCGCCCAGCCAGCGCCAGCCGTTGCCGGTCGGCTTCCTCCTTGGCCAGGGCCTCCGGGCTGTTGGCGTCCAAACTCAACTGCGCGCTGAGCGTCTCCAATTGGCTGCGTTTGTCTTTCAGCTCACCCGCCTGGGCGAACGGTTCGTCGGCGACTTTCTCCAACTCCGCGATCCGTGACTGCGCGTAACCCAGCCGATCATCCAGCTCCGCCCGGTAGCGGGTGGTGTCGGTGACCATGTTCTGCACCCGCGCCACCAACCCGACCCCGGCCGCACCCGACGCGGCGAGGTTGCTGGTCTGCAGCGCGCGGGTGCGGCCGGGAACGTCCAACGCGAGCATCAACTCGTCGGTTTGCAGCATCCGGCTCGCCCGCACCTCCACCCCGCGCAGCGACGCGACGGGGAACTGCGCCTGCGCACCTTTGCCCTTGCCGTCGGCGTACGCCTGGCGCAAGCTCGCCACCAACGCGGGCGCCGCGGCGGCACGCTCGGTGTAGGTACGCCCGCGGATGCTCATCGAGAACGCCGCGTCCGCGCTGGCCGTGATGCGGGGCGCGGCGGTGTCGAGTTCGCCGATCTGCTCGCGCACCGCACTCACGTCCCGGCTCAGCATCCGGCGCTCGGCAGCGTTGCGGCCCTGCGAGTCGCTGTGCGCACGTTGCATCGCCGACAGGCGAGCCACATCGTCGTCGAGCTGCACCTGCTCCACGTAACGCGGGTCGCCGGTGCTGACGGCTTTCGTCGCCGCCGCCGCGTTCTCCATGCCACCGCCGATGTCCTCGGCGGTGCGGGCATCGGTGTTCCCGGTCTTCAACTGCGCAATGAAGCGTGCCTTTTTTTCCCACCGTCTGCCACATTATCGTGTCGAACGTGCCCTCAGTGACGTAGTTCAGGATCTCCACGCTCGGGTTCTTGTTGGCCTGGCGGATGATGCGCCCCTCCCGCTGCTCCAGGTCCGAGGGGCGCCACGGCACGTCCATGTGGTGCAACGCCACCGCCCGGTCCTGAATGTTGGTGCCGGTGCCCATCTTTTCCGTGGACCCCATGATCACCGCGACCCGCCCGTTGCGGCAGTCGGCGAACAACTGGGCCTTGTCGTTGGGCTTCGGGTAGTCGTGGATGAACCGGATCGCGCCGGCCGGCATCCCCTGGGCAACGAGTTCGTCGCGCAGCCCCTCATAAATGGACCAGCGCCCGTCCTTCTGGTGCGGGGTCGAGCGGTCACAGAACACGATCTGCAACCCGCCGGGCTCCGGCTCCGGGGCACCGTCGGTGTCGTGGAAGACGCGATCCCGGGTCTGGGTCCAGATGCGGTCCACCTGCGCCGCGACCTGCTGGACACGGCCACCGTCAAGGGGCTCATCGAGGTTGGCCAGGCGTTCATCCATCGACACGTTGCGCCCGTCGTTGGACACCTTCAACGCATTGTCGAAATCCGGGCGTTTGCGGTCGAAATTGGTGCTGCGCCACGCCAGGTCGGCGATGAAGTCCCGCGTGTCCTGCGAGGGCTGTTTGCTGACCACGCCGCGCTGCCCCCCGGACAGCTCCGGTATCCGCCCGTGCCGGGCGACTTCCTCACGCAGCACCACATCGGTGTACACCGAGCTCATGCTCACCAGTTCGGGGACGTTCTGGAACCGGCTGACCCGGGTCACCGGCACCAGTTTGGAGCCGGTGGCGTTCATCTCCACCGTGGTGGCGGTACCGGTGAACACCGCACCCCACGCGTCGATTCCACTGACTCCCGCGTCCTCCAGCAGGTCCGGGCGCAGGAAGGACTGCATCACCCACATCTCCCCCAGCGAGTTCGACACCGGGGTACCGGTCGCGAACGTCGCCACCCGCTCCGGGCCGGGCGGGCGGCCCTCGGCGACGTCCCGGCCGCGGCGGAACTCCCGCAGGTGCTCCAGTTTCATCGCCAGGTCCTCGGCCTGGGTGGACCCGTCCGTGCACGCCAACTCCCGCACCGCCGACACCCGTTGCCGATTTTTGTACATATGGGCCTCGTCGATCTGCAGATAATCACAGGCCGTGTCTTCCCAGCACAGGCCGGTGTCCTTCCTCGTCTGCTCGGTCAGGGCCTCGATGCGCTTGTCCAGCTTCAGCAGCGCCGCCTCGATGACCTTCACACTGTCGCGGTTGGGGGCCTCGGCTTTGGCCTGCGCCAGCTCATCGCGCAGCACCTGGTGGTGGGCGGCCTTGCGCTGCGGGGACACCCCGATCGCGGTGAACACCGACTTCGGGACGATCACCATGTCCCAGTCGCTGGTGGCGGACTGCGCCACGAACAGCCGCCGGCCCTTGGCGTCGGTCGCGCCCGACCCGACGAGCACGTTCGACCCCGGGTACCACTGCTTCGCCTCCCGCCCGACCTGCTCGATGAGATGGTTGGGTACCACGATCCACGGTTGCTTCGCCAGGCCGAGGCGTTTCAGTTCCATCGCCGCCATGAACATGGTGCCCGTCTTCCCGGCCCCGACCACATGATCGAGCAGCACCGTCGGCTCGGACAGGATGCGGGCCACCGCGTTGCGCTGATAGGGGTGCGGAGTGAAATGCAACCCCAAACCCGGCAACTCCAGATACGTGCCGTCATAGACGATGGCGCGCAGCGAGTTGAACCGCTCGTTGTACTCGGTGACCAGGCGCGCGGTGCGGTCGGGGTCCGTCCACAACCACTCGGTGAACTTGTCGGTGATCTTGCGGGCCTTCTCCTGCGCCGCGAAGGTGGCGGGCAGGTCGGTCGGGTCCCCGCCGGTCCGTTCGACCTCCGCCTTGGGGCGGGCGATCTGGATCGTCTTGGCATTGCACACCGACTCCAGCAGCTCCGCCGCTGTGCGGTGCACGGTCCCGTAGGTGTCCGTCATCAGGTGCCCGCCGGCCCCGTCGCCGCCGGCCTTGATGGTCCACTGCCCCATTGTGTAATCCGCGGCGGCCCGGCCCACCCCGAACACCTCGCGGACGAAGTCCGCGTGATCCTCCGCGGTGATCCACGGCACCCCCGGGCGCACATGAATCTCGGGGGCCTCGATCGTGCGGGGCTGCACCCCCGCCAGGGCGGCAACGTTGCCCGCGTACCCGGGATCGGCCTCCGCCGCGGCCCGCGCCGCGGTGAGCTTGCGCCGGACGTTGCCCGAGAGGTAGGTCGCGGCGGGGATCAGTTCCCCGCCGCCGTCGGGGTTGGGGAACACCCGCCCGGCCATCGCCTCCCGGGTGTCGGCCTCCCCCAGCCCCACCAGGGCACCGACCCGGGCCACGTCCACGGTGCGGGTCTCATCCAGGCTGATCCCGATGGCTTCCTCCACACTGTCCGCGCTGTCCCGGCCCTGCCGCGGCCCCAGGACGTCGGTGGCGAAGATCGGGGCCTTGCGGGCGGTCATCGTCTCGTCGTCGAAAATTTCCAGCGCCGCCACCACGGCGTACCCCGGATCCTCCAGCATGCCGCCGTACAGGTGGGACGTCCGTTTGCTGCGGGCGGTGGGCTCCCACGCCTTCTCCTCCCACTCCTCCCGCGTCTCCACCGGCACCGGACCCCCGTAGGCACCACCGTCCGCGCCGTTGCGCTTCCGCCACTTGGCTTCGTCTTTCGCCACCCGCTCGTCGTGCTTGGGCTGGGTGATGTCGGCCGGGTTCGTCCAGATGAACCGGTTGATCGGGCCGTGGGTGGCGACGTAGGCGTCATACACCCGGTTCAGCTCGCCGCGCAGCTGGTCCCGATCACCGGCGGGGAGCCCGTCGCGTTGCGCCCGGATCAGGGTGTTGCTCAGGTCGCGCATCGCCAGCATCGCCCGCCACTCGGCGGTCTTCGCGCGCCCCGCGCTGTGCCCTGCCCACACCTGCCCGTCCCAGCGTTGGATGCCCGCCGACTCGGTGTCATAGCGCAGGGTCCCCTCCGGGACACCACGACGCATGGTGGCCGCCGTGACCAAACCCCGATCGAACGCGGCCGGGTCCAGGGTCGTCGTGGTCTCCGCGGTGGCCGTCAACGCCAAACCCTGCGCCACCGCGCCGGTCGTGACCGCCGCCAGCCGGTCACGAACCTGCTCGGCCAGTGCCCCGCCGCCGGTGGTGTTGCGGACCTCCAGGGTGTTCGCATTGTGCATGCCATGCCCGGACCGCAACTCACCCAGCACGTTGTCGGGGTGTGCCACGAAGTAGTTGTTCACCTGATGCTCGACGTAGCGGCCACCGGCCTCGTCGAGGACGTCGATGGCGCTGGTGTCGATCCAGTCCTGCCCGGCGGCGGGGGCCTGCCCTTCCTCCCGTTTCCGCAAGATGACGATGTCGGTGACCACCGCGGTTCCCGCGACCCGGTCGAAAGCTTTCGTCGGCAACCGCACCGCACCCACCAGGTCCGCGACGTCGGCGATGTCGCGGCGGGCCCGCTGCTTGCCCGCGTCCAGCGTGAAGTGCGAGCTGATGGTGGCCACGTACCCACCGGGTGCGGTCAGCGCCAAACTTTTCAGGATGAAGTGGTTGTGAATATTGTGCCCGGCCGGGTTGTGCGCCGGGTCGTGCAACGCGAAGCCACCGAAGGGGACGTTGCCGATGGCGGCAACGAAGCTGTTCTCCGGCACCCTGGTCGCCTCGAAGCCCTCGTTGCGGATCTGCGCGCCCGGGTACAGCAGGGAACTGATCTTCGCTGTCGTCGGGTCCAGCTCAACCCCGACCATCACCGCGTCGGCGGGGGCCAGGCCGATGAACGTCCCCGCCCCGCTGCCCGGCTCCAGCACCCGCCCACCCGCAAAACCGGCGGCGCGCACCGCCGTCCACAGAGCGGCGGCGACCTCCGGGTCCGTGTAGTGCGCGTTGAGGGTGTTCGTTCGCGCGCTGCGGTAGTCCGCCTCCGACAACACCGCCCGCAGCTCCGCGTTCTCCGCCGCCCATTCGTCCTTGGTGGTGTCGAAGATCTGCGGGACCGCACCCCAGCCCGACCAGCGGGCCAGCACGTCCTGCTCGGCCGCGGTGGCCACCCGGTCCTCGCCCTCAACCCGCGCCACCGTGGCGATCGCCGCCAAGTTCGCCCGCGCCCTGGCCTTGATCCCCGACGGCGGGTGAATCGTGGTCCCCGGCCGGTAATCGCGCGCCGTCCCCGGCGGTGTCAACGCCGCCGGCTGTTGCGGGGAAGCCTGCTCCGCGGCGGGGGCGGGGGCCCCCTGCCCCAGCCCAGGTGCCTGCCCCACCGGCCCCGGCGGTGCCGGTGAGATGATGTCGCGGTGCGCCGGAGGTAAAGGTGTGCCGCCCGGGTCGATGCTGGCGGGGTCGGTGGGCAGATCGAACAAGGTCGGTGCGGTATCGGCGGTCGCCGCCCGCCGGCGGTTTACCGCACGCGGTCGTGCTGGCTGAGGTAGGCGTTGACCTCGGCCGCCATCACCTCGATCAGAGCCGCGTTGTCCCGTCTCGCCCGCGGACGGGTTCGCGGCGGCGGCACCAGCGCGGGCACCGGTTTGCCGTCCTCGACCCGGGCCTGCCACAGCAGGCCCATCGACACCTGGAAAGAGAAGCTCGTCCTGGGCCACACGGTCTCGACCGCTGCCTCCACGTCCTGCGTCGGGTCCGAGCGGAACACCGTCTTCCACCGGTCCGGGTCGGTCCGCGCCGCCACCGCCCACGCCTCCTCCCCTTCGGGCAGGCGCCCCCAGTTCGACTCGTCCCACTCCCCCGTCACCGGCTCCAACATCTCCTCCTCCTCGTCCGGGATCAGCTCGTACAGCTCCTGGTACAGCACGATCTCCTCCGCCTGAACCCGCGCCGAGTTGATCAGCCCCACCTGCGTCAGGTAATCCGGTACCCGCCCTCCGTGGGCGTCCCTCCACGCCCTGATCACCGCCTGCTGATTGTCGATCTGCACCTGCCCGACCATCTCCACCAACCGGGCCGCCTCCGTCTCGAAGTGCGCCGCCGCTTCCTGCGCGCTCCACTCCTCGGGAATCCAGAGGTTCTCGGTCCACACCCGTTCCACGATCCGGCGTATCTCCTCGCGGCTCATCGGCAGATCCTTCCTCCAGCAGGCTGAACAGGTCGGGCTGGTCGTCGTCGCGCGCAGCGGGCCGTGCCACAGCTCTCCTACGGACACGTCCTCGACACCCGCCTGGTCGGACCCAGCCCGGGCGGCACAGCCACCCCGGTGCGTCCCCCGCGTGCCTGCAGGTCTCACTATTCCCGATCTGCTCTGGCACGGCCATGAACCCCCCGCGCTCCGCCGCGGTCCGGTCATAGTCATCCCTCCCCTGCGTCGGCGTCCGCAGCCTGCGCTTTGGCTCGGGCCAAGGTGCGGTACACCGTGGAGCGGCCCACCTGCAGCAGCTCCGCCAGCTCCGTGCTGGTGTGCCCGCCCTCGTTGTACAGCTGCACCAGATGCTTCTGCAGGGCCGCACTGAGTTTCGGTTGCTTACCTTTCAGCCGGCCCTTCTCCTTGGCGACCTTCATGCCTTCCCTCGTCCGCAGCCGGGACAGGTCGACCTCGAACTCCGCGACCATCGCCAGGGCGGTGAACAACAGCTTGCCCACTGGGTCGGTCGGGTCGTGCACGGAGCCGCCGATGTTGAGCTTCACCTGGCGTTTGGTCAGCTCGTCGGCGATGTCGCGGGCATCAGGCACCGACCTCGCCAACCGATCCAACTTCGTGACCACCAAGGTCGAGCCCTCGTGGCAAGCAGCGAGGGCTTCCCGCAACCCTGGCCGCTTGCGGTCCGTCCCGGTCAATCCGTGATCGACATAGATGCGGTCCGCGGCCACTCCCAGCGCGGTGAGGGCATTCCGCTGCGCCGTCAGGTCCTGACGGTCCGTGCTGCACCTGGCGTAGCCGACGAGTTTGCTGCCCGTGCTCATACCCGGGATCGTACCGCAAGACCCCCCGCTAACGGGTTCCTTCGCCCGCGACCCTGCGCCCGGATCACGTTTCCGCGCATGTTTCACCAGGAGCGGGACACCGGGGTTCCGCGGACTAGGGCCGAGGAGGCCTCTTAGCCGGTTGGCCGGCAGCCGCAAACAGGGGTGAGTCAAGAAGTGCTCACCCCGGCAGCCCGTCGGGGCCGATAACTAGGGGCGAGGAGGAACCATGAGAAAGAAACTTGGCGGAGGTGGAGGTGGTGGTGGTGATGTTGTCGGCCGGGATGGCCTGGGCGCGGCTCATCGGCGTCGGCCCGCTCGTCGTCGTTTTGTGCGGGCTGTTCGTATTAGTCGCCGCGCTCGCGTTCTGCAACCAGGACGAGCCGACCCGTCGGGTCATCGCCTTAATCCAGGCGGTGAAGGCCCCCCGCCAGCCGTAGTCTCGGTGCTGGATGCGGCCACCTGTGTTGGCCGTCTCCCTGCACGCCGGACCCCTCCCCCCGGGGCTGGTGGCGCAGCGGCCACCGGCCACACCCCCCTCGTGGTCGGTGGCCACCCCTCGCACTGGCCGCCCGTGTCTCATCACCGCGGGTGCACGATCCGTTCCTCCAGGGCCTCGCGGGCGAGCTGGGAAATGGTCTTGCCTTCTCGGGCGGCGACGGCAGCGGCGCGCTCACGCAGGGTTGCGGCGACCCGGAACGCGATCTGCGGCGAGGTAGCCGTGCCGGACAGGGAAGGCCGGCCCGTGACGCGGCGCACCTGCTCGACGATGTCCTCGGCGACTTCCGGGGTGAGCCGGGTGCCATCCGCCAGGCGCAGATCTTCCTGGGCCAGGTCGGCGTCCGGCCGGATCGGAGTCTCTGGGGTGATTCGGGGCGGGGTGCGTTCGTTCATCAGGTTTGCTCCCTTCGGCGAAGGTGTGTCGGCATGACGTGAATGACCAGCAGGACGGCGTCTCCCTCAGGAGTGTCGTCGAGCTCGACGGCAACGATCTGCAGTTCACGCTCCCGTTCGTCACGACCCACGTACCGCCAAGCGGGGTTGGACGACACCGTGTTGTGGGTGGAAGCCACCCACCAGATCATTCGTGACCCGACCAGCCAGAGGATGCGCACCTCGCCACGACCGTCGTGGACGTCACCGATCGGGTGCGCGCCGAGGATGAGGGGCCGCCCGAAACACCGCCCCGAGTCCGCACCGTACGGCGCCGGGGTGAGACAAGATCGGAGGGCACGTGCCCAGTCTTTGGTCACCAACGGGATCAGGTAGGCATTGAGCACCGCAGCCCAGCCCAGCCGGGGCGCGAGCCGATGACGCCCGTCTGCCTGACGGTTTAGAGTCCGATCACCGGACCGCGGTGACCGCTGCAAACATTGCGGCCGTGGTGACGGTCGGGGCAAGCTCATCGGGTGGCTAGCTGAGGGGTCTTTCCGTTTCAGTTGTGCGAGGGAAATTTCCGGCAGGTGGTGGGAGTTGGGTGTCGGCTGAGCGGCGGAGCCTGCAGTTCCGCGACGTACTGCGGGTGCGCGAGTTCTGGTGGCTTTGGTTGGCCGACGTGCAGTCGCTGGTCGGGGACCAACTCGCCCGGGTCGCGCTCTCGGTACTGGTATTCGACGGGACAGGGTCAGGACTGCTGACAGCCGGTGTTTACGCGCTGACTTACCTGCCGGCGCTGCTGGGCAGCATCCTGCTCGGAATGCTGGCCGACCGGATGCCGCGGCGAGCTCTGCTGGTCGCGGGTGATCTGGTCCGCGCGGTGCTGCTGGCCGTGATGGCCCTGCCCGCAGTGCCATTAGGTGTCATGGCCGGGCTGCTGGTGGTGGCGGTCGTGGTCGGGACCCCGTGGAAAGCTGCGGAGTCGGCGTTGGTCGCCGACATCCTCGAAGGCGAGGGATACGCACTCGGCGCCGGGCTTCGGGCCGCGACCACCCAGGGTGCCCAGCTACTCGGCTTCGCCGCCGGTGGCGCGGTGGTGG
>JAABUI010001060.1_pt1 | contig 16795 bp, 28 predicted proteins | sample 5559111 | NCBI WGS metagenome assembly JAABUI01 (sample SAMN10711870, study PRJNA513365) | rock metagenome | isolation source: Antarctica rocks | place: Antarctica: Victoria Land, Buttleship Promontory
GATCCCAGGTACCCGTGATGAAATATCGGAGACATTTAAAAACGCCTCTTTCCGAAACAAGTCCTTGAACAAGGTGGTGTCACTTTCGCCGCCTGTCGTGCTGTCTCGGGGGCGTGGTATCATGGGACGAGGAGAGGGAGATTCGCGCTAAATTGGTCGGAGAGGCCCGAGAAATTCGATCTTGCCTTGTCCGTCATAGGTGGTCCTTCCTACCTGCCCGGTTGTGATCCCAATCACTATATTACGTTCCCGCAGCCAGGTTCGATCGCCCTTTCCCCATTCCATCACTGATCGCCTACACTTCATCCTCATATATAATATAACACCTTCAACCAGTTGTGCAGGTACTTCTTAGTCCCATCAGATTTCTCTCCCGTGACCGGATACAGTAATACCTACGCCATGTCTCACCCAACCGCCCCCGACTTTTCTCGCCCAGCACCGACACCACTCGACGCGCTACCCGACCATGAGTTTTGGAACTCCCACCGCTCACACTCCATCTCCACCCTCGCATCATCACCCACGTCACTCGCTTCGGTACCGCGCTCGCCATCAATCGTCGACCCACCACGCAAGTTTAGCCGGAAACTTCCTCCAAAGGTCACCGAGTCACTCGAGAACCTATCTTGGTCGACCACTAGTCACAGCACCTTCCTCCCGGTGACATCCTACAAGAGGGACAAGCCGTTCCCATCAACACCGCCGGGACAGTACACTCTGGCCGTCGAAGCGCCTTCCACAGAATTCGGCGCCATCCACGCCATCTCGCCTCCTTCCACGCGCAAGGCTTCTTCCTCGTCCACCTCCTCAGGCCCCACCGAAAGTAGCTCCACCATGTCCATACGTACCCCATACTCGAGCCAAGTCTACTCCCGACCCTCATTCTCATCCCACGCCTCCCCTTTATCCTGCTCATCAGGCTCAGCATCAGCCTGCGGCTCCTGGTCCGTCCTAGACGAAATTGAGTCCTCCGAACGAGCGGCGGCTGCCCGGAAAACAAGAGAATCGCGCAAGGAAAAGAAAGTGAGGAAGGCGGCGGAGGACGCGGCGTTCGACGTGGATACGCCGCCGCATGTACGGGATCTGTTCGAGGCGAGTCTGTTGGAGGTCATCGACGAGGATGGGGAGAAGGTCAGGTTTGGGGATCTCGTGAGGCAGAGACGGACGATCGTTATCTTCATCCGGCATTGTCAGTCCTCATCGCACCAATATGAGCAGAGCTGATGAGGATGGCAGGGTTCTGCCCTTTATGTGCCCAGTATATGAATTCGATCCTTGCCAAGGTATCGCTCGATGCGCTCGAAGAAGCGGATGTCGATCTTGTCATCATCGGGAACGGTTCCGACAAGATGCTCAGCGCCTACCGAAGTAGGCCATCCCTTATCTGCGCCGTGGGCTTCGCTGACCTCGCCCAGACAAAGCCTTCCGATGTCCCTTCAAAATGTACACCGACCCCTCACTCGCCGTGTACCGCGCTCTCGGCCTGACACGGAAAACGGGCAACGCCGGACCCGACGAAGACAAAGGCGATTACCTCGTCCAAACGCCACTCGAGTCAACCATTCAAACCCTAAAACGAGCGACCGTCATGCCCCTCCGTAACCCCGGACACTTCCTCCAGCTCGGCGGGGAGTTCGTCTTTGATGGAACACTGAACGTCATCTACACCCATCGGATGTCGACGACGCGTTCTCACGCTCCTATACGGGACGTCTGTGCGGAGGCTGGCGTACGATTGGAATTCATCCATTATGAGCCTGGACCACCGCCGCCGCCTGTGCACCGCAGCTCGGTGATATTGGAGGAGGACGAGGAGGACTGGCGGGCACAGCGGGATACTCAGCTCGAGCGGATTAGGGCTATGAAGCTCGCCAGACGAGAACTGGTTGAGGTCGCGCCTGGGAAGCCTGAGGCGAGGAGAGTTGATGGGGAGGTTAGAGTCGTTGGCGAGGATGGGGAGACGGACAGTCTAGATGACAATTTCGGGGCTTTGGGTCTTGTATAAATGGGTTGAGTGTATAGAAGAACAAGCGTATAATCTGAACTGTAGCGATGCTATCTTGTCATACATCTAGACAGCTGAAACGGTTGTCAGATTGGTTCAAGTCAGATATCTTGGTCAGCACTCAGGTTAGCACAGATGGGTATCACTGCATCATGGCGGTATACAGCTTCGCGCTATGCTTTGGGTCCCTTTCCTCCAGGTATCAACTGGGCATCATCAGCTCCTGCGAGAATCTCGAGGATGATGGACTGACCATGGCGATATTATTCCCATTTAACAATGTCTGCCCTAGCTCGGTCTCCTCTATTCCTGATGGTGTGACCGCACTGTACGCCATCCATCAGCTTAGGGATACAAGTCAACCTCGTCGGAGCGAAAACGGAGTCAGGCGAGAGGCCGGCGTAACTCCAGCTTCAAGAGAGGATATGGCTACGCACTACTCCTTCACATCCTTCAATACCATATCTGCCAAAACTGTCAGCTCAAGGTCCGTTACCGCTTCATACAGCAGGCGAAGGCAAAGATGAGGGTCCTGTTGGCTACTCACTGACATAATCGTCGAACCCCATTAACGTCCCGGTATATTCCCGCTCGTTCTTCATGAGTACCCAGATGGAGGAACCGATACACCGGTCGACTAGCTCGAGGGGGAGGATGGTGGACGCCATAGTGACGGCGGGGACGTAAGGTTTGAGCAGGAGGGCGAAAGGAGTGGGTCAGATGCGGAGGAACAGCACTGAGAAACTAGGATGGTTGTGAAGAGTACACGTGACTGGTTTCAAGTGGGGTTTCTGCCGATGCTCAATCCATCCTTTTTCTCTCTCCACCCGTTTCTGAGCACTGTAGGCAAGCAGTCAAGGAGATGAATAAAGTCGCTTTGCGTTCCGAGATTTGCCTGACAGCGTGACATGTCTGCCTTCGCGACCGGCACGAGGCCGGGCCAAGCGTTACACACCGTCGCCATCAACATACACAACTTCCTGTCGAGGTCCTTTTCGGGAGACACCGCAGAACGCACGTTCGTGCTGTTGCGTGCTGATACAAAACATGCAGAGATCCCGTGGATTCTTCTGGGTGTCTCATATCTCGCAATCCTGACGTTTGAAGCTTTCACCACCCGTAGGCCACTCTTGTTATTGAGGAGAACGACCGAGCAAGGGGAGATAGGCCACCAACATGCCGAAGTTCGATCCGGCCGTCTCCATCGGGTAAGTCTCCAAACATAAATGGTCACGTCTTTCGGCTGACACGTCCAAAGGCCATGGAAAGGCGGACAAGATATCGGCGTGACCATCTCATACCTCCAAGCGAGCCGGCTCGAGAAACCCCTTCTCATCCATCCTCTACTTGAGTGTCTCACTTGGGATCCTAGTACGTCAACTCGCGCTGTCTATCCCACGCGCGCTGAGCACACTCACAGAACCCTATGGAGTAGGTTTCTCCTCCCTCCTGACCGCTAGGAGAACACAGCCTGAAACGAGTAGAAATACCTGTTTTGGAATGTCGTCGAGTTCCCGGCGATAGCATGTATTTACATCGACTTTGACGAAAGTCCCACAGGTCAGCGATTTCTCTCCCTTCCGGTTACTCGCTAAAATGTGGCAGAGTAAGTTGAACGCCGCAATCGGAGCGTCCCTAATAGAGCGCGCATAGGATGATCAAGGAGCGATTTCAGCCGGCGACATCACCAAAGGTGGAAGAGCTTCACTTGCTGCACTACGAAACGGGGTTTGCATGCTTATCGTGGCCGCCCCGCTGTACTGACGCCTGGCAGATGGTCGATCCGGATAGCTAATCGCTTGGGAGTGAAGTACGCAGATCTCCATATTCGATCGTTCAACGCTGAACTTCTAGTAGCATCACCGATGTCTTTCAAGGATTGTTCGATTGCAGGCCGTTTCACAATGAAGCTGTCAACAGCTGATAGACCCAGTCTTCGCCTCTCCGCTGTACGTTGACGAGCTTGGCGAAATGCATCCGAGGTGCGCTCCTTTACTACCCTTTTCGGCTTCTCGCTCAATTTACCCAGGGCGGTCAGGGTAATGTAAGTGGTTGAGGAGCCACCTCGCTGCTGACGAGCAGGGAACAGCAGTACTTCGAGAAGCGCGCCCAAGGATTCTATGACAGCTTCCAAGGCTATCGCAAATCCGATGCTCTGCTCAACTTGACCTACTTCAACGGCATACGTTACGACCCGATCTTGGCGGAACGGAAACTACATTTCCGCGCGACAAACGTCTTCGTCCTCAGCCTGAGTAATTGCTGATACGCCATTACATGCATCCAAGAGATCGACGAAGGTGGCATGTTGATCTGACGCGCGTGGCGCCGAACCTGAGGAGGCTGATCGTGCCGGGCTGATCTCTCGTGGCTGGTTTCTCGTTTCTCGGCTTCGCGCGACCCCGGCATCCCAAGATTCATGCTTGATTGCGCAGTCCGGAATGCCTATCGAAAATGACGAAAGCGAAAGAGCTCGTCGGAGCGATCCTCGCGATCATCATCTCGAGCTTCAGCATCCTCGGAGTGGTCACCTTCGTCATCCAAAGTGCCACGGAAAGTGGGACCAAGACGAGAGGCGGAGCGAAGAGACTGAGGACGATGTGTGATCAGCCTGTTGGCTGCGGACGGGATGATTGCGTGATTCTTCTGGTACTGGCTTGAAAGGATCCAAACTAACGGAAGCAGCTTGAGCGCCATAGGACCTGCAGCTATGGCCTTGACGGGAACACCTCTCACCGGCTCAAAGTGCGATCCAGCTGGATACATCATAGCGACTGCACTTTGGTGGTAAGCTGTGTCCCTCGTACGTCGCGTTATCATCACTGAAGAGTATGGCGAGCTTTATGAATCGGCGGACGTCACTGTTCCTCCTCAGGTTCCCTCTGGCTGTGAGTCCTGCAGCCTAAAGCCGGGTGTGGCAATGCTGATCCCAGTAGCATCTGCTCATCTGCATGGTCACGAGGTAAGATATAGCCAGCAATGAGGTGGCCCTCATTGCTGGTCAGAGCTGAAGTATTGTCAGCTTCCGATTTGCATATTATGCAGTCTCGAATTCGTAGGGACGGATGATCGAGGCGTTCACGTTGGTGGCGATTATGGGGCAGGGTATGGCCGACGTGATTGTCTTTGGTGAGTCCACATGAGCTGATCGTCCTGCAACGCTGACTTGGGGATTCGTCTTGTCAGGTCTCGTTGAGAAACGGTAAGCGATCGCTTTCCAGATTGCTGAGTAGGCGCTGATGGGAACGCAGAAAACCAAAACGGTACAAGCAGGATCTGGCGGCTTGTACGCCCGGACCCTACGTCCCGTGGGTCCGATAACAGAGACCTAGATTCGAAGCAAAGGTTGAAATTCGCATACACATGCAAGTTATATGATCTCAAGACCGATCAATGCCATATTCGTTCATAACAGCTCTCATCCTCCATGACGCACGAGCAGCCGCCATGACGCCTACTTGCTATCCTTGGTCTCCTGTCCGGCCTTCTTCGTGTCCGTAGCAGCCTTCTCGACGTTCCCACCAACAGCGCCGGAATCGGTGAACCTGCGTGGGTTCTCAGCCTCAGACTTGACGGAATCCGTTGGCGGACTGATGGACGTGTGGGGGAAAGAGAACTCACTGCTTGCCGACAGCTCCATCCTTGGAGAATGGTCCTCCAACTACCGGACTCATCAGTGCAAGTCACGGCCTCATTCGTGATTTTGTGGGGCATGGTGAGGGGGGGACTCACCAGCCTGAGCGGTACTTCCAGCCTTACCATCCGCATTGAACTCCTTGCCGACCGCGCCGCCGCTCTACGACACCGTCCCATCAGCATCACCCTAGCATTACCCAATCACAGAGAGATGCAGCGGACGACAGAGCATGTATATGGGAGTGCAGTGAGGTGTGATGGAAGGAGAAGCTCGACTCACCTTGAAAGCCTGACCGACCTTCTTCAAAGCATCACCAGCCTGCTCCATCGCTGATTTGTCGGCGTAACCGCGGATCTGGACGAGAGCGCGGGGGACACGGGTAAGGTATGACATGATGGTCTAACGGGTTGGTGACTGTGATATATAAAGTGAGTTTAGCGTAAAAAGGTAGAGTGCTGATGCGGTATCGTACATGGGGGTAGCCTCTAGCCTCAGGGTAAATCGAATCGATGACGGTGAACTGGAATTCATGCGCTGGCATTTTACATCATCTTTGCCCTGATCGATCGAACACCAAGGATGGCATCACATACGGTAGCTCTAGCTAGTCCTCCGATTAACCCGACCAAGCCCGCTCCTGCAAAGTCTATGAAAACTGCTTGCGCCGCGTGAAGCTCATGTACCCGTGTGCTGGGAGCACAATCAACGTCTTTCCCGATGATCAGCATAATCTTCACAGATTCGAAACCCGCCCTCACTTGGTAATTTGTCGAAGGGAACGCAGGAGTGTCCAGCTTCATCGTAAAGTTTCGCACAATGTACGATACAATCACCGAGATCTGAAGGTACGCGAATGACTCCCCCACACATCTGCGTCAGACCCCATCAGTTGGCATTCGCCGACACATCGTTCCGTCCTCACCTATGTCGTCCGGCCCCAAACGGCTGATAGGGCGACTCGGTCCCCTTGCTCATCTGGCCGAATCCGTAGTCGATCTGCTCACTCGTGGAGCCAGAGTATTGCTCTTTCGCGAACGCCGCGATTCCCTTCTCGTCAAGCCATCGCATAGGGTTCCAAGTCTTCGACTCTGACCAGATGAGTGGGTCCATCGCCGAAACACCGGGAGCAGCGACAAGGAAGTGGCCTTGGGGAATGACGTAAGGAGAGTCGGATCCAGATGGTGATGAAAGGCTTGGTGGGACTGGGATAGGTGATATTACCTTGCGATAGATGGAACTAAGGCGGATTAGTGAAGCTCTCGAGGGCAGTAGCGGACGCTCACTGGATTGGAGCGTGCTAGAACCGACGTGAGCTCGTCCTGGCGAATGCAGTATAGACACTGACCATGCGAAGCGTTTCTCGAACAACAGAGTCCAGCAAAGGCATCTGCTTAATGCTCTCATTTGTGACCTCGCCAAATGTCCCATCTTCTCTGCCGAACACTTTCTTCTGCTCGTCATATAATTGCTCGCTATGCCGATCCGTCGATTAGCCAAATTTCGCCCGAAGAGCCACAAAAGAACTGACACGATGTCTGGTCGGTCCGCAAGGTGAAGCAGCGTCCATGAGCTCGTGGCCGATGAAGTGTGTTGTCCAGCCATGAGGATGGCGATCATCATATGAGCGACATCTCGATCGGTCACCGGGGTGCCATCGCGGTACACGCTCCCCTGCAGCGCAGTGATCATGTCGAACTGGCCCTACCCACCACATCAGATGTGTCCACATGGCTACTGTATTACTCCACGGTATGGGCGCCCTCCGCCCTCTTCTTCATGATGTCCAAGTAGAAATTGCTCATCTCCCTCTGTGCCTTATCCCTCTTCCTATAACTCGGCAAAGGCAAGTTGGGGAACAAGAAATTGAGCGGCGTGAAACCCCGGTCAAGGTCCTCGATATTCCTCGCAAAGCCTTTGTTCAGGGCTTGGCGGACTTCTTCTCCTTGTAGGGTACGCGAAGCGGTGAGGGTGATGAGTTCCGACATGTTTGGGAGGATCTCGATTGTCTTTGGACCAAGGGAGGTGGGAGTCAGGTGGAGCTCATGTTCGAAGAAGTGTTCTGCCTCGCGGTAGATCATGGGAGTGTAGGATTGTAGGGCTTCGGTGCTCAGACCGTGCTTGATCTAAGCACCCGCATCAGTCAGACCCCTCGCCATACGAGGCTTGAGGCACTCACAAACTTCTTCTCCTGCATGAGAATATCGTTTGGACAATCGTACACCACGCCCTTGCCGAACACCGGGGTCGTCAAATGCTGCGACCATCGGCTGTCAGGGATACCCCAATTTCAGCTTGAGGCGTGGACGTACCGTGTACGCCTCCTCCGCTGAGACCTGACTCAATTTCCCACCCAAAGACAAGTTATTCCCCTTGGGTCCAAGCGCGACCGTCATCCTCCGACCCAACATGATGAATGTAAACACGTCGCCATACTACCATCCAATCAGCTCAATCCCCGATAAAAGCATCGAGACAAGCCCACCTTCTCGCGACACGCAAACAGGAACTTGTATGGGTCCATCCCATAGCTGACAGTGCTGCCCACCCACGGGAAGTAATGGAACACCATAGGTGGGAGCGACTTGTCTCGCGGCCAGTACTGCGCGTGATCAGACCATGTCCGGCTCGATGCACGATGAAGGCGGGACATACGAGTTGTTGAAGGACGTTTATGAGGACGACCATAGCGGGGACGAGAAACCATTGTATCATGAGGACTTTAGGTTGAGCCAGGAATGTGACGAGGTCTACGAGTTCAGTGATGATGGTCGACATGGAGGTCGAGCGATGCTCAGTTGTGGAGAGCGAAAAATTGGAATCATCGAGGAAAGGAGGAAGACTCGATCTTGCTCGTACGACGCCCGCCAAAAGTTGGGGGGGACAAAACCAAAAACAGACTGAACGTGGCGGCGGCTCGGCTTTCCTTAGTCCTAGGCACACTCCTCCGGCTTGTTCTGCAGACCGCTGCGGAAGGGTTCAAAGGCCAACAACAGCAACTTGGCATCTACTCTGCCCAATTGAAAGTTCATCACTCGATTGTCCATCGATAAACCTAGTCATTCACTCTTCTTCGTCCTCGTCATCCAACTCATCCTCGTCCAACTCATCTTCTTCCGGATCCCAATTCTCATGCTTCCGCACTGCACCCCCATGATTCCCCGGATGCCGTTGATATGGATGATACCCGTAACTTGAGGGTGGGGGATGCATGTGGCCTCGTGCTGCACCGACACCTTGCATTGCAGCTCCGCCCAAACCGGATGCGCCCAGTTGATGTACCTTGGCGTGCCGTTTGAGGTTGGATTGCACCGAGAAACGGCGACGGCATGACGGCTCTTTGCACACGAATGGTCGCTCGCCAGTATCTGGTCTCGTCAGCGAGAGAAGGTGAATAGGCTGAAGTGCTGCTCACGGGAATACGTGTGTATCCGGAGAGAACTCGGTCGGGAGAAGGTCTTTGCGCAATACGCGCAGGTGTACTTGGGACCGACTCCCCCTTTGCCCGGACTGGGATCTCGTTCCTCAGATGTCCTTCCCTTTCGCTCCTCCTCGGCAACCCGCTGTGCGAACTCCGCCAGCATCTCCATCCCCCTCATCGAGGGATCACCTTTCATATCGACATCACCATCCTCAAGTCCCAGATTTCTCGCCTCCGTTGGACCTTTCCGTCCCAGTGATGTAGGTCGGGGACCAGCGTCCTCGCTATCGGAATTGAGGTTGATTCCGGGAACGCTGACGACCGACTCGGTCGAAGCTCGACGCACAGGCCAGCCGGTGATGTTGATTTGCTCCGAAAGGGATGGTCGGTCCATGGGAAAGCCACCTTCTTGAACCGGATGGAAGCGGCCACTGGCCATAGCAACGTCATCCCCACTCTTTGCCATAATGATCTCGGTGAGCGATGATCGCCGGAGGACGGGTCTGGCAGTTTCCGGGGTAGATGGTCGAGTGAGGGATGGTCGACCTAATCGGGCAGGATGTCCGGGTTGAGGTACATCCAACGAGTCTCGGAGGATCGGGAAAGCTTGGAAACCTTGAAAACGGGGCAAGCCTTCGATAGTTGGAGGTGGAAACATCGAAGGCCGCCGATCTGGAGGATCTGCATGTACATGGCCTGTATCTCGGAGCGTCGGAATTCGTTCGTTCGCAGAGAGGTCGGCAAATGACTGTGCGAGCTGACCTCCTACTAAAGACGCGCTCCGCGATGCGGTAGAACGGCGACGTGCGTAGTCGGCTGCCATTCCCGAGCCAGATGGGCCCGACATCGACTGGCACGACTGCGACGCTATAGCGGTCATTGCTGTAGAAGGACCAGCGGAAGGGAGTGGTCGCAGACCGCGTCCAGGAGATCCGGTATTTGATCCGGTCGAAGGGAAGGAGGCGCTACGGCTTTGCGCCTGCAACTTTAGCCGTGCCGACTCTTCGGCGTCGCGCAGTGCTGGTGGACCGTCGGATCGTCGACGCTTATCGTCATGCTCATCAACGAATGGCAGTGTGGGAAAAGAGTTGGCGCGAAATGCAGGCGCGCCACGTAATGACGAGCTGCTGCCAAATTCCGGTGCCCACCAGCCTGAAATGGAGTGGGACTCGGAGGAGGAAGCGAGGGATGAGTAGCGAGAGGTTCGTCCGGTGGAGGGAGAAGTTGAGGGAGATGGTGAGATGAGCGAGGGAATCGAGGGGGATTGGAATAATGAACCTGGGATGGAGGAAGAAGGAGTCGGAGGGCGGTCTGCTGCAGTTAGAGAGACGTCTGGTTAGGGGTATGAAAACATACCCGCTGCGACCCCAAAGAGTGCTTTGATCCCAGGAAGGCTGATACCCTCCACTCTCTCCTGCTCTTCCTCCTTCACTCGGCGCAACGGATGTCGAGAGCCGAGTTCACCATATGCCTCCTCGTCGACGTTCTCCTCCTCCCTTATCATCGGGTCGAAACGAGACTGTCTCCGTCTGGCCTGGTTTGGCCGGAAAAGGGACTGGGGCTGAAGATGGGCTCTTGAATCGGAGCTGAGGAGGTTTGACCGGGGCTTAGCGGAAGAGTCTGAGGGAGAATGAGGATCGGATTGGTCGGTAGCGACCTTCATCATGTTTGGCCGCCCCAGAGGGGCCGGCGAATACTCCTCTGGCGTCGTTATGATTGGCGGTAAGGCTTCTTCTGAATGAGTCGACGTGGAGAGAATCGTATCGGTGTACGGGGAATCAGGGAGAGATGAGTGAGGGGACGGAGTAGATTGGTATGCCATTGAGACACAAGGATAAAGCGTGATGGATCGTCGTGAAGGGTGAAAGGCAATCGAAGGGACATAGGCGAGGGAGATGGGGAGTCCGCGAGCGACGCGTGGGAAGCCAAAGGCGCCAAGATCGTTTGGAATCGAGAGCGAGCGGTCGTTCAGTGTCGAGTTGCGATACCGAAATATGCCAAGGCGGGATCATCGAAGGTGGATTAAGGGGGAAAGGGCCGGGAGATCCCATTAAACGATAAAAAGATAAACGGAGGGTCCGGTCAGCGAAGGCCCCTTTTTAGGTGAACGAAGGAAACGGGGAAGGGAATAGAAGATGGAAGGACGGGCGACGAAGCGATGGGGCGAAGCGACGATCATCAACTCCGGTGATCTCCCATCAATTGAACCCTTGCCGAGGTTACGGGGCTCACATGAGCAGGGCGAGGTTGTAACGTCGAGCCCCGTGCCAAGAAACGGGTAGTCATCCACGAGTGAGATGCTTCGTTCTCAGCCCGCCAAGGACACCCAGTCCGCCGGCAAGAAGCCAGGGGCACCAAATGAGAATGATCAAAGGATCCACACAAGCCGTCCCAAAGCTCCCTGCTGCGGATCCCACGACCGGTTCGAATTCCGACGGATAGGTAGACTCACGAGGTCAATCCAGTCAACCTCGCTCCGCCTTCCAAGCAGTTGAGCAGAACAGTTCCGGCTGACGTCGAGTTCGGCTGATCCGGCAGAAGAATTTGATGGGATGTTCGGGAACCCAATGTGTCTATAGGTCCTCTCGGGGTTACAAGGAGGGGTTATAACGGGTGATTCCGTCGACTTCGTGTATCATGTGTCGAAGAATGGTTGAGAGGGACACAATTGCCAAGGGTCTACGAGGTTGTCGGAAATATCGCCGCTGCGATGGTATCCCGGCGCCCGAGGCAGATCTCGCACTCGTGCCTGCCTTCAGACCCTTCCTCCTTCCAACGTCCTTCCAAGCGAGTACGAGCACGCTCCACAGAGACGAGCGACGATGGACGATCAAACGAGCGATCACAAAGTCTCAAACGCTCCCGCTCCAACATAAACGAAAAAAGCTCCTGGTCCACCAGGCTTTACCGCAACGTTTCTACTCGAAAAGCGCTATGTGGCGTTCTGCGAGCTTAGATTGAAAAAGGATCCCGAGCGGAGAAAATGACACGGGAGGCGTTCTCGAAAGCGTTACGTCCTCGAGGGTCTTCCGATGGGAGGCGCAGCACCGCCTTTGACCCGGATGGGCGATCAGGGATCGTCGAGGCACCCGATTCTCCGTTTCGGCTTTAACCGCTTTCGTAAGAATCTGCACCGTTACGACGAAAACAAGCTAGTCTTCAGGTCCTGCAAGGAGCGAAATTCGGACCTTGTTGATGTTCTCAACGGCCTCGTCTTCGCAGACAGGTCCAGGTGCCAGGAGTTTGGTAGCGCGATGTGAAACCCGCGTGTACCCTTCTTGCGCCACACGACGTTTCAGACAAATTGCTTCCTTCCGATACCACAATTCAAAGGCCTAGACCGCCGATTCAACAAGAGCCAAACAGTATGCCAGAATCCAAGGAGCCCTCGAAGGAGAAGTGCCTTCAGCCACCTGGCTGAGGTTAGCGCGTACTTGAGGAACGATGGAGTGCGAAGCGGGACACGTACTTTGAGCTGGCCTTTCAGTCGACTCCCACTTGTCATTGTCCTTGTACCTCTGAGCCCAGACTTCGCAAGATCATCTTGTGCGTAACGCTGAATACGACTCTGCATAGGCAATCGGTTCCGTCCTTCCTGAAGCTCTCGGTTCCTCCTCATGGACCGAAGCCGGTACTTCGCTCCAGAAAAGTCGGACAACAGGAAGTAGAGCAGGCGAAGCAGCACCAGATCGTCGATGCTGCCGTAGATGGGGGTACCGCTAAAGCCAACACGTATGTTTCTCCTGCCCCGCCTTTCATGATCTCGAGAAGCGGTATAGTGCCCTGGGGTACTTGACTGGCGACCAAGCCCGCCAGACCGAGGGAAACCTCGAAGCCGAGAAAGCGCAATGGGAATACAAGCGCGCAACGTCCGACTCGATCATGGCTGTACCGTTACCGAGTGTGGAAGGGGTCAAAGGGAAGTTGAAGAGTGTGGCGGGGATGGTGAAGGGGGATATGGAGGAGCAGAGGGAGGGGAATGTCAAGGCTGAGAAGGCGGCTTGAAAGACTGGGGTTTAGGCGGGTGATATCCATTCCCCTACCACTCCGGTGTCACCAGGCATTCCGTGGGAGAGGTGGGATGGACTATGCACTTGTGCTGGGCATTGCATTATAGACTCCCATGACACAACACTGAACCAATGAGATTGCCCGAAGGATCGACTTTCGCGTCAGATCTATATCCCATGGTTCCCACGCGCAGGATCGCTCATGTATTGTGAGGAACGCCGTGGACAACTTCCGGGTACGCCTGTCGGATGTGCTCGAACAATCCAGGACTGCGTTCTGCGAGAACCCTTTCCAGATTCAGCCTCAAGTAAGAAAAGCCATAGCAGCATGACTCACATGGGATCTTCGCCGAGGCCCACGAAGATGATCGATACACCGGCGTCCTACGAATATCAGCATGGGTTTGCGGTGGTCGCAGATGGAAGGCGTACGATGGCGGAGGCGATGGTTTGGGACTCGAACAGACCAATGAGGAAAGTATAAAGAATGATTGGGCTATGGATATCAGCTGGGCAGGCCGCGGAGTATTGACCACTCGAGTTGTAGGCAGGGTAGCGATTATTGGTGTTGAAATTGTTGTAGCCATTTGGAGGATAGCCACGAGAACCGTCAGTGGGCGCTTGCTGCTCGTAATACTGTGGAGCGCTCATTATCGCGCTATCCAGACTTGGGAGGTTCGCCTCGAGATACAAGATTCGCTCATTTTTGAAGTTTGATTCGCCCAGTATATGCGGGACAACGTCACACCTTCCGGCCTATGGAAATTGTTGATCTTCCCGCGGAAACAAATCTTGGCAGGGAAATCTCCCGGACCCAATTCTTGGGGGAGGAGACATGTCTCCGAAACGCCTGGAAGTGTGGCATTTTGCCCAGTGCATTGAGGTGTCGTGTGGGCTTATTGCGTTTCGGAGGCCGAGCTTCGCGAATATAAGGGCTGGTACACCACTCTATAGATACGGCTCTACCTCGTGAGGCGTCTGCCTCATTCCAGCTCGTCCCTGTTAGTCGGTAGGGCTACTTCCAGTACCATCGCGTCGACCTGCATCGAGTCCTGCACGGTCGACTCGCTGGAGCTATCGACGTGATCGCCGCTCCTTAGACGAGATGATGTAAGTGAAGTTGTTCTACAGCATTGAAATATCTGCTGACGCTGCTATCCAGCCGAAATATCCCACCTCGCCCCACTGAGGGTATGAATCCCTCTCGAGGATACTCTCAAGGCTATCCCCCTTCCTCCTTCCAGCAATCTCAACAACAACCTCCTCAGCTCCTCCAAAATGGGACATCCAACCAGCCCCAACTGCCACAACAGCAGGGAACATCTTCAGATGCGCAGTCAAATAGTGCAGGTGGACCGGGGGCGGAGATGAACCTCGCGAGCGTGCTTCACTACCTACAGAGCGAGTGGAGAAGATGGGAGCGGGATCGGAATGAGTGGGAGATTGAGCGGGCGGAGATGAGGGTGGGTAATGGATCCGGTATCAGAGCTGATGAGCAGGCGCGGATAGCGTTACTGGAAGGTCAGAGGAGATCGGCTGAGAACCTCAAGGTGGACCTTATGCGGAGAGTGAAGATGCTAGAGTTCGCCATTCGACAAGAAAGGTTTGTCACCAGACCTATATTCTCGGGAGTGATGCTGATGTTCACATAGGACGAAGAACTTCGGTACGGCTGGTCGGTCCGCCGCACCTCCGCCAGCTCGCTTGGTTGCTCTACAAGACGAGGACAGATCAATTCGGGACGAAAAGGAAGAAGGCGGGAGCGAGGGAAGCGAGGAGGGCGGTATGTCTGCCTCTCGAGAGCTCATTCCCGCCCTGATCGAGCGGTAGCGTCTGAACGACCAAAGCCGAATGGCATCCATACCGCGATGAGCAAAGCAGCGATCTTGTCCTCCCGCAAGGAGGCCGATACAAGCGCGTGGAAGACCGTTGGGGGAGCTCCCAGGGATCCGAAGTCTCGTGCGAGAAGTCGAGATTATCTGAAGCAGTCAGTGGGGTTTCCTAGTCATCTGCATTGAAGCTGATAGTCTCAAGATGTTTGCAAGAAATCACCTATCTCACCTCTCCTGGCGCGCTGAATCCCCTTCCTCCGCGTCCTCCTATTTCAGTCAACGACCCTTCTTCTCCCGTTGCCGACAACGGCTCGTTACAGGAGCAGGAGACCCATCCGGATCCATCGGCACCACTACGACCTCGCAAAGCATTGCCGGATCAACCCGTCCCATCCATCTTCAACAAACACGAGACTCCTTCCGAATCCTTGCCGAATGGAGTCAAGGAGGAGCCGATAGAGCCATCACCAGTTGCACCAGAACCGCAAGACGCACCAAAGTCCCACCCGATGAGTATAGATACCACTGCACGACCACCCTCATCACCGGCAGTACGGACGATGAATCTACCAGATGAACAGTCTCAGGAGAACGAGGCACCAGAACAACCGATCCTCACAGCGATATACCGGCCAGATAGCAAAGCCGCTTGGCGAGAAGAGCTGCGAGCCGCAAATGAGAAGGCAGAGAAGGTGAGCAAAGTTAACGTGACGTTGCTAAATGGATAGGCTCGGGATGAGAGACTGAAAGCCTCCGACCAATCAGACGAGGAGCAGCTCGCCAATCTGACACTCAACGTTGAAGACGAAGAGGTCAAACCTGACGACAATGTCGAGAGGGTCTGGTCTTCTCGCCGAAGTTTGAAGAGCCACCTCGACGTAGTCCGAGCCGTTGCCTTCGCTCAGGGTCATGGTATAACGCTGGCTACTGGAGGAGACGACAACACAGTGAAGGTCTGGAGCATGGAGACATCCAGCATCATGAGCCAGAAGTCAGCCGACTTCATTCTTTGGGTATCCATGCTGACGATTGCAGACCCAGTGCGACAGATATTGAGCCCGTTCTCACATTACGCGGTCATACTTCCTCCATCACGGCCTTGGCCATCTCCACGAGCCTGTCCACGATATTCTCCGCTTCACTTGACTCTACCATCCGACTGTGGCGCCTCCCGTCACCCACCCAAGATTCCTATGCGCCATTCGATCCCTCCTTCGCCCTACAAGTCCTAGAAGGCCACACCGAAGCTGTATGGGACGTCTGCCTGCTCCCGCCTCGTGAGGCGGTGCAACCGGGCAAACGACCCACGGAAGGACGGCTCGTCAGTGCCAGTGCTGATGGGACTGTGAAAATATGGACAATGTCGAACAGCAACTGGAGTCTGCAGTCTAGTTTCGGCGACTTTGGCGGCGGGGTTGTGCCGACTTGTTTGAGCCTGTACAGCTTGGATCTTGGGAAAGTCTTGGTGGGCTTGAGCAGTGGGCTGGTGAAGCTGTATGATGTGAATTCGGTGGAGGAGGTGCTGTCGTTTGGCGAGGCGTCGGAAGGTGAGCCTCAGATTCAAGGTTTGAGGACACCTGTACTGACGAGATCAGATGGCCAAGTCAATTCGGTCATGAGTCATCCGACGTTACCTGCGATCTTATCAGCCCACGAGGACGGTCACCTTCGATTTTACGACGCAAAGACCTGTACGTTTCCGTCTAAAGTCTCGGATCCCACTCTGACGTGCCATAGCCTCATCCCAACCCACACATACCATCCTAGCGCACCCCTCTCCGCTCACATCGCTTTCCATATCCCCACTCTCCCCGCTGGCTGTCTTCACCGCGTCGACAGACTGTACCCTCAGATTATGGGACCTCTCGCGGAAGACATCTCTCCAGGACT
>JAABUI010001061.1_pt1 | contig 16794 bp, 17 predicted proteins | sample 5559111 | NCBI WGS metagenome assembly JAABUI01 (sample SAMN10711870, study PRJNA513365) | rock metagenome | isolation source: Antarctica rocks | place: Antarctica: Victoria Land, Buttleship Promontory
CGCGGCGCCTCGGCCGGTTGCGCTGCAGCGAGGCCGGCTCCGGTGGCCCACCGGGCTCCTCGGCCGCCGCCGGCTTCCTGAGCAGCAGGGTGTCGCGGAGCAGGGCGAGCCGGGCCGGCAGCTGGTGGACGGGCGTGGCGGTCACGACCAACAGGCCGAACGTCGCCAGCAGCAGCAGCATCGGCACCGCGACGTACGCCGTGAGGGCCTGGCGCAGCGGCTCGCCGAGAGCGAAGCCGACCAGTCCCCCTTTGTCGGCACGCGGCCAGCCACCGCGCACCACGTGCAGCACGCCCAGACCGCCGAGGGCCAGACTCGACCACCCCACGAGCACGCGCCCCCGACCACCCGTGCTGACCGGGTGGCGCAGCACCCGCCAAGCTCCCAGGACGAGCAGCGGGGGGAGCAGGAGCGCACCCCGCCCGAGCAGCGCGGCGAGTCCCGCGGCGAGAGCATCGCCGGCCGCCCCGGCGTGCCACCACGCACCGGTGGCGGCGATGAGGGCAGCGGCAAGCAGCAGCAGCCCCACCCCGTCTCGCCGGTGGGCGGGGTCGAGCTCCCGGGCCTCTCCCATGACCGCCCGCGTCAGACCCCCGACGCCCTTGGCGAGCAGTGCGACCAGGCCGGTCACTGCCCGGCCGAGCAGACCCAGGGCCCCGCCGATCGCCTGGCTCACGAGCGTGGGAACGCCGGGAGTGCGTCGTGCGGCGGGTCGGCGTCCGGCGGGGCGCCGGGCCGACGACCCCGCGCCGTTACCTCTGGCCGCCCCGTTGCCTCGCGTCGCGCTCTTGCCTCGCGTCGCGCTCTTGCCTCGCGTCGCGCTCTTGCCTCGCGTCGCGCTCTTGCCTCGCGTCGCGCTCTTGCCTCGGGTCACCCCGGCGCCCTTGCCGCCGACCGCCGCGGGACGCGTGGCCGCACCGGACCTTGCTCCGGCACCCGGGGGCTGCGCCGGTAGACGGGCCGACCCCGACCGGGGACGGGACGTCGTCGACGCGCGCGTTGCCATGCCCCGACGCTACCGGGGTAGTACCACCTGTCACACCCGTCCCAGCCTCGACACGCCGCCAGCGGCGCTGCACATGGCCGCTCGCGCCCTGTTTGCGCGAAGCGCTGCCCAATGGTCGCTCGGGCAGCGCAGCGAGCGCCCGCGAACCAACGGTGAGGCCTTCTCATGCGATCCGACACGGCGGGTCGTGGATCCAGCCGGTGGCATTGAGGCATCGGCCGTCCCGGAGCTTGAGAGTCCGTCCACCGGCGTGTAGGTCGTGGTGGCTCTTCTGGCACAGCAGCACGGTGTCGCTGATCGAGGTGGTGTGGCAGTGCGACCAAGGGATCGCGTGGTGTGGTGCCAAGGGCCGGTCGGGTCGGGGTGGGCAGCCCGCGGCTTGGCAGATCCCGCCGGTCTCGTTCCGTTTGGCCCGGCGTTCGTGGGGTTTCAGGGTCCGTTCGGTGTGGCTGGTCTCGACCACCCGGTGGCCCAGACTCAGCACGTAGCGGGTGAGCACGCTGTCGCACAGCCAGCGGCGGACCAGTCCGACCGGCAGGCGCTGCCCGGAGGCGCCCATCGCGGGCAGCGCGCCAGGCAGTTCGTGCAGCGCATCCAGGCCGACGGTGACGCCCAGGTGCGGTGCGACCTTGTCCCGCAGCCCCAGGGCGCCACAGTCCAGCAGCCGCCGGAGCCCCCGTTTCAGCGCGTCGTGCCGGCGCTGCTTCAGGCTCCGCGGGCCGGTGCCGTCGTAGAGCTGCTCGGCCGGTTCGTCGTGCCGGCCGTGCGCGGCGGCCGTGTCGGTGGGGTTGTCCGGGTCGGTGGCCAGCTGGGCTTGCAGCACCGTCCACAGAAGCTCCCCGCACTCATCGTCGAGCTCGGCGTCGGTCAGGAACCAGCCGGACCCGTCCGGGTTGCGCAGCAGGGTGAGACCGCGGTCGGTGTGCGCCCGGTCGGCGCGTTCCTGCAGCCGGACGGGCAGCAGTGCGTCGATCAGCCGGGCCAGCGCCGGCCGGAGCTGCGCCGGTTCCAGGTGCAGGGCCAGCACCACCAACGCCGCCTCCAGCCGGGCCACCGCAGCGACGGGTTCGAAGCAGATCCGGGTCAGCTCGCCGGTCAGCTCGGTCAGGCGCGGATCGTCCTCGGCCAGCCCACCCAGGGCCTCACCGATTAGGTCCGGAACGCCGCGCATGATCACCGCTTGCAGGACCTGTTCCTGCGGCTGCCCGTCGAGCAGCCCGTCGGGGCGGTCCAGGAACCGCCGGACCTTGCCCAACGCGGTATCGATGAGCTTGGCCGACCGCAGGGGCAGGCCGCCGTCCGATACCTGCTCGGCGACCAACGGCAACGCCCGCAAGGCCCGGGCCAGGGTCACCTGGGACCGGTCGAGCTCGACCTGCTGCGCCACCAGCCACGAGTTGGTCGAAGCCGCGTCAGCGAGGGCGTACAGGCCGCGGGTGTCCACATCGGCCAGCCGCTGCAGCTGCACGAGCTGCAACCGCTGCACCAGGCGCAGCAACACCGCCGTCTCGGCCAACGCCTGCGCCCCCGGCAGCTCCACCGCGACCTGCGCCGCCAGCCCATCGACCGCGTCGGCCAAGGCGCGCAACGGTGCCGAAGGGGACTCCATCTACGCTATCCCCTCGTTCGAACGTATGTTCTATACTACAGCAGCGTGCAATCAGGGGCAAGACCTGTGGACGGCGAGAACCGCCAGTACAGCCGATCTCCTCTGCCGCGCCGGACCGGCGCCGTGCACGAGCAGACCGTCCACCAGGGCCCTACAACCGCCGGGCTTCAGCTCGACGTCGCGGCCGGAAGCCCAGACCGCCCGAGCTGGCCATAAGGCAGCGGGACCTGCTCGACGAACGTGCTGTACCAGTCCTTGACGCCGGTACCCGAATGGGAAGCGGTACCTGCGACAGCGCGAGCTCAGCAGCTCAGGCCCTTTCGGCTGCCCTCCTGATGGCTGCCAGCGTCACCGGGATGCTGCCGTGGGCAGCCTGCGTACGGTCGGCCATCTGCGCCTCGGCGTCGTCGCCGTACCGCTGCTTAAACAGGGCGATGCCAGCGGGAAGGAACTCCCACGACTCGGTGAGCTGGGTTCCGCCCTCGGCCGGCGAGAACATGTAGCCCCAGCGCACTAGGGACTCACCGACGACGAAGGCGAACTCGCGCCCCGGCTCGGCCGCGATGACCTCAGAACGCGTCTCCCACGTCCGGTCCGCCGTCTCGTTGCGGCCGGTGAACCGGCCGCCGATCCGCGGGCCGTCCCCGTCATCCCACCAGCACGCCCGGCAGATCGGGCTCCACTCCCCCATGCGGGACACGTCGGCGATCATGTCGTACAGATCCGCCGGCGGCCGGGCGACGAAGATCGAATCGGAGTAGGAGAGCGGAGGCACCCGCCCAGTCTCCCTCGGACGCCCTTGATGAGGAAGCCGCCCACGTCAATGTCCGTCCAGCGGCCCGGGCGCAGGCCGCTGCTTCTGCTGCTGCTGATGCTGCTGCTTCTGCTGCTGTCGGGGTGGAGCAGCTCGTCGAGGCGGCCGCCGGCGAGGGACCCGGCCGCGTCCCCGAACACGGCGAGCACCGGTCCGTCCCGCGACACCACCGAGCCGTCGTCGCCCAGCACCGTGATTACGTCGCTGGAGGTCTCCACCAGAACCTGGAAGCGGGCCTGGGCGAACAACCTGGCCCGTAGCTCCGCGGCCTGCACGTCGGTCTCCCCCGCTTGGCGCAACCGCACGAACAGCTGAGCGACGACCAACCCGATCCCGAGGAAGAACACGCCGCGACTCACCCAGTCGCTGACCTCTTGCGGCGCCCAGGTGCCGACGTCGGCCGGCAGCAGCGGACCGGCGATCACCAGGGCGGCCGAGGCCGTCAGCGCGGCTCCGCGGCGGCCCGAACCGCATCCCGGCCCACATGATCAGCAGGTAGAACCAGTGCGGGGCGATGTGTGCGGCGCCGCCCAGCGCGACGCTCAACAGCCAGCAGCCCGCCAACCCGGCCGCAATCAGCCCGACTGCTCGCGCGCGGCCGACCAGCGAGTCGGGGTCGCGGCCGGCACGCACCACATCAGCCTGCAGTGGCACGCGCGACTCCTCCGGCTGACATCGGTCCGTACTGGCTCCCCTCATGTCCTGGGATCGGCCAGCGGCGCGCGCACCTTGAGTCGCTTCTCCAGGGTCCGCCCCTCCAACGCCGCTGGCGCTCCCGGTGTGGCCGGCTTCCTCCACCGAGGATGAGTACGCGGGTACGGCTTCGCTGTCGCTCGGCTATCCGCAGATGCGGGGGCCGTGTACGGTTTCGTCGTGAGCGCACTGCGAATGGCCGATGCGGCTCGGCTGCTGGGCGTGAGCGATGACACCGTCCGCAGGTGGGCTGATGCCGGCCGGATCACAGCGACCACCGACACCGACGGACGACGGGTCATCGACGGTGTGGAGCTGGCGCGCTTCGCCTGCGAGAACTCCACCCGACCGGTCCTGCTGGACGCCGGACCGATCGTCGGGGAGTCCGCCCGCAACCGCTTCACGGGCGTGGTCACCAAGGTCACCAAGGACACCGTGATGGCGCAGGTCGAGATCCAGGCCGGTCCGTTCCGGGTCGTGTCCTTGATGAGCACAGAGGCCGCAGACGAGCTCGGCCTCCAGCCCGGTGTCCTGGCGGTCGCCAGTGTGAAGTCCACCAACGTCGTCGTCGAAGTCCCCCGCCAACGCTGAGCTGGCGACCCCTGCCCTCCTGGAGCTGCTGTGTCGAGTCCCGTCCCTGTTCGTACCGGTGCCCTGCTGGTGGTCGCGGCGATGGCTGCGGCCTGCGGGTCGCCGTCCGGGGCGACGAAGGCCGCGACGCCGGGCTCGGCGCCTACCCTCTCCGGCGATGCGTCCGCGTCGTCCGGGGCGACCCCAGCGTTGTCCGGGTCGATCACGGTCTTCGCGGCGGCGTCGTTGACCAAGACCTTCACCGGGCTGGGCAAGCAGTTCCAGGCCAGTCACCCGGGGACCACGGTGAAGTTCAGCTTCGGCGCGAGTTCGGCGCTGGCGCAGCAGATCCTGGCCGGGGCCCCCGCAGATGTGTTCGCCTCTGCGAGCAAGAAGAACATGAAGCAGGTGACGGACAAGGGCGACGCGATCGGCGCGAAGACGTTCGCCCGCAACGTCGCTGAGATCGCAGTCGCGCCGGGCAGCGCAGGCAAGGTCGCCTCGCTGGCGGACCTGGGCACGTCGGGCGTGAAGGTCGCGTTGTGTCAGGTGCAGGTGCCGTGCGGGGCGTTGGCGCAGCAGGTGCTTGCCAAGGCCAAGGTGATGGTCACGCCGGCTACGCAGGGCCTGGACGTGAAGAGCACCCTGGCGTACGTGACGAGCGGGGAGGTCGACGCGGCGGTGGTGTACGTGACCGACGTGCGGGCCGCGGGAGCGAAGGTCAAGGGGATCGAGATCCCGAAGGTGGACAACGCCAGTACCGCCTACCCGATCGCGGCGGTCAAGAACAGCAAGAACGCCGCGCTGGCCACCGCCTTCGAGGATCTCGTGCTGTCCCCCGCCGGGCAGGCCACGCTCGGCAAGGCGGGTTTCCGGTCTCCGTGAGCGCCCGCACGACCACCCGGGCCGGCGCCGACGAGTTGGCCGGACCCCGCCGGTCCGGGGGACGGACCGGCCTCCCTGTCGTGCTGGGCGGCCCAGCGGCTGTGGCTCTGCTGTTCCTGCTGCTGCCGCTGACCGGCCTGTTGGTACGGGCGCCGTGGCAGGGACTGCCGCAGCTGCTCGCCGACCAGTCGGTGCGACAGGCCCTGCAGCTGTCGCTGGTGTCGGCGGCGGCCGCCACCGGGGTCTCGGTACTGTTCGGCATCCCGCTGGCCTGGGTCCTCGCCCGGCTCCGCTTCCCCGGCCGCCGCCTGGTGCGGGCGTTGGTGACCCTGCCGCTGGTGCTGCCCCCCGTGGTCGGCGGGGTCGGCCTGCTGTACGCCTTCGGGCGCCGGGGGGTGCTCGGACCGGCGTTGAGCTCGCTCGGGGTCTCGTTGCCGTTCACCACGTCCGGGGTCGTGCTGGCGGAGGCGTTCGTGGCGATGCCGTTCCTGGTCGTCACCGTCGAGGGGGCGCTGGCCGGCTCGGACCAGCGCTACGAGCAGGCGGCCGCGACGCTCGGCGCAAGCAGCTGGACGACGTTTCGCCGCATCACCCTGCCGATGGCGGGCCCGTCGGTGGCTGCCGGGGCGGTGCTGTGCTTCGCCCGCGCCCTCGGGGAGTTCGGCGCGACGATCACCTTCGCCGGCAACCTGCCGGGGACCACCCAGACCATGCCGCTCGCCGTGTACATCGCGCTGGAGGACAACCCGGAGGCTGCCGTCGCGCTCGCGTTGGTCCTGCTCGCGGTCAGCATCACCATCCTGCTCGCCCTGCGGGAACGCTGGCTGCGGCCCGGCACGGCCACGTGAGCGCCGCCACCGCCGACGAACTGCCAGGCCCCCGAAGGTGAGCCTGCAGGTCCGACTGACGGTCCGGCGGGGACCGTTCACGCTCGACGTCGCCCTGCGGGCCGGCCCCGGCGAGGTCGTCGCCGTGCTGGGGCCGAACGGCGCCGGTAAGAGCACCCTGCTGCGGGCGCTGGCGGGCCTCACCGCGCTGGACGAGGGGCACGTCCAGCTCGACGGTCAGGTGCTGGAAGACACCGACAGCGCCCTGCGGCTGTCCCCGCAGCAGCGGCGGGTCGGTGTGGTCTTCCAGGACTACCGGCTGTTCCCACACCTGTCCGCTCGGGAGAACATCGCCTTCGGGCTGCGCAGCACCGGCAGCCCCCGGGCCGCGGCCCGCGCGCAGGCCGACGACTGGCTCGGCCGCCTCGGCCTCACCGGCCTGGGTACCCGGCGTCCCGATGAGCTGTCCGGGGGCCAGGCCCAGCGTGTCGCGCTCGCCCGGGCACTGTGCCCACACCCCCGGCTGCTGCTGCTCGACGAACCGCTGGCCGCCCTGGACGTCGGCACCCGCACCGAGGTCCAGGCGCAGCTCCGCGCCCAGCTCGCCACCTTCACCGGACCGACCCTGCTGGTCACCCACGACCCGCTGGAGGCGATCGCGCTCGCCGACCGGCTCGTCATCCTCGAGCAGGGCGGCGTCGTGCAGGACGGCCGCCCCGGGGAGGTCGCCCGGCGGCCCGCCACCCCCTACGTCGCACGACTGGTCGGACTGAACCTGCTGCGCGGCACCACCACCGCCGGTGTCCTGGACATCGACGGCGGTGGCCGACTGGCCACCGGCCAGGCCGCCCTGTCCGGCCCGGCGCTGGCCGTCGTACGTCCCAGCGCCGTGCTCCTGCACACCGGCGAGCCGGGGCCATCCAGCGCCCGCAACGTCTGGCCCGGCCGCGTGAGGTCCCTCGAGGCGCTGGGCGACCGGGTTCGGCTCACCATCGCCGGCCGCCCCACGCTGCTCGCCGACGTGACCACCCAGGCCGTCGCCGACCTGCGGCTGACGCCCGGCGACCCGGTCTGGGTCAGCGTGAAAGCCACCGACGTGGACCTCTACCTCGCCTGACAGCCGCCACGTCCGCCCGGTGACCCCGCCTGGTTCGCGGGCAGCGCGCCTGCCCACCCGGCAGCTGTCAGACCTCGAGGACGACCGGGATGATCATCGGGCGCCGCCGGTAGGTGTCGTTGACCCAGCGGCCCAGCGCCCGGCGTACCTGCTGTCCGAGCTGATGCGGGTCGCTCGTGCCCTCGGCAGCGGCCCGGTCCAGCTCGTCCTCCAGCAGGGGCAGGACGCCGTCGAAGGCCGCGGGGTCGTCGCTGAACCCCCGGGCGGCGATCTGCGGCGAGCCGACGACCTTGCCGGTCACGGTGTCCACGGCGAGCGTCACCGAGATGAAGCCCTCCTCACCGAGGATCCGGCGGTCCTTGAGGGTCGGCTCGCCGACGTCGCCGACCTCGAGCCCGTCGACGTACACGTAGCCGCACGGGACGGCGCCGACGATCGCAGCCTTGCCGTCCACCAGGTCCACGACCACGCCGTCCTCGGCCAGCACCACCCGGTCGATCGGTACGCCGGTCGCGACGGCCAGCGCGGCGTGCGCGCGCAGGTGCCGCCACTCGCCGTGCACCGGCATGACGTTGGAGGGCTTGGTCGCGTTCAGCAGGTACAGCAGCTCGCCGGCCGGCGCGTGACCGGACACGTGCACCTTGGCGACGCCCTTGTGCACGACCCGCGCACCCCAGCGGGACAGCCCGTTGATGACGCGGTAGACGGCGTTCTCGTTGCCGGGGATGAGCGAGGACGCCAGGACGACGGTGTCCTGGCTCTCGATCCGGATCTGGTGGTGCGAGCGGTTGGCCATCCGCGACAGCGCCGACAGCGGCTCGCCCTGTGAGCCGGTGGACACCAGCACTACCCGCTCGTCGGGCAGGTGGGCGACGTCCTTCATGTCCACGACCAGTCCGGGCGGTACGACGAGCAGGCCGAGGTCGCGGGCCACGCCCATGTTGCGGACCATCGAGCGGCCGACGAACACCACGTGCCGTCCGTGCCGGTCGGCGGCGTCGAGCACCTGCTGGACGCGGTGCACGTGCGAGGCGAAGCAGGCGACGATCACGCGCTTGGTCGCCGTGCGAATGACCTCGTCGATGACCGGGCCGATCTCGCGCTCGGGGATGACGAAGCCCGGCACCTCGGCGTTGGTGGAGTCCGACAGCAGCAGGTCGATGCCCTCGGTGCCGAGCCGGGCGAACCCGCCGAGGTCGGTGAGGCGGCCGTCCAGCGGCAACTGGTCCATCTTGAAGTCGCCGGTATGCAGCACAAGGCCGGCGGCCGTGCGGATGGCCACTGCCAGGGCGTCCGGGATGGAGTGGTTGACGGCGAAGAACTCCAGGCCGAAGGGCCCGACGTCGACCGAGTCACCCTCGACGACCTGCGTCGTGACCGGTACGAGGCGGTGCTCGCGCAGCTTGGCCTCCAGCAGCGCCAAGGTGAAACGGCTGCCGTAGATGGGGATGTCGCCGCGCTCGCGCAGCAGATAGGGCACCGCGCCGACGTGGTCCTCGTGCCCGTGGGTCAGCACGACCGCAAGGACGTCGTCGAGCCGGTCCCGGAGGTAGGAGAAGTCCGGCAGGATCAGGTCGACGCCCGGTTGCTCGGTCTCGGGGAAAAGCACCCCGCAGTCGACGATCAGCAGCTTGCCGGCGTGCTCGAAGACGGTCATGTTCCGGCCGATCTCCCCGAGGCCGCCAAGCGCCACGACCCGCAGGCCGCCCGGCGGCAGGGGCGGGGGGGCGGTCATGCCGGGGTGCGGGTGGCTCACGCGAGCGCCAGCCCGGAGTCGGTGAGATCTGTCTGCAGCACGGAGATTTGCTCCTTCGTGGCATCGACGAGCGGAAGTCGGACGGGTCCGACCGGGAAGCCGACCAGGGCCAGCGCAGCCTTGGTGAGAATGACCCCCTGGGTGCGGAACAACCCGTCGTACACGGGCTGCAACCGGCGGTTGACGTCACGCGCGCGGCCGAGGTCCCCGGCGGCCAGGGCGGTCACAAGCTCGACCACCTGGGGAGTGACGATGTGGCTGACGACGCTGACGACGCCGACCGCTCCGAGGGCGAGCAGTGGCAGGTTGAGCACGTCGGTGCCGGAGTAGACCGCCAGGTCGCAGGCGGCGAGCACCGCAGACGTCGCGGCCAGGTCGTCCTTGGCGTCCTTGAGCGCCACCACCTGCGGGTGCTCGGCCAGGGCGAGGATCGTCTCGGTGCTCAGCGCGGCGCCGGTACGGCCGGGGATGTCGTAGAGCATCACCGGCAGGCCGGTCGCGGATGCGACGGCGCGGGTGTGGGCCAGGATGCCGGCCTGCGGCGGCTTGGAGTAGTACGGCGTGACTGCGAGCAGTCCAGTGGCACCGGCCTTCTCGGCGTCGCGGGACAGCTCGATCGAGTGCGCTGTGTCGTTGGTCCCGATCCCGGCGAGAACGTGGGCGCGGTGCCCGACCGCATCCACGACCGTCCTGAGCAGGGCCGCCTGCTCCGCATCGCTCGTGGTGGGGGCCTCGCCTGTCGTACCGCTGACGACCAGGCCGTCGTTGCCGGCGTCCACCAGGCGGGTGGCGAGGGCCGCGGCCCGCTCGAGGTCGAGCGAGCCGTCGGGGCGCATCGGGGTGACCATGGCGGTCAGGACCCGGCCGAACGGGGGTTCGTCCATGCCGCTGAGGCTACCCGGCGGAGCCGCGTCGAAGGCTCAGGCCAGGCAGGGCCGAACCCTCAACCTTCCCCGACAAGGGGGCTGGAGGCGACCTCCGTGCCGTCGCTGAGCGAGCTGATCACGAAGTCGGCGAACGCGTTGGGCGCCACCCGCTTGAGCTCGCGCAGCATGGCGATCGCCAGCTCCCGGATCTCGACATCGGCGTGCTCACTGGCGCGCATGGCCACGAAGTGCCGCATGGCGCGGTAGTTGCCGGTCACCACGATGCGCGTCTCGGTGGCGTTGGGCAGCACCGACCGGGCGGCCTGGCGCGCCTGCTTGCGCCGGGCGGTGGCGTTCTCGATGTCGGCGAACTTCTTCTCCAGGCCCTCGAGGAGACTGGTGTAGCTGGCCAGCGCCTGCGCGCTCGCCTCGAGGAACATCGCGTGCAGCTCGGGGTCCTCGGCGATGACGCCCGGCTCGACCATCGCCGCGTCCCGCTCGGGGACGTAGCGCTGGGAGAGCTGGCTGTAGGAGAAATGCCGGTGGCGGATGAGCTCGTGGGTCAGGGAGCGCGAGACACCGGTCAGGTAGAAGGTGACCGAGCCGTGCTCCAGGACCGACAGGTGCCCGACCTCCAGGATGTGCCGCAGGTAGCCCTCGTTCGTCGCGGTCGACGGGTTGGGCTTGCTCCAGCTCTGGTAGCAGGCCCGGCCGGCGAACTCCGCCAGCGCCTCCCCACCCTCGACGTCGGTCTGCCACGGCACGCCCGCCGGCGGCTCGAAGTGGGTGAAGCCGATGACCTGGACGCCGAGCGGCGCGAGCGTGGGCACGAGCAGATCTCCGTACGACGGGGTGCGACCCGGACGCTGGGCCGGGCCTCAGCGTAGTGGGCGCAACAGCGTTCACGTGTTCTCGCCGGCCCGGTCACACCAGGTGGGCGGCCAGGTCCCCGCGCGGCTCGACGACGACCGCGCCGAGCCCCTGCCAGTCCGCCGCCCGGCGCAGCTGGACCGCCAGCGCCGGCCCGATCTCGTCCGGGTCCGAGCCCGGCTCCAGCCAGGCGGCGAGCACCCGCCGCACCCCGGCCTTGCGGTCGGCCTTCAGGTCGACCCGGGCCTGCAGCCGCTCGTGGTGCAGGAACGGCAGGACGTAGTACCCGTGCACCCGCTTGGCGGCCGGGGTGTAGATCTCGATCCGGTAGTCGAAACCGAACAGCCGGCTCGCCCTGCTGCGCTCCCATACCAGCGGGTCGAACGGCGACAGCAGCGCGCTGGCCGGGACCCGGCGTGGGACCGCCGTGCCGACCCACAGGTACGCCGGCTGCCGCCACCCCTCGACCGCGACGGGCAGCAGCTCCCCCGCCTCCACGAGGTCGACCACGGCGGCGCGGGCCTCCTCGACCCGCAGCCGGAAGTAGTCGCGCAAGTCGCGCTCGGTCGCCACCCCGTGTGCGCGGGCGGCGAGCCGGACCAGCTCCCGCTGGGCATCCTCGCGCGACGGGGTGGGCACAGCGAGCACCTCGGCGGGCAGGACCCGCTCCGTGACGTCGTACACGCGCTCGAAGGAGCGGCGGGTGGCGGTCGCCACCCGCCCGGACCAGAACAGCAGCTCCAGGGCCACCTTGGTGTCGTTCCATCCCCACCACGGGCTGCTGCTGGTCGCGCCGCCGTGCATCGCCCCGGCCGTGACCGGCCCCTCCTGCTCGACGCGGCGAAGTACCTCGGCCACGAACTCCGGCCGCTCGCGCATGACCCGCAGGGGCCCTCCCCAGCCCTCCTCGAGCGCCTCGGCCCTGGCCATCCGCCAGCGCAGCAAGGGGTGCACTGCCACCGGAAGCAGCGAGGCTTCGTGACCCCAGTACTCGAACAGCTCCCGGTCGCGGTAGGCCGCCCGGTCGACCAGGGCCTTGTCGTACGGGCCCAGGCGGGAGAACAGCGGCAGGTAGTGCGCGCGCTCGAAGACGTTGACCGAGTCCATCTGCAGAAGCTGCGTGCGGCCGAGCACCCGGCGCAGGTGCCGCCGGTCAGGCAGGCCCGTCGGAGCCCGGTCGGTGAAACCCTGAGCAGCCAGGGCAATTCGGCGGGCAACCGCAAGGGTGAGTCGTTCGCTCACCACAGCTCCGGAGCAGGTGCTGTCACCGCTGCGCCAGGGCCAGCACCTTCGTCACCGCCGACCAGTTGCGGGCCGTGAGGACCACGCCGAGCCGGGCGAGCGCCGGCTGGAGCGGCGAGTCGTGCGAGGAGGCCGTGAAGGCGAGATAGACCGCGCGGTCACCGACGACCAGCTCGTCGTCGCCGTGCCGCCGCCCGACCTGGTCGACGACCTCGGGCGCGGGCTGGGTGTCCAGAAAGGCGACATGCAGCTGCTTGGGCCGCTCGACCAGCTCCGGGAAGGGGTTGGCGGCCACGACCGCGGCCAGCTCGTCAGCCGTCCGGACCAGCACCCGCACCGGCAGGCCGAACTGCAGCAGCGCCTGCTCCACGCGCTCCGGCAGCCCGGCCGGGTCGGCGTCGACGACCGCGTTCCCGCTACCGCCGTGCGTCACGACGCCCCCGCACCCGAGGCCCTCCAGCAGCAGGACGAGGTCGCGCATGGCGATGCGGTTGCCCCTGCCGACGTTGACACCCCGCAGTAGCACCGCGCACCGGGTCGCCGGTCTGGTCCTCGCCACGGCGCGACCGTAGCGCCCATGCTGCCTAAGGTGGGCCGCATGGCCGATGTCAGCGTGCGACCCGCCCGGCCGGCCGATGCCGAGCGCATCGCCCGTGTGCAGCGCTCGACCTGGGCCACTGCGTACGCCGACCTGCTCCCGCCCGAGGTCCTGTCGATGCCCGAGGTCCAGCTCGCCGCCGTCTGGCTGCATGCCGTCGAGGCGCCGCCGAGCCCCCGTCACCGGGTGCTCGTCGCCCTGGAGCGCGACGACCTGACGGGCTTTGCCGCCGTCGTGCCGGCCGAGGACGACGACCTGGACCCGGCCATCAGCGCCGAGCTCACGGCCCTGCTGGTCGAGCCGCGCTGGGGCCGGCGCGGCCACGCCAGCCGGCTCCTGTCGGCCGCCGTGGACGGCTGGCAGCAGGACGGTACGACGACCACCGTGACCTGGGCCTTCGAACGGGACGCGCCGACCCTCGCGTTCCTGGCCGGGGCCGGGTGGGAGCCCGACGGCCGGGTCCGCGGCCTGGACACCGGTCCGCGCGTCCAGCGCCAGCTCCGGTACCACGTGGATGTGTCCGCATGAGCTTCGACGGCTTCCCGGAGGAGCTGCTGACCTTCTACGAGGGCCTAAGTGCCGACAACACCAAGGCCTACTGGACCGACCACCGCCCGGCGTACGACGGGTGCGTGAAGGCCCCCGTGGAGGCGCTGCTGGCCGAGCTCGAGCCGGAGTTCGGGCCTGCGAAGCTGTTCCGCCCGTACCGGGACGTGCGCTTCAGCAAGGACAAGACGCCGTACAAGACGGCGGCGGCTGCGGCGATTGGTGACGACGTGCAGGGCGGGCTCTACCTGCAGGTGTCCGCAGCCGGGCTCATGATCGCCGGCGGCGCGCACGGGTTGACGACCGACCAGGCGCGCCGGCTGCGGGCCGCGATCGCCGAGGACAGACCCGGGCGGTTGCTGACCAAGGTCCTGGAGGGGCTCGAGGCCGCGGGCTTCCTGATCCACGGTGACCGGCTCAAGCGGCTGCCCAAGGAGTACGAGCCGGACCACCCGCGGGTCGACCTGCTGACGCGCAAGACGCTGTTCGCCGCGCAGCAGCACGAGCCCGCGCCGTGGCTGCACACCCCGGCTGCCTTGCCGCGGATCGCCGCGGCCTGGCGCGAGCTGGGCCCACTGAACGCCTGGCTGGCCCAGCACGTCGGACCACCGCGGACCGAGCGTCAGGGCTGAGCGGCGGCGCGCTCCAGGCGGATCGCGGTACGCATCGCGCGCCGGCCACGCGGGGTGTCGCGCGCGTCGCCGTACGCCGTCGCGAGCCGGAACCAGGCGCGCCAGTCCTCCGGCGTGGCCTCGACCTCGGCCTTGCGCTCGGTGAACAGCGCGTCGGCGGCGTCGCGGCCGACCCGTCCGCTGGGGGTCCGCTCAAGCGCCGACGTGTCGGCGAGACCGCCTTCCGCGCTCAGGCGGCGACCGAGCCGCTCGCTGCCCAGTCCGAAGCGAACCTCGCCCGCGACCAGCAGTGCGCCGACCGCGACCAGCAGGACGACGCCCAGCGCCAGCGCGATCCCGGTGGGCTTGCCAGTACTCGCGAGATCGACGGCCCGTACGAGCATGTAGGCGCCGAGCAGGCCGACAGCGGCGCAGAGCAGAACCGCGGTGCTGCGTGCCCTCACAGGTCGAGCAGGGCTTCCAGCCCGACGGTGAGCCCCGGCCGGGCGCCCACGCGCCGCACGCCGAGCAGCACGCCGGGCATGAACGACGCGCGGTCGTAGGAGTCGTGCCGGATCGTCAGCGACTCCCCGGCGCCGCCGAGCAGCACCTCCTGGTGGGCGACGAGCCCGGCGAGCCGTACGGCATGGACGCGGACCCCGTCGACGTCGGCCCCCCGCGCTCCGTCCAGGGCCGTCGTTGTGGCATCCGGCATCGGCGGCATCCCGCGACGGGCCTCGGCGACGAGCTCCGCCGTACGCCGGGCGGTGCCGCTCGGCGCATCAGCCTTGCCTGGGTGGTGCAGCTCGACGATCTCCACGCTGTCGAAGAAGCGGGCGGCCTGGGCGGCGAACTGCATCATGAGCACGGCCGCGATGCCGAAGTTCGGAGCGACCAGGACGTTGACCTGCGTGCCCGCGAGCAGCGCCCGCAGCTCGTCCAGGCGGCCCGCGTCGAAGCCGGTGGTGCCGACCACGGCGTGCACACCCGCCTCGACACAGGTCCGCAGGTTGCCCATGACCGCGTCGGGGTGGGTGAAGTCGACGGCGACCTCGGCCTGCGTCAGGTCCACCGCCTCGCCGACGTCGTACGCCGCGACCAGGTCGAGGTCCTCGGCGGCCTGGACCGCGCGCACGACCTCGGCGCCCATCCGGCCGCGGGCACCGAGCACTGCAACGCGGGTCATGCGGTGACCTCGGCGAAGTCACGGTCACCGAAGGGCCCGATAGCGCCCAGGGAGAGCGGACGGGTCAGGACGTCGGCACCGACGGCGCGTACGTCCTCCGGCGTGACCGCCTCGATGCGGGCGAGCAGCTCCTCGACCGGCAGCACCTCGCCGTGCACCAGCTCGGCCTTGCCGATCCGGCTCATCTGCGAGCCGGTGTCCTCCAGCCCCAGCACCAGCGAGCCCCGCAGCTGGCCCTTGGACCGGGTCAGCTCGTCGTCGGTGATGCCGCGCGCCGCCACCTCGTCCAGCCCCTCGCGACACAGCTTCAGGACCTCGTCCACCTTGCCGGGCGCACAGCCGGCGTACACGCCGAACATTCCGCTGTCGGCGTGGTGGGAGCTGTAGGAGTAGACCGAGTAGGCCAAGCCGCGCTTCTCCCGGACCTCCTGAAACAGCCGGCTCGACATGCCGCCGCCCAGGGCGCCGCTCAGGACCTGCAGGGCGTAGCGCCGGTCGTCGTCGCGGGCCAGACCCGACGTACCGAGCACCAGGTGGGCCTGCTCGGTCGCGCGCTCCTCCACCAGCGTGCCGGCGTGGGGGACCGGTGGCTGCCTGTGGTGGCTCGGGCCGGCCGGTCGCACCAGGCGCTCACCGAAGGCCTGCCGGACCAGCTCCACGACGACCGCGTGGTCGAGGTTGCCGGCTGCGGACACCACCATGTCGGCCGGGGCGTACCGCTGCCGGTGGTAGCCCCGGATCCCCTCGGCGGACAGCTGCCCGACCGACTCCACGCTGCCGATGACGGGCCGCCCGAGCGGGTGGTCGGCGTACAGCGCCTCGGCGAAGACGTCGTGGACGACGTCACCGGGATCGTCGTCGTGCATGGCGATCTCCTCCAGGATCACGCCCCGCTCGCTCTCGACGTCGGCCGGCGCGCACAGCGCCTCCACCACGAGGTCGGACACGACATCGACCGCCAGCGGCAGGTCTGAGTCGAGCACCCGCGCGTAGTAGCAGGTGTACTCCTGCGCGGTGAAGGCGTTCATCTCACCGCCGACGGCATCCATGACCGCGGCGATCTCCAAGCCGCCCCGGCGGCGGGTCCCCTTGAACAGCAGGTGCTCCAGGAAGTGCGAGGTCCCGGCGAGCTCGGGGCTCTCGTCCCGCGAGCCGACTCCGACCCAGATGCCGAAGGCCGCGCTGCGGACGTGCGGCACCGCCTCGGTGACGACGCGCAGACCCCCGGGAAGCACGCTGCGGCGGATGCTTCCCGGGGGTCTGGTGCTCACCTGCGAGCTACTGCGCCGCGACGGGCTCGGGCGCGGCGGCAGCCTCGTTAGTGACCGGCGTCAGGCTGATCTTGCCGCGGGGGTCGATCTCGGTGATCTCGACCTGCAGCTTGTCGCCGACGTTGACGACGTCCTCGACCTTGCCGACGCGCTTGCCGTTGCCCAGCTTGCTGATATGCACCAGCCCGTCCTTGCCCGGGAGCAGGCTGACAAAGGCGCCGAAGGCCGCGGTCTTCACGACCGTGCCGAGGAACCGCTCGCCGACCTTGGGCATCGTCGGGTTCGCGATCTGGTTGATGACCGCCATCGCGGCCTCGGCCGCGGTCC
>JAABUI010001062.1_pt1 | contig 16793 bp, 22 predicted proteins | sample 5559111 | NCBI WGS metagenome assembly JAABUI01 (sample SAMN10711870, study PRJNA513365) | rock metagenome | isolation source: Antarctica rocks | place: Antarctica: Victoria Land, Buttleship Promontory
GCTTTTGCTCAAGTCGTGGATTGTTTAGGATACTCCACGTCCACTTCCTGGAACCATTCCGTTTCTGCTCCAATATGGAGCGTGGTCAATTTGATGCGGTCGCCAGACTCAGTTTCAGTGCAAGACACGTTTTTGACTCATATCGCGTTAAGGGTCATACGTTGAAGCAAGTCAAAAGAGAAATGGATGAAATTTCCGACCAATTGAATGAAGACTTTCATGCGACGTAAGCTCCTCCAGTTTCAATTGCTGTCCATACTAGACTGACACTGGCGAAGTCTGCAACAATGGACCCTTGCCCTGCGCACCTGGACTATGAAGTGGAAGATGGGGAACAAGACTTCTTCGCAGCCGCGTCCTGGGCTTGTAACGCCGGAGAGCATCAAGCATCTTCCCTTGTGGATCAAAAACAGGGAGGGAATGTGGCGGCGTCAAAGAGAGCATACAGACGAGGTCACTAAGATCGAGCATACAGACAAGGTCGTTAAGAGCGAGTATAGATCCTCCATCCAAAGTGCCGAAGCTGGTCAGCTCCAAAATTCTCGGTCAGGAAATGCAAGATCCGTACTCCCCTCAACGCTCGTACTCCCCTCAACGCTCGCCGGCGATACTGTCTCCTTGCAACTGAAAGATTATCGAGTACTACTCGAGGCATGTGCTACAGAGATATCCAAGGAAATCGCCACTAATACCACCCTCAACCGCATGGTAGCCCCCAAAGCCCAGATCAAAGCACCAGCTACACTGCTGGAAGATATTCCATGTGTCTTCGTCCTTCATGGCCAGTCTCGCATTCACATCCCTCAACTCTCCGTCGTTGGACTTGGCCAGCTTCTCTCATGGACGGGCAAAATTTGGGAGGTGCCTAGGATTGATGGGGTCTGTCTCCAATTCAGAAGCAGTCGAGAATGCATATCGTATGACTTGGGCAAATTTGACGAAAGGCGTTACGAGGGCATAAAAGCTTTTCTGTACCAAGAAACGGAGAAGGAAATCAAGATCGGGAGCGAGAATATACAATTCCGAATTAAACCGTTGATGGGAAACGATGTACATAGTAGTATCTGATGCAAATTCACATTATGATACTGTCGTTAGGCTTTGGAACTATTCCATCAAAAAGGGTCTCTTTTGCCTTCAATGCAAAAGATCACCTACATAATTCCGCTGGCGGGAAGTCAAAGACCGTAATCTAACATTTTCGTATGAATCGCTTTAGGTTCTAAAGCCACGCGGGCGCTAAAGTAGAGCTGCAGGTTGCATTCAGCCCCCGGGACAAATCTCGAGGTTTGGTCCCGCTTCCCTCGTGTTTGTCTCACGAGAAGCAATGCCGAGACAAAATTACAAGATCATCCGCCCTGATGGTTTTCCAACTACGCCCGCTCCCTATGAGCCAGTCTCACACACTGTAGCCACGCTAGTGGTATTCTGTCTACAAGAGTCAAGTCACTTTGCCGCGATTCAGATTACGATCGTTCCTTTCAGGCTAGAACACCATCCCCGTCAGGTCTGTTTCTCGGCTGCTTATCGAGTCTCGCTCTGCTGTCAGGATGCGCAGATGATCCTTCCCGGTCTAATTGAACGCCACGTGCAGCACGTATACGACAGCTGCTTTAGGCTTGGTCCCTGGGACTTTTCGGCTTGGTTGCAAAACCCCCCTGGTACTCCTTTCAAGCTAACTTCAATAGCTCTACAGAAGCCGTACACGTTTGTTCACAAGCACCGTCCTGCTCTGATGCTATAGAGAAGCGTATAGAGGAATATCTACAATGTCACGACGTTTTTGATGTTCGCAGAGCCTATGATGTCTACAAATTCGAGAAGCCAATAATCATAGAGAGCACCTCCAGTGAGTCTCAGACCTTGCTCCCTCCACTACTGATGCCTAGTCTTAGGCCAAATCTCTACATCGACTGGTGTAGAAGTTCAGCCTGTAACCACAGTGCAGACGCTTATTGCCAAGATCCGAGAAGGCATAAAGATTCTAAGCGACGACACGTCACGCTCGCTGACAGTCAGGGATACCGAACGAGTCGATCTCTTTAGTACACGAAGCAAGGCCTTAGGCAAGAATCCAGAGCTTATCCAGTGGGAGAGTAATCTTTGGCTGCAATCCAAAGAGACGGATCCAAAACGTCGGGAACGTGCTTGGAATCTCAGTATCTTGGCCTCGAATCTTCTCCTGTTCCGAGAGTCTCAAACTACGGAAAAGGACGAGAATTCGGGTAATGTACCCAATGTCAGTGCAAAGACTCGCCTTCGGTGGCGAGATACCGCGTGCATCATCAACATGCTCGTCTTAGGACTTTGGCCACACTGGGGTAATAAGGCCTACCTGATATTTGAGGCAATTTCAAGTATGTGAGAATTGAGACGACGAGTCTACGCTGACACAGCTCGTTAGAAAATCAATATGGGTTCAAGAATTTTGCTCGACTGCCACGTGGGGGTCATTTGAATCTCGTGCACGGAGCTGTCGCGACCCTTAAAGACGACGAATTGCCAGATCTCGAACCTTGCGCGCATTACAATCCGGCGACCCTTGTGACCACTCTGACAAAGCAGGAGTGGGGCTGTCGTTCCCTAAAGAGAGTCCGTCTGGCTAATTATCATGGCAGTTACAATCTTGTGTGTCCGGCACTTGGACTCCCTGCTCTCACGCCGCAGCCAACTATCGTCCCTCTCGAAGAGTTTCGCGAAACCAATCGGCTCCAATCCTCGTACGCGACAATGTCTGATACGATGTCAGCGCTTCAGCATTCAGATCCACCTCTCAGCGAATCCGCGGTATACCGTGCCCAAGTGATAGATGCAGAGCTAGAGCACTATACGATTTTTGGCGAATGAAGTGGGTATCGGATGAATTTTACTGTATGGTCACATTGAATCGATATCCTTTCTGCTCCAATGCTCGCAATTTTGGCTCCATCTCGCGAGGCAGGGGAACTTTCTGCCAGCTACTCTCGATGCTCTGTCTCACAAACACGAACGCCAACGCTATCCCTTTCAGGATTTGGAAGCAAAGGCTGAAGTCGAGAATGGATCTCCTGAACATTAGCCTCTGCGGTGGTTAGACCCTTCCAGGATTGCCCACCTACATAGCCCCTTGAGGTATCTTTATGACCTCGCGCTTACATGACTCAAGTTTCTCTTTAGACGGCGTGTACCCCCATCGACTCTGCGTCCCTTGTATACCATGCGCAATACGGTGCGAGTCAGGGAAGAATGCCACCTCGGAATCCCGCGCCCAAAGCAGTACCACTATCCCATCATGCTTTCCTTGTTGCATTATTTTCTGCTTTAAGAGATAGCAGATTCTGTCCGGCGATGGCCCGAGGAGACTCGCTGAAGTCAATAGAAGCTGCCCTATCAGTCGCCTGATAGCACTTTGATGTCCCTAGCACCAATCAACTTTCATAATCTGGCATAGGAGCTTGGCGCAATACCACATCGAGCCCCTCGTCTAGCACCGTCAATCCATAGGAACTCCAAACCTTCCCCCGGGCTTTGATCAACGCCTCAATTCGAGGTCCCAGGCTAGGTCTGGAACCGTGATAGTACCCGGACTCGGCGCAGGCGGAGATGATATTCTCTTCTTGGGCCGATCGGACAGCATCGAAAACTTTCCCTTTTCCAGTATTTGACATGCTATGTCATAGGGAGCGAGTGGGTGTATTCATAGATATGTTGCGTCAGAGGGAAATCGAGTGTATGGAGACAAAAGACGGAATTAGATCCGAAGTGATAGATAGATCCAGAACATGCTTACATATCTTAGACACGCGACGGGGCCGCGCCTGATGACTTCAGAGATATCAATGCCAGGTCAAGCCCTAACGACTGGGCATTCTCAACCTCCAAGTGGACAAGACCCTTCAAGTTGGGTACGTGGAGAAGATCACTCTCATACGTATCTTGATTGTGAAGTCGAAGCCATCGTTGCGCCAAGCGGGCTATCAAAGCGTAGAGCAATTGCGCGGGGAACGCCGCCACAATCGGACAATAGCTGACCCGAGTGTCCTCAAAAGGACTTCAAATCGAACCACAAACTCTATGCTGCGACTCTTGAAGCCATCGAATGACGATTCGAAAGTATGGTCTGTACATTGGCCATTGTTACCCCCCGCTTCATTTGCTGGTGAAAACGGACGCTCCAAGTGCTTAGTTGGATAGAAAGGCTTTGGGTTCGGCTTTGGGATAAGAGGTGATGTTTCTTCAAGAGTTGGTGATAGAATGGTAATATTCTCGATAGTACTGGAGAACTTGCCGTGCTCTGTGACCGAATCCGTGTAGACTCTTTCTGGTTCTCCAGATTCTATTGGGCAATATTGATATTCTTCATGGAAAGGCTTCTGATCCGGTAAGCCAGCTTTTGGGATGAGAGGTGTTGTGTCTTCCCAAGGTTAGCGACCTTCTCCCAGGTAAGGTAAGAGACTTACCTAGCTCAAAGACCCCATCATTGAAAGATTTTGACTTTCCTTTTTTTGACCCATGTCGATCAAGTGTATAGATGCTTTCTAGTGCCTGTTCTTCGGGCTCTGTCGGGTAACATTGATGAAAGAGAAAAGGCGTCGTGTCTTCGAAGGTCAGTAACATTCTTCCAGGCACGGTAGGAGACTTACCCGGCTTACTCTCTGTTAACAGATGTTGATCTGGTGCCTGTTCTCCGAGTTCTTGCCTGTGGACAGATTCTGTGGGGCCGCGTAGACAATCACCATGAAGCCACCTTCTTTCAACAATAGGCCTTTTAGCTCGGTGAGACGAGCCACTAAGTAGGTCCACATCCATTTTTCCTAGCTCCAGCACATCTGCTTCGTGGATTGTAAACAAAGGACGCAGCTTGTGGACGGCTCGTTTTTTTTGCAACTCTAGCTCACGCTAACGTGTGACCCCAACACCATGGCTTACGCCAATCCTTGCCGCTATTGGCATGTGGACCAAATTGGACTTTTTGTCCGAAATGTGCACGGTCATGCGATGCAACGTCGCTAAAATCGATCGTGCGATTTGGCTGGCAGTAGCTCTCGGCGCCGGCTTACATATCCCTGGAGCTGTATACGCCAGACCGAAGTCTCCCTGTTTGACCTTAAAATTAGTGAGCATCCTTATCGCTACGAGCTCGGGCGGCAGCAAGAGTCTGTCTCACCATAAGTTACTATCAAAGGCGCCTTTTTAGCAAGATCAATTGTATTCCTAGCTATCTTCAAATCAAAAGAGTGAGATTTGAGAAGAACTTTAGGAGCAATCCCTTATGCCACATTGTGGGGCTAGAGCCCGAACTCAGGGGCATTATTCTTCACCGTACATGTTGAGTGATGCCCTCCCGCATATTCTAAGGGATCGCAGGAACACCGAGCGAGGGTTTCGATGTATTCCAACTTGAAATGAGGTTTCCCAGCATCTAAAATAATCCGGTCCATCATGCGCTTGAGATCAACCAACCCTCCAACAACAACACAAGACCTCAGGTAATCAACGAGTTTCCTTGTCGCGACCCTGGGGATATTGAGCGTTGGATTCTTATTGTAATATAACCATTTGACTTACGGGGGTGTCCCGGCCATGATTTCATGTGTGCCAATATCTATGGCTGCGCCGTCAGGACGAGCTGAACGCCATTGTCTGACATTGTCCATAACGTTCGCCCTGTCGAAAGCTATCAAGACATTGAAGAACCCTTCCTCCACAACGAAAGCCGCAGAGTAGCCTTGAGTTCGAAGCTTGTTGAGATTTGTGAGCATGGACTCGATATTCTCCAGAGTTGGATGTTTGCAGAACGCCTGATGTTTCTTTGCGTACGCCTTCTCTGTGACTTTGTCGCGAGGCATTTTCTGAGGTGTGCAGAATTTCAAGAGGAGGCAGACGCCTTTCAAGTAAAAGCCTTCAAGGCCTGGACCAGATCGAATGGATTCGCCAGTATGGTCTGCTGGGCTCGGGATTTGCTAGCTCGACGCCATTAAGATGAACGCATGATTTGTTGTTAGAATGCATTGAGTCATGCATCCCGCAGGGGACAGATACGGTGAACATGTCGTGGCATGAACAGGGAAGTAGCTAGCCATGTTTGTGTTTCCGGCGTAACCCACTTTGGAGGTGCTGACAAATTTGCCTTTGTTGTCAGGCCTGTGGTCACGTACGCGAATAGGATCGATGTTCAATGTCCATTTCAGATCTAAATGCGCAATTGATTTTACATACAACCTCAGATTTCATGGTCATCCTCAGAAGGATAGTGCATGTGACTGCTCACAAATCATTACGAGTCAACCCTACCGCTAGAACGATACCGTATCATGCATGTTCAGCCCTTGCTTCCTCGATGATGATGGAAAGGGGAAAGGGGAAAGGGGGAAGGGGTGGTACGTCGGAGTCGAAGTCTTCGCTTGAGCGTCGGAAGCTAGGATAAGACGTGAGTATGACTTGTGACTCTGATGGAAGAGAAGGGGAGTAAGTAAGCCATACCTTCCTACCCATCTAATATCATCAAGTTCTTCATGTGTGTCTGCACCCAGGCTCTTTCTGAATGTGGAACTGGAGCTGTGACTTGAGCATTCGACAGGAACAGGTTTCGATGGTGGGTCATAACGACGCCAGTAATTTGAAAGGTAATGCAATGTGGCGAGCAGTACCGTGATCTAGCTAACTTGTCAGAAGGTGTCTGCCCAGCGGTAAGGATACTCTCACAGCGGTAAATAATTCTTGACACGATGGCTTCTCCAAACCTGTTACCAATCCCGCCAGTGTACAGAGCAAAATGAAAGTGTAGGGAATAGAGATTCTGAGTGTCTTGGCTGTGATGTCCCTCTTTCCATGGTCCCTTTTTCCATGGATGTCGGGGCGGCGGCGAAATGTAAACCAACATGATGCGAGAGTGTAGAGCGAGAATTCGCAAAGGCTTGCACTTAAAAGGCTCCAGAAATGAAACGTATGGTTTCGTTTACTGTAAGTTGAGTCAACATGATTCGTGGTCCCGATCTCAGTGTTGACCTACCTAAGGAGGGGCAGAAATCTTAAAGACAAGGCGGAGACAAAGAATAGGAAGCTAAGTCTGGGCCACCATTTTTCAAACGTTGATTGTGTATGGTGAAACAGGATGGAACACATCAAGTACTGTGTATGTGTGTAAGCGATTTGATGTCATATTCGCTTCCATTTGCCCACCTCAGCTATGGCAGCGAGAGTGATCGAGAGGCGAATCAGCAAATCAATCATCAGCCAAATGCAGTCTTCTGATCAAAGGTCAGCGCTGAAAAGACGCTCCAAGGCTCCACGCACCATCATCAAAACCGCGAACCACCCCTAAGATCGTTAATATGACGAGTGTAGTGTTGGTGGTCATTGTAAGTAATAGAACTGCCATCTGGAGCTTTGGGAACTGTTCGGCTGAAGAGGGCGATGGGACGAAGACTCTCCCATGGCGAAACCACCGCCAGAATAGCCAGGCTAGAACCCCAAGATGAAGTACAATTGTGAGGGAGAAGAGGCTGAGCGAAATTATCGACGCATTCTCCATATTTCACAGGGGTTTTGGCCAATGGAGAAGTGATATTGCGACGACGAGGCTGAATGTGACCCCAGAAAAAACGCACGAATCCTGCAAGCCAAGCGAGGCAACCACAACACCTAAAGAGGCCTCAGCTGGTTGAAAGTCAAAGATTCGAAGTCAACTTCAAATTCGACCAGAGCTGGCGGACACGATGGAAAATATTGTGAGAGAACGATTGTGCTGGAAAACATTTAGAGGAGAGGGGACCAACGCCATAACCATCCGTAAAGGAATCCGAGAGGCAAACATGGTGGCGCTGATCGAGGACCAAAACCCCCAGTTTGGTCCCATGCCCTGTCTCCCGAAGTCTTCCCCGTGGTCTTAGTGAGGATCTTCGGTTGCAGGATTTAGTCTTAGTTTACTGTGACTAGTGACACTAATGCTATAGTCTGAATCCAAGGTCTGAGTGTGACCTCAATCAGTCTCGGTGGGCCCAACGCTCACTCCGGCCACTTCACATCGTGGATTGCCGGTGGCTCGAATCTCCGAGGTCCTCGAGACCAGTCCTCATGCGTCTCCCATCATAATGACGATGAAGTCTGATGACTAACTCAGCGTCATCGTCCTCTGAGGCTCCCGCTGCTGCACGACAGGTTGGACACGTGACCGTCTCAAAATTGTCTTCTCGCTGTACTCGGAAAAAATGATGTAGACAGTCCCAACAGAACTCGTGACCGCATTTTTTGATGACACAATCGGAGATTGTGTCGTAGCATATTATGCATTGAAATTGCTCGGCCCATTTCGATATTCGACCTTTTGCTTCATCCACTTGGCGCTTCAACTTCACCGCATGTGTTCTGTTCTTTTCAGCACGCCCAGACTCGGCTTGCAACCTGTTCTTGAGAGCTAGATTCTCAGCTTTGGCGTCCTGGAGGCCCTGAAGCAATGCTTGCTTTTCTCGCTCATAATTTGAGGTTTGCTGACGCGATGCTACTGTTGCTTCCTGTATTCTTTTGCGAAGAAGTGTTCTCTCTCTCTTTTGGCGGCGCAATTTGCTTCCCAACTTGTGCAATGCATCTTGGGTGTCTTCGGAACAGCATGATGAGTCTGAAAAGGTAGAAGACGCTCGGTTTGACATCTGCTGAGTGGAACGTGACCGATTCGTGGAGCGAGCACTATCCAAGTGTCCGACGGGCGACGGTCTCGCGAGATTTATAATTGGCACTGGTGATGGGAACCTTTCGACTTCGATGAAGTCGTCATTGTTGAATGCGATTTTGGCGGCTAAATCGTCCGAAGGGTTGACTTCGGGAAGGGTGAGGTCGATGAGATCAAGCATGGCCATTGGGCTACAGGTGTCGAGAAATTGAAGAAGAGAAAGAAGATGGGGGACCCAGCCTTTATATAGGCTTCAACGGGGCTTCCTTCCGTGGCTAGGATACCCTCGAGACGCCCTGCCTTGGAAAATGCAAAGCTCAGCCACGGTCTGCTAGCGAGATGTGTTTGATCCATGGTGCTCGTCAAAGAACCAGTTCACATGTTGATTATCAGCAGACACCGCTAGAGTCGAGCGCCTTGCGTCCTGATTTTGTTCCTCGTCAGCAAGACGGCGAGCCGAGGACAGGTGCACACAACCGAGTGACATGCCGGGTTCCTTTCCAATCTTTATAGGTATAGGTAGCACAGCAGTCTCATCAATCTCTTCCCCTCCCTCTCGGATGGTCGTCACATCTTCACTTTCGGCTGTGCTCTTTACGTTCCCATCAGCTGGCCCAAAGCCTGACAGCTCTGCTGACCTGCGAACATGAATGATGCCTGAACCGTCGGTGCTTTCATTCTTGGCGTTCGGAAAACCATCAGGAATTCTATAACCAGGCTACATTTGCGGTCAGCTTTGCAACACGGCTCAGGGAGGGGTCACCCACTGGCAAAACTGGTACGTGGGCACGCGGGGGAAGGAATCCGTCGAGCCCTTTACAGCCGAATACCAAGACCCCATAGTCACAAGAATGGCCGCCCCATCCGAAACGACCTTCCATCTGAGCGTGATTCAATCTCGTAGGGATCAGCAGTCCACCGGTCCTCAAGTCCAGAAGTTGGACCGATATCATGTGAGATCGAAAGTGCGTTGCAAACCTGTGACCCTCCGGACTATACGATTGGAGGTGCCAGTCAACGAAGGTGAAAAAAGAGCGATGTCCGTTCGGATGGTTGAAACAGTCTTCACTAGGAGCGTCAAAGATGATCTCATAATATGGGCCGCTCGATCCGTCTCCAGTCATGTTGGAAGCGAACAAGCTGCTTTGAATTATCGTACAAGTAATGTAATTTAGGGCGTCTTAACGTAGCCTCTAGAAGATGTCTTCCTCTTCTACAGTCGGCGTTGGACATGCTCTCTCCTTTATGCCTTTTCCGAGCTCAATTGACGATAGACCGCCTCCTTGACTTCCGGTTTCTGGAGCTAGTCTACTTTCATGTGCATAGGACTAATTGTCATAAGCTCAAGACACTTAAGTTTGGTAGGAAAAGATCGCCGAAGCCTATACAGAGGATATCAATTTCATTCTTAGGAGGCGGAGAGGAACCAACTTTTGCGTATTTAGCGCGTAGTCCTGCAAGTATCACAGGGTTAACAAGGAAGGCTCCTCCGAGTAGCGTCGTGGGCGAGTCATGCCAGTCGTCTGAGGGAGCGGAGCTATTGGGCGTACAAGCCAATCATGTCTCGACATCCGCGCAGCCTCCATCGAAGGTACAGTGACAATGCAGACTCTAAATACCAAAAATACTTAAAGCATTTATCACCAATCCCTCCAAATAACGCGCCAAAAGTGATCTCATTCTAGTATACGATTTCTTTTCTTTGGCTTGATTCTACCTACACCGTTGCGCTGAAATTGCAGCAATTATGACAACGCTCGTGTCTGCAATACCGCTCGATGCACTCCCCTTCCCAGAATTTCGTCGTAGATTTGCAACGACAACACCATTCAGCTTGAACGCGGCGGATGACTCCTTCGTCCAACCGCTTCCTAGTTTTGTCTACCTGTTGTTGCTGGAAAGTTTTCCAGAGGTCACGAAGTTGATCCAGTTCCTCATTTCCATGATCGCTTGGTGAGACTGAAGTTTCTCGCGCACTCCACGCGTAAAGTTCTACCGCGTTGGCCGTATCGGCGGTCAACTGTTTCCTTGGTGTCGATGTAGTAGATGGTCTCCTGTGGCTTGGACCAGTGTCGCTATCACGGATACCCACCGATTCGTTTAAGGGTTCGTCCGGAATTCTCCGCGGCTTCTTCTTGCGAGCTTGAGTAGCGACAGTGATGCAAGTACGTATTGAAAGCTGCCCGGAAGTGCAGAGCAACAAGATCTGTATTCTTAATTATTTCCGTTGCGCTGGCTGAGGGTTCTATTCTCACTGACCTCAGGAAGCAAAGCTCGAGCCCACAACACTTTCCAACCCACGAACAAAGATGTTAACGAAGAGAGAGCGACGAAGAGACAAGCTAGATAGCCACTTGCGAGCCGGGACCATTTCCGAGCGAGTGAAATTTGTTTCGAGAGCCATATGTGAGCAACGCAGAAGAGTGAAAAATGTCCAAGGCTAACGCCGGAAATCATCCAGAATTGCCATGACTCGTTACGCCATCTACGTTGTGGGGTTAGTCTGTGTACGTACGTTGATAGAATGAACCTACTTGATCAGAGGTAGGAACACCGAAAGATTGAGAATGATGGTGACAGCAAGACCAGGGCGATGTATCACGTATCCAAGACCGGTCTTCGAGGCTTGCTTATACGCGGTCCATAAGGAGAAATGCTGCAATTGATTATGAGTTTTTATTTGACGTTATTCACGGAGGGAAGACTTACCTCTAAGCTCGTTATACATATACAGGAGCCGCAAAGCAGGATGTAGTCGACCAATCGCATGATTCCTATTTTTCGGGCCGTCTATTATTATTTGCCGGTTATTAAAATAAGCCTCGGACTTACCGTCGTTCAATGGTGTTCTCCTTGAAGAGTTCAAAGCCCCAAGGGTGGTTAGCACAAGGTCAAGAACTAATTTTAAAAGTAGGGCCCGTGTCTGCAGGCGTCTCCCGCGGATTGGAATTTTCCAGAGGATCGCGTAAAGTAAAGCGAGGAAAGCGGTAAGAGTGGTGCAAACAATACTAGAGAGAACACCGAGATGGACTGTCGGTGAGATTCTTTCCATAATAAGAAAGACAGGGGGCGTAAGTGTGTAGGTGAAACTGCAGGAAACAAAACGGTGCCTAACTATGCAGGAAATTATTCAAGACGAGGCTGCAAGATCCATGGGTTCTTTATAGGAACTGTGCATGAACAAGAAGACAGTCCCATTCAGATGTTAATACCATCGGAGACGAACAGCGCTGATCTTCCCAGTGGCTCAATTATCTACATAACATTGGGTCGAGTTGCTTTACTCTCTTTGTCTGTGATCCTATGCATAACGGCGTCTTACCCCGTGAAGGAATAGTAAATGGCGAAGTGGGAAGATGTTGTGCCCTACAGGCATGAATCGAGCGGGGATATCATTATCCTGGTGATGGGCTTGCAGCTCTAGTGGGCTCGGAAAGAAAAATGTACTCCCGGAGGCGGCCCGCTCCTGCAGTCTTGGCTGCGTTTTTGTTTGTACAGCCAAAAACGAAGCCAAGACTGCAGGGATAGCAAAAGCAGCTAGCTCGGAATCCGAGCTGAAAGTCCAAGTTTACGACGCGCTTTTAGACATCATTGTACCAAGCATGGATATGGTAAAGGAGTTGAAGAATGGATCTGCTCGTCTCTCAATGATGGGGAAAGAAGAAACGATGCTAACAATGTAGCAGGCTTCAGGGCTTCTAAAGGACTTCACTGATGAGGACCTCCGTAAGATCGTCCGCGCCGTCCGAGACGAAATTAAAATCAGAAAGCGTGCCTCTGAGAAAGATGGTGTCCGAGATGTTCTCCGTCAACTCTACGTAGGGTGTGCTGGAGAATTCCACGAAGACCAAATTGATATGTTGAGGAAACTCGCCAGGATGATAGAGGATGAGGATTATATGAATCGTATGAGTCACAGTGGAAAGAAGTGGGACATGAGAATCGAAGATTTCTTAGGAAATTCAATGAAATCTGTGGCATCGGACAATGACAAGACTAGACTCAGGCGTGTTGTCGAGGCCATCCAGACTGTTAATACCCAAAGTGACACCGCTTCTATTCGTCATGGACTCCTGGTGGCTTTCCTCTACGCCGCAGTGGAAACCATACGAGCCACGAACCGAAACCGACCTGACTCCAAATCCTTTTCGAGGCAAGCACTTGCTCAAGCCGTGTTGTCAGGTGAGCCACCGGTTACGGTAGATCTTCCCAAGGCACTCCGAGCTGGTGGACGGATTGCACGGTTGTTTAGAGGAAATGTCGGTTATCTGTTCTCTCTCAAAGCAGGCGCCGAATACATGTAAGTGCTCCTCATTGTTTCCTAAAAACAAGAATAGAGCGTAAACGGTTATAGGATTGAACGCGCAATGAATGAGCACGCAGTGAATGCTTTCGTTCGATTTACAGAGACACACGAGAGCCTAGCGCCTTGCCTGGAACTCACAGGGCTTGCGTGTGCTGTCTTGTCAAAACTGGCGAGGTACTTTGGCTGGGAGAATTGGGTATTTGGGTCGGCAACTTGGAGATTCTATGCGAAATCTCTAGTTCCCAATGGCCTGGTTAAGGTTCCGCCGGCCTACTTGCCCGATCCTTTTCCGGCGCCGACGAACTTGTATTCGGGGCTTGATGAGGTTGGTGTCAACCTCCTCCAATTCTGTGCGGTAGCCTCGAGAGAACCTGATTTGCTCGTGCTGATGCTTGGTAGACGTATATCAGCTTTGCCCAGGGCGGACACTTAGCAGCGACAACGCCTATCTCGTACTGGTTCCCTTTGCGGCGGCAAGCGAAGGTGTATTAAATGCCCTATTAACACTTAGCGCTTCATATCGCAAGGAATACTGCCCAGACCAATATCAAGCGATCCAGCAGCGGGAGATAGAATATGAATTTCGGACCTTGAGGTGGCTAAACGACCATCTTCAAAGCGATTCACACACATTGCCATGTCTTCTTGTCATTATGCTCTTGATCCACTACTGTATGGTCAACGAAGATGGAGATCATTGCTGGTCTGTCCACTTAAAAGCCGTCAACGACCTTATCCTTCGGAGTCCGACGACTTCCTATCCATCTCTGTTCATCGCTTTCCAGGCCGTCCTGGCGAGGACGGCGTGTTCGTTAAAAGATAATCGACTACCATTGTCTGATCACTACCATTGGCTTGGTACTGGAACTTGTGAGGAGCTGACGCGAATCGATGGTACTGTTGGAGTCTCTCGGGCGGTTTTGTATATCATCAACTCCATCACAGTATCCTCCGCGGCCAATGTAGGTCCAGTCCCATCACAATTGTGTTGGGCATTCGGCTAATGATCCCCAGACGCCAACCCTTACCGAACACCCGCAAGGCCTGGACAATCAGCTCCAAACGATCTATCAGAGACCGCCCGTGGGTGATTCGGACCAAGATCAAGTAATGATAAAGACTGCAGAGTCATATCGCCTCGCTGCCCGATTGTATTTTCATTGCAGGCTATTAGGGTTAGTCATATATACCCTGCAATTGACAACGTTTCCTGACCTTTACAGAGCTACCCCGACGCATAAGACTGTCGCCGAAATTCATCGACCGTTGTTGTCTGTACTTAGCGAGCTCCCTTCAGAAGGCCCGAATTTCACGGCCATTTACCCTCTCTGGGCGATGTTTGTAGCAGCGGTATCTGCAAGCCGTAAAAGTGAGCGGGTAATGATAGCAGATCTTCTCAATGGGATCAACACCAGAAACAAAGGAGTGAGTCTTCCAATTGGGTTTGTTTCAATCACGATAAGCGAAGTTGTTAACATTCTCCTAGAACGTCGGACCAGCGCTCGTGGCTATAGAAAACATTTGGCATTGGCAAGATAGTGCAAAGCTCTCAAGCTACGTTCACAAGAGCGCCTGGTGGGAAGAAATGGTAGAACCATTTTCCAATGCGCCCAGAGGGAGAATGCTGAGCCTTGGATGACCAATCCCAGATGGTTCCTAGGCACCATTTTCGAATTCAACAACCCTTCTGGGAATTAAGTCTCCATGTATATTTATATCATCTTCTCTTCCAGACCGATCCCATTCCCATCTCCGTCCTAAACTTGGATCCAAGGTACCTCGAATCATTTGCACAACGTACTTTCCGATGATTGGGAGGAATTTGAAGCCGTGATATGATCCTCCGGCTGCAACGTACAATCCTTGTGCTCGAGGGACGGGGCAAATGAGGAAGTCTTGATTCGGAGTAATGCAATCGCTGCTTCGCTATCAGCAACCGTTCTCTGCATTGACAGGATTTGCCAGGCATACTAGCAGTACCAGGCATGGGAGAATTCTCTGGCTTTGAACTGTGGGAAGAATTGCGCTAGTAGTGCACGATTCTCGCCGAATAGATGAGAGGTCAACGAAGCTCCCTTAATCGGACCCCGTGTTGCCATTGCATCGTTGGTGAAGCTTACAGCGTTGGTGACTTTAATACGACGATTATTATCCATCGGCATGATCTCCCCTGAAAAATCCGTTAGCATCAGCCTATCCAAAGCAATTTAGGGAGCACTGGTACCTTGTGTAGGACGGACTAAGATTGGCATTCGACTGTACTTTGGCGCTTCCTCCTCATCGAGAGTAATGGCCGCTGTGCTGATACCCGCGTTCGTGAAAAGACCAATTGGAATTGGTAGTTGCGAATGGCGAGCAATGAATGGACCTGTCCAAGGGCCCATTGCTAACACCACAGAAAATCCACGTAGCTGCTCACCGCTCTTCAAATGTACGCCATTACACTTCGTATCATCAAAACAGAGTTCTGTAATCTCTTCTGTCCGATAGATCACTCCTGCCCGACAAGCAAGTCGGAGTGTCTTTTCCAACGCTTGTGTCGCTTCAACCCAGGCAACAGATTCATCGCAGGTAATATCCTCTTCCCCTTCCAGTTCACATCCCTCGAATACGGAGTCAAAGCGTTGTCGAAGCTCCTCTTGTGTCATCCGTTTGCTTTCGACAGGGGGTCTTGGTAGCGAAGAATCTTGCTTGCCGTGTATCACAACCCATCCACTTTTGTGATAGAAGCTCTTGAAATCTTCATGTTGCCAAGCTCTCATGGCCTCATCGGCCAAGCTGCGGTACAGGTCAGATGCATACTCCTTTCGAACGACTTTGTTGATGTCGATCGACGCAGGTCGGGCCGAGTCCGTTGGGAGACCGAATAGATATATTTCACTGTTTGAGGTGTCCCTGGCAAGATGAAGGGCAGTCGATGCCCCGAAAACTCCTGCTCCGACAACGATAAAACGAGACATTTCAGAATTTGTGAAAATCGATGAGATTGAAGTTTTGCTTGGTACCCCGAATGATACGGTATAACCAGCCTGACACAGTCATTACGTCATGCATATCTTGAATTTACATGATTCTTAATGATGCGCATATCGAAAGTTACCAAGCGACAACTATTTTATTCTGGGCTTCTAGCCTAGAAGGGGTAGTATTTCATTTCGCTCCGGCACATCCAGCCAGGGACAGCACTGAAGTTGACGAGCTGTAGCCTTAGCACCAAAAATGGTCCACACCATGATTCGTTGCATGATAAGTCGTTTAGCTCAATATAGTGCAGCAATCCGTTGACCATTAATGCACCGAATCATTGAATTGACACCAGCTTCCATTTCTTCTCTATTTCTAGTTCGCAAATCTGTCATTGTTCTCTCTTTTCAGCTACCCCATTATTTATCAGACGAGCCAAGGCGTAGATCATCTGACAGGAAGAAGTTTTACCGAATATGATGAAGTCCGTGAAGAGTTTATGGAAGCTTTTGAACACGAAGAGAAGCTACAGAACAAAGAGAAGCTACATATGATAGACAAGGACGACGTGCCACGCGCACGTATCATGAGGAGAGCATGGGAGACTGGAGCTTTCTTCTACTTCCATGCCTTAGATTCGACCACGGGACTTTTCAATTTGTGGGGACGAAACATTCAGCCAAGGTTTTCTAACGTGGGCAACATCAATAATGAATTGAATCGACTCTTGGCACCCTATTGGTGCGCTAAAGCAGAGAATGTTGTAGCTGCAAAGATGAAAGACCGAGGAATTTACAACGAGCAGCTCCGAGCCATGTTCGAAGCCAAAGCCCCGCTCTCTCCATCATAACTCATAATCCATGAGGAAGCGCTCGA
>JAABUI010001066.1_pt1 | contig 16776 bp, 20 predicted proteins | sample 5559111 | NCBI WGS metagenome assembly JAABUI01 (sample SAMN10711870, study PRJNA513365) | rock metagenome | isolation source: Antarctica rocks | place: Antarctica: Victoria Land, Buttleship Promontory
TAATTTATTAATTAATAAAACACCCTACAAAAATCGATTATAATCGATTTCAAAATCGATTTCATAACCTTATAATCAAAATCGATTTCATAACCTTATAATCGAAATCGATTTCAAAAATCGATTTTCGATTTTTTTTTTGACTACAGAGCGCACTGCTGCCGCCGTGCGCGAGCCCACCGTCTCTGCTGTGGAGCTTTACATCAAGTCAAGTCAAGCCACGACCATATCGCAAAGCAATTTCGCCAAACCCTAGACCTCGCCTCCCTCAAGGATGGACACATTGAAGAGTGAGAATGGCTGGCCTGAATCCGGGCTCGACGTGCGCCAAGTTGTCGATGTTACAGAAGACACTGACAAGAAGCTGGGCACCGAGTACGACCAACGTGGCATGATGCGTATGGGAAAGAAGCAAGAGCTGCGTCGCGATTTCCAGTTCTTCAGCATTTGGGGGTTTGCCGTCATGCTAGGATGTTCATGGGAATTCGTCTTGATGTCAGTTGCAGTCTTGATCAGCTTTTGCGGAGTCTACGTTCGTACTGACAAAACTTTGGCAGCAATGGCGTCTTGTCGCTACCCAATGGAGGCACAGCAGGGAGCGTGTGGATGTTCCTCATCGCTTGTTGCGGCATGTTCTTCGTGGTACTCTGTGAGTGCACTTATCCTACTTCGGGGACGAGACACTAATCGACATTGCAAGCTATGGCTGAAATGGCCAGTATCGCTCCCACAGCGTAGGAGATCCGGCATCGAATCAGGCTTACAGGGGTCGCTGACGAAATCGACAGAGGAGGGCAATATCACTGGTGCTCGGAGTGTACGGCTACTTGGAATTTACAGCGAGCAATGGCTGACAAAAGGCGCAGTTGCACCGCCGAAGCACCAAAAGTTCCTGTCATACACCGTTGGATATCTCTGCGTATTAGGCTGGCACGCCGGTTTGGCAGAGACTTGTTATGCTGCCGGCCAACAAGTCCAGGCTATCATCGTCCTTGCGAATCCGAACTACACGATCCACACCTGGCAGACTGCCTTGCTCGCGTGTGCCGTAATCATTATAGCCGTCTTTTTCAATACCGTGCTGTTCCGAAAATTGCCTATATTAGAGGGTATCCTTATATTTGCTCATGTCTTCGGGTTTTGTGCATTCGTTGTCGTCCTCTGGTACGTATGATGCGTGAAGGTTTACATAAACGGAGCAATAAGCGGATATTGGCTGACCCTTACCATGCTAGGGTAATGGCTCCAAGGAGCGACTCATCTGTATTAACCACATTTTCGTCCAACGGCTGGTCCAGTTCCGGTGTCGCTTCCCTTGTTGGCATAAGCGCGGCAATCGGTGATGTTATCGGGGCCGATTCAAGTGTCCACTTAGCAGAGGAGCTGAAAAATGCTTCATGGATCCTGCCTCGCTCAATGATAGCGACGGCCGTGATGAACTACCTGTTAGGCTTTGTCACTATCAGTATGGCCGTCCAACTCGACTTCAGAAATCCAAGGTCGACTGACTCTCGTATAGTTACACTGGTGTTTTGTCTCGGCAACTTGGACAACGCAATTAACTCCCCGACTGGTCAGCCATATGTCGAAGTGCTCCTCAATGCTACGCGATCACGCGGCGCTACAATGACTCTGACCATCGTAATGCTCTTCCTACTGAACTCCTGCGCCGTGAACAATGTCACAACCAGTTCAAGGCAGCTGTGGTCCTTCGCTCGTGACGGTGGACCCCCATTTAGCGTATGGCTTTCACGAGTACGACCGGCCTGGGATGTGTAAGTCTCTCATCGTATCTGCTTACATTATTTCTTACAAATCGCTCCATGCCGGCTAACCGTGCTTCAAGTCCGATGAACGCAATGACGGTTTCTTTGGGCTTCACGGCCATCCTCTCTTGTATTGTGATTGGAAGTAACACTGCATACGGAGTATTTGTCACTTTAGTCAACTCCGGTCTCTTGAGCAGCTATATGATCTGCATAGCATGTAAGTCAGCTTAACGGCAGAGGTGCACACGACTATCCTAAACAGTGAGCAGGCATCCTCCAGAAGCGTATTCGCGGTGAACCTTTCCCTCCATCTCGATTCAAGCTTGGGAAAGCAGGCAATGTCATCAATATCATAGCAATATCTTTTCTACTTGTCGCCTGGATTTTCCAATTTTTTCCTAGTGCACCGAATCCGACTGGGACGTCCATGAATTGGTAAGCAACCGGCCAAAACAATATCAGTGTGTGATATGTATTAATTGTGCGCTTCTGCTGGTAGGTCGATTGTAATCTTTGGCGCAGTCATCATCTTTTTCACGATTTACTACAAGACGACCGCACGGTACAGATACACGGGACCAGTTATACATGTGAAGAGGGATACGTGAGAGAAGCCGAAAAACTTTTGTACACGCGACCATGGGGAAAGATTTCGAGTGATCGTCGTGATATATCGACCAGCATATAGTCAGGGTCGGACAGTTGGAGAGTGGCATTTTGATTTGGCGCGTCTAGCACGTTCTCCTTACAGACTAGCATCTGTCCTTGAGCATAGGAAAGCACGGAGGATTGGAGCCTTAGATTCGGGGGTGATAAATATATTTATTACAGATGTTGATAATACGATCCTTATTCAGTGGTCGAATGGACTCAAAGTCCCAAAAGTAACCAATCGAAGTCAGAAATTATTATTAACGTTTGTACGACACTCTTGATTCGCCAAGTTTGGGCAATTCTGACCACGGCGCCTTGACCCGGGACGCTCAGCCATCTATTCTCCAATGCAGGAGCTGAGTGGACTTCTGATAGTGATGAACTACCCAGCCAGATTACTTGATCGAATCGATAATACAATTTCAACTTCGTTGAAATCTCCTTAGAACATGAGGTATATCAAAATTTCAGTTCCTCCAACACTGGCAGTATCCTTTTAAATCCTTCGGAGTACTTAACAGTCCTATTCTCAAAACCACTTAAACATTATAACATACTTCAAAACTTCCTATCGTATCCTCTAATTAGCGATCATAACCTAACATATCATAGCTTCAGCACGCTGTCGAAGCTCCGATTCCAAGAACATAACCATCCTGCTCCCATCTGCGGATTTCTTCTCCCGCGCGCCTCAATGACCGAAATGAAAAATGTGCCGTTGGGCTCCACCGACTCTTGATGGAGAGTGAGCGGCTATTGTACCCTTGGTAATGGGTCGGCGCGGTCCCATCTTTCCGATTAAGATCTGCCAATGGTTTCTCAAGATCCATATTCCCGCAAGACGGTTGTTTCTGTTCCTGTACGGGGATTTCGTCGGAGCAAAATGTCCGAGACGTTGGGATTGATAGATGTCCTTGTCTTCTCCGATCCCGGTCTCTTCGAATGAATATCAATGTCCTACCCCAGCGCCCCCGCATCATTGCCTCGCATCCTCCGTCTCGCCTTCCTTATCACCGTTCTCAGCCCTGGCAGCTCGACACTGGTCACCTGCTCCAACCCCTTCTCCCTCCACTCTAACCACATAAATCTGCACCTCCAATGGCTACCCCGACATCTGCTGCATCCCCCTCAACATCACCTCCCTCTCCTCCCACGCCTACGGCTGGTTCCACGCAATAGAGGTGACCTTCAGCGGACCCGGCGCTGTAGATCAGTCCATGGCAGTCTACGGCAACGGTCCCAGCATCAGCCCCTGCGACGGCGAGGCTGTAGTGACGAGAAATGGCAAATAAGAGTGGAAGGGTATTTTCGGTGAGAAGGGAAAAGGGGTCAGTGGTGCTTTGGTGGTTAGGACGGCGAGACCAATGTTTGTCAGGAGAGGTGGCCGGATGCGGTGGTTTTGGGGACGATGAGATATCGATTCAGTGGGATGGAGTGGGAGAGTTTTGTGGTTAACGATGAGGAGGGAAAGGTTGTGAGGGGGAGGATGTTTGGTGGGGGCGGTGGGGTGTTGGGGGAGACGTTGACAGCTGTGGTTCTTAGAACTGAGACAGGTAGAAACGACGCTCGGATAGCAGAGTCCTAGCATGAATAAAGTAATAAAAACAATGAACAGCAGACAATCAAATAGTGTAATAGGTCTGTCGAGAATTGGACCAGACCCAATGGGCAGAACGACAAGAACCGGAACATGGATTTATTACCAGTGCAATTTCGAGCCCTTAGGTCGATATGTCGACCTGAAAGCATGTCTCGCAGTCTCTCTTCTTGGTAGAAATGTAACCAGAATGTAGGATTTGAGAGCTGGTGAATGGGGTTGGTGAGCCAATCTTGAAAGTCAGAGCCTGGAAGTCGATACCTCTTACGCCATCTGTAGGCTATATCAGGGCCCTTTCATCCGCTATAGCATTGCTAGCTGCTGCTCATGCCTCTGCCAATTCGTCCTCATAATTGATACTTAGTACCATACTTCGTACAAAGTCGGAATACCGAGCTCTTCGAGTTAATTTTTCGACCTTCTCCCTTTCCTGTTTTTTCCTCTCTTTGTTCTCTTCCCTCGTGCTATCAAATCTCGCATTTGCCTGGTTGAAGGGATTCTCAGGACTCCTCTCAAACTCCTTTCTTATTAGATCAACTCGTTGCTGCTTCCTTAGGCCCTTGTTCTCTTCTTCAACCTCTGGCATTCGTCTCGCCTCGTAGGCAGCATATGCAGCTTTGAAACGTCGTTCAGGGTGTCGATCGATCTTTTCTGAGCGGTTGTTGCTGGTGAGGGAGAGAGCATCCAAGGCGTTGTCAATGCCTGTGGCGTTGAGGGAAGGGTTGGTCTTAAAGCTACTGGACCCTGTGTCCGAATCAAGCTGAGAGAGATCGAGACCTTTGGTCTTCTTCACAGCGGTTTTCGAGTTTTTCGGATTCGCACGAGCGTCCTTTTCTTCCTCAGCAAGGAGGGCGTCTTTTTCAGCCTTCTTTCGGGCTGCTTCTTGCTTCTTAGCTTCGGCCTCTTCTCTAGAAGAGTTTCAGATAGCGGTCATTTCACGATAGACTGACTTCTTAGTATTTGACTTGGCGCCTCTGCCCCATTCCCGATCATCCGCTGCAGCTTTCTTTGCATTATCCGCTGCAACTTCGTAAGTTCAACGAAATCATCCCAAAATGTGACGCCGTGAGAAGATTTCATAGAAGGCCGACTTGGGGTCTTGCAAATAAAAAAGACTGTTCAAGATATGATTGGATGATGCCTCCTGAAACTCAGCTGGTGATCAGGCGGCTTCTCACAAATTTGGCGGAGATGAAAGTCAATGACAACACACCAAGATGCGTCATTCGACTTATCGAGCTGACAAACGTGGCCCTCTGTCGCCATCATCGCATTGCTTTACGTAACAAAGTCAGTCTGCTCGTAAAACCGTACCCCCTCAAGGACTGTGCACGGTCTTTCGCTGGCCCTGTCAAGAGCGAGGAGACCGTCAAGGTCAAGCTTAAAAGGCTGCCTAATCCCATTCCGATAAGGGAGGAGAACGAGGCCCACCCGGGAGAACAGGAAGTAGAAGCAGGTGGCGCTCGTATTACTCTTTCAACGAGTAAGGTCATTTACTGATTACGCGAACTGCTATAGACGGCATTGCTGTACTTGCCTAAGTACTTTCTTTGTCGCACACCTGGTTCCTCTTATTTAGGTGCGGATGAATGGGTCGGAGAATGAGCAAAGGAGCCTCTTTCTATTCACGATCCTGATGAGCTTAGCACGGGTTATCTTTACGTGTATTGGAACCGTGCTAATTTCGGAGCCAGAAAGATAGGGTACATAACTCGTGCCGTTGGGTTACGTCTCAAAGAGTTGGAAGCTTAGTGTAACCATATCGCCGAGAAACAGTATCGTTCTCCTTTCCAGTGAAGAATGTGGCGAGGGTAGAACGGTTGGTACCTGCTGAGTTGGAAATCTTTAGGGTCTTTGAGCCTGTTTGTCTTAGCTGTTTGGGTAGCCGTAGCAATACTATCCCTTGCTTACCTATTTTTGGAATAGGCTCGGGAATGAAGTGACAGCACAAGTCAAGGAGCAGGAGTGGGAAACAAAGAGATACTCGATAAGAAAGGGATGGTATCGGGGACAAAATATCTAGTACGCTGGAAAAGCACATGGCTGCCAAAGGGTAATTTAGGAAACGTACGAAAGTTGCTGCGGAACTTTGAGGCAATAGGCCGGGCACGTCATAGATGCAACCGGGGTAGACCGGCTCTCACATTCAAGGTAAAGTAATCGCGGTATGCTTTCATTTGGAATTCGCTATCCAGCCGGGGAATATACGATTTTTCTTGCCAATAGATATCCTGTCCCACAATCGTGCATTGGACGAGTAAACGCTTGATTATGTGTGGGTGTGGGTGAAGAATTATTATAAAGATAACCAACTTATTTTTTGAGACTCTAAATGATTGATGCTTGCACCGCGTTGCTGCTGAGCCGGCTCTATATGGTAAGGCTTCTTAACACTATATGTAGGCGCTACCTAGAGAGGCCTTACACAGCCCCGTTTCACGATTCCTGTCTACTGGCCATCACCATCAATCCCTTACGAAGCCAGCCTTCTTCCCATCTGACTTGCGGCCAATACTACACATTCACGACCATGGCGGGCCAACTCCAGGAAGAGATTGCACTCGCACTTATGCTCCCTCATCCTGAACCTAGCCAAAGTCAGCGCTCAGTGCTTAGGCAAACGGAAGAAATGCGAGGAGTCTTTCACCAGCTCCATCACAATCGAATATCTCCATGTAATCCATCAAAGCTCGAGCAGAATAAGCTAACAGAAGCTTTCCTTGTTGACATGACCCGCAAGTGACTAAATGCTATCTCCTTATGTCTCTACCCACGATCTTTTGCTCTCAGGGTATTGCTGTATATGAGGATGAAGATCTCCAAGTCAATGCGACCGAACCGCGGTGCAATACTCAGAAGAGATATCGACCTCGCAATCTGCACAAAAACTCGAATGCAGCCTCTTTGATCGTTGCAGATACTCTTTAATATCTTCCTGTTGGCACCTCTCTGCTTAATGGGTAGCGCCCTCATGGTTCTGTATCCGATAAATAAAAATAGAGTTGGATCGCTCATCTTCCTGGACGAGGTTTGAACGATGTCTTGAAGCTGAAGTTGGGTCTCCTAGATAGTCAATGGCGTAAACGTTATTGGTAGGCGTTTGTGTGAGGATATTTGTGTAGAATTGGTTGAGCCTCCAACCAGATATTGACCTCCATGTTCAATCTTTGCTCTTGAGTTCGTTTCCCGTTGGTACATCTTCTCCGCCTCGGCCAGCTTGCCCTGGTCTGTATAGAGAAGGCCCAAGTTGTTGACGGTGTCGAGTGTCGATGTATGCTCGGGGCCCCATGCTTTCTCCTTTCCATCCAGCGCCCGCTCGTACATTTTCTCCGCCTCGGCCATCTTGCCCTGATCTTTGTAGAGATCGCCCAAGTTGTGGAATGCGTGATTGGAGTCCAGTCTTTGTACGCATCTGTAACGTCATCAACAGAAAGCTGTTGCACACATCGATTTGCGTGCGGGAGTAAGCACCGTTGTATCACCCAGTACTCCGGCTCTGATTGACTAGGGCCACATTCTAATTGTAGGTCCCTAACGAATAGTTCCATCGCAGACATGCAAGGATATGCTGGATGCGTGCCTGGATACTTCCTTACAATCGTGCAGGGAAATGATGCTAGTGGTCTCGCTAGATGCAGAGATTTAGCCCGAATGGATGTTGCCGATCCCACGACCCACTCTTATGCATTTCGATGGTACCAGGGGATGCACGGGGGCCTAAATGCATTCGCACGCAGGGGGCAATTCTTTGCCAAGATTGCAAGCATCCTATTTTCTCCTTTCACGGCCGACTGGTGGCGTTGATTAACGTAATTCGGATAATAGAGTAAGCCACAAGTTCGATCTTCATCATGACTTCTCTCCACTCATGCCTCCTCCGCCGCATCGTGCTGCAAATGCCGATGAGCATCATATCTAGGCTGTGTACACCGCTTGCTATCGGTGATCTAGCAGTTTCACGACATGGAACAGGCTTGAAGTCATTTTGGTGCCTTCCCTCCTTGGATTCCTGACTTGAAGCAACATAATGCGCATCAAATTTAAATTTCTTACCTACTGTCTCTTCTCTACACGCCTGGACTTTATCTCAGCATTGAATTGCGGTATGTCAGAGCCTGTCTCACCTCCTGTCTTTCTAACACAACCGAAGAGCCTAGACTCTCCCCGAAGCGATTTTCGCTGTCATTCAGCACCAGCATACCTAGATGGTCATTGAGCCCAACGGCAAGATCCTTGAAGAAACCTATATTGGCTATGTGGAAACGATAGAAGACGCGAATATACTTTTAAGGGCTTGCGAAGCAGGAGAATTGCCTTTCGCAACCCAATGCCCACTCGATGATCAGCTACATCCTGTCTGTAATGGCTATACATTTGTGTATGGTAGTGGAACCGAGAAAGGGGATGATGGCAAAAAATGGGACAGTCGTCCTGAGGATCATGATTTTGTCATACAGAATCAAGGCTCTGGTACAGGAAGGCTCATAAAGAGGTTGACATGCGTTGAAGATGATGGGGGTTACGCTTACTTCGTCGTGTGTTATTACAAAGAGACAGACGTAAACGAAGAACAACGCGACGGATACTATCATATGGGATTGCGGCGGCCTTCCCAAGACATTACTTTGGCATACTTCAGGAGAGATTGGTTTCTTCGTTAGAGGGACGTTCTATTTATCCAGATCAAGCAGACAAAACAGAAATTTGATATACATTTCCATTCGCGTGAGCTACGAGTAGGTTAAGATGTGATTATGATGTTTCAAAGGCTTTGCAAGTGTCGCACCATTCTGGTCTGTGTACTGTCACTCTTTACGTTCTCCGCTAAAGGCAGGCGTAAAAGGGCGATTACTCTTCTCAAAGCCTGAGTTGAAGCGCTAGGTAGGTGAAAGACGTGTTGGAAATCAGGGTTGCAGCCCTACATGCCAAGGTTTACCTAGGGTATGCCAAGAGTTGCGGGCAATTAGCGCCTTGGCGCTAGCCAAATTATATCCCATGTCTTGGTAGGTAGTAAAATTCAGGGATTCTGCCGAGGTCCGTCCGGGCCCCGCAAACATGAATATAATCATCTTTTCAACATACTTGACACGTTAACTACCTACTCAGTATACTAGCTATGGGTAGGAACCGTACATTAATAGACGTGGACCATGTCCCTACTGATCCAAAGCCCTTAAAATCCACGCGCAAGCCTCCCCCGGAGCCATGGGAGCTCCCTACATACACGCCCCTTCCTATTGCTCCCCTTACTCACGGCCATAGCAATTTACCTCCTCATATCAGTCCTGATCAACCGTACGATATCTTTAGCCTCTTCTTCGACGATGAGACCCTTCAGATCCTAGCCGACAATACCAATGAGTACGCAGATCGATGCTACGTAGCGGAGAAAAAGCCCTACGCGCGGCGATGGCTTCCTACCAACATAAAAGAGCTGCAGGCCTATATTGGAACTTATATCTATATGGGGGTACATCGTGAGACTGCGGTGAAGGACTACTGGAATGAAAACCCGAAGAACCCTATCCATGATGCTGTGGTTCAAGGGATTAGTGAGACTAGATGGGAGCAAATTGATCGATTTTTCTATATCTCAAAGCCGCTACATCCACTAATGGAAAGAGAGACTCCCTTCGAAAAACTAGAGCCATTGAGCGAGCATTTACGTCAAACTTTCAAGTCATACTGGAAGACGGGAACACATCTCGCCGTAGATGAGACAATTCAACGCTTTATGGGCCGTGCGCAAGAGACGGTAAATATCCCGTCCAAACCTGAGCCAGAGGGCTTCAAAATATGGGTTCTAGCCAATCAGGGCTACGTGTTGGACTGGCTGTACCACGCTAAAGGAGACGTCAATGGCCCTGTGGATCTTGACGACTTTTGGACTGACCACAAAGGTTTCACGAAAACACAAGCCGTGGTACTAGATCTAGCAACACAAGAAGGGATATCAACCGAGTACGCCCACGTTATCTGGCTAGATAACTTGTTCACCTCAGCACGACTACTTTCCGCCCTAAAAGCAGAAGGATTTGGTGCAGCTGGTACCGTCAGAACTCAGAAGACGAGAAGAGAGGTACTAGAAGAGACGTCAGGTACTAAGGAGCAAAAAAAGGAGCTAGCCAAAGAGAAGAACCGTGGTTTGCTACCATCGCTATCAGATTTGAAGCTCATTTACGGTGGACAGCTCGATTGGGGCAAGCTCTATGGTGGGATATCTGATGACGGCAACGTACTGGAATTTGCCTAGAAAGATCAACAAGTAGTCCTTTTTATGACTACCATAGACGATGGTAAACAAACCGTTAATCGGCTACGCCGTCGACCTGCTGCAACGGCTACAAATGCTCGTACATCACGTCGGATCTTTGGAGAAGAACCCGTCAAAATGCTGTCAATTCCCCAATTTATCGACATGTATAATCATTTTATGAGCGGAGTCGATCAGGCCGATCAGTTGCGTTCATACTACACTACGCAACGGACTCATAATAAGACGTGGAAACCGCTGTGGCATTTCCTGCTGGATACTACAATAGTAAACAGCTACAAAATTGCCCATTGCTCAGTAGTACGGCCTTTTGGGGAGCCACAGGATCATGACTCTCACAAAGCCTTTCGCAAGGACCTTGCTACGGGTTTATTTGAACACTCAGAACGACGTGGCCAGCCTCCCTCTAGCGTCAAAACTCTTGCTACGTTAGTACATCCAGCTGCACCAAGGGACCACGGTGGGCTAGTCCGATTAGGGTCAAAGGCTAGGTATTGTGAGGTATGTAAGCGTGCTGGTAGGAAGGGAAAGCAGGCTACCCCTAGAAAGGCCTTGACAGAGCTCTCAGGGAACGCAATCAGGGGCCAAAAGCGACGGGAATTTGGCCCTAGAGGCCTTTTTGGCTGCAAGCTATGCGACATCCCTTTATGTAACAATCAGCGGTGTTGGAATGAGCATATACGTGCGATCGGGTAGTTGTTAAAAAGTGTTCGTTTTGGGTGGTTCTTGCCAAGACTTTTTACTACCACTGCACCAAGACATGGGATACAAACTGTAACGGCTAATATATTGAGACCCATTCTCAACAATGTAAAGAAGCGCATATTTTACTATGTTATAAGATCGCGCATAGCTATAATGAAACCTCTCGCACGTAGACTACTATTGAACTGAGAGGGCGTGATAGGGATAGAAGCTCCCGGGAGGTCTTCAGGGTGGCCTTCTAGGGCGTCTCCGTGGCGGGATGCCCTAGGCTGTGACCCGCCGGCCGAGCACACTAAGCCTAATCTAGGAGAGTGTATATGCATCAGAGTGGGGGATGTACATGTATCAAAAGGGGGTGTACACTTATCCGTTCCCATATTCAACAATTGAATAGCCTATTCAATGAAGAAGGGTGTTCCTTCCTATTACGGAAGCGGGGCAAATAGCTTAGTCAGTCACGGAGTACTCAGTTGCTGCAGGCTTCATAGAATCAATGTATCCTTCTTCCTACCCACGGAACCAAGGGTCTGTTTTCTTTCAATAGGCCACCTACCCTTTTGGGCACTAGCCTAGCTACTTGTTTCAACGTCGCCGTGGTTGAGAAATGTTCATCCACGGCAGGCTTCTCTACTTCCGTCTCGTCTCCATCTATCTGTTTGCTACCACACCATTATGGTGAAACGCAATAAGCTTCCTGGCGAGAGCCAATTTGATATGCGGCCTACCAAGAAGGTATCAAAGCCTATAGCCATCTCGTCGCACGAACCTACTTCTTCTCCCGATGCGCTACCCGCAAACCCTTTGGGCGCATTTGACCTTTCTGCGTGGACTGAGGCGAATCTTCTTAGCCAGCCCCCTCATCTGCGGGCAGATCTCTATACAGCTAATCCGAATGTCACTATAGAGCGCTTTGAACATGGCGACTATAGCACACCTCGAAAGTCTCCTCGCAGTCGTAATCTGAACAAGACCCATTTCAGAAGACACCTGGCAAACGGAAGGGTAAAGAGAAGGAGCATAAGAGAATGGCTCTACTGCTCCTTCCACACACCATAAATCGCCGGGGAGACAGCTAGGTCAAAAGGTGTCTTTACCTAAGAGATTGACAAACGAACAAAACACCACTATTCTTGATATATGTAGGAGTTAGCCCCACTATGCGCACGTTCCCACTATGCGCACACCCCCACCAACTATATACCAACAAGCCAAATTTCAAATCACACCACAACCAATGCATGTATGGAGTTGAAATTTTTACTGGAGATAGATTGAATCAATATTATCCGTTTGACTACTGCTATTACTGCTGAAATCGTATCGGAAGCTTCCGTGGCCTCCCTAACCTTCCTATCTCAATTTCCATCACTTCCTCTTTGGCAGTAGAATCTTCAACCATAATCACCTCTTCCTGTATTGGTATACAAGGAATCTTCTTCTTATACCCCTTGGCTTGCTCTTTGAGGCTTATTTGGATCTGTTGTGCGGCTTGCTTGGTAAGCCTTGCCTCCTCTTTAGCAGCCTTCTTTTCTTTTAGCTCTTGAGCCTTTTGGAGTTGGGCCTGTTGCTTTTTAACCTTCCTCTGGGCTACCTCTGCAGCCTTAGCCTCCTTTTGTATCTGTCTCTCTTCTTTCTCTATCATTCTTTGCTCTGCGAATTTGGCTTTCTTATCCTCTTTGACTACCGCAAGCTCTCTAGCCTGTTGTATTTTAGTTGGGCTGAACCATAAGCTCTTTGAATCATCTCTAAGTATATCAATTAGTGGCTTGGCACGCGTTCTTTTCTTCTTGTTAATGAATACTGCCCTCCTAAGACCTTGGTTTCTGCTTCAAGGATTGAGTTCTTGGCTGTAAGCTGTTCTAGGGTATTTGAGAGCTTGCGGACTTCTGGCCTAATTATATCGCTAACTGCTGATTTAATAAGGCGATGCACTTTAATCTAGTTGTTATCTGAAAGGGCAGTTAAGCTTAGAGAGCCACTTAAATCAGGCCTTATTAATCGTCTTTCCTGAAGTTTGCTTAGGACTTGCTCTAGATTAAAAGGAAGCAGGCCTGTCTTTAATCACCTACTTGCTCTGAATGCTTATAAATAAGCAGGCCAAAATAAGCTAAAGAAGTGTCTCTTATTTAGCTTGCAAAGTTCTTATGTGTCATGTATCTATTAGTTAAGTTATTATGAGTAGTAGTTTGCTAAGAGACTAAACAAGCTCATATCTAGTTGCTATAGCCGATGAGTTAAATGTAGAGGATATACGGCTATAATGATCCTATGTTGATCACACCAGTCTAAGAACGGTATATTTAGATGGCTTCTATGCCTATCAACTAAAAGAAGCCTATAGTCTCTCCTATTTCGTGTCTTTTCCTTGGTATGCCTATCAAAAATCTCAGTTAATCAAGAGATACCTAATGAGTTATTAGTCTAGCCAGTAAGTGAAGATGTAAAATAGGCTTCTTCATTATTGAAATCCTCTAGCCAGGAGTCTTAGATGTTATCTGTTTTCGCTTAGTAGATAATAGATAGTAGAAGATAGGATGTATTTATAGAAATTATAGTCACGACTGTGATCTATTCTCTATTCCTATCCTGGCCAGTATCCCTTATTTCAGTAGTTTTAGAGAATACCCTCTTGGTCTTCTGAAGGACACCAATTAGGAAGCCTTTCTCATCTATATTATATGTATTTTCTGGGAGTATGCTATACTGAGCCATTTTCGAAGCCATCTGCTCTATATTAATATAAGAATATTGCAAATCGGGATTAATTACCTTCTTAAAATAGAGCTTATATTCATAATGATTATCTGCTTTCTTCCTGTTGAGATCAAAGCCTAGTTAGAATCCTGAGTCGAGTTTCTCTCTGTTCCGTTCTACATAGCGAGAAACCTAGTTCTTTGCCGGCTCAACTTTGCAGATATCTTTAGTAAAATTGCGCACCATAGCAGGAGTAGGAGGAAAACCTCGGATTATGAGTTTATTAATGTGTTCAGTAAGAGTTTTCTCTTGCTATATCGTGAGTAATCGAGCTTTGTTGGCTTTCTCATCCATAGTGCCTATAATACCTCTATGACGCCGTGAGAGTGTAGTCCTGTCAATAACGAACAATCTGGCAGTAGTAGTGTAATTAGGTGACTTCTGGGATTTTAATGCCTCCAGCGCATCCTCAATTGGACTCATATTGATCAAGATATCGCGTGTTGAATTTTTTCGCGTTGTTGTTGGTGGGGTGTGCGGATAGTGGGAACGTGCGTGTACTGGGGCTAACTCCTATTGGACCCCCCTTTCTGACTCAGTATAAAATCATTCTCTGGAGCTCCATTTTCAGCCTCCTCTCCGTTCAATTAAGGGGAAAAGATGACTATGTGCAATCATATCGGTTGGGTCAATCTCTCAGGTAGAGAAAATACCCAATTGCATTATGGCCGTCGAACAGCGCGTGTCATGCGGGAGATGACTAACCCTGAAAGACAATTTCCATCTCTAGCATTCTTTCTCGGCAGGTAATCTAAGGATACAGCTCTGCGCGAGATCTTTCTAAGCAATAACATTAGGAGAGGACGCCATGATGGTATAGTCAATATTCGCCTCGATTCATTAAACATCAGCTCGGATTTACCCCCTCCATTCGCAGACGCCGACCCTTTGGCCCTAGTCCCAGATCGATTAGGCGGGGCGACGTGCCATGAGGATCGGATATTGCCATTAAGCTGGCAATGTCAATCTAGTTCAAAAGCTCTTCGCGCTGTATTTACCCGGCTAATAGCAATATTCAGCAGCGTGATTTATATCTTCGCCGAAGATTTCGGCGGACTCGATGATGTCGCGACCTTTCTCACACAATGGATCGAATTTGGAAATCCATCAAGTCTACCCTTGACGGTCCGACCAAGGGTAATCGTCATAGTAAAAGAGGAGGAGGCAGCAGCAACTTACAATGTCCTTGCAATAGAAGATCTTCGGCAGAGGCTGCAGCTGGATCGAGCCGAGATCTTCTCCTCTATCTCAATTGTACACCTAGCAGGAAACCACATCTCGTCTCTTGCTCGACATTGGTGGCTTAAAGAAGTCATATTTTCCGAAATAGAGGCTGCGCGTGTCTCACGTATTGAATCTCGAGTCCTCTTCTCCGCTGTTCATTTTGAGGCGTTCTTTCGAAGGGCCGTTGACCATGTCGCACACACGATCACCGAGCCATTTGATTTCATACAGAGTAGTAGGATAGACAACGAGATCTATGACGACTATCGAGATCATCTCATTTCTTTCTTGAGAACGGGAAAGGATTTCTTCCTATCTTATGAGAGATTAACATCATTCATTGCTTCAACTATATTGATGGACGCTTATCCCCCTAAAATGCATAGTAAGTCCATTAATGATCTCTTCCAATCTTTGGCCGTTGTCTGATTTCTTTAAGAATTCGATCCTAAATCAGTATTGGGGAGCTTGTACAGGCAGCACTGCTTTTCCGCATTCCAGGAGACTTTTCATTCACCCTTGTTCGCTCAAGACTTGTGCACACGTATTGAGAACTCCATCGGCATCTTGTTTCCGGCTATCGACCTTGGTTTCGAAACACCAGTGCAATTACATACCAACAATATCAAATCATTCACGATGCATTGGGAACAGTTGAAGAGCCATCGGACTTGCTTTTTTTGCCTCCGTCGAAAGCCTGAACATATTCTTACCTGCGGACATGCCATTTGTGATATCTGTGTGATGGTGTTCGGGAATCCTGTTGCAGGCAAAGAATCTCACTTCAAGATAGACGTTTGCATACTTTGTTCCACGAGGGGAACGTTGGTGGCGAGGTTGAAACCGCCTACAGCTGGTGCACGTATTTTGAGTATCGATGGTGGTGGTGTCAGGGGCGTTGTGCCCTTGGAATTTCTAGGACTGCTTCAAGGCCTGCTGGACTCTGATCTTTCCGTGCAAGATCTATTCGAGCAAGCTTTCGGGACCAGTTCTGGTGAGTGATAAGATCCTTAGAGAAGCAGGGTTCTAATCAAGAACAACAGGCCTTATAATCCTGGGGCTGTTTATCAAGCACTGGGATGTTTCATATTGCACTAAAGTTTTTAACACGATGATATGTGACTTTTTCGGAATTCACTTGACAAAAGGAACTGGCCTTCTCACACGGCTGAGAGATATTTTCCGGTGCTGGCTGAGCGATGGATGCTATGACGTTGCCCGATTAGAACAATCTCTAAAGGACACCTTCGGGCACGGCCAGCGGCTTTTTGACGCGGACAGACTCGGAGTGTCTGGGCAGAAGGTCGCTGTCACTGCGACTACACTATCAGATGCCTCTACATATGTTTTCTCGAATTACAATGGTGGAGCTAAACACCGAGGATGCGGTATGAATCTAGTAGATGGTGCCTGATCCGCATTGACACTCACAGGTTATAAGCACGTGCGTCCTGACCGAGTTGAGAATGAGCCTTTTGTTTGGGAGGCGTAAGTGAAGATGCTCCCTAATTTGCCTGTTCTTTGCTGACTTCTTGCAGCGGCAGAGTCACTTCAGCGGCGCCCGGGTATTGGACTTCTACCGACTATCTCTGACGACAAGTGCTGACATAACTGAATAGTCTTTTCAAGCCAGCATCTATCACCTCTCTAGGATCTTTCTAAGACGGAGGCCTAAGACACAATAATCCTATGGATCTCGCACTTTGGGAGTGCGCCAGACTGTGGCCCTTCGCGACAAAGCCGGACGTTGTTCTGTCCCTGGGAACGGGTAAAGAAGCAGAAGTCAAAACACCTAGATC
>JAABUI010001067.1_pt1 | contig 16770 bp, 14 predicted proteins | sample 5559111 | NCBI WGS metagenome assembly JAABUI01 (sample SAMN10711870, study PRJNA513365) | rock metagenome | isolation source: Antarctica rocks | place: Antarctica: Victoria Land, Buttleship Promontory
GATGCCGGGGCGGGAGGTGATGTAGCGTTGGTGGATGAGGCCGTAGAGGAGTTCGGCGCTGCTTTCTATTACGGAGAGGTCGTTGGCGAGTTTCATGTGTTTTCGATCTGCTGATCTTCTGTATGGTATCCTGTCTCCATTTTCATCCCGCATGTTGATGTCGTTATCCTCGTCCTCTTCCTCTTCTTCCTCCTCTTCCTCTTCTTCTTCATCTTCGTCTTCCTCCTCTGGCTCCACATCTAAAATCATCTCCAGCGCTTCCTTGTACATGGGCACCTGAGCCTGCAGACCAGTGAGGTTGAAATCATCTTCAATGAATTCCTCCGAAACCTCGGCAAAATACTCGTGGCCTAGTAACGAGCAGAAGGAGGAAATCCAGGATTCGGGCGAGCCTGAAGATGTGGACATGACCGAGGAGGTTGTATGGGTGACCGAGAGAGTAGAGCCTGACGCGCTGGGCGAGGCAAGATTTAGATCCTCAAGCCGGGGGACCAGAGACGAGTCCTCGTTGGCAGACACGGTGATGACTTTTCTTGTATTTTGGGTAGGAGGATAGCTTGATCGCAGTCAAAGAGGAAGTTCCCCGTCTCGTCAAGGTAAGCTTCGAGGTTTTCAGAGATTACTTGAAAAGCGGATAGACGTTGCTGTGGTCTCGATATGTGCGATCCTATGAAGCTTCCAGTGTTGGACTCGTGATTATAGTAAATATCCGAGAGAAAGACAGTATTGGTGGATGGAGCGTTGTATGAATATTGTCGTTTTCAGTACGCATCATTGCCGCATAGCAGAGTAGTTGTCATGTAGTCCGGATGTACTTGTGTTGCTTGCGACTGCCTTGTATGCTTGCCTCAGAAATTAGCCCTTGCAGAATTGGCTTCATGCGCCTGAATCTTACAAGTGAGGGGCGACTTTGTAGCAAGGGCGAGTAAGGCTTTCCGTTGGAGATTTTATGGCGTCCTTCGTTGCTGAATAGCTTGTGTCTCAAATATCACGAGTCTTCAAACAAGGTGTTATGGAGGAGGCCTGGTCCATATCGGGCTGAGTGTTTTGATACATTTAGTGGGGCAGGGTTTGGGCTAGCGGCACGGCGTAGCGGTTTAGATACTTGAACAGCCGCTCGGCTACTAGCTCCTGGATCAGTGGAACCACACCCTTGGGTCTACTGGTCTAGGAATTCGAACGGTAAGGTAGTCAGTTGCTGTCTCATGGCGAATCTAGTTCTGTGACATGCATGGGGGAAATAATCCGGCTGCAAGCGATTGATATGTACTGATGACTGTCGCTAAGCGCATAGGGGTATATGACATGACCATTACGCACAAGTGTCGACATTATCATCCAGCGTTGCCCATCATCGTCATATAACACTAGAAAAGATTCCCCATTATCTTCGACAATGCCATATCATTGCCATATCCTCCTCGGAATCCCTCTGCTCCTGATGTCATTTCAGCTTGAGATCCGACGAAACTATTCGCACCATCAATGCCTTGCGGGCTGGTTTGGGCAAACAAGTTGTTGCTATATCCTCCGACTTTTTCGAACATCTGACCCAGATCATTCGTCATTTGCTGTCCATTCAGCGGACTGCTGCCTGCTGTGTTCACGTCCTGGAATTGAGAAGGAAATGCTGTCATTTCATCCACTTGTTGACCGGCTAAACCAGCCATGGCAACTGCTGCAGCCGAGTGCGGGTCGTAGGGACCCTGCAGTGCTTGTCGAGAAACGACTCCGAGCTTCGGCCCAATTTCCTTCAACCCTTTGATCGCCTTCCAGAGGCGTTTGGAGGTGTATGACTTGGTGCTGAAGCGTTTGATGAGATCCAAAGCCTGATAGAACTCGTCTCTGACCTTTCTGCTGAACTCCACTGGCGCATGTGCTACAGCGAGGAACAGCACGGCAAGCGCGGAGGTGAGAAAGTAGTTGAAGCATTGCTGTTGTTTGCGATAGATGTCGGAAGTTTGGTTCAGGCGTATCAACACCCGGATGGTGTCCATCGCAACTTCGACCGCTGTCTGTGCGTAGCGCTTGTTCTCCATGATGTTCGTTGCTGACATCAAAACAGGCCGATAGATCAAAACCCGCATCTGGTTTGTACGCAAGTAGAGGATCACCTGAAGACGCCGCTGACCTCGGTCGGTGCCGTTCATGTTCATAAACCTGTCAGGATGGAATCTGAGGCTTTCGGGTATGGAATTGTGCCACTGTAGAATCTGTTGGTCTAGCAATCTAATGCTGTCCTTGTTGATCGGACTGCCCGGCCCCTCAAAGTTGGTAGTAGCCTTCCAGATCTCGGATGAGAGCCGGCTATAGGCTATCATGGCTGTCAAATATGGTGAGGAGTTATCCTATAAAATTAGCGTTGAATCCTAGTATGAGGCCGCATTGGCACTCACGGGTTCGGGGAGTTTTGGATCAATGTCAGCGTCTTGTAAAGCGAAAGGCATGCCTGTACCGAAACTCCATCGCCTATCCAGTACGTAGATAGACCAGAAGAGTCTCAGAGCCCAAGAGCGTTCCTCAACGTTTGGGAATACCTCCAGGAGAGTCTGCCGACGATGCAAACCGATCTCAATCGCCTGGCGTGTGGCAATGGAGAGTATACGGGATGCAGAAACTTCTTCGTCTTGTTGAAAGTTGTACTCGGCCTGTAGAAAGCATTTAGCCTTTTTCAAAAGTGCCTCGATTTGGTTCACTTACGACCAACGTCACAAGTATGAGGCCCTTGATGTCGACCGAACCCACAAGCCTGGCCTCAAAAGCTTCGCGGCAGCTTTCGTACAATTCCCGAGCCATTACACTTTGCCCATCTCCTTCTACGATCAGGGAGCTAGCCAACACCATCTTCAAGATCCAAATGTCGGGATTCCCAATTGCGTCAGGTCCTGGTTTGAAGGGATTCATGAGACCTGTCCTTGCAGCTGCCTCGGTGAACTTGTACAAAGAATCCACCTGGCCGAGGATTTTCTCCATATTGAGAAGTGGGTACATGAGGCCCATCTCTTCCTCGTAGACCCGGCATAGCCTGACAGCTTCATCCTTGCTAATCTTCCATAGAGGATCTTTACTTGAATGAATGGTCATTGGGGCCAATGGGGCACGGGCTTGATGTGGAGAGCTGTTGGAATGGACTTCTTCCTCGTTGAGGCTGCCTTCGTTCGCCTCGGACGCCGTAATCCCCATTGTTTGTAGGCTTGAACGAGCGACATCGAAGCTAAAGGCTGTACTCGTAGGACCTTGAAAGCGGGGATGATTCTCTGGAGGGTGCGACGGCGGGATGTTGTTTCGATATGGGTCTGGCTGCGTAAGTGCCGGGTGGATGTTGTGTAGGTCGTAACCCTGGTTGGGTATAGGGAACGGCTGCCCATTGCGTAAAGCCTCGAGGCTTGCGTAAAGGTGGTTGACTTGCTCTTGTAAAGAGTGAATGTGCGCATTCATGGCGCGATACTCACTATAGACATGATCAGCACGGATCACAAATCCCACGGAAAGATGCTTACTCTGAGTCCTTGAAGTCCGGGCCACCTCCATTGGTCGCGTAGACACATTCGAGTGACAGGTTTCCGCATCGATGACATGGTGTGTTGCCATTGCACTTGATTTTGCGTCGTTTGCACTCATTGCAAGCGATACTGATGTACCGGTTCCTTTTTGCTCGGCCCTGAGTACTGTCCGGCGTGTTATTGCTATCCTGGCTCTTCCTCTTCTCACCTGATTGTGACCCTGGGCCTGTCGGGGGGCCACTGGGGACACCATAATAAGGCCCATTTGAGTTTTGATGAGGATGAGAGTCCGGACTGCCGTTCATGATGGATGACAGGCTCGAGCTTTGAGACTGTCAGAAGGCGGAAACAAATGCCGCTGAGCGGAAATGCCAGCTGGAATACTTGGCCCCGCTAACCGCATTCAGCATAGCGTCCGCCCTGTCCGCCCAATAGAGGAAGCTGACATGCTGACTCGGCCAAGCTGCTGATTATCGAAAATGTTAAATAAAGGTAGTGCTGTCCAAAGCGGTCAACAACTGGTGCGTTACTTGGCGGCTACATAGAAAGGATGCTGCCTTCGACGGGCACCTGCAGCAGAAGTATTACTACCTCTTCGATGACCGACCATACTTTGCTGCTTCCCCATTCATCCTCAAGACTGCATGACATGTCTGAGGGGTCGATCACGTCCTATGGGCTGGTGCGTTATTTGCAAAATTCCTTGCTGTTGACTGCTTATGAGCAGCTTCAGCCCTGGCTTGTATCTTGTCTTGGGGAATCAAACCCGAAGTCTGCTAAATTTCTGGGCCAGAAGAGCAGTGCAGTAGTAGACTCTAAGGGGTCGTGACTGAAGACATCAGCGCCTTTTGTTACGTATCCTTCGTAGACACGTCAATTCATTGCGGTTTCTCCGGGAAGCAAGTGCTCTGAACGTTGGACCCAAAGCCCCTGAACTTTGCAACCTACCACCTCATGGGATCAGGATCACGATGATTTGCCGTGATGCAGCTTCGGAAGTGCCTCCTGCACGTTACCATAGAGAAAATATGTCGCGCTGTGCGTGCTCATTGATAGGTTGGTAAGGTACATCGTACTCCATGAGCCTCAGGTAGCGGTAATTGACCAGGTCCAAATGCCCCTTCCCTCGAGTCCCTTCAGATTTCCTATCTGAACATAATTTCCCCTTGCAAATTATCATATCAACGCTTGCCAGTGCATTTTGCTTAACGCTTGATATTATCCTATTTCCTTCGGGGCTAGTAATGTGTGCAGCATGCCAAGCGAGCAAGATAGCACGGCAATAGTCGCCATTGTCATCGCAATCATCGCTTTCTTCGTCACCGTCTCGCAGTTCTTAGTGCAAGTCTTTGGCACCATTGAAGGTCTTCGGCGCTGCCGGCAATCGGTAATTGGCGACTGGACAACGCTTGCCAAACCACACTGGCGTTGGAGAGAATTTAGATTTGAGACAAGATACCAAACACCTCACATACATCTGGCGTCTATTGATGATAGAATATCTGGAGCTATCGCCCTTCGGAACGACGGGGAATCAAGGCGCCTTAGCTATTCAAGGAAAACATCAGCGCCTAATGAAACGACTGGTGAACTCGCAAGCTGGCTGACGCTCTTAGACCAACTGCACGAAGTTCACTCCCTTTATTACTCTAGCAATGAACGTTCCTCTCAAGACCTGGTTGGTCCAATCGATGGATTAATGTGCAAGATGACCCCTCCATTCATAACCATTAGGCTTCGGTCGTGGGACTTCCAACCTCCCGAGATCGTCCGACCATTTGCATCAAGCACAGTGGGAGATATTATAGCTCTTGGTCATCGCCTGGGCATGTCATGGAGCGAAATACGTCCTGGAGACGGGGTCATGCGAGCTGAGGGTAATGGGCACACACTTACATCGACATCCATACGAGGTTTGGGCATACTTTTCCAGTACACCTTTGATCGAGCTGTCATCGAAAATAAATAAATCGAGTTACATAAGCCACCTCACGATACCCTCTGATGAAGCTGATAAGTTTGGATTCGGGATTTTGCCAGGGTACAGCGATCTCGGCCTGCCAGACATCATCTTCGGGGAGACGAACGAGATCAAGATGGTCGAGAAGGCCAGATACCAACTGGAAACAGATTTTTTTCCATATCCTAGATCCGATTTTGAGACGCACCATAGAAATCCTGACAGGATCTCTGGATTCGCTGACCTTACAAGTATGGCAGCGCCATTCATGCCGATTTCAAAATCTTCAGTAAACCGACTTATCTCGCATCCCTATCGCAATTCCAACTACAGTCCGTTGCTCTCAGTAGGAGGCTTTGCCGTCTTTCGTCACCATCTTCCTACACAGTATAAGGTTTCAGCAGGGAATTCTAAGCAGACAAAGAATGCATATACTTCGTACATGGATTTGAATGCAGCCTATGTAGCCTATAATCTAAGATGCGGAAATCTTTTCTGGGAGAGCGGATTAAGGTTCCCAGATAGATTAGGCGCCCCGATTGGTAATGAACATAAATTTCTGGAGCATATTCGCGCAACCTGGAAATGGACAACGGAATATTTCAAGGACTTAGAAAAGATATATGACGCGCCTGGTCATCAATTTCGATACATCGACTTGGTCGCAGCGCATGTTGCTCAAGACTACTGCTATTCAGAGCTGAGTAAAAATGACGGAAAGTCTGGAAGTGAAAGTTACGACGAGAGAGTAGTAGCCAGTAGCAAAGACCAAGGCCGCCTTTCTTCGGCTCAACTCATGCACCTCTATATCAGAAGATTGGAGAAGATCGTAGATGAAATGGCGCAGGAGGGGTACAACAAAAACCTCGATAGATCTGTCATAATCGAGGCATGGTGGACAATGATGCTACGAGCCATATGCTGGAATCGAAGCGTCCAGTTCGCATTCGGTCCACAATCCCCCGACTGGAAGCCTGTGCCATCGAGCCTTTACGGAAGCAAGATACCAGTCTACATTGCATAGCGAGGACGGACCCGCGGATCTGGTGCCCAATGGATGTGCCGACCTGATGAGGAATTCTGGTGGCCAAATTCAGTACTTTACTAGAATTAACATATGCTTGGGCGTGGGTTGCAAAGTTCCCTGGTATTTACTAATTGCGGCAGCTCAAACCCTACCATATATTTCGTTTGAGAGGACTTTACCAGAAGGCTACTCACGTCTAGGATGACAGCCCTAAATATCAATACCACTTCTCAGGTGTCATCCCTAGAAACATCACTACGTCAGGATTTCCAAGGGATCAAGTGCCCCGAACGTCGGGCAAACCCCCGAACCTTTCTCCTTCGAACTCGCTCAGCTCAGAGGCGTTAGGTAGGTAAAGGAAAGCCTAACCGTTAGAATTGCGAATTTACTTTCCCGCAACCGTCCAGCCTACCGTCATCCTCTCCGCGGAAAACTCCCTCGAGATATTTCAAACGGTCATGTCAACCCTATGTGTTCAGGGTCAAGTAAAATAGTGGGTTCGATCCCTGATGGCGCGCGCGTGCGCTGGTTCAAGCGTGGAGTTGTCTTTTTCTCCCGAATGGAAGCCTAGTGTGATTCCCGCTACGCCTAGAGGACCCCAACATCCTAGATTGCTACAATCAGTATATCAAAGCCTGCTGCCATGCCTTCTGGAGAAAACACCATTCCCCCCAAATGCGTCATCTCGTCAACTTGTGTGCAAGAGATCCTGCAAACCCAATCGCACTGTATGAGCAAAACTCCTCATCTGGAATAGTACGTGTTTTTGTGTCTGTATAGAAAAAGGGTAGTAGGCTGTAAAGGTCATTAGGTAGAAGAGACATGCACGTCTAGGTTATCGATGACTCCGTTCTCGAGATAGATATCTTGAGTTCGTGGACAACCGTGGAATACCGAAGGATGATATTCTCTCATTAATCCCATCACCCACTCCCCCCTCCCCTTCCCACCACCCACCCACCCCCATCATTCCCCCAACATCCCAACCCCCCTCGTCGCCAATCCCAACCCCCCCAAAATCCCCCTCTTAACATTCTGCCTTACAACCGCACTCAAAGCCAACAACCCACCCCTGACATCCTTCCTGATATAATAAGCACCTACGATCGCAGCGACTAGGGCGACGGTCCGGAGTATTTGCGAGATGCGGTGTTTGAGGAGGCCTTTGGCTGTGTATTGGATGTTCCAGTCGTTCCAGCGGGGGAACATGCAGCGGAGGGAGAAGTCGATTTGTGAGTATCTGATGAGGTGATTCTGTTAGTGTTTGATCCACACATTCGAACACGAGATCTTGTGATGATCAAAAGCATAGCTGAAAAGGCAAACAAGAGACCAGGATCAGGAAAGAGAACAGCACTCACGGATAAGCAGTAGCATTCCACCCATTGGCAGTCTTATACCAACTATGACACCCCCCAGCATGCCACACCGTCCCCTTCAACGCCCTCTGCATCCTCTCCGTCCACGCCACCTCCTTCTCCCTCTTAACATCAAAAGTCCTCACATCCCCCCCCAGAATCTTCCGAATAAACTTCAAACTATACTCCACCATATTCTCACTCGCCAAAATCACCGACGAATGCCCGGTGGCGGTATTCGGCCCGAAAATGATAAAGAGGTTTGGGAATCCGTCCATGGCGGTGCCCATGTATGCTTGCGGGCCGCCGCGGGCGTCCCAGACTTCTTGCATTATGGCGGATGATTTGCCGATTATTTTTAGGGGGGAGAGCCAGGTTGTGAGTTCGAAGCCGTTGGCGAGGATGATTACGTCGGCGGGGAGGTGGAGTTCGGAGGTTGGGGCTTTACTGGTTTCGTCTTTTGGGTCGGGGTAGGTTCTTCCTGGGCCGAGGGTGACGCTTTTGGGTTGTACGCTTGTGAGTGGTTGGGTTGTGAGGTCGATTTTGGGGTCGTTGAGGCTGTCGAGCCAGAAGGCGTCGAAGATCCGTCTCTTGCAGCCAACGCCGTAGTCTGGCGTGAGGATCTCGTGATACTTCTCTGGGGTGACTTTCTTCATATGCTTCACCAATTTCTGCTCTTGATTCTTCCGCGTCTTGGCCGCTATGTCTCTGCCTGTAAATATGAGGAAGAAGTCGAGCTCTGAAAGGGCAAATAGCAGAGTCCTGTATGCGCGACCGAGTCCCCATGGAAAGACCCTAGGGGTCCATTTATGCCACGTCTCGTCACTCATAGTACCTAATCCAGGCCCAGGGCGTGGCACAACCCATGGGGGTGAGCGCATTATCTGAGTGACGGATTTCGCATTGTATGGCTCTTTCGGCAAGCGAGGAACGAATTGTGCTGCACTGCAACCTGTTCCCATGACGATGACATCTTTGTCTTGAAGATCCACACTGGAGTCCCACCGCGCGGAATGCAAGATGTCGCCTTCGAACTGATCACTGCCAGGGATAGATTCTGGCCATGCATTCGGTTCGACCAGACCACCGGCAGCAGAGCAGACAATCTTGGCCCGCACGATCTCCTCCTTGAGGTATACGCTCTCTCGTCCCTTTTCGGCCATCATCTTCTGCCGCTCTTTCGTGCTCAGGTCGCCAGTGCCCGGCGCCATGTGGAGAAGCGTGGCCTGCCACACCTCCTCGTTCTCCAACCATCGCAATTCCGACACTTCGGTGTTCAATTGAATTTTGTCGACGATCTCGTACTTCTCGCAGACGCCTTGAAGGTATCGGATGATCTCTGGGCCTGGCGGATGGTAGGATGACCATGCGTGATTGGGTGAGAAGGAGAAGCTGTAGAAGACGGCAGGCCTACGTTCGAGAGTCAGTATGAGAAGGGACTTTGAAAACGACAGATCAAAGCCTACACGTCACACGCGACACCTGGGTATCTGTTAATCCACCACGTCCCTCCCAAGCCAGCCTGTCTGTCGAATAGCCGGAACTGATCAAATCCCAATTCCTCCTTCAAACGACACCCCAAAGCGATCCCAGATTCCCCAGCGCCTACGATGAGGATAGGATAGAATGTATACGCATCCTTTTCGTAGCCATTGACCACATGGATAGAATTGGATAGGTCTGTCATGATGATATGTTTGTGGAGCCCAGGCGGGAACACTTCGACATGTGTATATATACGTTGTTGTAAAACAAACAGAGCCATCAAGACCTCATGAGCGGACGAGAAGGACGCACTATGAGGAAGGTAGAACGAGAAATCCCAATCCCAATCCCCACACGGAAGCCATTCCTTCCCGCGCATCTCGGCCAGACAGGAACGGGATGGCTTTCTCTGGAATCTGGATGCGCATCGACCACATGGAGAAGTGGAGATTGCGTCATTGGTTGCAGATTGGGCAGTCGTGACGCTTTAGCCTCGGCTTCCGGCAGACCTTCCTCATCTCGTTTTGCTCTCCGCGGCCGGATTCCGGATCTCATCTGTGATTGGCTGGTGCATCCCTCAAACCACTTCTTCGGGGGCGAGAAAAGCATTGCTACGCATCTCCAAAGTCTGGAATTGAGGGCATCAAATGCGCGAGGCTGACAGCAAGCCGTAATGTGCAGTCAGCCTACCTTGACAATCATTGTCACTCGATGAGATTGCCTAGAAAACAGGGACTGAGTGAATTGAGAAGGTTTGACTATCAGCAAATACTCGAGGGGATCCGAGCCTCAATGCCTAGCTTCTGATGGTTTACTGGCAACGCCGAAACATCATAACAGCCAGGCGACACCATGCGAAAGACCATGCAAGCTCATAGTCCCTGCTGTCCACAATGCCACTTGGACCAGTCCATTTCCATCGCTTGCCCTGCATGTGGGAAGGCCCAGCCTCCTCGCATGACAATTCTCCTCATTCTTGCAGCTGAAGCCAGAGTCTTCTAGGACCGCAATCGGACAAACGGGAACTCCAAGGGAAGGTAACGGGTCTTTCGGCTTACCTGCCGGCAGAGCGGAATAAAATGTAAAGGCGAACAGAGCATTGCCAACAGTTGTCACTCCTCTCTAATTACCGAAGTCTTTGACTGTAGTGTAGATCGACGAGGAATCTTACGCCTCATTGCATTCTTGTTGTCGGCTATGGCCGGTCCAAAGCCCAGGCTGTTCATTACGACGTGATTGTCTGGCATATCTGGATTTGGAAAATAGTCCCGCGCACGGTCTGCAATGACCCTGTCGAATGGGAGGTCACGTTTTGGCCGTCGCTGGATTCTTGCCGTGCTGATATTGCTGAGCGGCAATGTCGGTGGAGCTGCAAGATGAAATGTTTGCTGAGCGAGAATAGCTAGCGCATGTCAGTCATTGAAGGGGTTCAGACGCTAGGTTGAGATCAACTTACCAGCGGCAGCGAAAGAGTAGGCATCAGCTTGAATGGGAGATCAGTCTTTCAGCGGTCTATTCTTGCATTCGCGGCAAAAGGGTTGCATTACCTATATGGATGCAACCACCAGTGTTTTTCTGTCTAGCTTCTCTCATGACTGCTTTAGGTCCATAGATATAGGGGCTTCTCCAAACAGCGGGGTCATAATCGACGACTACCCCGATATATCAGTACGCCGACAATTCAATGTGTTCTCACATATGCTCACTGGGGTGATTCACAGGTGTCGTCAGATCGGCCAAGTGCTTTCCAACGGTCAGACAGAACACCAGTTACTGGGGACCGTAGTATGTCATTACCAAAGACTCATGGAAGTAGATTATACCTCTGTTCAAATGATAGCTCGAGATGTCGTTTTGACCTTGTTCGCTGTTACGGATCTCCCTCAAAGCATCAGACAGGCTCGGCAGTCCGTAGAAAATAGGGCAAAAGACAATGTAATGGTTCTCCTAGGGTCAAAGGTCAGCTTTGAAGGCTGATGACATCAATATGGACGGTTCCTACGAAATGGCGCCCTGTGTCACCGAACCTGGACACTCCATCAGCTATCCAGTCCGATCATACATGTGTAAATGCTTACTCAAAGGCGTAATTGTCAGTTCCCTCACAGTTTGAACCTGACATAGCTTCTACCAGCTCTGGTGGTTCTTCGCACATCACAAATAGATTCGACTTTTCTGGCCAGGTGTTTTCAGTATGCACTTTGGCTGCCCCAATGATATTGGCTGAGGAGTGGAAATTATTAGCATCCTTCCCGAGGCCATGGTCAGGCCGTTCTCATTATGATTACCTTCGACAATCTTGCCCAAACGCCCCCGAGTATCATTGCCCATGTACAAGTCCATGGCTGCCTGATAGGGACCATTGACGCGCCAGGATGCTAGGGCTGTCGCAAGCCTCAATGCATCGGCCCAATCCATTTGCTCCAGTTGTCTTTGCTCAGCAGTACATAATCTATTAGAATAAAATTTCTTCGTGTCACTTGGCAGGCTGACATCAAGGTCACTGTCGTTGTATGACCGAGGCATCAATGGGGACTTTGGCGCGATTGCATGAGCGGAGGATGTCGATGGCACCGTAGCAGTGAAGGGCCAAGTCAGGAAGAGAGAGACGACAGAGGAAGTGGACAACATTTTAGCTGCTGTCTTGCGATTGTGATGCCTGTGGTATGCAGACTAATGATGTATGGCTTTTGAAAGCAAAGTAGCGAATGGAGGTTGAAAAATAGCTCAGCCTGGAGTGATGAGTAAAGAAGAGGAATCAGGCGTGATCAAAACGAACAGAAGAGACGCACAGCAGAGTGCCTTCCCCAATTCATCGGTCCTAAGAACCGAAGAGGGAGGCGCACCTGTTCCAATTTGAAGGCGGCAACCACCTCCCAAATGTAGAGTCCACCAACATTGTAGCAACAAAGATCGCCCTTAAGAAACGCTTTGGAGCCTAAATTCACATCCTACTCAGCAAAAGATGTCTCACAAATTTTCATGGTCCTCGCTCTGTGATGAAACTTCTCGTGCAGCTAGTGCAGCTAGTGCAGCTAATAGTGAATCGATTGAAGACTGCATATATCCAAGTCTTACCTCTCTTTTGATCTAGGACTACTCCATCTCATCCTCTGTACCAGTGTGTCGTTGAATTTCGTATTTTAGCGACATGCATCTATGTAATGGTGGAAAATAATGCAGAAATTCGGCCAGAAATAGTCAAGTCAACGCCGCAAGGCGCCAAGACACGCTTGTCTTGGTGCCTTTGGCCTCAAGGGTCAACCACGCACTTCCTCCTCCCTACCGGTGTTCACTTCAGTGGTGAGATCCGGCCCTTCAGGAAACTGTATGATCCATCGTCGCGGAGAGTTCCGACTAGGGTTTTCGTTCGCGAGCAACAGGCGTTGCCGTGCGTACTCTTCATCTCCTTCACGATGGAGACCCCTGCCAGCAATACTGGATGGAAGTTTGGAGACCTTCCGTCGTGAAGCGTTCGAGCCTTCTATCCCAGCTTTACTAACAAGAGGCCAATTCCTCGGGCTTCCAGCCATACAGAAGTGGTTTGTCCGGTCTGGGAATGACGCTGATAGAGCATCTCTCAATCACCGTTACCTCGAAGACTTCGGCGCAGCCACTGTTCCTCTTGAGTTGACCAGTCTAGTTGGCGGAGCTCGAGCAGATGGAGTCAAGGACACGTTCCAGCGAGCAGAAGTGCCATTTCACATGTTCCTCGAATGGACAAAGCTCGCGACGGTGGACTCGTCAGAGCGACTCTATCTCGCCCAAGCATCCTTCTCTAGGCTTCCCAAAGCCCTGATCGAGGATCTTCCCACTCCTGAGATTGTAGCCAAAGCGGGTACTGGCGACATCTATGATACAAACCTCTGGATGGGGATTGCGCCAACATATACCCCGCTACATCGAGACCCTAATCCAAACTTGTTTGTCCAGCTTGCGGGCCACAAGGTTGTGAGGTTGCTCCCGCCAGACGCAGGCCATGGGATTTTCGATCGTGTGCAGATTGCGTTGGGCAAGTCAGGGTCCGCTGCTTTTAGAAGCGAGGAGATGATGAAAGGAGAGGAGAAGAAAATGCTGGAGGCTGAGATATGGGACGACAATTTGCAAATGAACGAGGATGGAGACAAGGGTTATCATGTACACTTGTGGGGTGCTGATGGGCTTTTTATACCGAAAGGATGGTGGCACAGTATCAAAGGTGTTGACAGCGGTATCTTAGCATCAGTCAATTGGTGGTTTCGCTGAATTTTGGTGGACTATTCCAGCTGCTAGACAAACAATGTCCCCTAAACCAACCATATCGCAGCACAACCGAGACAAAGACCTGTTACTAGCTACAACCCGCCCGGTCCTCGACTTCAAATTCAACATCAAATTCTACCGACGTGTTGTCCTTTACAATGTCCGAATTGAGCTATTCGTGGTAGCATGCCACGTTCTATGTGTAGAGGAGAAATGAAATATTTTCCTTTTCATTTCCTTTTTGAAACTGGCAGTCAGTACTGTGCTCTCTTTCTAAACACGTTTCTCTCCGCAAATCGATCGAAGTTGCTCGGCGGAAATTCAGTAGCCGGATTGCTATGGTTTGATTGATTGATTGTTTCATACTCTACTATCTAGCTATCTAGTAGCTAATGAAGGCGTTCTATACTTTAGATACGTAAAGGAAACCTTATTAGGTGAAAACCTTTACTGCCCCGCTGTTTTTACTCTTATATATTATTAGTAGTACTACGTTACGCTTCTATCGTATACTTCCTATCGCTATATCTTCTTCCCGATTTACTTCTATTACCCTAAATAGTTACTCTTTCGCTAGAGAGAATTAGCCTAGTATCCTACGCCGTATTACCTACTAGGTTACGGCCTTTAGGCCCCGCGACGTTAATAGGATCGTTATAGAGTCGCTAGTACCTACCTCCCGGAGTATAGCCTATCTACCTTATATATAGTCCGGGTAAAATATAATAATATACTTTATATCTTACTTCCTCTACCTATACGGGTAGCCTACTATTAATATTCTAGGGACCTTATATATATAGAGGAAGTTAATAAGGCCGATCTTTTATATTTATAATTAGGTTACTACCGAGCTTATAGCCTTCGCTAGCCCTTTATAAAGACCCCGTCTTCCTAGCTCGCCCTATTATACCGGAGACCTTATCGTCTCCGGGATCCTATCCTAGTATTTCTCCTACCGTTCCTTCTACCTCTTTTTACTCTACCCCTCTATTTAGGCGCCTATTATCGCCTTCGCTGCCTTAGCCTAGGCCGGCGTTCGGATAGGTAGGGGAGGAGGGGTTAGAGAGTCTATATCGCTTTTTCCTAAGGCGTAGAGAGACTACGCCTTCTTTTCGTTAGCCGGTATATTCCGCGGCGCTAGTTTTCTTCCTCTCTTCGGCCTTAGTCTCCGCCTAATCCTTATATTACCCTTAATTATAGCCGAGTATATTCCCCTTATAGCCTAAGCGCGGATTACTAGCTAGTCGAGGTATATCTCGATTAATAGTATTCTCGCCTCGGCCTCTAGAACCGTAATTAGGGTTACTTTAAAGGCTCTAAGGACTATATATAAATACTAGTTCTATATTTTTTCTAGTACCTTTACCTTTATTCGGTTCGACCCTAGCGTACCCCTAGAATTATACTACGATCTCGCTACGTATATTATCGCCGGTCTAACTACCGCGCTATATACCTATCTAGCTTTACTAAGTATAGCGCCCTATATAGAACCCGCTACTATTAATAGCCCGAGTATCTAGGTCGCTATTCTAGCCTTAGTCTTCGCGAGGTAGGGTCCCTACTTTAGTTTCCTATTAATATATAGGCCGAGTATATAAATAGATATTTCTAACTTTACTATAGCCTCTCCTAGATTAACTACCGCTTTAAGGTTAAATCTCTTTAGTCTCCTAATTAGATAGACTAGCTCGTACTTATAGGGTATAAACGCTACTCCGTAGATTTTCGCCTAGGCGAGGTAGACCTCGTATATATTCCTTAGTACCTTATAGTTACTCTCCGTACTTTTACTATATATTATTAGATATATATTATCTATAAAGCTACCTACCTAGACCGGGAGCTTTAGCTTCGCGTATCCCTTAATTAATAGCGCGTTAAAGAAGAGGAAGAGTACTAGGAAGATCGGGGAGCCCTATAGGATCCCTATCTCCGCCGCCTCGACCGCGCTCGTTTTTTAGCCTAGCGTTATTAATATTACTCTATCCCTTAGGAAGCTTTCCGTCTATTTTACTATTAGTATCGGTACCCCCTTTAACCGGAGGTTATAGAGTAACCGTAGGTAGGAGACCTTATTAAAGGCTCCCGCTATATCTAGCGAGAGTAGGCTAGCGACGAACTATTCGCTACTATTCTAGACTATATATACCGCGCTAGTAATTATCTCTATCGCGGTTTCTATAGACCTATTACGTCTTACCCCTATCTATTCGTTAGAGAGGAGCCCGTTCTCCTCTATATAGTCGCTAAGCCTCTAGGAGACTACCATCTCGAGGGCTTTCCCTAGCGTATTTAATAGTATAATCGGGCGGTATAACTTCGGTTCTAAGTAGTCTATCTTCTTTAGCTTCTTTAGAATAATAGTATTTACCTTTTTAAAAGACCTAGAGTAGTAGCCCGTATAGATATAGACTTAAAAGAGGTTTATAAAGGCGCTAATTAGGCCCTCTAGCACTATATAGAGGAATCGGTTTAGAATACTATCGATCCCCGGTACCTTATTTAGCTTAGGTCTCCTAATCGCCCTACGGACCTCTTACTCTATAATTACCTCTTTTATTAATAAGGGCTCCGGGTATATCGTCCTATCGATATCCCTTAGGTTAGTAGCCGGGGGTAGAGGGAAGAAGGTCCTTTATAGGACTTCTACCTTACCCTCGAACTAGTCTATTTTCCTCTCCCCCTTCCTAGTCTTTAGCGCTAGGAACTTAAGAAGCTATTTCGGGAGTATACTACTTTCTCTTCCCTATTTCGTAATTAACTAGACGTCTATCGCTATATATACGCTTTCTCGAAAGTAGAGCGTTTTCGCCTTCCTAATAATCTTACCCTTACTCCTCTAGGCCTCTCGTAAGGCCTCCTCCGTCTACCTTATCCTATAGGCGCTATACTCTTTATTCTATACCTTTACTTCCTCCGTAGCTATCTTATATAGTTCGTTCTAGAAAGATTTTACTCGGGTTAACGATTTCGCCTATAATACGGTCTAGTCGACGATTTCGGCTATACCCTCCTCGATATCTATTACGTATATATCGATATCTTTATAGGTTACTAGTAGTCTTAGTCCTAAAGCTTCTCCTAGCTTCTTAGCCTCCTTTATTACCTCGCTAGCCTTCGCCGTTTTCTACGCTCTTCTTTTCCTCGGTACTATATCTTCTATATCTACCTCTATCTCCGTAACGATTA
>JAABUI010001072.1_pt1 | contig 16742 bp, 19 predicted proteins | sample 5559111 | NCBI WGS metagenome assembly JAABUI01 (sample SAMN10711870, study PRJNA513365) | rock metagenome | isolation source: Antarctica rocks | place: Antarctica: Victoria Land, Buttleship Promontory
CTCGCGGGAGTCCACAGCGCCCGACTCGGCCGAAACTGGCGTGTGTTGTACGAGATCAACGACGCCGAGCACGTGGTCATCGTGCTCGACATTCGTCCCCGTGCAAACGCCTATCGCCCCCGCTGATGCCAGGTGCTCATCTCCGCAGAGGGATCCTTGACCGGAACGCGTTTACGAAATGACGAGGCGCTCGACCGGTTGACCGGTCACTTCGGCGATTATCTCGAAGTCCTTGTCGAGGTGGAGGACGGTCAGTCCGGCTAGCTCAGCGGTGGCCGCGACGATCAGGTCAGCGACCGAGGGTGCTCGATGGTGCCCGAGGTCTGCTAAACGCAGTTGCACTTCAACGGCGCGGTCCTCGATGGCGGTCGTTTGATACTCCACCGGCATGGACGCCAGCGGGGGTCTACGTATGGACGTGCGCAAATCTTGACCGGACCGTGCTGAGTAGCCGATCTCCAGGCGGGTGACGGTGCTGATGCGTACCAGCCCCCGTTCGATCTTTTCGGCCCACTTGGCAGCGTCGGGACTACGCCCCAAGCGAGCGAGTGCGGAGGTGTCGATGAGCCATGACGTCACTCCCAGGCGCCCTTCATGACCTCCGGATCGGTGAGGTCGGAGAAGGTCTCGGCGAAGGCGGCAAGGTCCGTTGCGGTCACTTGCTGCGCCTCACCCATCACCTCCTGGGCGAGGCGTCGGCGCAGGTACTCACTGCGCGACAACCCCAACCGCGACGCGCGGGCGTCGAGCGCGGTGATCACTTCTTCGGGCACCTCACGGATGAGAACGTCTGTCATCGCCACACCTCCATCTGATAGCGCATGATAGCATGCCTGATGCGGATGGGCTGTACGTCGTGCCTCCTGCCGTGCACGTAACCGGTCAGGGATCGTCCTGCGGGCGCTTGCGACGCGGTGGTGTGGGCGGCGCGTCCTCACAGGGTGAGGGTGCCGCTGATCAGGGTGGTGGTCGCACCGCCGACCCACAGGTCGTTGTCGACCTCTTCGACGTGCACCACCCCCGTCTGTGGAGCCGGGTGCGTTGCCGGGCGCGGTAGCACACGGGGGCCTGACCGGTGGTGATGAGCCACTGGCCCAGGCTGCCGTTGAGGCTGCCGGTGACGGGGTCTTCGTAGATGCCGTTGTTGGCGGTGGCGAAGGCGCCGGACCTCGAACTCCTCTGGGGCACCGTCGGGGTGGGCGCCGATGACGTTCACCTCGAGACCGGCGAGCACCGCCGCGTCGGGTTCGATCGCGAGGACCGCCTCAGCGTTCAGGAGCAGCACACCCACCCAGCCAGGTCCGTTGTCGACCCACTGAGAGTCGAGGACGTCACCGGCACCGATCCACAACCCGCGGAGGCCTCGCTCGAGCCAGGCGTGCGCCGAGCCCAGGGTGGGGTGCCCCGCAAAGGGCAGCTCACGGTGCGGGGTGAAGATGCGCAGCCGGTAGTCAGCACCCGGCGTGGTCGGCGCGAGCAGGAACGTGGTCTCCGACAGGTTGGTCCACGCGGCGAACGCCTGCATGCCCGCGTCGTCGAGTCCTTCGCCGTCGATCACGACGGCCACCGGGTTGCCCCCGCCCGGGTGTTCCCCAAAGACGTCCACCTGGGCGAAGCCACGGCCGCCGGCGGTGGACGGCCACCCACCCGCCTCGCTCTGCAGCCCGTCCATGACCGTCAGGCTGGGGTAGTGCCGCGCCGGGGTCAACCCGTGGAGAGTGAGCGTGGGTTCACGACGCCCCGGTGCCACTTGACCTGTCCCCGTGGGTCCGGCTTTACCGTGTGGTCCATGAGAGCTGGACAGGCAGCATCGGCGGCCGGGGTGAGTGTGAAGGCGTTGCGCTACTACGAGCGACAGGACCTGGTGCGCCCGGCTCGAGCGCACAACGGGTACCGGGAGTACACCGGGGCGGACGTGCGCGCAGTCGCCGAGGTCCGCGCCCTGATGGCGCTGGGGCTCTCAGCGCGTGAGGCGGAGCCGTTCGTGGTGTGCCTGCGCGCCGGACACGAGGTCGGCGACGACTGCGCGGAGTCCATCGCCGCCTACCAAGCCAAGATCGACCAGGTGGACGCCATGATCACCCAGTTGAGCGGGGCCCGGGACGCGCTGGCGCAGCGGATGGTGGCCGCCGCCCGCCGCGGCTTCGACCACCCCCCAACCACCCAAACCACCACCGTGGAGCAACCCATGACCCTGCCGCAGCCCGCGCCGCTTCCCGACGGACTCATCGCCCCCGTCGACGACGGCGCCGCGGCGCACCTGCCCGGACGCATGCTGCCCGCGGTGTCCCTGCCCGGCACCGACGGAAAGCCTGTGGCCCTGAACGAGGTGACCACCGGACGGTGGGTGCTGTTTTGCTATCCCCTCACCGGGGAGCCGGGGGTGGACGTGCCCCGCGGGTGGGACGAGATCCCCGGCGCGCGGGGGTGCAGCCAGGAGGCGTGCTCGTTCCGCGACCAGCTGGGTGCGCTGCACGAGGCCGGGGCCGAGCAGGTCCTCGCCGTGTCCTCCGACGCCAGCGCCTACCAGCGCGAGCTCGCTGACCGGCTGCACCTGCCCTACCCGCTGCTGTCGGACCCCACCCTGATGTTGGCTGAGGCTTTGGGGCTGCCGACCTTCACCGCCCAGGTCACGCCTCGCCGGGATGGCGGCGGGCAGCGGCTTTACAAGCGGCTCACCCTCGTCCTGGCCGGGACACGCATCGAGCACGTGTTCTACCCCGTGTTCCCCCCCGACGCCCACGCCACCCAGGTCCTGGACTGGCTGCGCGAGCACCAGGCGCCGCCGCCGCGCCGCGGCGGGCTCGCGGCCGGGCACCAGGCGGCGGAACAACGCAGGTCATTCACGAAGTGATGGTGTTCGCCGGCATCTTCGCCGTGTCCGCGGCGGCCCCCGGGGCGGACACGATGCTGATCCTCGCCCGCTCCTTGGCCGGGGGACCACGCGCGGCCGCGCCCCTGGCGGTCGGTATCACGGTCGCCAAGCTGATCATGTTGAGCGCCGCCGCTGCAGGGGTGAGCGCCGCGGCCACGTTGGGCACGATGTTCGTGGTCCTGAAGATCGCGGGCGCGGCCTACCTGGTCTGGTTGGGCATCAGAATGTGGCGGCGCTCCCCCACGACAGCACCGCCCACCGGCGCCGACGAAGATTAGGCCCGCACGTGCCGCCGCAACGGGTATCGCACTGGGGTTGAGCAACCCCCAGGCGATCATCTTCTACGTCGCCCTGCTGCCCGCCGTCATCACCCCCGGCGCCGGTGGCGGCGTTTACCTGGTCTTCGCCGTGGTGCTCTGCGTCGTGATGGCAGCAGTCTCGGCCGTCTACATCACCCTGGGCTCGCGGGCGCGACGCACCGCACAAAGCCCCACAGCTGCCCGACGCGCCAACCGGGTCGCAGGTAGCCTCCTCATCACCTCAGCAGTGCTGGTCGCCACCCGCTGAACAACCGGCACCCAAAGCGCCCTACAGCTCGTCGGTGACGTCGGACGAGCTCAGCCGTCCGTGTCGCAGAGGATCGACTGCTGGCACGCTGCGGTCATGTTGCAGCGGTGGGGGGACGCCCCCCGCGGCCGGTGGGCGTCGTTGCCACGGCTGCGGTGGTGGTGCTGGCCTACGGGAGCGTCGTGCATCTCGTGCATCTGGTGGGTAGCGGCTTCGACCCGTACCCGGATCTGCCGGTCTGGTTGAGGACCTACTTCGTCGCTCTGACGGTCTTCGATCCTGTGGCGGCGGTGCTGCTGGCCCGGCGCACCCGCACCGGTGTGGCTCTGGCCATTGCGGTGCTCGTGGCAGACGCTCCGGCCAACGGCTGGGCGAACTACGCCCTTGATCCTTCCGGTGGCGTGATGGTTGGTCATGCTGACCAAGCCGTAGTGACAGTCCTCGCGATCGCTGCCGGCACGGCCAGCATCACCTGTGACCGATCCCGAACTGACCCATAGGGCGAAAAGGCGGCTGGCCGAGGGGAGGCCCGCCACACTTCGCTGTCTTCGCTGGCCCCGACCGGCACTTGTCCCAACTGCCGGCTGAGATCATGGCGTGCGGCTGGCTTCGAGGATCTGGTCGAGGAGCCCTGGGTAGCGGGCAGCAAGGTCGTCCGCGCGCAGTGAGGTCCACCGTCGTGTGCCTTCCTCTCGTTGGCGGATGACGCCGGCCTCCCGCAGAACCCGGAAGTGGTGGGTCAGGGTCGAGAGGGCCACCTGCACGGGGAATGTCCCGCAGGCCCGTTCGGGACTGGCGGCCAGGGTCTGCACGATCGTCATCCGGGTCGGGTCGGCCAACGCGTGCAGGACCTCCAGGAGGTTGATGTGCTCCGCGGTGGGGTGGGTGAGTGGTGCGGACCGGTGGGGTCGTGGCATACGTCCTTGCTCCTCCCTTGGCAACGCGACAGCCACAGTCTATGGTCTTGTTCGACATACTACGAACATCGAATAAGGAGCACCGTGGACGCCCTCCGGATGGATTCTCCCGCACCCGACTCCTCGACGACCCGCGTCGTGCAGACCGACGACCCGGTCCCCGGCCCGGGTGAGGTGGCGATCACCGTGGCCTACGCCGGGATCAACTTCATGGACGTCATGACCCGCCGCGGCGACCCCGGCTACGCCCCTTCCGGGTGGCCGCTGATACCCGGCAGGGAGGTGGCCGGGACCGTGCGGGCAGTCGGGTCCGGTGTCGACGACCTCGCCGTGGGGGACCGGGTCGCGGCCCAGGTCCCCGGCGGGGGACTCGCCGAGGTCGCCGTGGCCGCGGCCAACCTGGTCGCACCCGTGCCCGACCGTCTCGACCTGTCCGTGGCCGCCGCCGCACCCCTCATGCTCGCCACCGCGGTCTTGTTGCTGCGTGACTACGCCCAGCTCCGTGGTGGTGAGCATCTGTTCATGCACGCCGCCGGCGGCGGGGTGGGTTCCGTCATTCCCCAGGTTGCCCAGGTACTCGGCGCTGGCGTACAGATCGGCACGGTGGCCAACGCGGACAAGATCACCGCGTCCGCCGCGGCAGGTTGGGACCGAGTCCTCCTCCAGGACGAGTCGCTGCGCGACGCCGCGCTGCAGGAATCCAGTGGCGGCTTCGACGTGATTCTCGACCCGACTGGGACGACATCACTCGATCTCGACCTTGACCTTGCCGCCGCCGGATGCCGCATCGTGTTGTTCGGCAACGTGGGCGGTAGCGCACCGGCCCCGCTGCCACCGTTCGGGCGTCTGCTCGGCAACAACGTCGGCCTCATCGGGTTCAGCATGACCGCGCTCAGCCGAACCGATCCGGCGCGCGTCACCGACGCCCTCCGCACAGGTCTCGCCATGCTCGACCGCGGACAGGTGCGACCGCCGGTCACGATCGTCGAGTCCCTCACCCGGGTAGGCGCCCTGCACGACCAGCTCGCGCACCGCGCGGGAACCGGGAAGTACGTTGTCCACGTCGGTGAGCTACCGGAGGGTGAGACCACGAACCAGCCGACACCGACCTGACCGGGCGCACCGCGACGAGCACCACCGCCGGCGCCAGTCACGGCGGCCCGGCGGATTCCCGATTGGGGATCCCCAAATGACGATCGCGCGATCTTGGTCGTCAGTCGGCCCGGAGTCGCCGATCGTGACCGGTAGGCGTTCGGCTTACGACACCGAGAAAGCGCTTCAGCAACCGCGGGAAGCACGGGCGGAGCAAGCGATCGTTGCCGTGCGCGCCATGCCACGCCCACGAATGTGAGCGGAAGCTGCGCGTACGACCGGGAACGCAAGCGCACGACTGCGGCATGAGAGTTCATCACGACGTGTTCGCTCGGCTGATGGCCGGCGGTCCTCGGGTCACTGTGTCAGGGAGACTTGCGGCATGGATCTGCCGTCCCTGCTACCGAGGTCGTTCAAGGACGGTGAGGTGGTTTTGCGCCTGCTCAGCAACAGCGACTGGCCGCTTGAGCAGGCGCTGTCGAATGTCGCCGACGTCGTCAGATGGACGAGCGTCTCCGCCGGGCTGTCCGAGCAGGAGGCCAGGGAACGGGTGCAGCGCTCGATCTCGCGTTACCGCGCTGGCGCGGGAGGGCGATACGTCGTCGAGCGGTACGGACTCGCATGCGGAACGGTCGGCATCGGTACAGCCGGAGATGGTCCAGCGGAGGTCGGATACGCGCTCCTACCGGCTGCCCGCGGCGCCGGCGTCGCGACAAGGTCCATCCGACTGCTAGTCGAGTGGGCCGTCAGAGTGGGCATCGACGAGGTGGCACTGCACACCTTCCCTGACAACCTCGCCAGCCAGCGAACCGCCAGCCGATGCGGCTTCGTGCTCACGGGGCAGACGATCCGCGCGGTGAAAGGGGCCGACACAGCGCTGCTGACCTGGAAGTTACCGGCCGCGGACTGTCTAGTGCTGGCGAACGCCGGTCGGGCAGGAGGCTTCCGGACAGGTGGCCTGAGGGGGCGCCGCGCAGGAAGGCGGCAACGGAGACGAGGTTGGCTGGGGCGTGGAATGAGGGAGGTCCCGGAGGTCGGCCTGGCCAGTTCAGGACGCGGGGATACCGCACAGAGCCGTGATGAGGTGCAGCCGGCGGTCCTGCGGCGTTTTTAGTGGGGGCAGCAGCAACGTGGTGATGCCCTGTTCGACGGCTGGTCCGTCGGGCCCAGATCGATCTCCGACCATCAGCGTTCCCTCGGCAGGTACGCCCAGGTTTGTGAGGGTGCTGGCGAACAGGTCCGGGTGGGGCTTCTGGTGGCCGTGCTCGTAGGAAAGCGTGAACACGTCGACCAGACCTCCCAGCCCTGCCGCGTCGAAGGCGGGGCGGAGGTCGAAATGGATGTCGCTGAGGACGGCGAGGCGCATCCCATGCTGGTGCAAGCTCGAGAGCGCGATGGTTGCGTCGACAGCGAAGATGTTGTGCCTGTAGTCAGACTCGACCGCGTACAAGGCGGCGGCCAGATCGTCGTCGATGCCGGCGTCGGCGAACACGCCCATGTACGCGCTGCGGTGAGCCTCGATGCTGGCGTCGACCCCTGGGGCGTCCAGACGATCCTCGTCGCCGTCGACTTCGCGAATCATGGACAGGACCTGCTCGACCGGCTGACCGCTCGCCTCGCGTCCCGCCAGCGCCAATGAGCGGCGGACCCATTCCCGTTCGGACAGGGTCGTCACCAACGTGCCTCGCCAATCGAAGATCACCGCGTCAAAGAACACCGCCAAGATGTAGCACAGCCCTCGGCGACGCAACGAAGCAGCACCCGCACCGACCTTCCTCGACTCGGCACCGCTCGCCGGCTTCGTGGCCAAAGACTCTGGCCGCGTCTCAGAGCATCCAGACCGGACCACCGCAGAGGGACGAGGGTTGCGCCGATTTCCCGGTCGCCGATCGCCCTGCGGGCGGCAGGTACCAGGTCGGCGGGTGGCTGGTCTCCATCGGCTCGTTCCGCTGATGGTCGGCAGCAGCACTGCTGGAACGGTCGCCGTGGAGAATGTCAGCGTGAGTGACGAGCCTGGAAGCCTGCCGCACGCCGCGCCGGCGGGTGATATCACTCTCGCGTCCTACGAAGCTGCTGCCGGGGCGTACCTGCAGCAGTCGCCGCCTCCCGGCCTCCGAGTGCGCGTCTACCTCGATCAACTCGCCGAGCTGGTAGGTACCGGGACGGTGCTGGAACTCGGTAGCGGACCAGGATGGGACGCCGCCTACCTGGAGAGCAGAGGCTCGCGGGTGGTCCGGACCGACGCCGTGAACACGTTTGTCGACTTGCTGCTCGCAGCAGGCCATCCAGCCAGACTGCTCGACGTCCGGGTGGACGATTTCGGCGGTCCATACGATGCGGTGATGGCCAACGCGGTGCTGTTGCATTTGAGCCGGGAGCAGTTCGTAGATGTGCTCGGTCGCGCCCGTCACGCGGTTGCCGGCCACGGCGTGTTCGCATTCACCCTGAAAGAGGGTGAGGGCGAGGGATGGAGTCGCGCAAAGCTCGGGCTACCTCGCCATTTCACCTACTGGCGGGAACCAGAGCTCCGAAGCGCACTCGAGGCCAACGACTGGCAGGTGCTCTCGCTCGAGCATGTCACCGGCCGAGTGGAGCCGTGGCTGTACGTTCTTGCCCGGGCCGACGAGAACCTCGGTGGGGTCGCCCGGTGACGGATCGGTGACCGGATGCTCGCGATCATGCTCCGCCGGTCTGGGTGCTGTGACCTGGATGGTGGACAGCCCGCGTGGCCGCTGGCCGGGTTCTTTCAGGGGCGATCGCTCGGTCTGCCCCGTTCGGGGTAAGTCGCGTTGCGACGGGGGCGGCTGCTATGGGAGCTTCGTTCGGTGGATGTGTTGCAAGCAAGTGTCGAAAACAACGCCTGGTGGTGCCACGCTGTTTGCGCCTCCGACGGCATCCATGGCCACTTCGGACAGTCCCTTTGGAGCAGTCCGACACGCACCCCACCGCTGTATCCGGATGCGATTACCCTGACCCCGAGGGTCAGCGCCGCCCACGTCGCGGCCGCAATCGACAGGACCAGGCTGGGCTACTCAGTGAAGGACAGCTTCGCCAACCTCGATCTGACCGCCTACGGACTCAACCCCTTATTCGGAGCGAGCTGGATTTCACTCGAGCGCGCAGCGCGGCCGCCGACAGCGACCCGGTTCGCGCACTGGAGCACCCTCACCGGCGAGGCGAACTTCGACCGGTGGATCACCGCGTGGGGCGACTCAGCCATCTATCGATTCTCCCCGAGCCTGCTCGCCGACGCGCGGGTGAGCTTCCTCGCCGGTGACCGGGACGGCGAGTTCATCGCCGGGGCCATAGCCTTCGACAGCGCCGGCGTCGTCGGGATCAGCAACCTTTTCGGGCCCACCGGGTTCTTGACTGACGTCTGGTCGGACGTGGCGCACCTGGTGCGCGACACAACCGATGTCCCGATCGTCGGCTACGAGAGCGGAACTCCGCTTGAAGCAGCCCAGGCCGTCGGGTTCCGGGGCGTCGGGCAGCTGACCGTCTGGGGCTCGTAGCCAGACGAGCCGTCCTCCTGCGTGATTGCGGCGAGCCGGCGGGGGCAGACACAGTCACCGGACGTCGATCCCCCCACGGCGAACTCACCCAGACCGAGACCGGACCGCCGACGGCGTCCCCCAGGATGCGCCGGGCAGGCTCAGAGGGTCCGGCGAACTGGAAGAAGGGATCGACTAAGTCTGAGGAGGCGGCGGGAGAACTTGTGGTGATCTGCTATCCAGCTCAGCCAGGACCTCGTCCGGCCCGAACCTCGCGGTCCATCCGAGCTCGCGGCGGGCGCGGTCAGCGATGTACACCCGATCGATGCTTCGAGGCAGCGCCCAGCCCCTTGCGTCGAAGGCCGCGGCGACGTGAGGAGCACGCCGACGGATGACGGCACCGGCGTCGACGCGCAGGTCCACCACGTCTGTCGGCAAGAACGGCGTGCAACCCGCGCCGATGAAGATGCGAAAACCTCGGGTCGGCGCCACGAGGGCAGCGACGTGCAGCTCGGCGACATCGCGGACGTCGACTCCTCGGTGCATGCGGAAAACGGCCATGACCGGCGCCGATTCCGGGAAACAACGTGCCATACGGATGACCACCACATCGAGCTCGCCTGCGCGGCTGGCGTCACGCAGTACCGCCTCGGCGCTCAGTTTCGTCCGGTGATAGATCGTCCTTGGCGACGGGGGCGTCTCTTCGGTCACCCAGCTGGCCGCGTCTGCGCGGGTCGAGGCCCGCCCGTACAGCGCCGTCGTGCTGGTGAAAATCAGCCGCGGCACCCCCACCTGAACACACAGGCCGGCCAGCAGACGAGTCGCGGTGACGTTCACCTCCCAGAACCGGGAGTCCGGCACGCGCCCGACGTGAGGGGCGTGCAGGCCCGCGGCATGCACGACGGCGTCAGCACCGCCGAGGACGCGTTCCAGAACGACCCGGTCCTCGATCGAGGCCACGACATCCGTCGAAGAGGACGGACTCACGTCGACACCGAGGACCTCATGATGAACGCCTAGCGCCGCACGCACAGCACGACCAACTCGGCCGGATGACCCGGTGACGATCACTTTCACAGCGCCCTCCAGCCGCACACGATGACGCTATATCCGGCTCGGAGTACCGAAGGGGAAGCGCGACCCGCAACCTGATCGGGGCTGGCTGCGACGCGAACTCGACCAGCTCGCTTGCCGCCGCGGGCAGGGTGACCCACCCGGTGATCTGAACGGAGGCAACCGTCTCGGTTGCCGAACGTCAGCCAACGCACCGCGCACAACGCGCAAGCCGACGTCGCATTCGCGGAGCGCGGCGCGGATGGTGACCAGGGAGCAGAACTTGATAGGCCGAGCCGGTCCAGTCGGGTGATGACCAGGGCGCCGCGGGCGCGGAGGTTCTGTAGGGCGTCCCCATCGTGGCTGGGCGGCCGCCAACACGGATCGTTCGTCTCGTCGTCCATGGCGGGCAGCGTACGAGCGAACACCAGCGAACCCGGACAGGGGACCGGGAAAGCTGCCCGGCCGGCCGCGGTCCCTGGGTCCCACGTTTCGCCGCGTCGGGCCTTGCGGGAACGTCATCTGGTGACCGCAGCGCGCGCGATCTAGCCCCGGTCGCCACGTTCCATCGCCAGAAAACAGCAACCATCCGACGTTCCGCCCGACGCGGCGAAACAACCTCAACCGTCCAACGGCACGATCGGCTTGTGACATGCCGCTGGCCGCCATCATCACCTCAATGGCGGTTGAGATGTGCGAGTTCGTCGAGACGATCAAGCATTGCCGTCTCGGTGGTTTCGCGGACTGCGAGCAGACACCGGTCTACTCCGGCGTCAGCAAACTGGTCGATGAGCTCGCGCCTGTGTGGGACACCGAACAAGGTAACGGAGGGTTCGGGCTGTCCAAGGTCTGCTGCCCGGTGGCGTAGATCGGTGATTCGTGTTCGGGCGTCATCGACGGTATCGAAGTAACCGCACTGGGGCATCCATCCGTCACCGAAAGCCAGAACTCGGGCTTCGGTTCCTGGCCCGTTGCCACCGACCAGGACGGGCACGGCGCCACCGCGTATTGGTTTTGGCCAGGACCAGATTGGGTCGAAATTGATGAAGCTGCCGTGGTACTCGGCCTCATCTTGCGACCAGATCGCTCGCATGGCGTGGACTTGTTCGGCCATGTAACGCATCCGCGTTCGAGGTTCGACCTGGTGATTGCGCATCTCTTCACGGTTCCAGCCCGCGCCAACGCCAAACAGAAACCGCCCGTCAGACAGCAGATCGATGCTGGCGACCTCCTTGGCGGTGATGATCGGGTCACGTTGCGTGACCAGACACACAGCAGTGCCTACTAACAGCGTCGTGGTCACGGCTGCTGCAGCTGACAACGCTACAAACGGATCGTAGGTGCCGGCGTATCCGCGGGCAGGGGAGTCGTCTGCGCGGGTGGTGGCAACCGGGATATGCGTGTGCTCGGGGTAGAACAGCGACTCGAACCCTCGCTGCTCAACGGCCAGAGCGAGATGTGCAGGTTTGACGCCGTACTCGTTGAACACGACGATACCGAGATCCACGACCTGCCCTCCTTGTCGAAACCTAGGCAGCCGGGCTCTGACCGGTCGCCCCGCCAAGCGAACCCGCAGTAGGCCATACGAGAAATCAGCCCTCTCGCGGGGCATGCACGATCATCTCCTCGTCGAGGATGAAGCACGACCAAATACCCAACTCCCGGTCACCGACCTCACGAGCAAGCCCGGTCAAGGATCGGCATGCGGTGCTGGCGAGCAGCGTTTGCGGGCCCCGGACAATCCTCCGGATTGCGTCCGAAGGTGTTCCTGCACGTCCAGAGGTTAACGCGCGAAACTGTCGTATTCCATGATCGCAAGCGTCACGGCAGTGCTGGCAACACTTTCGTGCTGCTCACCCGGTTCGAAGAGCACTGCCTGGCCCGCAGAGAGCTCCAGGGTTTGACCGCCGTCCCCGGTGATCTGCAACTTCCCGCTGATGACCATCAGCAGTTGGGGCCTCGTCGCCGGGTGTCGCCCGATCTTCCCGCCTGGATCCAGCAATGCGGTGACTACGTGGGCGGGCCCACCGCTTCGCAGGATCGCGGGCTCGGTCTGATCGCCCGCCGGGTCGATTGGGTGGTTGATGGTGACACCGTGGGAGCCGAACGCGTCGAGCAGGACGGCTTGCACCTCGATCATCTGCACTCGACGATGCTAGGACACCGCATCATTTCGACGAAAAGGCATTCGTGAGGGTGCGGGGCTGGGCTTCGTCGCAGTCGGGGCGACGAGAATTTTCGCACACGATCAAGCCGACGGCGGACTGCGGGTCGCAGGCCGGACGTCTACCGGTCACGATCAGCGATCGCACCAGGGCTCACGGGGCATGATCGTTTCGTGCCGATCGGGGATCCGCATGCGGCACATGCGAGGCGCGGCGATCTCAATGGCGGTTCCCGGCGCCACCCGGCGCGCTCCGGCTGGGCGCTCACGCCGAATTTGTTGGCTGCGGGCTGGGGTGGGCGAGTAGGTCGGGTAGGCGGGCGGCGGTGTCGGGGTCGGCGGGCACGAAGGTGAGCAGGTGCTGTGCGGGGTCCTCGAGTGCGGCGAGCTTGACGTAGTCCAGGGTGAGCGGGCCGACGGCGGGGTGGTGGAAGTGTTTGCGGGCGGGGGCGAACCCGCGGATGGGGTGCTCGGCCCACATGCGGGTGAAGTCCGGGCTGGCCTGCTGCAGCCCCTCGATGAGGGCGCGGACGCGGGGGTGGTCGGTGCGGGCGCCGTTGGCGGCCCGGAACTGGCCGATCAGCTGCTGAGCCTCACCAGTCCAGTCGGCGAGCAGGGTGCGCATGGCGGGGCGGGTGAACAGCAGCCAGATGCCGTTGCGTTCGGCCTCGTCGAGATGATCGAGCCCCCCGACGAGCGCGTCGTAGGCCCGGTTGTAGGTCAGCAGGTCCCAGCACTGGTCCATGACGTAGGCCGGGTTCGGATCCAAGGTGGTCACCAACGCACGCAACACCGCTCCCACCTCGGGTCTCCCCGAGGCAGGCTCGCAGGGCAACGGTTGGCCCGCCAAGGTGAACAGGTGCCGCCGCTCGGCGGCGGTCAGTAGCAGCGAGCGGGCCAGCGCGTCGACGACCTGGCGGCTGACGGTGATGTCGCGCTGCTGCTCCAGCCACGTGTACCAGGTCACGCTCACTCCGGACAGCTGAGCGAGTTCCTCGCGGCGTAGCCCGGGGGTGCGGCGCCGCGGCCCGGCACTCAACCCCACCTGCAACGGGCTGACCGCCTCCCGCCGGGAACGCAGGAAGACCGCGAGTTCCTGCCGACGGGCCATCTCTGCCATCGAACTCTCTCCCGCACCACCGAATCGTGATGGTGCGTAGTGGTGCTCATACCAGCATAAGTGCCCCTCTGTACCAGGTGGCGCGCTGACCTCAGTGTGGACCTATGACACAACCCGGCCACACCGCAACAGAGGACCGATCCATGGCACCCGATCCCGATCCCACTGCGCCTACTGTGCCCGCGAGACCTGCGGGCGGTGGCTCGCTGCGCCCGGTCGCGGTCCTGGCGCTGGGCAGCTTCGCGATGGGCACCGACAGCTTCGTACTGGCCGGGATCCTGCCCAACATCGCCGCCGGTTTGCACGTCAGCACCGCCGCCGGCGGCCAGACGATCACCGTCTTCGCCCTCACCTACGCCCTCGCCGCGCCGCTGCTCGCCGGCATCACCGGCGCCCTGCCACGCAAGCCGCTGATGCTCGCCGCGCTGGTCTTGTTCGTACTGGCCAACCTCGCCTCCGCCGCCGCGCCCAGCCTCGCACTGCTGCTCGTAGCCCGGGTCGCGGCCGGTCTGGGCGCTGCCCTGTACACGCCGAACGCCTCCGCCGCCGCGACGGCGCTGATCGCCCCGGCCCGCCGCGGCCGCGCCCTGGCGATGGTGCTCGGCGGGCTCACCGTGGGCACCGTGCTGGGCGTTCCGGCCGGGACTGCCATCGGCCAGCGGATCTCCTGGCAGGCCAGCCTGGTGTTCGTCGCCGTCGTGGGCCTGGTAGCGCTGCTCGGCATCCTCGTCACGCTGCCGTCGCTAGCGCTGCCACCGGCGGTGCCGCTGCGAGCGCGGTTCGCGCTGCTAAGTAACCGACGGGTGCTGGCCATCGTCGCGGTGATGCTGCTGGCCAGCGCCGCCAGTATCAGCGTCTACACCTATGTTGCCGTCGTGTTGGCCCACACCGCGCACATCACCGGCACCACCCTGGCCGCGGTCCTGCTCGTGTGGGGTGCCGGCGGAGCCGTCGGCGCGTTCGGCAGCGGCGCGCTCACCGACCGCTACGGACCCGGCCGCACCCTGCTGCTGGCCATCACGACGCTGACCGTCACCCTGGCCGCGTTGACCGTTACCACCTCTGTGATCGCCGTGTTCGTTGTGATGGCTGTCAACGGGGCCGCCGCCTGGGCCGTCGCGACTCCGAACAACCACCGGCTCACCGCGCTGGCCCCCGCCCTGCCCGGTGTCGTGATCTCCCTGAACTCCTCCGGCATCTACCTCGGCCAAGCACTCGGAGCCGCCGCCGGCGGCCTGCTCCTCGACCACCAGCTAACCCCCGACCGCCTGCCACTGGTCGGTGCCGCGCTCAGCGTGGTGGCCCTCACCGCCCACCTCCTCACCATCCGCAAGAAAGCATTCCGCGTGACTGAACGTCCTGTAACCCGCTCGGAACCGCCCAGCAAGGACAGCCCGGACTACGAGTGAGGCACGGACCTGACCATTGGCCGCCAGCTTCCAGCCGCGTCTCGCAAGTGGCTCGCAAGTGGAACGGTCAGCAGCACACATTCGAGCATCGTCGGCGACCGGACGCCCGATGATCATGCTCGTCCCGTAGAGCACTCCGTGACCGGGCGGTGTTCGCAGACGATCCATAATCGACGCGATCGTGATCGTGATCTTGGTCGTCGGGCGCATCGGAGTGCGGTTCCGGTCGCCACCCACCTGAACGATCCAAGCTCGAGCACCCCGACCGTCAAGCAATAGAATCACCACATGTTCGCACTGCTCTCGCCCACTGTGGATCTGCATCAGCAGTGGCTTGAGGCGCACCGCGAGTGGGGCTCAGGCGCCCATGAGGACGGCTTCGGGCTCGACCCGTCGGACGACGTGGAGTCACCGAGCGGGTTCGCCGCTTGGGTGGAGTCGCTGCAGCAGCAATCCGATCCTTCGCGGGACCGCCGCGGCACCTGCCGCTGGATCGTGGAGGGTAATCGAGTACTCGGCGGTATCGCGTTGCGGCACGGCACGGATGATGTCACCCGGAGGGATGGCCACATCGGCTACGGCGTCCGTCCGTCGGCCCGCCGTCGTGGGGTCGCCACTTGGGCGTTGGGCGAGATGCTGACTCAGGCCAGAGGTTTCGGTCTGGAACGGGTGTTGATCGTCTGCGAGGCTGATAACACGGCTTCGATCAAGACTATCGAGCGGCGCGGCGGCGTTCTGGACATCATTTGGAAGACCGAGCACGGACATGTTCGCCACTATTGGATCGAACTCGAAACACACGATTTGTCGTAGTCAACGATGCGGTGGACCCGTCGCTTGCGCCGATCGGCACCTAACTCCGAACCGCAGCCGATCCGTGACCGGTGACCGATCCCTGACCGGGCACGGTTACTGGGCCTGAGAGCGGCCAGCTCTCGCGGCGACCAGAAGTGTTTGGAGCTCCCGCGGCGTACGACTGCCGATGACGAGGTTGGCAAGCCGGAATGTGATTTGTCGCCACCGCCATCATGCCGAGGACCGGGGTGCCAGGGCACTGCGATCGGGGAGTCCGCCGATCGGCCGGGGAGTATCTTCCGTTGCCGGGTAGAGATCGCTAGGAACCCCCGCTAGGCATTGCCGATTGATAGCAATACGACTGAGAGTGCCGCGGCCACCATGCCGACAAGCTGAAAGCGGGAGATCTTTTCCCGAAGCCCGAATCGTGCGAGGACCACCGTGCTCGCGGGGTATAGCGCGGTGATCACGGCGACGACCGCAAGCGGGCCCGATCGCACCGCTAATAGAAAGGCGACGGTTGCAGCAGAATCCAAAACACCCGATAGGATACCAATCCAAACAGGACCACCTGTTCGCAAGACTGGTTCACGCTGGACGAATCCTGCCACCGAAAACACCATTACGAAGGACACGATACGACCAACAACGAGCGGTACAGCCCCACTGTCCGTTGGAGCTTGGTGCAGGCAAATCAATTGGACCGCTATCGCTAGACCACCGCCGACGGCACCAGAGATCACCGGCCATGATGCACGCGCGCTCCCTGAACGTGCAGAGGAGCTGACCAGCGAGACGGCTAGTATCGCGCCTACGAGCCCGATGGCACTGGTCACACCCAGACGCTCACCCTCTGCTATTCCGACTGTAACCGGGATAATAGCGGAAACTGTCGCGCTGATCGGCGAGAGGAGGCTCATTGGTCCTTTTGCTAAGCACCAATACAAGAGTCCAAATCCAAACGTGTAGGCCACCCCAGAGGCCGCGCCCCACAGTACTGCGGGCAGCGACCATACGCCGCCGGCAGCCCAGAGGAATAGGGTTTCGATTACTAGGCTGGCCGGTGCCCCGAGGCACAACACGGCGAGGACATTAAGCCTACGGGACGCCAGCCCACCGCAGAAATCCGAGCCGCCAAAGGCTAAAAAACTGAGCAAGGCCAGGGTGACACTAGTCAAGGAAATTACCTCTCGTCAGCAAGAGTGAACCGCCGCCCGAAGTGTCACACAGCTCGGCCTTCGTGCCCCGCAGACCGATCG
>JAABUI010001073.1_pt1 | contig 16720 bp, 22 predicted proteins | sample 5559111 | NCBI WGS metagenome assembly JAABUI01 (sample SAMN10711870, study PRJNA513365) | rock metagenome | isolation source: Antarctica rocks | place: Antarctica: Victoria Land, Buttleship Promontory
CCCGCGCGGCCGTCGGCCGGGACGGCCTCCAGGACGGCCGTGAGGTGTCGGCGGCGCCGGGCGACGACGGTGCGGACCGTTCGGCGGCCCGCGGTGGTGAGTGCCAGCCGGGTGGTGCGCCGGTCGTCCGGTTCGACGCTGCGGTCGACGAGCCCGGCGGTGACGAGGTGGTCGACCATCCGGGTCGCGGTGGAGTCGCCGACGTCCAGCGCGGACGCAAGCTTGCGCAGGTTGCTGGGGCCGTCGGCGAGGACGACGAACAATCGGAACTGCGGAAGGGTCCCTCCCCGGGTCCCGGCGAGGGACCGGGCGGCCGCGGCGACCAGCGCGCGGGACGACGCGAGGACGGCGTCCACGAGGTCGTCGAGCGGCACGGGATCGGTCGAGGGCCTGTGCACCACCGATTGCGCCATCTCGGTCCGTCCTGCTATCCACCGCGATTCTCGCCGGACGACGGATGGAAAGATGACCGACGTGCCGGCGGTGGAAATCCTGTCCGAGCAGACGCTCCGCTCCGGTGTTGATCTGCTCGTGCGGCTGGTGGAGGCGGCCGGCGCGCTGGTCATCTTCGTGGGCGCGGCGATGGCCGCGGTTCGGTTCGTGGTCGCTGGACTGCGGTCCCGTCGCGCGGAGGTGTTCGTCCCGGTCCGGCTGGGTCTGGGCCGGTTCCTCGCGCTGGGCCTGGAGTTCCAGCTCGCCGGCGACATCCTCCGGACCGCGATCGCCCCGAGCTTCGCGGAACTGGGGAAGCTCGGGGCGGTCGCCGCGATCCGGACCGCTCTGAACTTCTTCCTGGCCCGGGAGATCTCCCAGGAGGCCGCGACCGTCCGGGAGCAGCGTGGCGACGCAGCGACAGCCCACGCCGCCGCGACCGCCCCCCATCCGACCGACCCGGGACAGCGGGGACCTCTGGCGTGACCGCGGCGCTGGGCACGGCGTCGCTCGTGGTCACCGCGGCAGCGCTGGTCTGCGGCGGTGTCGCCCTGGCGAGGACCCGTCGGCTCTCGGAGGCCCTGGCGGTGTTCCTGGACCTGCTCACCGCCGCCGGGCTGCTGCGTCTCGCCGCGACGCCGACGTGGCGGGCGCTCGCGACGTCCGCCGCCATCGTCGCGCTGCGCCATCTCGGTGGTGCCGGACTCGCGGCCGGCCGGCGGGCCCGCGCTGTCGGGTCCGCCGCCGGGGTATGCACAGGCGGCGGGCCGATCAACAGGTGGCGTCACCGGGCAGGACAGGGACCGACGGGTCGGTGACGTGGTCCACGACCACGTTCGCGCGCCCCGCCACGGCGGCGACGATCGCCAGGCCGATCCCGCCGCTGGCCCCGGTCAGGACCATCGAATGCCATCGAGCAGCCCGGCTGTCGCCCGTCCGATCTGCTCCGGCTCCGGCTCCGGCTCCGGCTTCGGCTCCGGCTCCGGCTCCGGCTTCGGCTCCGGTGCCGACGCCGGTGTCGGTGTCGGTGTCGGACGGGCGAGACGTCCCGGTTCAGTCCTCGGCCGCAGCGATCGGCTCGACACTGCGGACATGCCTGTAGCGGTGCAGTTGGGGAGCGCTGGTCACCAACGGTGAAGTGACTGAACGCCTGCGGGGTCCCCAGCTGCCGCTCGGTGTGGGTGTCCCACTCCTCGGTCAGCAGGCCGACGTCGCTGCGCGGCTCCTGCTGGAGTACATCGTCAGCGGGGTGTCGCGCCGCGGACCTGGTCGAGCAGGTCGCGCACCGTGCGACGGGGAAGCTCGGCTTTCACCACGGCGGCGAGTTTCGCACTCGCTCTCGGTCATGGCGGACTCCCGGACACGGCGGGGCTCGCCGCCGGACGCTGCCCACGGTTGACCCGACATCCGCCGCCTCAGGGGATACGGTCTGCCACACTCCGAATTATGTCTAGCCACATTTTCGCTCCGCCGGCTCGGGGACCCCTCTCGTGAGTGCCGCGTCCCCCGGGGCGGTCGAGCCCGGGTCGCGCATCGGGGTCCCGCTCACCGCCCTGGGCCGGCTCCGGGCCCGCGGGCGGATCCGCGGCCGCGTCGCGCTGCTCGGCCCCGCCTTCGTCGCCGCGGTGGCCTACATCGACCCGGGCAACTTCGCGACCAACTTCGCCAGCGGCGCCCAGTTCGGGTACCGGCTGACCTGGGTCATCGTCATGGCCGACCTCATGGCGATCCTGGTGCAGTACCTCTCGGCGAAGGTCGGGATCGCCTCCGGGCACAGCCTGCCGGAACTGTGTGCCGACAGGTTCTCGAAACCGGTCAACGCCGGGTTGTGGGTCCAGGCCGAGGTGGTCGCCATCTCCACCGACCTGGCCGAGTTCGTCGGCGCGGCCATCGGCCTGAACCTCCTGTTCGGGGTCCCGCTGTTCACGGCCGGACTGGTCACCGCGGTCGTCTCATTCGCGATCCTCGCCCTCGAACAGCGCGGCTACCGGAAATTTGAACTCGCGATCATCGCGCTCCTCGCCCTCGTCGCGCTCGGGTTCGTCTACGACTTCTTCGCGGTCGGCCACCAATCCGGGTCCGGCATCGCGCGCGGGCTGATCCCGACCTTCGCCGGCTCGGACTCCGTCGTGCTCGGGATCGGCATCATCGGCGCGACCGTGATGCCCCACGTCGTCTACCTGCACTCCTCCCTGACCGGTGGCCGGGTGAGCCCGGCCGACGACACCGAGCGCCGCCACCTGCTCCGGTTCACCAAATGGGACTGCGGGATCGGACTGGGCGCGGCCGGGCTGATCAACCTCTCGATGCTGTTCATCGCGGTCGCCCTGTTCAACCGGACCGGGCAGACCGGAGTCGACACCATCGAGGCGGTGCACGGCGGGCTGACCAGGATGGTGGGCGGCGCCGCCGGGCTGGCCTTCGCGGTCGCGCTGCTCGCCTCGGGACTGTCCTCCTCCAGCGTCGGCACCTACGCCGGGCAGGTGGTCATGCAGGGGTTCATCCGGCGGTCGATCCCGCTGTACCTGCGCCGCGGCGTCACCATGGTCCCGTCGCTGATCGTGCTCGCCCTGAACCTGCCCACCACCCAGGTCCTCGTGCTCTCCCAGGTGGTCCTCTCCTTCGGGATCCCGTTCGCCCTCGTCCCGCTGATCCTGGTGACCCGGAATTCCCGCTTCATGGGCACCCTGGTCAATCGCCGGCCGACCACCGTCGTCGCCTCCGCCATCGCCGGGATCATCATTCTCCTGAACGTCTACCTGATCGTGACGACGTTCACCGGGTGAGATCTCGGCTGGCCTCACCCGGTGAATCGCACCGGGTGAGGCCAGGCCAGGGTCACTTCACCGACCTGCGGGGCAGGCAGGGCCAACTTGCTTGCGGCCGGAACGCCACGTCTCTAGTTTCGGGAATGGCCACCGAGAGCATTGCGGTACCGCCGGGCGCCGGCGACCGCGAGCGCGACATCCTGCTCCCGCTACGTCCAGCCGGGCCTGGTCGGACTGATCGACGGGACGCTGTCCACGCTGGCGCCGGTGTTCGCCGCCGCGGTCCTCGTCGGCTTCCGCGCCGCCCGGCTGGTCGGGCTCGCGACCGCGTTGGGTGCCGGCATCTCGATGGCGCTGTCCGAGGCGCTGTCCGACGACGGGGAGTCCACCGGCCGGGGGCACGCCGCCGTCACCGGGCTGATGACCACGTTCGGCGGGACCCTGCACGCGCTGCCGTTCCTCATCCCCGACCGGACCACGGCGATCACGGTCGCCGGGGTCGTCGTCGCGGCCGAGCTGGTCACCATCGCGCTCGTCCGGAAGCCGCTTCCTGCGGGTATCGCTGGGGGGCTCGTTCCTGCAGGTGGTGCTCGGCGGTCTGGCGATCGTGGCCGTCGGGGTCCTGCTCGGCGCTTCCTGACCCGGCTCCGTCACCGGCCGGTCCGCCGGGCCCCGCTTCACTCGGGGCCGTGAGCGGCACCGGGCAGATCGGGATCCTGCTGTTCGACGGCGTCGAGGAGCTGGACGCCGTCGGCCCCTGGAAGGTGCTGTCGTTCCGGACCCGCACCACCCCGCGGACGGCTGGGAGGTCTCGTGCCTGTTCCGCGACGGTGGCCTGGTGCGGTGCGCGAAGGGTGTGGTGGTCCAGGCTGACCACTCCTGGGCCGACGCGCCCCGGCTGGACGTCCTCGTGCACCCGGGCGGACGCGGCACGCGGCCGCAGCTGCACGACGACGCGCACCTCGCCTGGGTCCGGCAGCAGCGCGCCGAGGTGGGACTGATGACCAGCGTCTGCACCGGCGCACTGGTGTTCGCCGCGGCGGGACTGCTGCCCAACTGACCGGCCACGACGCACTGGCAGTCCCTCGACGTACTCGCGCGACTCGAACCCACCGTCGACGTCCGCCGGGACCAGTGCGTCGTCGACGACGGAGACCTCGTCACCTCGGCCGTGGTGTCCGCCGGGATCGACATGGCGCTGCACCTCGTCGGCCGGCTGGCCGGGACGGACCGTGCCCGCGAGGTGCGCCGCGGCATCGAGTACGACCCGCAGCCGCCGATCTGACCCCCGGTACGCCCGACCGTCAGGGAGTCAGGGGGTCAGGCGGTCAGGCGGTCACCAGCTCAGGCGCAGCAGTGGCAGCCGGCGGCGCAGCCGTCCCCGCCCTCGCCGGCGGGTGCCGGGCGGTCCGGATCGGTGTGCGCCGGTGCGCAGCAGCCCTCGCCCCGCCAGGCAGCCCGGCCCTCCCGCACGGCGAGAGCGGCAATCACCAGACCCGCAAGCGGATCCGCCCACCACCAGCCGAACAGGGCGTTCGCACCCAGCCCGACCAGCAGCACCGCGGACAGGTAGGTGCACAGCAGCGTCTGCCCCGAGTCGGCAACCGCGGACGCCGACCCGAGTTCCCGGCCGGCCCGCCGCTGGGTCAGCGAGAGCACCGGCATGACGACCAGGGACACGGCCGCGAGCACCAGGCCCGCCGCCGAGGTTCCCGCGGGGTGCCCGGCGGCCAGGGAGCCGACGCCGTCGACGGTCACGAGGACGGCGAGCCCGAAGAAAGACAGCGCCGTGACCCGCAGTGCGCGGCGCTCGCGGGCCTCCCGCCGGGCGTGGGTGCGCGCGGCGAACTGCCAGGCCACCGCCGCCGCCGAGGACACCTCGACCAGTGAGTCCAGCCCGAAGCCCAGCAGCGCGGTCGAGGAGGCTGCCGCCCCCGCGGCCAGTGCGACGACCGCCTCCACCGAGTTCCAGGCGATCGTCGTCCCCGTCAGCAGACGGATCCGGCGGGTCAGCGCGTCCCGACGCCCGACTGCTCCGGACAGCGGCGTAGGCGGCGTCGGCGTCGGCGTCGTTCCGGCCAAGGGGAGACCGCTCACCGGCAGACCGGGTCGACGGCCAGGACGGTTGCCAGCAGCGAGCCCAGGGCGTCGGCGAGGTGGCGGTCGGCGAGCTCGTAGCTGACCCGGCGTCCCTGCGGGGTCGCGACGACCAGCCCGCAGCCGCGCAGGCACGCGAGGTGGTTGGACATCCCCTGCGGGGACGCCTGCAGCAGCTCTGCCAACTGCCCCGGATAGCGGGGTCCGTCCCGTAGGGCCAGCAGGACCCCCACCCGTGTCGGATCCGACAGCGCGTGCCCGAACCGGGCAAGGACATCGGGTCGGGTCGCCAGCTGCACGGCACGACGTTACAGCAAAAGCTGAACCGTAGAGTGACCAGTACCCGCGAGGTGCTCGACAGCCGTGGCGGTGACCCGGGATTGGCGATGACGACCGCGGTCGACGCGCTGCGCGATTGTGAGCAGGCGAGCAACGCCTGCGCCATGGCCATGGCCATGATCAGCGACGGGGGCATGGTCGCGGAGGTTCGCCGGGCCCTGGACTGCGCCGACATGTGCCAGGCGACGCACCGGGTGCTGTCCCGCGGGCCGGCCCCCGACGAGACCGTCGTCGCCACCCTGGTGGACGCCTGCATCACCGCGAGCCCCGGGCCCTGTGATCCGGCAGGAACTCCCGAGGCTCACTTCCACCCCAACCGCGGAAGGAGGGCGAAACCAATCGTAGCCCAAGGTCAGCGACGAGCTCCAGGTGTGGGATACGCGTCGCGACCTGAGGTCTCCCCGCTCACCACGACCGTCCGGTGTGCTGGGTGACCGTGAGCACCGGCAGCGCCAGGCAGTCGATCGTCAACGCCCGCACCCCGGCGCGGACCGCGTCCCGGCGCAGGACAGCGGCGTCGGCGCGGGCGACCTGCTCCTCCGCGTACACCCCGACCAGGTCCTCCCCGTCCCACACCCCCCACACCCGCGGCGGCGCAGCCGCCACCGGCAACACCAGCGGCCGTTCCTCAGTCACCACCCGTGACGGCCGCCGCCGGCCCGGCCGCGGCTCCGGCGGATCCAGGCCGGGCAGGTCCAACACCAGCTGACCGGTCAGTACCGCCGGGTCCACCCCTGTGCCCCTGCTCACCGAGCCACCCCACCAGCCGCCACCGACGACCCGGACACCGACTCGCCATCCGCGGCGTCGGCGAGGTTCCGGGCCACCGTGGTCTTGCTGACCCCCAGCTCACGGGCGATCACCCCCAGGCTCACCGGCGGGTCCTGGGCGCGCATCGCCACCGCGACCCGCAGCTTCGCCGCCGTCATCGACCGCGGCCGACCCCCCACCCGGCCCCGCGCCCGCGCCGCCGCCAGCCCGGCCAGGGTCCGGTCCCGGATCAACTGCCGCTCGAACTCCGCCAACGCCCCGAACAGGTGAAACACCAGCCGCCCCCCGGGCGTGGTGGTGTCGATCGCCTCGGTCACCGACCGGAACCCCACCCCCCGCTCGTCCAGCGCTGTCACGGTGTCGATCAGATGCCTCAGCGACCGGCCCAGCCGGTCCAGCCGCCACACCACCAGCGTGTCCCCCGCCCGAAGCTGATCCAGCACCGCCACCAGCTGCGGCCGGTCCACCCGGGACCCCGACGCGTGATCGGTGAATACCCGCACACACCCCGCCTGCTCGAGAGCGTCCAGCTGCAACGCCGGATCCTGCTCGGCGGTGCTCACCCGGGCATACCCGAGCAGCACACCCGAACCCGGCTTCGGCTTCCGCAGCGCGGACTTCTTCGCTGTGACCTTCTTTGCTGGGGCCCTCTTCGCCGGCGACATCGCTGACCTCGGGCGCGGCGTCTTCGGCTTTACGGTCGACGACGCGGGCATGGAGCCGACCGTACCGAAAAGGTCACGTCGTGACGTGGAGGCCGATCTCGTCGAGTAGCGCGTCGTGCTCGGCCGCAACATGGCCGTCGACGAGGAACAAGTCGATGGCGTGATCGGCGATCCAACACGACCAGACCAGGTGAGCCAGGGTCTCAGGCCACCAGGGCTGAAGCCGTCCTTGTCCGCCGACGGTGTCGGTGAGCAGCGAGTCGAGCAGGTACGGCTGGAGGCTGCCGACGCCGGCGTGCGCTGACTCGCTGAGCAGCCGGTAGAGGATCCCGGCCCCTGTACAGGCTCCTCGAACGCTGACTCCAACTGCCCTCCGGTGTCGGTGGTCATGAGCGCTGCGGTGGCCTGCTCGACGACCGCGACCCACTCGGGACCCGCTGCCGCGGCCGCCCGGCTGAGCTTCTTCAACGTCCGTGACTCCTCCTCTCGGGAGTGCCCTCTCAGTCGTTGCAGAAAGCCAGCCGCGTCACCTGCCTCCGCGTGCCGACGGAGCTGAGAGAGCCGGAACCCGTGCTCCAAGGCCACGCGGGCGTTCGGTGCGCCCGCACCCTGCAGCCCTCGATCGACCAGGGCGAGAACCGCGGCGACCTGGGAGTAGACGACCTGCCGCCACGCGACCGCAACGGTGACGACAGCCCTGTCGGCATCGGCTCGGATCGGTCGACGCCTCCCGTCAGTCAGGACGACCTGCCGGCGCAGGACAGCGAGCAACGACTCGGAGCTGACCTCCCGGCTGCTGCCGAGGACGACCGAGTCCGGTGTTTCAACACCCAGCTCCGACGGCAGGACCTCGGCCAGGCGAGGGCCCAGGCCGGCAACATGCTCCCGGTAGGCGGCCTGCAGCTCCTCCGCACGACCCGCAGCAGAGCGGGCGAAGTCGCCGTCGGTCACGATGCGCCCGTCCCGGGAACAGGATTCCGGGCCCACACGGTCTCCGGCCACCCGGGCCGGTCACCCGGCTCGCGGTTGGTCTCGACGAACCCGCGCCGGGCGTAGAAGCGGGCGGCCCGGTCGTTTCCGTCGGCGTACTCCAACCGCACCCCGTCCGCGGAGTCGGAGATCCGCTCCAATAGAGCGTTCAGCAGCGCGGTCCCCACCCCGGCCCCGCGCATCTCCGCCAGCACATACAACTTCCAGATCGTCGGGGTCTTGCCGCGCAGGTCGACGTTCCCCATCCCGACGACCCGGCCCTCCTCGACCGCGACCACCACCGCCGTGTCCCGCAAGCTGCGCTCGGTCGCCTCCACCGACCACCACGACGCGAGCCCGTGCTCGATGTAGTCCGCACCGGCGAACGCGTAGGTGTCCGGCCAACAGGCCCGCCCCACCGAGCGGATCCCCTCGACGTCCGCTGCGCCGGCCTCGCGCACCCTCACCGACACCGTTGACCTCCTCGACTACTCGACGGCCCGCGTCCACGCGGCGTCACCCATCCGACCCGGGACCACTCCCCATGTCCAGCACCCGACACCGCCCGCCCGGTCATACCGAAACCGTCGCAACGGGTCAGAGGACCGCCGACCAGTTACGGCACGACTTCCGGACCGGTTCCGGTCGGCGAGTCGCTGTGACCTGCAGAGCTTTCTGGCCTGCTTTTCACACCGTTAGTTGGCCAGTTAGCCCCGCTGGTCGCCCTGTCTTACTGGTCTGCCGCTCAGTACAGATAGATGTCGACGAGCAGCGCGGCCAGCGCGACGATGAAGGCTGTGCGTGCGGTCTGCCGGGCGGGGTTGCGGGCCCCGGCACCCAGGGACAGGACGGTGAAGGCGGCGGCCAGCGTGAACACGCCGGAGCCGGTGTCCTGCCAGCTGATCGGGAAGGGCTTGAACGCAAGGTCGTGGGAGAAGGCGCTAGTGGTGCCCGTGGTCCGCAGGATGGAGTTCCAGGCCAACGGTGCGAAGAAGGCCGCAAGTGTCGTCGTGACCACTGGGAGGGTGTGCCGGTTGGCCGGGGCGCCGAGCAGGGCGGCGGCGAGCGTTGCGAGTAGCGCTGAGATGGCGGCGCCGTAGAGCATGACGGCGTAGCTCATGACGGCCTCTTGGTCTGCCGCTGGCAGTACGCGTACAGCGCGTCGTAGACAAAGCTGTCCCGCTCTAGCGGGCGGTGATCGTCGGTCTCGACGTCCAGGCCCCCGACGCCGAGCGCGAGCGGGCCGGCGGCGAGCGGGTGGCTGATGTGGGCGGGGTCGATGTGGGCGGCGTGCACGATGTGGGTGAGCTCGATGCGCGCCGGATCGCCTCCAAGGTGGTGCCGGTCGATGAGGACCACGAAGGTGCACTGCCTGGTCATCCAGTCCATGTCGTCTCCGTTGTCGAGGTGGTGCAGCCGCGCGAGGCACGTCACGATACGATCGGGTGGCGTTGTCGGTACGTGCGGGTGAGCGCTCGGGACCAGCACCCGGAGGCACAGACCGACGCGCTTGCAGCCACCGGCTGCGGGAAGATCTTCACCGACCACGCGTCCGGGACGCTCGCCCGGCGACCCGCGTTGGACGAGGCGCTGTCCTACTTGCGGGCCGGCGACCCTGCGGTGGCTCTGTCAGGGTCAGTTGGCCCCACCTAGGGATAACCGGCTCTCTGGGGTGCCGGCGGGACCGGTTGGGTCGTTGACGCAAGCGGCGGCTCGGGCTGCGAGTGATCCGACGGCGGCTGCGGTGAGGAGCAGGACGCCGCCGAGTAGGTAGACGGCTCGAATGCCGACGGCGTCGGCGAGCAGTCCGCCGCCGAGCAGGCTCAGGAGCCGGCCGGTCTGCCAGAGCATGTCGAAGCCGGCGAAAGCCCGGCCGCGGAGGTTCTCAGGGACGCGGGACTGGATAAGGCTGCTGAAGGTGACGTTGCCGGTGGAGGTAGACAGCCCATAGAACAGCAGCGCGCCGGCGGCCAGGGGGACGCTGGTAGCGACGGCCAGGACGAGGTCAACGACGCCGCGGACTGCGTAGGGCCCGAACACGAACAGTGGCCGGCGTGGGTCGGTGATACGTCGTAGGAGCAGCAGCGGCCCGAGGGCGGCGCCGGCGCCGATCGCGGCAACGAGCAGACCGAAGCTGCTGCCACCACCAAGGCGGTCCTGGGCGAGGACGACGAGCAGCGCGCTGGTGGCGCCGGCGGACAGCGCCGCCAGGAGCTGCCCGGCGGCGAGTGCTTTGAGCAGCGGCAGCGCGGCGAGAGCCGCGAGGCCCTCGCGGGCGTGCGCGAACGGGCTGGTGACCTGCACCGGCCTGGTGCGTTCGGGTTCGTGCAAGCCCCGCAGGACCGCCGCGCTGAGGGCGAAGCTGGCGGCGTTGACGGCGAACGCCGGGCCGAACCCGACGCGGACGGCGAGCAGGGCCGCAACAGGTGCGATGAGGATCTGGGCGGTGACCGCCGCGGTCCAGATGCCGCTGTTGGCGGCGACGAGCTCGTCGTCGTCGACGACCGAGGGCAGCAGCGACTGCGCGGCGGGTGAGGAGAACACCTGCCCGCAGGACAGCCCGAACGCGACCGCGTAGGCGACCGGCGCGCTGTCGTGCCAGACCGCGAGGGCCCCGGCGAGCAGCACCCGGGCGAGGTCGGCGGTGACCATCACCTGCACGCGCGGGAGGCGGTCCACCAGGCTGCCGGCGAGTGGCGCGACCAGCAGCACCGGCGCGATCTCGGCCAGCACCGCCCCGGACACGCCGAGCCCGGAGCCGGTCAGCGCGACCAGCAGCAACGCGAGGGTCGTGAATTGGGCGACATCGCCCACCTGCGAGACGGTTCGAGCCAGCCAGAGCCGCCGGTAGGCAGGCTGCCCGAGGAGCCTGCGCAGGTCGGGCCGGGTCGTGGTCACCATTCCATCGTCGCGGGTGGTCGACGCCGGAGGTCACCCATGGGGCAGCGCCTCAATGGCTGGGTGGCTGGCCCGCTCGCTGCGCGCGGACGTGCGCCAGGCGGTAGGACACGGTGCCGGTCTCGATGATGTTGCCGCCGAAGGTGAGCCGGTCCACGATCGCGGCGCAGAGCCACTGCGGACTGCGGCCAGCAAGCGCTGCTAAGAACCGGCCAGATACTGATGCAAGTCACAGGTCGGCTACGCCCGGGTCAGCACTGATCACCAGTCCCTCGAAGCACAGCAGGACGCGCTGACCGCCGCCGGCTGCGAGCGGATCTTCACCGACACCCTCTCCGGGGCCCGCGACGACCGGTCCGGCCTGACCGCGCTGCTCGCCTACGTGCGCAACGGGGACACCGTGGTGGTGACGGCGCTGGACCGGCTCGGCCGCTCCCTGTCGGCGGTCATCCGCACCGTGGAGACCCTGACCGCGGGCCGGGGTGCTGCTGCGGTCCCTGCGGGAAGGCATCGACTACTCCACCCCCACCGGGCGGATGCTCGCCGGCATCTTCGCCTCCCTTGCCGAGTACGAACGCGAGCTCATGCACGAACGCGCCGCGGCCGCCCGCACCGCTACCCGGCTCCGGGGCCGGCACACCGGGCGACCCCACGTCTGACCCCCGCCCAGACCCGGCAGGTCCGGGCCCTGCGCGACGGGGGCGAGAGCATCGCCGACCTTGTCACCAACTTCGGCGTCAGCCGGGCCACCGTCTACCGCGCCCTCGCGGCCACCGAGAGTCCTGGAGAAGCGCCAACCGCAGCCCCTGCGGCATTTTCATCCGAGTAGGTGGTGCGTTGACCCCCTGAGCGCGCCAGCGTCGGCGGATTCAGGCTCAGCCCGTTGCCTCCGCGTGCTGGCGCCGGTGCCGGACGATCCGCCAGGTGACCAGGCCGACCACGACGATGGCGGCGACGACGATCGCCGTGGTCGTCCCGACGGTGTGGGCGACGGTGGCGTAGGAGTTGCCGGCCAGGTAGCCGAGCAGGACGTACCCGACGCCCCAGACCAGCCCGCCGAGGGCGTTCCAGCGCAGGAAGCGCAGGTAGGGCATCCGGGAGGTGCCCGCCAGGGCCGGCATCACCGCGCGGAAGAAGGCGACGAACCGGCCCAGGAACACCGCGGCCCCACCGCGGCGGGCGAGCAGGTCCCGGGCGCTGTCCAGCCCGGCCTTCCGCTTGCGCAGGGGCTTCCAGCGCAGGACCCGCTCACCGACGTGCTTGCCGATCTCATAGCCCACGGTGTCACCGGCGATCGCCGCGACCACGACGATCACGGCGACCACGTAGACGTTGACGTTGCCGCGGCTGGCGTCGACCCCGCCGAGCAGCGCGGCCGTCTCACCGGGGATGACGAAGCCCACGAAGATCGCGTCCTCGGCGAAGACCAGGGCGCCGACCAGGACGTAGACCAGGACCGGCGGGACCGTGAGGATCTGGTTGACGATCGAGCTCAGCATCGGGTTCGGTCCGGCTCAGGCGAAGCGCACGACGCTGAGGGCGCCGGCGGCGAGGCAGTACACGGCGAACGGGGTCAGGGTGCGCGTGGTGAACCACCGGGTGAGGAAGCGCACCGAGGCGTACGCGGCGACTCCGGCGACGACCGCACCGACCACCACCTGGCCGTGGATGCCGCGTCCCGCGGGACCGGCCAGGCTGGGGAGTTTCAGGACGCCGGCCGCCAGGATGACCGGAGTGGCCAGCAGGAACGAGAAGCGGGCGGCCTCCTCGTGGTCCAGGCCGCGGGCCAGTCCGGCGACCATGGTGACCCCGGACCTGCTGATCCCCGCCAGCAGCGCGAAGGTCTGCACGGCTCCGACCACCAGCGCCTCGCGGTAGGCCAGCGTCGACAGCTCGCGGCGCGGGAACCCGGTCGTCGCCGGGGTCTTGTGGACGGCCAGTGCGTCCCTGCCCCCCGCACCTCCGTCGCCGGGAGACGGCGCGTCGGTGTCGGGCCCGTCCGAAACCCGGCGGGCAGTCGATCGTTCGGCGGCCCGGCGCCGCAGCCGCTCCCCACCGAGCAGGATGAAGCCGTTGAGGAAGAGGAAGACGGCTGAGGCCAGCGGCCGGGCGAACAGTGTCCGCAAGACGTGCTCGAGCGCCAGTCCGGTGATCCCGACCGGGATCGTTGCCACCACGATGAGCCAGGCGAGGCGCTGCGTCGGCGTTTCGATCCGGCGGACCCGGAGGCTGGTGATGAAGCCGCCGATGAGGCGGGCCCAGTCGTGCCGGTAGAAGACGAGCAGGGCCAGGGCCGTCGCGACGTGCAGGGCGACAACGAACGCGAGGTAGGGCGAGGCACCTGAGTCCTGGGTGGCGCCCTGGGTGATCAGATCCGCCCAGGAGCCGCCCAGCCACGCGGGGACCAGGACGGAGTGGCCCAGACTCGACACGGGGAACAGCTCGGTCACCCCCTGCAGCGCCCCGAGAACGATGGCCTGCAGGTAGCTCAATCCGCGCATTGACATCCTTTCAGGTCGACCGTCTGCAGCGGTCGTGAGCCACACCCGGTCAGGTCGGTGCACACTCGGACCGCGACGCTGCTACGTCGGTGCTGCGTCGTGCGACGGGTCCTTCGGCCGCACAGCTACTATCGAGGCGGATCGTAGCTGATGGGGGAGGCAGGATGCGACGAGCCCGTGGACAGCTGGAGGCGGCGGTTCTGGCGGTGATCCGATCGGCGACCGGGCCGCTCACCGTCGCCGACGTCGCCGACGCCCTCCAACCCCTCCCCGCCTACACAACGGTGATGACGACGTTGGCGCGCCTGCACAACCGGGGAGTCCTGGACCGGACCGCCCGCGGCCGGGGATATGCCTACGGTCCGGCGGCTGACCCGTCCCGGGCCGGGGCGGTGAGCGCTGCCGAGGGGATGCATCGTCTGCTCCGAGCCGAAGGCAGTCGCGCCGACGTCCTGAGCCGGTTCGTCGCCGAACTCGAGCCGGAGGACGATCGGGTGCTTCGGTTGCTGCTGGCCGAGCTCCCCGAACAGCCGGAGCAGGCGGGCCGATGACGCTGCTCTGGGAACTGGTCGCGGCGCCGCTGGTGCTCAGCGCCGCGGTCGGGCTGGGTGCCAGGCGGTGTGCCTCCGCGATGTCGGGACGGGTGGCGCTGCGGATGCTGGCGGTGGCCGCGGTCGCCTGCGCCGCCGCCACCGGCTTCGCCTTGACGGTGGGCACCCTGTTCGTCCTGGCGCGCAGCCCCCTGGTTGCCGCGGTGGGCGACTGGTCGATCCGGGCGCTGCCCCGGGTCCCGTTGCCGTGGCAGTCGGCGCTGGGCGGCGCGGGACTGATCACCGGCCTGCTCGGCCTGGCTGCGCGACAGACCGCCAGAGCCGTGCGTCAGCTCCGGCTCGCCCACCGGACCAGCCGCGAACTCGACGGCACCTCCACCAGCGCCGGGACGGGCAGCGGCCGTCCCGGTTGGACCCTGGTCCAGGACGACCGGCCCGACGCCTACGCGATTCCCGGACGACCCGGCCGGGTGGTCGTCTCGACGGGCATGCTCACGGCCCTCACGCCGGCCGAACACGACGTCCTGCTCGCTCACGAACAGTCCCACCTACGGCACCACCACCACCTGTGGATCCAGATGTGCTGGGTCGCGGCCGCCGCGAACCCGCTGCTGCGACGCCTACCGGCGGCAGCCCATCTGGCAGCCGAACGCGAAGCCGACGAAGACTCGGGCAGGCCCCACCCAGATCGGGCTCTGGTGGCCGGGGCCGTGGCGCACGCCGCACTGGCCCGCGGTCGGGGCCGGACGGCCGTCCCAGCGAGTCCGCTGCTAGGGGCGGCGGGCTCCGACGTCGTGCTGCGGGTCCGGCTCCTGGTCCATCCGCCCAGCAGGTGGCGGGCGCGCGCGACCTCGGCCCTGGTGATCGCCACCACCGGTGCGGTCCTGGCAGCAGCCGGTGCCGGAGCGCATCTCACCGAGCAACGCTTCGAACAGGCCCGGCCGCAGACCCCTCAACACCGACCTGCTCAGCACCGGCCTGCGGTGGCCGACCCAGTCACCGCAGCACAGCTCGACGACCCGCACCCGGGCGCCCAACAGAGGCTCAGTATCGACTTCAGCAAGCTCAGTGGCCTCGGCGGAATGGCCAGCAAGCTCCTCTGAACCTAGAGCCGCTCGCGGGATAGATGGATCTTGAAAGAAGCCTGCCCTGTCACCCGGCCTTCAGCCTCACCGCGGTCTTCGCATGCGAACCAGCGGCGCCGCCTCTGACAGCTGCGGTCCTCGGCTCGCCGACGACGACCCTGCACACCTATGACAACGTCACCGCCCCCGATGACCCCATCCGATCGGACCGAAAACGCCACGGCGGATCAGTTCACCGCTCGTGAGTATCGACACGGGTTTCGGGCCGATCGGCGACGGCGGGTCGCCGTGCCGGCACGGTCGTCCCGTAAACGATCGGATACGAGCCTGTCCGACCTGGTGGCGGGTCGGCTGGGTCCCGGACTCGTAACCCCGCCAGTGCGCCGAGGGCGGATCGTCAAGGTCATGTGTCGGTGAGCTCGGCGAGCCAGGCGTCGAGCCGGGCGCGCAGCGTCGGGCCGTCGAGATCGTGGCGGCCGAGGTCTTGGTAGTTCGGCGCCCAGTCCTCGACCCGGTCCGCCGCGTTCTCTGCGGCGTACCGGTCCCACCAGGGCAGGTCGTGGACGCCAACGCCGGCGCAGTGCTCGTAGGCGGTGACGGGCGCGTCGGCGACCGCTCGCCCGTGGAGCAGGACGAGGTCCAGACGGCACCAGGACAGGTCCTGTCCGCGGGGGCCGCGCCCGGCCCCGGACCAGTCGACGATCCCGCTCAGCTGTTCATCGACCCACAGGGTGTTGCCGGTCCAGAAGTCGCGGTGGGACAGCACCCGCGGGGTCGCCTGGGCCTGTGCCCATCCGCTGCGAAGCGCGTCCGCCGTCCCCGGAGTTGGCCGCGGGGGGGTGAGCAGGTCCGGCAGCGTCCCCGGGCAGGGGTGGGCGTGAACCCGTGCCAGCGCCCGGCCGAGCTGGCCGCCGGCCTCGAGGGGGTCGGCCGGGAACAGGGTTGCGACGCCCGGGACCAGCGTGGTCACGATGCTCGGCGACCCGGTCTGTGACCCGTCCGGGTCTGCGGCCAGCAGCCGAGGTGCCAGGTCAGACAGGCCGGCGAGGACTTTCCGCTCCCGGACGACGGCGTCGTCACCGGACGCGAACCGGCGCACCACCACCTCGCCGTGACCGTCCACACGACATCGGTGAGGGCATGGGTCCCACCCATCAGACGACGCAACCACCGGGCCCCCGGGACGCGCAGTTCGCCTGCGACCCACCACAGCAGCGCCGGTGAGGGCAAGTCCACTCCACCGGACCCAGTCTCCCGCGCTCGGTGGAGCGTCAGGACCCGCGTCTCCCCGACGGGCTCCCCGCTCGAGTGCGCGGATGACTTCGGCGACGTCGTGCAGTGCCGACGTATCGCGTGGGCGGTGGATCACCCATGCGCAGAACAGCAGATACGCCAGTCGGTAGATCAACCAGCTCAACGACGCAGTGACTAGTGTCGCGTGTTGGATGTCACTTTCAGGTCGAGTTTTGCGACGATGGGGTATGTCGCGAGTTGAGCCGTTGGTCCTGAGGGCTGGTGATCGGGAACGGTTGTCGGAGTGGACGCGGTCCTCGACGATCTCGGCGGGTTCCGCGCAGCGGGCCCGGATTCTGTTGTTGGCCGCGGCCGGTACGAGTAACGCGGAGATCGGTCGCCGGGTGGGCG